>WNFX01000901.1_pt1 | contig 78058 bp, 78 predicted proteins | sample 5400111 | NCBI WGS metagenome assembly WNFX01 (sample SAMN13153363, study PRJNA577476) | soil metagenome | isolation source: 40 cm soil or saprolite under grassland replicate 1 | place: USA:California | collected 2016-06-15
GCTCGATCGCGTCGGCCAGGGCGGCCCGCAACCCCGGGTCGAGGGCACGCTCGGCTGCCGCCAGCTCGCCGGCGCTGACCCGCCAGCGCGCCGGTGGCGTCTCGCTCCCGTCGAAGCGGCGAGCCGCCTCGGCCACCGCGGGATCACCCCGCGTGGCGACGTCCGCGACCAGGGCGCGGACGCTGGCACGGGCGGCGGCCAGGTCCGCTGCCGGGGCGCGTGGCAGCAGCTCGGCCGGGTCGCGGTCGGACCCTCGCAGGTCGATGAGGGGCAGCACGGTGGCACACTCCATGAACGACAAATTCCGTGGAACGGTCCAGCTTCGGAGCGCCCACCCTACCGTAGCCGCTGGGCACCCGCGACGCGGTTTCCACAGGGACGAAGCGGCGCACAGCGGCAACTCAGCGCCTGGGCCGGGTAGCGTCTACCATTGACGCGAAATGGACCGAAGCTGAGGTTTTGCGCGTGGAACTCCCGCTGTTTCCCCTGGCCACTGTGCTGTACCCGGGGCTGCCCATCCCGTTGCACATCTTCGAGGAGCGCTATCGGGAGATGTTCGCGCGCGTGCTCGACGGCGACCGGCGCTTCGGGGTGATGGCGATCGCGCGGGGCCACGAGGTCGGCGACCAGCCCGAGCACCATCCGGTCGGCTGCGTCGCCGAGGTCCGCGAGATTCACCGCTACCCCGACGGCCGCCTGGACGTGCTGGCGTGGGGCGAGCACCGCTTCCGGATCGAGCGGGTCACCCAGCCGGTGCCCTACATCGTGGCTGACGTCACCGTCCTGCCTGAGCCGGCTGGTACCGACGCCGGCCGGCTGGTCGCCCGGGCGGGCTGGCTCTTCACCCGCTACCTGAGCATCATGCTCAAGTTCGCCAGCGAAGCAGCGGAGACCGAGCAGCTCGAGGTCCCCGAGGATCCGGTGGCCGCCTCCTTCCTGATCGCCGCTGGGCTGCAGATCGAGCTGGCCGACAAGCAGCAGCTGCTCGCCGCCGAGACGGCCGCCGAGCGTCTGCGGGCGGAGCTGCGCCTGCTCCGCCGCGAGCTGGCACTGCTGGAGCATCTCAACATCGCCGGTCCCGCCAAGTCCGCGGTGACCTTCGCGCCGAATTAGCACCTTGTCGCCCCGTGGTGTGGTCAGCGCCCTCTTGGTCCTCGTCGTCGTGGCGGGACTGGCTCTGCTCCCCAGCCACAGCGTCCAACCGCGCGGCAACGGCAACGGCTTGGCGCGGACACCGCCGATGGGCTGGAACAACTGGAACCACTTCGGCTGCGGCACCGGGACGCCCAACGAGGCGCTGATCAAGCGGGAGGCCGACGCGATGGTGTCGAGCGGCATGCGGGCGGCCGGCTACCAGTTCGTCAATATCGACGACTGCTGGGCGCTGCCGCACCGCGACCGTGGCGGCAACTTGGTACCGGACCCGGCGAAATTCCCGGACGGGATCAGTGGCACTGCCGCCTACGTGCACGCCAAGGGCCTGAAGCTCGGCCTCTACCTGGACGCCGGGACCCTCACCTGTGCCGCCGCCGCCGGCCTCGGCTTCCCCGGCTCCCTCGGCCACGAGCGGCAGGACGCCCGGCTGATCGCTTCGTGGGGCGTTGACTACCTCAAATACGACAACTGCAACAACGGCGGCGCCGACGCAACGCACCGCTACGTGGCCATGCGGGACGCGCTCGCGGCCAGCGGCCGCCCGATCCTCTTCAGCATCTCCGAGTGGGGTCAGAACCAGCCCTGGGCCTGGGCGCCGCGGGTGGGCAACCAGTGGCGCACCACCGGCGACATCACCGATGACTGGGCAGCGATGCTCGCCGTCATGGACGCCAACGCCGCCCACGCGGCCGCGGCCGGCCCCGGCACCTGGAACGACCCGGACGTCCTGGAGGTCGGCAACGGCGGCATGACCCCCACCGAGGACCGGGCCCACTTCAGCATGTGGGCGATCATGGCGGCCCCCCTGCTCGCCGGCAACGACCTGGCCACCATGCCGGCCGCCACCCGCGCCATCCTCACCAACCCCGAGGTCATCGCCGTCGACCAAGACCCCGCCGGCACCCAGGGCACCAAGGTCGCCGAACCAAGCCCCGGGCTTCAGGTCTGGTCCAAACCCCTCCACGACGGCTCCCGCGCGGTCGCCCTCCTCAACCGCACCCGCATCCCCGCCCCCATCACCGCCCACTGGACCATGGTTGGCCTCGCCTCCCCCAGCGCCTCCGTCCGCGACCTGTGGTCCCACACCACCCGCGGCACCTTCACCAGCAGCTTCACCGCCACCGTCCCCTCCCACGGCGTGGTGCTGCTCCGGGTCACCCCCACTGCCGAGCCCTAGCTGGCAAGAGCTTGATCAGCGGCGCGTACCGGCGTACCAGATGCCGGTCGCCTGGATCTGCCCGGCGTCGATCGCGGCCTGCTCGTCCGCCTGGGTGGTAGCGGCGAGGTCGGCGAAGAAATATGGCCCCTCCACGCAGTGCCGGCGCTCGAACCTCGCATCCAGCCCCCGAACGATCGCCTGTCCGGTGTGCAGGCCTTCTTCGTTCGCCCAACCCTGGCAATACGCGTCCCATCGCCGGCCGGATGCAGCCCACTGCTCCTGGGTCTGGCGCAGCCAGCCCGGCTCGTCGGCCGGCGCCGGCGGGGCCAACCGGGCGAAGCACCAGCGCGCCGTGGCCTCATCGAAGCGCTCCCACGCCCATTCCACGACCACCAGCGTGCCGCCAGGTACCAGCGCCGCCTCCACCCGCTCCAGCACCTCGTCGAGATCGGCCACGTGGTGCAGCGACGTGGACGCCACCACGGCCCCCACTGGCTGTGGCTGCTCGTACCGTTCAAATTCGATCCGGTGGTAGGCGGGTCCCTCCGGCGCTTCGGGATCGACCCCGACCGCCGCATACCCACCGCGCACCAACTCGGGGACGAAGCCGCCGAGGGACCCGCAGCCGATCTCAAGCACGCTGGCAGGCGGGGCCGGGAGCCGGCCACTGACGAACTGCCACGCCGCGTCCAGCCACCGCTTGTCCGCTGTCATCGCGGCATCCTGGTTGTCCGGGCCATGTTGCCTCCTGGGCTGGGTCGGGTAACGATGCGATCTTGCAGCATTACATGGGTACCGGAGAAAGGGAGGCGCTGCATGCGCGCGATCGTCATCAGTCAGAACGGCGGGCCGGAGGTCCTCACCGTCGGCGACCAGGACTCGCCGAAGCCGGGTCCTGGGGAGCTGGTGGTGGACGTCGCTGCCGCGGGGGTGAACTTCATGGACATCTACCAGCGGCAGGGCCTGCCGCCGTACGGGGGTGGCCTGCCGGTCGTTCCTGGTGGTGAGGGTGCGGGGACCGTGGCGGCGACCGGGTCTGGGGTGACCGGCTTCGCGCCCGGCGACCGGGTCGCCTGGGCCGGCGTCGGCGCCAGTTACGCGGAGCAGGTCATAGTGCCCGCCGAGCGTGCCGTCGCGGTTCCGGACGGCGTGGACCTCCAGACCGCTGCCGCGGTGATGCTGCAGGGCATGACCGCGCACTACCTGTGCTACAGCCTCTATCCAGTCGCCAAAGGCGACCCAGTGGTGGTCCACGCCGCCGCGGGCGGAGTCGGCCTGCTGCTCACCCAGCTGGTCAAGCAGCGCGGCGGGGTCGTTGTGGCGACGACCTCCACCAAGGAGAAGGCCGAGCTGGCACGGCAGGCCGGGGCCGATCACGTGGCCAGCTACGAGGACTTCGGCGAGGTGGTCAAGCAGGCGGCCGGGGGTGCCGGCGCGGCGGTCGTCTACGACGGCGTCGGCGCGTCGACCTTCGACGCGAGCCTGGCAGCCCTCCGCCCTCGCGGCTACATGGTCCTCTACGGCGCGTCCAGCGGTCAGGTCCCCCCATTGGACCTCCGCCGCCTGCTGATCGGCGGCTCGCTGTTCGTCACCCGCCCGACCCTGCGGGACTACATCGCCAGTCACGAGGATCTCCTCGCACGCAGCGGCGACCTCTTCACCTGGATCGGCGAAGGCCGCCTGTCGGTCCGCATCGGCGGCACCTACCCCCTGGACCAAGCCGCCCAGGCCCACGAGGACCTCGCCGCCCGCCGCACCACCGGCAAACTGCTCCTGCTGCCGCAGTGACCGAGGCGTCAACGACAGCATCATCGGCGATCCGCGTCACGGTAAGCGGCGTAACGCAGCGTCCAACGGCGGCAGGATGCGATATGTCAGCGGCGCTGCCTATGGTATGGAGCAAGCGAGGTGGGTCAAGGAGTTGAGGGGCTGATGCGGTGACGCGCCGAGGTTGGGTGCTGTTTGCGGTGATGTGTGTGGTCTGGGGGGTGCCCTACCTGCTGATCAAGGTGGCGGTTGGGGGGGTTGCGGTGCCGGTGGTGGTGTTCGCGCGGACTGCGGGTGGGGCGGCGGTGCTACTGCCGCTGGCGGTGCTGACCGGGCAGAGAATGGAGGGGCTGCGGATGGCGCTCCGCCGCTGGCGGCCACTGGTTGTCTTCGCCCTGTTTGAGATCATCACGCCGTGGGTGCTGCTGTCGGACGCGGAGCGGCGCCTGACCAGTTCCTTGTCGGGGTTGCTGATCGCCTCGGTGCCGATCACCGGTGTGCTGGTGGCCCGGCTCACCGGCGGGACCGAGCGGCTCAGCCGGATGCGCTGGTGCGGGCTGTTCGTGGGCCTTGGTGGGGTTGCCGTGCTGGCGGTGCCGCATCTGGGGGGCGGGGACGCCTGGGCGGTGGTCGAGGTCCTGCTGGTCGCGGTCTGCTACGCGAGCGCTCCCCTGATCGTCGCGCGCAAGCTGGCCGAGGTGCCGACCCTGCCGATGATCGCCACCTGCCTGACGCTGGCCGCGCTGCTCTACACCCCGGCGGCGATCGCGACCTGGCCGCGGACACCACCGTCCGGCCAGGTGATCGCCGCGCTGGCCGGGCTCGCCACCTGCTGCACCGCGCTGGCGTTCATGGTGTTCCTGGAACTGATCCGTGAGGTCGGGACGTCGCGTGCGATGGTGTTCACCTACATCAACCCGGCCGTGGCGGTCGCCGCCGGCGTCGTTGTCCTCGGCGAACCGCTCTCCGCCACGATCGTCACCGCCTTCGCGCTGATCATTGGCGGCTCGTTCCTGGCCACCGCCGCCCAACCGCGGCGGCTCCCAGCTGAGGCCGAAGCCGCCGCCGGGGCCGGGTAGGCCTGCGTCGGTGCACGTCAGCGCACGTCAGAGCACTACGACGCTGCGGAGGACCTCACCGCGCTGCATCTTGGCGAAGGCCTCCTCGACCCCATCCAGCGGGATGGTCTCGGAGACGAAGCGGTCGAGGTCGTAGCGGCCGCGGAGGTAGAGGTCGATCAGGACGGGGAAGTCGCGGGTGGGGAGGCAGTCGCCGTACCAGGACGGCTTCAGGGCGCCGCCGCGGCCGAAGAAGTCGATCATGCCGAGGTCGATGCGCATCGAGGGGTCGGGGACGCCGACCTGGACCAGGGTGCCGGCGTGGTCGCGGGCGTGGAAAGCCTGCTTGAGGACCTCGGGGCGGCCGACGGCCTCGATGGTGACGTCGGCGCCGAAACCGTCGGTGAGGCGGCGGATCTCCTTCACCGGGTCGGCCTGGGTGGCGTCGATGGTGTCGGTGGCGCCGAACTCCCGGGCCCACTTGAGCTTCCGCTCGTCGACGTCCACGGCGATGATCCTGCGGGCGCCGACCAGGGCGGCGGCGTGGATGGCCGCGTCGCCGACGCCGCCACAGCCGAACACCGCGACGGTGTCGCCGCGCTGGACGTTGCCGGTGTTAAGGGCGGCGCCGAAGCCGGCCATGACGCCGCAGCCGACCAGGCCGGCGGCCTCGGGGCGGGCGGCGGGGTTGACCTTGACCGCCTGGCCGGCGGCGACCAGGGTCTTCTCGGCGAACGCGCCGATCCCGAGCGCCGCGCTCAGCGCGGTGCCGTCCTCCAGGGTCATCTGCTGGGTGGCGTTGCGGGAGTCGAAGCAGTACCAGGGCCGCCCGCGCCGGCAGGAGCGGCACTGCCCGCAGGGCGCCCGCCAGGCCAGCACCACGAAATCGCCGGGGTCAAGATCGGTGACGTCCGGGCCGACCGCCTCCACCGTGCCGGCGGCCTCGTGGCCGAGCAGGAAGGGGAACTCCGAGGTGATCGATCCTTCGCGGTAGTGCAGGTCGGTGTGGCACACCCCGCAGGCCTGCACCCGGACCAGCGCCTCACCAGGACCGGGATCGGGCACCACCACGGTGGCGACCTCCACCGCCGCGCCCTTGGACCTTGACACGACCCCCCGGACTTGGTGTGGCATTGTGAACTCCTCTCGCTTCCGCCGCTCACCGAAGCGATACGGTACTGCAGGGATCCGCGCCATGGAGCCGATACAGGAGAGCAGGAGCGTCACGCTGCGCCGCGCGCTGGTCGACGAACTGCGCCGCGACGGCCTGCTCGGCGTGGCCGGGACCGGGCTCGGCGTGGCCGAGGCATTCCTGACGGTGCCCCGGGAGCGGTTCCTTCCCGAGCATGCCGCGCGGGACGGGCTGGAGGCCGTCTACGCCAACCGGGCGATCCCCACCAAGCTGGGCCGCAACGGCGGGCCGGTCAGCTCCTCGTCGCAGCCGTCGATCATGGCGCTGATGCTGGTCCTGCTCGACCCGAGGCCGGGCCAGCGGGTGCTGGAGGTCGGCGCCGGGACCGGCTACAACGCCGCGCTTATCAGCCAGCTGATCGGGCCCGCCGGGCAGGTGGTCAGCGTCGAGATCGACCCGGACCTGGCCGCGCGCGCCAGCGCCGCGCTCGCCGCCGGCGGCCACCGGGCCGAGGTGGTGGTCGGCGACGGGCGCGAGGGCTGGCCGGTCCACGCGCCCTACGACCGCATCATCGTCACAGCCAGCTCCCCCGACCTGCCGCGCCCATGGCTGGAGCAACTGGTGGAGGGCGGCCGGATCGTGGCGCCGCTGCAGCTCCAGCACGACACCACCGACCACTTCGTGCAGGCGGTCTGTGCGCTGCGCCGGGTGGGCGACCACTTCGAGCCGATCGGCACGGTGGACGGCAGCTTCATGCCGCTGCGGCCCCGCGCCGACGCTGAAAGCCCGTACCCGGCCGGCATTGGCGCGAGCGAGCACCACGACGGCAACTCCTCCCTGGTCAGCCAGCTCTCCGGCGCCGCGCTGCAGGGCCTTTCGCGGGCGGCGCGGCGGCGGCTGCTGGCGCTCACCCTCACGCCCCCCCGGACCCGCCGGCTCACCCGGCCGGTGCCCGCCAGCGCAGTGGAGTTGTTCCTGGTCCTGGCGGCGCCGGCAGACCGGCTGGTGCTCCACTACGGCGACGCCACCAAGGCCACCGGCGTGATCGACCGGGGCGGCAACGGCCTGGCGGTGGTGGGCGGCCGGGGCGGGCGGGCCAGCCGCCTGCTCGCCTGGGGCGACCCGGAGCCGGAGCTGCTGCTGCGCACCCTGCTCGCCGAGTGGCGCGCCCTCGGCCGCCCCAACCCGGAGGACCTGCTGGTGGGGGCCCGCTACCCAGTCCCGCGCCGGCTGGGCCGCGCCCCGCCAGGGTCGGGAGGGCTGGGGCGCCCTCCGGCCCCGACCCACTGGCGCACCCTGCGGCGCCCGCAGTGCATCCTGGAGCTGGACTGGATCACGCCAGCAGGGCATCCGGACCAAGCTCAGCCTTGATCTCGGCGTAGAGGCCGTTGCGGGGATCGACGCGGAACTCGTCGCCGAGGCGCACCACCATGGTGTGGTGCGCGCCGCGGATCTGCAGCAGGACCGGGGCCTTGCCGCGGTGGGAGCCGAGGATGCGCTTGAGTCGGTCGACCATGCCGTCGTTGCAGCGGTGCGCCTCGATCACCAGCTCCACCGGGGTGGTGCCGGGGTCGTCGAGGTTCGGCGGCTTGACGTCCAGGGCGACCAGTTTGGGCGTCTCGTCGCGGGCGTCGACCCGCGCCTTGACCACCACCACCGAATCCTGTACCAGCAGGCCTTGGTGCTGCTGGTACATCTGCGGGAAGAAGATGCACTCGGCGGCGCCGTCGAGGTCCTCCATCTCGGCGATCACGTAGGTCTCGCCCTTCTTGGTGAACTTCTTGATCAGCTTGGCGAGGATCCCGGCGACCATCACGGTGGTGCCGTCGGCCCGCTCGGCCAGCACCGACAGGCGCGTGTCGGCCGAGCGCGCCAGGATCCGCTCCATGCCGAGCAACGGGTGGTCGGAGACGTACTGGCCGAGCATCTCCTTCTCGAAGGCGAGCCGCTGGGTCTTGTCCCAGTCCTCCGGGCGGATGGTCGGCACCGGCTCGGCCACCGCCGCGCTGGCGCCCGAGTCCAGGCCGCCGAACAGCGAGAACTGCCCGGCGGCCTCGGCGCGCTTGCGGGCGACCATCGCCTCGACGTGGTCCTCGTGGATCTCCAGCAGCCCCCTGCGGGAGTGCTCGAAGGAGTCGAAGGCGCCCGCCTTGATCAGCGATTCGACCACCCGCTTGTTGAGCACGCCAGCGTCGACCTTGTCGCAAAAATCGAAGAAGTCGGTGAAGCGGCCCTTGGAGCGCCGGGCGGCGATGATCCCCTCGACCACCTGCTCGCCGACGTTGCGGACCGCCGACAGCCCGTAGCGGATCCCGTCCGGCTCCGCCGCCTCAGGCGTGGTCCGAGCCGGGGTGAAGTCGGAGTCGGAGTCGTTGACGTCCGGCGGCAGCACCGTGATCCCCGAGCGGCGGCAGGAGCCGAGGTACTTCGGGCGGGCGTCCTTGTCGTCCTTGACGCTGGTGAGCAGCGCCGCCATGTACTCGACCGGGTAGTGGGCCTTGAGGTAGGCGGTCTGCCAGGTGACCAGGCCGTAGCCGGCAGCGTGGGCGCGGTTGAAGGAGTAGCCCGCGAACGGCTGGATCAGCGCCCACAGCGTCTCGGCGTCCTTTTTGGCGAGGCCCTTGTCCTGGCAGCCGGCGATGAAGCGGGGCTCTTCCTTCTTCATCAGGGCGAGGTTCTTCTTGCCGATCGCCTTGCGGACGATGTCGGCCTCGCCGGCGGTGTAGCCGGCGACCTTCTGCAGCAGCGTGATGATCTGTTCCTGGTAGACCATCACGCCGTAGGTGTCGGCGGTCAGTTCCTCCATCAGCGGGTGGAGGTAGGTGATCTTGCGCGGGTCCTGCTTGCCCTGGATGTAGGTGGGGATCTGCTCCATCGGCCCCGGCCGGTACAAGGCGATGACCGCGACCACGTCCTCGAAGCGGTCGGGGCGCAGTTGCCGCAGGATGCGCCGGACGCCTTCCGATTCCATCTGGAAGACCCCGTCGGTATCCCCCAGGCACAGCATCTTGAACGTGTCGGCGTCGTCGGTGGTCAGCTTGTCGAGGTCCAGCTCGACCCCGCGCGCCCGCAGGTGCTTGAGGGTGTCGTCCAGCACCGTGAGGTTGCGCAGGCCCAGGAAGTCCATCTTGAGGAGGCCGAGCTTGGCGACCCCGTTCATCTCGTACTGGGTGATGATCGCGCCGTCGGCCTCGCGCCTCATGATCGGCACGGTCTCGACCAGCGGGTCGCGGGCGATCACCACCGCGGCGGCGTGCACCCCCCACTGGCGCCGCAGCCCCTCAAGCCCCTCGGCGGTCTCCAGCACGCGGCGGGCGTCGAGGTCGGTCTCCTTGGCGCCGCGCAGCTCGGCCGACAGCTTGTAGGCCTGGGCGAGGGGGAACTCCTTGCCAAGCACCGGCGGCGGCATCATCTTGGCGAGGTCGTCGCCGAGCTTGTAGGGCAAGCCGAGCACCCGGGCCGAGTCGCGGATCGCCTGCTTGGCCTTGATGGTCGAGAAGGTGACGATCTGCGCGACGTGGTCGTCGCCGTACTTCTCGGTGGCGTAGCGGATCATCTCGGCCCGGCGACGTTCGTCGAAGTCCAGGTCGATGTCTGGCATCTCGCGGCGCTCCGGGTTCAGGAAACGCTCGAACATCAACCGGTAGTAGATCGGGTCGAGGTCGGTGATGCGCAGGCAGTAGGACACGCAGGAGCCCGCTGCGCTGCCCCGCCCCGGCCCGACGCGGATGCCGTGCTCGCGGGCGTGGTTGCAGAGGTCGCGGACGATCAGGAAGTAGCCGGCGAAGCCGAGCTGGCCGATGATCTGCAGCTCGTAGTCGATCCGCTCGGCGGCCTCCTGCGGCAGCGGGTCGCCGTAACGCTCAGCCGCGCCAGCCAGGACCTCGTGCCGCAGCCACGAGTTGAGGTCGAAGCCGTCCGGGACCTCGAAACGCGGCAGGATGTTGGTGCCGAACTGCAGCTCGACGTTGCAGCGCTCGGCGATCGCCAGGGTATTGTCGCAGGCCCCGGGCGCCAGGTCGGCGGGGAACAGGGCGCGCATCTCGGCCGGTGACTTGAGGTAGAACTCCTCGGCCTCGAACTTGAAGCGCTTGGGGTCGGCCAGCGTCGCGGCCGTCTGGATGCACAGCAGCACCTCGTGCGGGCCGTGGTCGCGCTTGTGGGTGTAGTGCAGGTCGTTGGTCGCGAGCAGGGGAAGGCCCAGTTCGCGCGCCAGCGCGATCAGCTCCGGGTTGACCCGCTTGTCCTCGGGCAGGCCGTGGTCCATGACCTCGACGAAGTAGTTGCCGGCGCCGAATAGGTCGCCGAACTCGGCGAGGGTGGCGCGTGCCTTGTCGCGGTCGCCCTTGAGCAGCGCCTGGCTGACCTCGCCACCGAGGCAGCCGGACGTGCCGATGATCCCGTCGTGGTGGCGGTCGAGCAGCTCGCGGTCCATCCGCGGCTTGTAGAAGTACCCCTCGATCGACGCCGACGACACCAGCCGCAGCAGGTTGTGGTAGCCCTGCTGGGTCTCGGCCAGCAGCGTCAAGTGGCTGTAGGGCTCCTCGCCGGCGTGCGCCTTCTGCTTGCGGTGCCGCGAGTCGGGGGCAAGGTACGCCTCAATGCCGATGATGGGTTTGACGCCGTGCTTCTTGCCGGCCTCGTAGAAGTCGACGGCGCCGAAGAGGTAGCCGTGATCGGTCATGGCGAGGGCCGGCATGCCCATCCGGGCCGCCTCGGCGAACAGGTCGCTCACCCGGGCGGCGCCGTCCAGCATCGAATATTCGGTGTGGACGTGCAGATGGGTGAAGCTGTCCGGCACGACTCCCCCTCGCAGAACTCACGTTCAATCCACAGGCTGTGGGTAATGTTTCCACAGGGTGTGGACAATAATTACACCCGTGTAATCCGGGGGCAGGATACCCCGGCTGGCACCCGCTGGGCAATCGCTTCTTGTTCGCTGGATCCCTTGTGCCACAAGGGTTTCAGCGCGAAGCCGCAGGTCAGAATTTTTCTTGGCGAAGCCGCTTCAAGACCTGTTCGAGGTCCGCCGGGAGGGCTTCGGTAATTTCGACTGGTTCGCCCGTCACCGGATGCGCGAAGGCGAGCCGGTAGGCGTGCAGGAACGGCCGCGCCAGCCGGAGGCGCGCCGCCAGCACCGGGTCGGCGCCGTAGCTGCGGTCCCCCGCCACCGGGTGGCGCAGGTGCGCCAGGTGCACGCGGATCTGGTGGGTGCGGCCGGTATCCAGCGCGACCTCCAGCAGGTCCACCGCCGGGAAGCTCTCCAGCACCTGCCAGTGGGTGACCGCGCGGCGACCCATGTCGGCGGGGACGACCGCCATGCGTTTGCGGTCGCGCGGGTGGCGGCCGAGTGGCGCGTCGACGGTGCCTGTGGGCGCCAGGTGGCCCTGGGCGAGCGCCAGGTAGTGGCGCCCGATGCTGTGGGCGGCCAGCTCGCGGCTGAGGGCGGCGTGGGTGGCATTGTCCTTGGCGACCAGCAGCAGCCCGGAGGTGTCCTTGTCGAGGCGGTGGACGATCCCGGGCCGGTCGCCGCCGCCCGCCCCACCACCTCCGGCCGAAAGGCGCGTGGCCTCGCGGCCGAGCAGCGCGTTGACCAGCGTGCCGGTGGGGTGCCCGGGGGCGGGGTGGACCACCAGCCCGGCGGGCTTGGCGACCACCAGCAGGTGCTCGTCCTCGTAGCGGACGGCCAGCGGAAGCGCCTCCGGCTGCGGCGCTTCGGCTGGAGGGGCGACCGGCGGTTCCCAGCTGAGGCGCTCGCCGCCGTGCAGGCGGTAGGACTTCGGGCGCGGCTGGCCCTCCACCAGGACCTGCCCGGCGGTCGCCCAGCGCGCCACGGCGGCCCGCGAGACACCGGCGAGCGCGGCCACCACCTCATCGAGCCGCTGGCCCGTGCGCTCCACCGGGACGGTCGCGGTGTGCTCGGATCCGGGTCCGCTGGCCTCAGTCACGAGTGGTGCTGGTACCGGTGCTGGCAGCGGCCTCGCCCTGCTGGCCCTTGCCGCCGGAGCCGGAGCCGGGGTCCCGTTCGGCGCGGCTGAGCAGGAAGGCGAGCAGCAGGCCGCCGACGGTGATGCAGGAGTCGGCCAGGTTGAAGACCGGCCAGCGTCCGACCTTGACGAAGTCGACCACCTCGCCGCGCAGCAGCAGCTCCCCGCGCAGGACGCGGTCGAGCAGGTTGCCGATCGCGCCGCCGAGCAGCAGGCCGAGGGTGAGCGGCACCGCGACGCCGCGGACGCGGGTACCGGCGTAGATGATCCCGCCGATGATCACCATCGCCATCAGCGCAAAGAACAGCGGCGCCGCGGTGAACAGGGAGAACGCCCCGCCGGAGTTCGTCTGGTAGCGGAACTCCACGAAGCTGCCGACCAGGTGCAGGGGGCCCCGCCCGGCGAGCGTCCTGACCACCAGGTACTTGCTGGCCTGGTCGGCGGCGACGACCAGAGCCGCGGTGCCGTACATGGCAGCGAGGCGGACCCCCGTCGGCTTCACCGTGCCCGCAGCCGCGCCCGGCGGCGCGCGTCAGCCAGGCACAGGGTCGCGTAGGGGAGAGCGTCCAGCCGCTCCGCCTCGATCGGCTGGCCGCATTTCTCGCAGCGGCCGAAGCTGCCGTTGTGCATGCGTGCCAGCGCCGCCTCGACCTTGTCGATCAGGTCGCGGACGTTGTCGGCCAGCGACAGATCCCGCTCCCGCTCGAAGGTATAGGTCCCGACGTCAGCGAACTCCTCGGCGAAGCCAACCTCGCCGGAGGCGTCGTCGCTGGCGCTGGCGGCCTCCAGGTCGTCACGCTGGCCGGTCAGCTCGGCCAGCTCCGCCTCGAGCCGCTCCCGCAGCCTGTCAAGATCTGGTGTGGTGGGTGAATTCTGTGCCATCGGCCGCTCCTTCCGGATGCCGAGGCATTGTAGCGACCATGCAGGCCGAAGGGGACCAGCGTGAGCAGCGCAACCGGCTTGCCGGAGTTGTTACACTGGCGCTACAGGCAGTGACGGGAACGAGTAGAGGGGTCGGCACGGCCCCAGCGAGCCGGGGATGGTGGAAGCCCGGCGGCACGGCGCCCTCGAAGATCCTCCCCGAGCCGCTGCCCGAACGGCGGGCGAAGATCGACCGCTCAGTAGACGCAGCCGGGTCCGCCCGTGACAGCGGGAGCCGTTCGCGGGTTGTGTTTCGACCGACGGCGGTGAGCGGTCCCGGCCGCAAGGCCGGTGGCAAGAGGGGTGGTACCGCGGGGCCCCGGCCTCGTCCCTTCGCAGAGGTTTCGGCGATTGCTTGACCATGCGAAGGAGAGGATTCCGATGGGGACCTTCCCGGAGGTTGATCCCAAGCTCAACCTCCCCGCCCTCGACGCCAAGGTGCTGGAGCTGTGGCGGGAGCGCAAGGTGTTCGAGCGTTCCCTGGAGCAGCGCCACGGCGCCGAGGGGTTCGTGTTCTACGAGGGCCCGCCGACCGCCAACGGCCGCCCCGGCGTCCACCACGTCGAGGCGCGGGTCTTCAAGGACCTGTTCCCGCGCTTCAAGACCATGCGCGGCTACCGGGTCGACCGCAAGGGCGGCTGGGACTGCCACGGCCTCCCGGTCGAGCTGCAGATCGAGAAGGAGCTGGGCTTCACCCACAAGCGGCAGATCGAGGAGTACGGCGTCGACCGCTTCAACGCCCGCTGCCGCGAGTCGGTGCTCGAGTACGTGGACGTCTGGGAGGACCTGACCGAGCGGATCGGCTTCTGGATCGACACCAGCCAGGCCTACCGCACCATGGACACCTCCTACGTCGAGTCGGTGTGGTGGGCGCTGGCGGAGCTGTACCGCCGCGGGCTGCTGGTGGAGGACTACAAGGTGGTCCCCTACTGCCCGCGCTGCGAGACCGCCCTGTCCGACGCCGAGGTTTCCCAGGGCTACCAGGACGTCGAGGACCTGACCGCCTACGTGGCGCTGCCGGCGGTGTCAGGATCGCTGGCGGCGGAGGGCGCCGGGCTGCTGGTGTGGACCACCCAGCCGTGGACGCTGGTGCCCAATGTGTCGGTGGTGGTCGGCCCGGAGATCGAGTATGTCCTGGTGGAGGCCGCGCGGGACGGTGTCCGGCGCAAGCTGGTGGTGGCACGGGACCTGGTCGCCCAGGCCGTCGGCGAGGACGCGCGGGTGCTGCGGCCGGTGCCGCTGGAGGAGCTGGTCGGCACCCGCTACCAGCGGGCCTTCGACCTGGTCCCGATCACCGAGGAGCAGGCCGCGCGGGGCTGGCGGGTGGTGACCGACGAGTACGTCACCACCACCGACGGGTCCGGGCTGGTGCAGACCTCCCCCGCCTATGGGGCCGAGGACCTGGCGGTCGGGCAGCGCTACGGCACCCCGGTGCTGCACCCGGTGCAGCCGGACGGGCGCTTCGGGCCGCAGACGGGGTGGCTGTCGGGGAAGGACGTGAAGGAGGCCGACGCCGAGATCGTCGAGGACCTGCGCGAGCGGGGCCTGCTGTGGCGGGCGGAGCCGCACCGGCACAGCTACCCCCACTGCTGGCGCTGCGGGCGGAACCTTATCTACTACGCCCTGACCTCGTGGTATGCGCGCACGACCGCCAAGAAGGACACGCTGCTGGGCGAGAACGCCAAGATCGGCTGGCACCCGGAGCACATCCGTGAGGGCCGTTTCGGCGACTGGCTGGCGCACAACGTGGACTGGGCGCTGTCGCGGGCACGCTACTGGGGCACGCCGCTGCCGCTGTGGCGCTGCCCGCAGGGGCACGTGACCGCCGTGGGGAGCCTGCGTGACCTGTCGGAGAAGGCGGGGCGGGACCTGTCGGGCCTGGACCCGCACCGGCCGTACGTGGACGAGGTGGTCTTCGCCTGCCCGGAGGTCGACTGCGGCGCGGACGCGCGGCGGGTCCCGGACGTGCTGGACGCCTGGTTCGATTCGGGCTCGATGCCGTTCGCGCAGTGGGGCTACCCGCACCTGGGTGAGGGGGCGTTCCAGCGGGAGTACCCCGCCGATTTCATCTCCGAGGCGATCGACCAGACGCGGGGGTGGTTCTACTCGCTGCTAGCGGTCTCGACGCTGCTGTTCGACCAGACGCCGTACCGCAACGTGGTCTGCCTCGGCCACATCGTGGACCGCGACGGCCGCAAGATGTCCAAGAGCCTCGGCAACGCGCTCGACCCGTTCACGCTGCTTGACCAGTACGGCGCCGACCCGCTGCGCTGGTTCATGCTGGCCAGCGGCTCACCTTGGGTGGCGCGCCGCCTGTCGGGCGAGGCGCTGGAGGAGGTCACCCGCTCGTTCTTCCTGACGCTGTGGAACACCTTCGGCTTCTTCACGCTGTACGCGCGGCTGGAGGGATTCGACCCGGCGGTGGCGGAATCCGGCGAGGAGAGCGCGCTGGACCGGTGGGTGCTGTCGGAGCTGGCGGAGACAGTGCGGGCGGTGACCGAGCGGCTGGACGCCTATGACCCGACGGCGGCAGCGCGGCTCCTCTCCAGCTTCGTGGATGACCTGTCCAACTGGTACGTGCGGCTGTCACGGCGGCGGTTCTGGCGCGGCACCGAGGCCGGCAACGGCGGCGCGGACGGGACGGCGGCGTTCCGGACGCTGTGGACCTGCCTGCGAACCCTCGCGCTGCTGCTGGCGCCGTTCGCGCCGTTTGTCGCCGAGGAGCTGTGGCAGGGCCTGGTGGTCAGTGTCGAGCTGGGCGCACCGGACTCGGTCCACCTGGCCGACTGGCCACAGCCCGACGACGACGCCCTGGACCCAGAGCTGGACCTCGCCATGGCAGCGGTCCGCGAGCTGGTGGTCCTGGGGCGCACCGCCCGCACCGAGGCCAAGGTCAAGGTGCGCCAGCCGCTCGCCCGCGCCCTGGTGACGGTGCCCACGGAGCGGCGCGACGACGTCGCCGGGCTGCTCGACCTGGTCGCCACCGAGCTGAACGTCAAGCAGGTCGCCTTCGCCGAGAGCGAGGCGGGCCTGGTCGCCTTCCGCCTGGTCCCGAACTTCCGCGCCCTCGGCCCCCGCTTCGGCATGGACGCCCCGGCAGTCGCCTCAGCCCTCCGCGAGGTGGACGCCGCCACCACCGCCGACCTGGCCCCCCGCCTCCGAGCCGGCGAACGGGTGACCGTCTGGGCCCACGGCCTCGGCCCCGTCGAGATCGGCCCCGACGAGGCCACCGTCACCGAGGAACCAGTCACCGGCTGGCGCGTCGTCCGCGACGGCACCGGCGCCTTCGGCGTCGCCCTCGACCTTGACTTGACCCCGGAGTTGCGCCGCGAGGGCCTCGCCCGCGACCTGGTCCGCGCCGTCCAGGATTTGCGGAAGAGCGCCGGCCTCGCCGTCAGCGACCGCATCGACCTCGCCATCACAGCCACCGGCGAGGTCGCCGAGGCCATCGACGCCCACGAGCCCTACCTCCGCACCGAAACCCTCGCCGTCACCCTCCACCGCACCCCCCAACCCGACGGCTTCGACACCTACGTCGACCTCGACGGCCAGGAGGTCCACCTATGGCTCCGCCCAGTCCCTCCGGCCACCGCCGGGTAACCCACTCCGGGTTGAGGGCAGACGGCCTCGGCACCCTCCTCCCCCACCGCCGCCCCTGGTGGGGCTACCTTTGGGCTGCCCCGAACACCCTCATCGGCCTCCTCGGGGCAGCCACCACCCGCACCCGCCCAGTCCTCCACCGCGGCGTCCTCCTGTTCGAGCCCAGACCTGAGGGGCGCCCCCGTGGCCTTGCCCGCTTCCTCGCTTGGCGCGGCTTCGAAGCCATCACCCTCGGCCACATCATCATCACCAACACCCGTTTGGACGACTCCACCCTCGCCCACGAATTCGCCCACATCCACCAACACGAAACCTGGGGCCCCCTCTTCTACCCCGCCTACCTGCTCACCAGCCTCGCCGGCTACCGCCGCAACCCCTTCGAACGCGCCGCAGACCGCGCCATCCGCGTCCTGCTGGGTCGCGACGACGAGCCGGGAGAGAGGAGAAATCAGCTCAGCCATGACGATTCACCCAGCTGCTAACACGACGTGAACGGTTCGCACCATCAACGGCAAATCCCGCCGACGGAAGGAGCCAAACGACTGCAAGCCACCTTCCTGAGGAATCAGGAATTGTTGCAATCGCATCAACAGCTAGAAGCAGTTCAGCGACAGCCAGCCCAACCCAGACAAGCGCAAGGAATCGATACCACGACGCTGGACGGATTGGCGGGCGCGGGGATGGCCCACGTAGAGTCCGCAGTCCCAACCAAATCAGCCACGCTTCTGACCCTGAGGGCCACTCCGGACTATGGTCGCTAGGAACAGGAGCCAAGGCCGTCTTACCGCGGGTCTCACGCTCCAACTGCCTAACGGGCCAGGCTGGCGCGCGAGCGATGAAGTACAGCGACATGCCGACGGTGAGGAATCCGAACGGCCGGAGTAGATGCTGCCTGGAGGACAGCATCAGCACAAGCGCGGGCGCAGCATAAAGGAATAGCACTACTGATCGGCCAATACTAGCCCAAAGCGGTATCGCGGGGGGCTGGCCATCGAACCACCAACGCCACGACCAACGATCGGGTGCAGGATGCAAGTAAATGAGTATCATCCCCTCACCCTATGGGGTACAAAATCTGGCTTGAATGGACACCTTGCGGAAGGTTGCAGATGCCGATCATCCATTTCAATAGATCTGCGTAATCCAAACATGGAGGAGATTCGTGCTCTCGCACGCTAATGAGGTGCCCTCACAAAACGGTCCGTAAGGCCCAGCTGTGGTACACATCTTGTATTCCCATCGCGACCTGTCGACCATGTAATTAACCTGCCATTTATGCACCTCCCACCCCCACAATCCAACCGGCTTGTGGTACCAGGTGTAATACCAGTAGTGTGAACGGAAGCTCCAAACTCGACCTGCGACAAACCAAATACACCACGGCGCAGCGCAAACCACCACCCACCAATTGTTACCGAGGTACTTTTGAAAGGGTAAGTATCCCCATGCCCGGTAGTGATCCCAGTAATGGTAGGAACACCAGCCACTTCTGCTCCAATACGCGCAACGCAACCAACAGATGGTGCCTGTCGTGTCGACATAGTTTATCGGGTCTTGGGTAGCGTAGTCATACCGGTTAGCCGAACCGCCATCGACAGGATCGACCTGAAGGAAACGGCCGAGCACAGGGACGTACAGCCTCGCGCCCATCAGGAGGATGCCGGTGAGGGAGTCCGTCTCACGGAGGGCACCCCCAAGCCACCCGTAACGAGGGCTGGTACTGGCACGTGGTTGACCGAACTCGGTGGCCTCGAAGGTCGAGAGCGGCGCTGTGACGGTGGGATCAAGGCTTGCAGTTGTCACAACGTCATTGTGCAAATTGGTAAGCTGGAGTGCAGTACCCGAAACCGAGTCGGTCACTGCCGCGAACTCCCCACTCGTCCCGAAAATGTTGCGAGTCCAATGCGTCGCTGTTGCATCCTCGGCGATCCATGTGGGTGCGTCGGAACCACTGCCGTAGTGGTATGTCTTGGTGGAGGTCGACCCACCGGAGTCGCTGGAAACCCGGAGTCGCCATGCGGGGTCCAGGGTCCAGGTTCTGGTCGTGGTGCCTTGGATGAGGCTATGGACCTTATTGTTTGCGTAGTAGGTGGCCGTAGTGATGGTGCCGGTCACCGTGGCGGGGACCGTGGTGATATTGCCGAAGCTGTCGTAGGTGAAGCCGGTGTCGGTGATGCGGTCGGCAGCGTCGTAAGTGTGGCTGGTGGTGGTGCCGGTGGCGCCGGTGTTGCAGCTCCCATCGGTGGCTGGCGCTTGGGCGGTGAGGCTGGTGCGGTTGGAGTCGGCGTCGTAGGCGTAGGTGCGGATGGTGCAGCCCGTGCCGGCGGGGGTGTCTTGGACGCTGGTGAGGCGACCGGCTTTGTCGAGGGTGCTGTTCTGGGTGGAGAGGCTGCTTGCTTGGACGAGCTGCTGGCCGTGAATGGAATAGTTGGCTTGGAAGTCGAGCCAAATGCAGGCGCTGGTGCAGTTGGTGGTCTTAACGTAGGCAAGGTCGGTGGTATTGCCCGCCTCGTCATAGGTCCGGCGGGCTTCCATGCCGTTGGGGTAACTCTCGGTGACGCTGCGCAGGGGCCTGGAGATCTCGCTCAACCCCAAGCACTCCAACTGGTTCGGCGGCAGTTTCCACCAGCCCGTCTACGGCACCGACCTGCCCGTCGGCTCAGACGCCACCCTGCAGGCCACCAAGCTGATCCGCGGCTACGGCGGCCTGGCGTCGGTCAACCGCCCCTTCGGCGTCAAGCAAAACGACGGCGCCTCCAGCACCGGGTCCTCCACCCAGACAGCGCTCGACACCGCCCGCCACAAACTGGCCGTCAAGCTCCTGAAGAACAAGTGCTACGGCGCCGACATCCTGGAGGTCGGCTACCACTCCCGTGGCAAGACCGGCACCGTCGCCAAGCTGGAGGACCACCTGGCCCTGTGGGACACGCTGTCCCGCAACGGCGTCTTCCTCACCGGCAACGGCGTCTCCGACAACCACACCGGCCATGTCAACGGCTGGAGTGTGGACGCCGGCTTCAACACCTTCCAGACCACCCTGTGGGCCGCCTCCACGGCGAGGCCGACCTGCTCACCGCGCTGCGCTCCGGCCAGGCCTTCTGCGCCGAGATCCTCGCCTACACCGGCCAGCTGTGGCTCTCCGTCGAAGGCAACCCGATGGGCTCCATCTCGGTCAAGACCGCCGCCACCCGCCAGCTCACCAGCACCGCCACCGCTCTCCCCTCCAGCGGCGTCATCGAGGTCGTCCGCGGCCCCGTCGACTACCCCGGCACCACCAGCCCCGACCCCGCCACCACCGTCGTCACCACCCTCCCCGCCAGCGCCTTCACCAGCACCGGCAGCACCACCGCCACCATCGACACCGCCACCTCCTGCTTCGTCCGCATCAACCTTCTGGACACCACCCTGGGCCGCCGGATCGCCTTCTCCAACCCATCTGGCTGCTGCGCTTCACCCCACCAGGCGGCATCCCCAGCGCCCGCCTCGCCCCCGACACCACCGCCTGATAGGAATCGGAGCCATAGGTTCGTCGGCCACCACCTCGAGATCGTCGCTGGTCTCACTCAGCGAACGACCGATAACGACCGATCAGGATCGGAGAAGCCGCCGCCGCAGCGGCTCCCTTAGCATGAGGGTCGTCCCCATCAAGACTCGCAGGGGAGGAATCCTGCCATGGAGGACACGCGCAAGTCCGCCAAGAGCACCACCGCGACCGGCAAGACGTTCGAGGGATTCACCGCCGAGGAACGAGCCGCGATGAAGGAGCGCGCCCAAGAGCTGAAGGCGGAAGCGCGCCGCGGCCCGCGCGCGGACAAGGCCGACGGGGAACGCGACGTGCTCGCGAAGATCGCCGAGCTGCCGGAACCAGATCGCGCCTTGGCCGAGCGGCTCCATGCCCTCATCAAAGCCAGCGCGCCAGCCCTCTCGCCGAAAACCTGGTACGGGATGCCCGCGTATGCCAAGGACGGCAAGGTCGTCTGCTTCTTCCAAAGCGCGCAGAAGTACAACTCGAGGTACTCGACGTTCGGCTTCCAAGACGCGGCGAACCTCGACGACGGCGCCATGTGGCCGACCGCCTTCGCGCTGACGGAGTTGACCGCCGCCGACGAGGCAAGGATCGGCGCGCTCGTGAAGCAAGCGGTGAGCTGAGGACTGAGCAAGCCCCATGCGGGAATTGTCGCAGCAAGTCAGCCAGTCGGATTCGGGTTAGGGTCGCGGCTACGCCTTGGGGTCCTGCGAGATGCGCACCATGTTGCCCGAGGGGTCCCGGAACGCGCAGTCGCGCGGGCCCCAGGGCTGGTCGATGGGCTCCTGAAGCACCTCGGCGCCGGAGGCCCGCACCCTCTCGAAGGCCGCGTCGAGATCGTCGGTGCGGAACACGATCTGCGTCAGGACGCCCTTGGTCAGCAGCTCCTGCAGGGCGTCGCCGTCGGCCTGGGACCGGCCGGCGTGCGGCTCGGAGAGCACGATCTCCAGGTCCGGCTGGGACGCGCTGCCGAGGGTGACCCAGCGGAACCCGCCCGAGGCGACGTCGTTGCGCACCTCAAGGCCGAGCGCGTCTCGGTAGAAGGCAAGCGACTCGTCCGGGTCGTTGACGGTGATATGGCAGTACTGAAGATAAATATTCATGCGACCAACGCTACACAGCGGCGGCGCGGACCGCTTCTCGAATCCTGATCTGTTGGTCCCTGGTCGGCCGGGTGCGCACCTTGGCCACGCACGCGGGCATCGCCAGCACCGAGCGGTGCTCCCGGGCCCGATACGCGCTCGGCGTCATCCCCACGAGTTCGGTGAATCGCGAGCTGAACGAGCCGAGGGAGGTGCAGCCGACCGCCATGCACGCGTCGGTCACACTCATGCCCGCGCGCAGCAGCGCCATCGCCCGCTCAACCCGCCGGGTCATGAGGTAGCTGTACGGCGTCTCGCCGTAGGCCGCCCGAAACGCCCGGGAGAAGTGCCCCGGCGACATCAGCGCGTGGCGAGCCATTGTCGGCACGTCGAGCGGACGCGCATACTCCCGGTCGACCAGATCCCGCGCCCGGCGCAGGTGCGCAAGGTTGGCAAGGTGTAGCTGGTCCATGGGACGAGGATACCTTCCGCTCTGGCAGCAGTCCTGCTGACCTGCACGGATGAGACTTGGTGGGGGTCATGCCCGCGCGACCGAGTCCACCGCCAGCACCGCAGCGCAAGTCCCCGATCGAACCAGCCGACCCACTTCACCGCCACCGTGCCAAACCGGCCCTCCGACCCCGTCAACCTGCGACGATGGCCGCTCTAGGTCGGTAAGGAAGGGCCATTGGACCGCGCTGGGGCTGCCGCGCCTCGGCCAGCGAGGCCTGGCTCATGCGGCTTCGGCGAGGATCGCGTGCAGTTCGTTATTAGTGAGGGTGACGGGGTTGCCCTGAGTGCTGCTTGCCTTCATCGCGCTGGCCGTGATGTCGCCGAAGTCCTCCGGCCGCAGGCCGAATTCGCGCAGCCGGGGTATCTGTAGCTGGGTGACGGTCTGGCGGATCCAGGCGATGCCGTCCTCGATGGTGGCGGCGGGGTCTCCGGTGAGCAGCCGGGCAGCTTCGGCGTACCGGGAAAGGGCAGGGCTGCCGGGCTGGGCGGACCGCAGGGCGCGGACGTTCGCCTCGGCGACGGGCGCGAGCAGCGCGGCGCAGGCCGCGCCGTGCGGTATGTCGGTGGTTCCGCCGATGGCGCTGGCGAGCCCGTGGACCGCACCGAGCTTCGCGTTGGCCAGGGCCATCCCGCCGAACAGGCTGCACATGGCCATGTCGCCGCGGGCCTGCACGTTCGTGCCGTCGGCGTAGGCCGGCCGCAGCCCGGCGGCGGCGTGCCGCAGCCCGGCCGCCGCGAGGCAGTCGGTCAGCGCGTTCGCCCGGACCGAGACGAAGGGCTCCAGGCACTGGGTCAGGGCGTCGAGGCCGCTGGCCGCGGTGACCCGCGGCGGGCAGCTGATGGTGAGCAGCGGGTCGACGATCGCGACCCGCGGGATCATCAGCGGACTGCGCAGGCTGGCCTTGACCCGGTGGGCTGGCGAGGTGAGCACGGCGTTGGCGGTCACCTCCGCGCCGGTGCCGGCGGTGGTGGGAACCGCGACCAGCGGGACCGAGGGCCTGGTGATCTTCCGGCCGGCCCCGATGACCTCCAGGTAGTCCAGCGGGTCGCCGCCGTTGCCGAGCAGCATGGCCACGGCTTTCCCCAGATCGATCACGCTGCCGCCGCCAACCGCGGCGACGACGTCGGCACCGTGCTCGCGGGCGGTGACAGCCGCGGCCTCGGCCGACCTGGTCGTCGGCTCGCCGCTCACCGTGACCACCGTGGCGGGCAGGGTCAGCCCGGCCAGCGGCCCGGCTTGGCCGCCCGGCCGCGACCCCGTGACCACCAGGACCCGCGACCCGAGCTCCGCCAGCACCGGAGCCAGCTCGGCGGCCTGGCCGGGCCCGACGATGACCCGGCCGGCCGTGGCGAACTCGAACGACATCCCGGCCACCGCGATCAGCTTGCCCAGTCGCTTGTCCCGGTAGGAAAGACGGCGGAGAATTTCGTGGACTCCCGCGGCTGCGCCATCATCTCCGCGACCGTGTCCCGCCAGGCTGCATAGTGCGGCGTCTGCTTGTGCGCCGCCGCCGCATCCGCGTCATGGTAGGCCTCTACCAGGACCACGTGCGCCCGATCAGCCTCGTCCTGCAGGACGTCGAAACGCAGCACGCCGGGCTCGGCCAGCGACGCCTGCGCATTGACAACCGTCGCGGCCAGGAAATCCCCCACATACTCCGGCCTGACCTGGACATGAACATGGACGACCAGCATGCGCTCATTCTCTTACACCGGGCCGGCCGCCTCTCCAGGGCCACCGCCCTCGGCAGGGGCACGCAGCGGTGTCCACGCGGACGACACCCCCCGCGAGGATGTCGCGCGGGCTTGCGCGGTGCGGAACTGCTGCCAATGCCGGGCATGCGCACTCTTGCCAGTGGCGTGACCGCTCATGATCGCGCGCCGGGCGGCGGCCTGCCCGTCCTCTCGGATGGGCGCTCTCGTTGTGCACCGGAGTCCGGGTGCAGGCTGAGCATCCGTGTCGCTACGAGGGCCATGGCTGCCAGAGCCAGCGTGACCGCGACTCGCTGCACGGCCCCGTTCCATGGAGCCGCGGCCCGGGATGCGAACAACGCGAGAGCCGCGGCGCTGGTCAGCGCGAGTCCCTGGAGGGGACGGCTCAGGCCCGCCCAATCCGGATCGCCGCGGAAGCGCCGCGCCAACATGAGGGGCGCGGCGATCATCGCCGCGTACGCAACGCCGCTGACCAGATCATGCACCTGGTTGTGCCACGACTCCCCGGCGAAGCCCGGGCCGACCAGGAGCATGTGATCACGCCGGAACAGGCCCGCGGCGACCGTCGTCGCCCCCGCGGTCTTGATCAGCCACGGCTCGGCCGGGCCGACCGCGGCGACCCGGCCAAGAGCAGCGCCGAACGCAATCGAGCAGCCACCAAGGACAATGAACCCGGCCATCATGATCTGCGGATCCCGCGCATCCATCGCGGCCAGCCCGCTCAGCTGCACACTGGTCGCCGAATAGCCACTTTGGCGCAGCGAACTGGCCGCCCACGCGGCAGTGAACAGCACGGGCCCGGCAAGTCCGCAGGATGCCAGGAACCTCGTGCCACCCAGCCCGGCCATCCAGCTGTGCCGGGATACGCCAGCCTGGCGGCTGCTGAGCCATCCTGGCTGCGCGGTTTCCCGCTGCCGAGACCCCGGGAGCCGCAGCCACGCCACGAACCCCACGTCGTCACAGTAACGGCACGCATCGACGTATGCGACCGGCGCGGCATCGCCAGGCCCGGCTAGTGTCAGCGGCGGCTATTACGTTCCGGCTATGGCCTATTTCGCGGTGACGATGATCCACGGCCCGGGCTGGGACCCCTCGCGGCAGATCCGTGACCAGGACGCCTGGGATGAGCACGCAGCGTTCATGGACGCGCTGGTTGACAATGGCTTCCTCCTGCTCGGCGGCCCGGTCGCCGACGGGCAGCGAGCCCTGCACCTCATCCAGGCCACGGACGAGCACGAGATCAGGGCGCGCCTCGGCGGGGATCCCTGGGCATCGATGGAACTGCTCCAGATCGGCGCGATCGAGCTCTGGGCGCTCTGGCTCGACGGCAGGCAAACGACCCTGCCCGCTGACCGAATCCTGCCGCTGACCTGCATGCCCCTTACGGACCAGGACCGGGCCTGCGGCAGATCAGGGTGCTGACGGCTTTGCCTCGTCGCAGTCTCGACCGAACGGGTTTGCCATCGCCCGGCCGGCCTTTCGCGCGCCCTTAGCTCACTCGTCGAAGACGTAGTTGCCGAAGACGTAGTTGATGTCGAACGCCTTGTTGGTGACGAACAGAAGGTCGCGTCACCGTCGTGCGCCCGGCCGGCTTTCGGGCAGAACCGCCGATCAGCTGGCCAGGGCCGCAGCCGGGAATGGACGCTCATCGGCAGACCCGACAGGCGCGCCCCGGAGGGCGCCGGCCGCTGAGTCCGGCGCGGCGGCTGGGCCTGGTTACCGCAGGGCGTGACCATCCACGGTCCGGCTTCCCGCGCCGGCGTCTAGCCTGTGCGGATGCGGGTGACGCGACCGGGGAGGGACCTCGATGGCCAACGCCGATGACGTACGCCGCCTCGCGCTGGCCCTGCCTGGCGTGGTCGAGATCGAGAGCGACGGCTTCGACTTCCGGGTTGCCGGCAAGGGGTTCATCTGGTCCTACCCCGAGCGCCGGCCGGGCAAGCCGAGGCTCATCCGGACCGACATCGCGGTGCTGTACGTCGGAGACGAGGCCGAGAAGCAGGCCCTGCTGCTCGGCGAGCCCGGAGTCTTCTTCACCGCACCCGGCTACGACGGCTGGCCGCTGGTGATGCTGCGGCTGGCGGAGGTCGACGCCGGGCGCCTGGAGGAGCTCGTGATCGACGCCTGGCGGATGCGCGCCCCGGACGCGTACGCCGGTCAGCCCGGCGAGGCCGACGGCCTCCCGGCCGAGGAGCCGGGCTGACCGCGCCGATCAGGCACCGGGACATCTCACCTTGCCTGCGGCTTCCTGCGGCGCCGCCGCACCCGGCACAAGCACCGGCTACCGGTGCTCCTCCCGCGGCAGGACGGACGCCTGAACTGGCTCGCGAGCAGGATGCCGGGCAGCTTCACCCGTTATGCTCCAGCGGATCGTGTACTGAATTGCAGCGCCTGAAAGGCCGCAGATGTCCTACCGGGTAGCGTCGAGTTCGCGGCGCACCTTAGCTGGGTAGACGTGAGCGTGGCGAGACTTAACGAGATGCTTGCGCCGCACTCGCCGCACCAGGGAGCAGCCGGTGGGTGACCTGTGCATGCAGAATGCCATCGACCTGGCAGGGATGCTGCGCCGTCGCGAGGTGTCGGCACATGAGGTTATTTCGGCTCACATCGAGCGGATCGAGGCATTCGATCCTGCCATCAACGCCGTCGTCACCCGTACCTTCGATTCGGCGCTGGCCAGGGCCTCGGCCGCTGATGAGGCGATGGCCCGTGGCGAGCCGCCGGGCCTGCTGCACGGCTTGCCGGTCGCGCACAAGGATCTCGCCGACACGGCAGGGGTGCGGACTACCTATGGGTCGCCGCTTTTCGCCGCGCACGTGCCTGACCGCGACGCGCTTGTGGTCCAGCGGATGGCGCAAGCGGGCGCGATCAGCCTGGGCAAGACCAACACGCCCGAGTTCGGCGCGGGCTCGCACACCGTTAATCCGGTCTTCGGGGCTACCCGCAATCCTTACCACCTCGGCCGCAGCGCTGGCGGCAGCAGCGGCGGCGCCGCGGCGGCGCTGGCCGCGAGGCTGATCTGCCTGGCGGATGGCAGCGACCTGGGCGGGTCATTGCGCAATCCCGCCAGCTTCTGCAACGTCGTCGGACTCCGGCCAGCTCCGGGCAGGGTTCCTGGCTGGCCGCTGTCCGACGTCGCCGATCAGCTTGGCGTTTCCGGGCCCATGGCGCGCACCGTCGCCGACACTGCGCTGCTGCTGGCAGTCCTGGCCGGCCCTGACCCGCGGGTCCCGCTGGCGCTGGACCAGCCGCCGCCCGCAGTGACCGACCCGGCGCAGATTCGTGCGCTGCTTTCCAGGGATCTGCGTGGCATCCGGGTTGCCTGGAGCCAGGGTCTCGGCCTGCCCGTCGAGCCGGAAGTGCTCGAGGTGCTGGCTCCGGCTCGCCAGGTCCTGGCGGGGCTGACCGGGGTGGTCACCGATGCGACGCCCGATCTGTCAGGTGCGGACGAGGCGTTCCGCACGTTCCGCGCATTCAGATTCGCCACCTTCCACGGCCAGCTGCTGCGCGAGCATCCGGACCTGGTCGGCGGGAACGTGGCATGGAACATCCGGGCCGGTCTTGACCTCACGGTGGCTGACCTGAGCCGGGCCACCATGCTGCGTGCCGCGCTGGCCGAGCGGATCAGCGAGTTTTTCGCCGGGGTAGACGTGCTGGCATGCCCCGTCAGCCAGGTAGCGCCGTTTGACGTGACCCTGGACTGGGTGCATGAAGTCAACCGCCGGCCACAGCAGACCTACCTGGACTGGATGGCCTCGGCATATCTGATCTCCGTGACCGGCCTGCCAGCCATCAGCGTGCCAGCAGGCTTCACACCAGGCGGCCTGCCCGTGGGCCTGCAGCTGGTCGGCAAGCGCCGCGGCGACTGGGACCTGCTCGCCGTGGCGCACGCATTCGAGGCCGTGACAGGCCACGCAGCCATCACCCCGGACTTGGCACCCGCTCTCTAAACCCTGGCCACGCACCCGCAGAACCCAGCGCATGTCGTCCGCCTTGTCCTCCTGGCGGCCGCTCCAAGCAGTCCGGGTCCGCAGCAGGCGTGGATAGGCCGTGCGTGGCTCGACCGCCACCCAGCCGACCGGCTCCTTGCCGAGGTAGGCCACGAGTCCGGTGGTGTACGGGCTCGCGGGCTATCGCAGCGGGTCTGCTCGCGGAGGCGGCTGCGCCGTTCTCGGTCGCTCAGGGAACTCTAGTGGCAGTCCCGCGTCTTGAAGCGCTGGCAGTAGCACTTGCCGGGGTAGTCGGCGGTGCCGAAGATCGCCTGCAGGTCTGCTGCCCAGGAGGCCTTGTTCGCACCGACGATGGTCAGCTGTCCGGTCGTGATCGGCTCTCGCGTCGTGGTGCTGGATGTCATCACTCGGGATCCTCTCCGACAAGCCCATCGACCGACTCCCGGATGAGGTCGGCATGGCCCACGTGGCGTGCGTACTCCTCGATCATGTCAATGAGGAGCCGTCGCAGGCTGGGGGCCCGGCCGTCGGGCCAGGCGCGGGAGGCGAGCCGGTCCAGGCCGCCGGCGGCGATCGCCTCGGCCGTCCTGGACAGCTACATCTATGGCTTCGCGCTGCAGGAGGCGAGCCTGCCGTTCGACACTGCGGAGGAGACAGCCGAGCTGGCGCAGACGATCATGGCGCGGTTCACCCCTGACGAGTACCCGCACCTCACCGAGTTGACCGTCGAGCACGTCCTCCGGCCCGGCTACGACTACGGCACCGAGTACGAGTTCGGGCTTGACCTGATCCTCGACGGCCTCGAGAGGGCCCGGGACACGGCCCAGTCCCCATCAGCGTCGGCGCGACGCCGGACGAGCAAATAGCCGGCCATCCTGCCGCCAGCCGCGGCTGGTCAGCATCAAGAGCAGCCATGCCGACCGGCGCGGATGCGACGATAGCGGACGTGAGCGATGCCGCGCAGGTCACCGACAACCACGCCGAATCCCGTTTCGAACTCCAGGTCGGCGGGCACCTCGCCGAACTCAGCTACCGGCGCAACGGGAACCGGCTCGTCCTGATCCACACCGAGGTGCCCGTAAGGCTAGAGGGCCGCGGCATCGGCGGCAGGCTGGTGGCGGCGGCGATCGATCGCGCGGCGCAGGAGGGCATGACCGTCGTGCCGCTGTGCCCGTTCGCCCGTGGCTGGCTGGAGCTCCACCCCGACGTGGCGAACCAGGCGGCCATCGATTGGGGCGACCGCCCGGTTACCTAGCCAGGCGACAAGGCGCGCCCAGATGACCGGTAGACAGCCAGCCGTAGATCTTCGCTCTCCATGCCGGTCATCCTCGCAAATGCGGAACTCCCCGGATCCGGCCCCCGGCCGGGCCGGCTAGGCCGGGGCCAGCTGCGTCTCGGCGAGGCCACCGGCGTAGAAGCGGCGGGCTGTATCGATCAGCTCATCGAGCGGCGGCCACCACGGCCCATGCTCCAAAGACCTGAGCGTGTCCAGCAGGCGAGTGGTCTGGGCAGCGGGGCTGTCCACGATGCCGGCGACAGCGACCCGGCGCGGCCGCACGGCGCGCAGCGGGCCCAGGTACAGATCCGGGCCGGTACCGCCGGGCTGGGCCGGAGCCATGACCAGGTAGTAGTCGGGCAGCTCGAACCGCTTATCCCGCCAGGCAGCCAGCGCGTCCGCAGCGCGTTCCTCGAATCCCGCTGCTCCGCGCGACCCGCCCGATATATCCCACATCGCCCGCCACTGCGCTGCGACATCGGCCAAGGGGTCATCAGGCACGATGACGTACGTCGACCGGCGCCGGGCCGCTTCCCGCATGGCCAGGGCTCCCGCCTCCCAGCCGGGCCGCGCCGCCGCAGGTTCCTCCGCAGCCGGCTGGCCGGTCCCGGCACCGGGAGCGCGGGCGACTGAGACATTAGGAGAGCGGCTGAGCCCGGCAATCAGCCCCTCGCCTACCTCGCCGACCAGGACAACCACAGTCGAAGACTCGCGTCGCATCGGCTTGATCCTACGATCCGGCTGAGAGCGGAGAGAGGCCCGCTGTGCCGACGGCGTACATGCGGCGGGCGTCGCGGGTGCTTCGCCGCTGTAGCAAACATAACATCACTTGCATAGGTTTGTAGTTCCCGCTACAGTATCGCTCCGGATATTCTGGGTGCGGGCTGAGCGGGCCCGGCGAGTGAAGACCTCGCCGCCCATGCCGGAAAGCCGCGCCGATGAGCCGCCTTCGGAGCTGAGATGAGGCCTTGATGGGCTCCAGTGCAACCTGGGCGCTGCTGCTCGCCGTATTCCTCGCTGCCATCGTCGAGTTCGTCGAGGCGCTCACCATCGTCCTCGCGATGGGGATCACGCGCGGCTGGCGGTCAGCCCTCGCCGGATCTTGCGATCGTCGGGCCTGAAGGCGATGCACGACGAGGCCCAGATCTTCGACAAGCAGCGGCAGGCCGCGCAGGCCGCGCGCCCGGAGTCGCGGTTCGGCCTGGACTGGTTCGGCGCCGTGGTCTCGTTCAAGGGCGTATTCCTTGAGGGCGTGGAGATTGTCTTCATCGTCATCACGTTCGGACTCAACGCCCACAAGGTGCCCGCGGCGATCGCCGCCGCCAGCGCCGCGGGCGTCGTGGTTATCGTCGCCGGGGCGCTCGCGCACCGGCCGCTGACCGCGGTACCCGAGAACACGCTGAAGTTCGGCGTAGGGCTGCTGCTCTCGACGTTCGGTACCTTCTGGGCCGCCGAGGGCCTTGGCCTGTTCGCGCAGAACGGCGAGTCTTTCGGCTGGCCGGGAGGCAACTGGTCGATCCTGGTGGTCCTGGGCATCTGGGTTGCCGTCTCCCGGCTGCTCGTGCTGGCCTTCCGCCGGCGGGCGGCAGCAAGGGCTGGCGCCGGCGCCGGCGCTGCCGTCGACGCCGCGTCCGTCACCGAGGGGGCATGATGCTGCGATTCGCCAAGGCAGTCGGCCAGTTCTGGTACGACTTCATCATCGGTGACGACTGGAAGATCGCGGCGGCCGTCGTCACCGTGCTCGTCGTGGCGGCCGTGCTGGTTGCCCGCGGCGTCGGCAGCGCGGCGGCGATCCCGCTCTTCGCGGCGGCCGTCATCATCGGCTTCGTCGCCGTGATGTTCATCGACGTTGCGGATTCCTAGGATCGCGGCCAGCGTGAAGATGCCCGGCCGGCCGCCCGGTGACGGGCGCTAGGGCGCGGTGGAACCAATGCTGCCCAGCTCACCGCGCAGCTGATTGAGCAGCGTCATCGCCTGGGTGGCCTGATCCCGGTCAGCCGCCGCGGCCGCCAGCACGAGGGCCTCGAGAATCGCCAGCGTGGACGCCTGCGTCGAGAAGCTGCCGGTCGCGCCGATGGGGGCGGTCAAGGTCGCCGCGACCCTGTCGTGCAGCGCCTCGGCCAGATCGTCGGTGAGCAGTATCGTCTTCGCCCCTACCCGCTGAGCGTGGTTGATCGCCGTCTCGGTCTCCGGCGCGAGGCTGGTGTGCGCGATGACGACGAGGGCGTCCGATGGCCCCAGGTCCAGCAGCGCATCGGCGGCCAGGAAGCCCGACGCGGTTGCCGCCCGGGCCGGGTGCCGCAGCCGGGATAGCCGCAGCGCGAAGTACCCGGCCATGTAGCCGAGCACCCCCAGGCCGAACACCACGGTCTGGCGCGCCTCGGCGATGATGCGCGCGGCCTGGCTGAAGTCACCGGGCGCCAGCGTCCTTCTGGCCTCCTCCAGCAGCCCGATGTGATCGTCCAGCACGTGCGACAGGACGGCCGCGGGATCGTTGCCTGCCTCATCGAGGCTCCGGTTCAGCCGGCCCGCCGGCGTAAGGCGGCCGCGGACGGTCTCCCGCAGCAGGCGCTTGAGCGCGGGAAGGCCCGGGTAGCCGAGTGCCTTGACGGTCCGGATGACCGTGGCGTCGCTCGTGGAGGTCAGCACGCCCAGTTCGCTGGCCGAGGCGAACGCGACATCGTCCGGGTGCTCGGCCAGGTACTTCGCCACCCTCGCCTCGGCCGTGCTGAGATCCGCGGACTGGGCCGCGACGCGCTGGGCGAGAAAGCCGTGCTGAGAGGTCGACGGTGGCACCGTGACTTGTCCCTCCCGCAGCGAAGCCCATCGGCCGCTGACGTACCATTCCCGACGGGCAGACTGCCTGCAATCTACACGCTCCCATCCGCCGGGCGGGTGGCGGCGGACGGCAGCGTTGACCCAGGGCCCGGCCGGCTGGCAGATCACGTGAGCGGCGGACCGCCCACGTCAGATACGTGACCTCTGCCCGGCACCTGCTCGCGGCCGTCAGGAAAGTCGCTTGCAACCGCAGCGCCGATGGGCCCATGATTCACAACGAGTAGCACGGTGCCGATTATCAAGGGGAGCGGAGATGCGCGCAGCGTTCATATCCACCGAGCAGGCCTTTTTGAGGACCTATTCAGAGGGTATGGCGCATGTCGCGGAAAACGCTCAACTTCGGGATCCTGGCGCATGTAGACGCCGGTAAGACCACTCTCACCGAGCGGCTTCTCTATGCCGCTGGCGTCATCGACGAGATCGGCAGCGTCGATGACGGCACGACCCAGACCGATTCGCTGCCGCTGGAACGGCAGCGCGGGATAACGATCAAGTCGGCGGTGGTTTCGTTCGCGATCGGCGACGTCACCGTCAACCTCATCGACACGCCAGGCCACCCGGATTTCATCGCCGAGGTCGAACGCGCCCTGAGCGTGCTCGACGGTGCCGTACTGGTGATCTCCGCCGTCGAGGGCGTGCAGCCACAGACGCGCATCCTGATGCGCGCGCTGCAGCGGCTGCGCGTCCCGGCCCTGATGTTCGTCAACAAGATCGATCGCCGCGGCGCTGGCCACGAACGCCTGCTACGGGAAATCTCGGAGCGGCTGACGCCAGCGATCATCGCAATGGGCTCCGCCGGTGAGCTCGGAACGCCCGCGGCCGGCTTCACGCCCTGGGACGGCGCTGACGCTGGCTTCACGGCCAGGCTGGCCGAAGTGCTCGCCGAGCGGAACGACTCGGTCCTGGCCGCGTACGTCCGCGGCGAGCCGGGCGTCTCCTACCGCCTGCTCCGCGAGGAACTCGCGGAGCAGGCGAGACGGGGGGACGTGCATCCGGTGTACTTCGGCTCGGCGCTCACCGGAGCAGGGACGGGTTCCCTGATGAACGGCATCGCCGAACTGCTGCCGGCGGCAGGCCGGGACATCGGCGGCCCGGCTTCCGGCCGTGTCTTCAAGATCGAACGCGGCGCGGCGGGGGAAAAGATCGCCTACGTCCGCATGTTCTCCGGCACCGTGCGCACCCGGGACCGGGTGCGCTTCGGCCGGAACGGCGAGCGGAAGGTGACCGCGATCGGCGTGTTCGCCCACGGATCGACCGTCCGGCGCGAGTCCGTGTCGGCCGGCCAGATCGGGAAGCTGTGGGGTCTCGCGGAAGTCCAGGTCGGCGACGCGGTCGGCGCGCCGCCGCAGCATGCGGAGCAGCACCAGTTCGCCCCGCCGACACTGGAAACGGTCGTCACCCCCCGCGACCAGGGCGGCAATGGCGCCCTCCGCGCTGCGCTCGGCCAGCTCGCCGAGCAGGACCCGCTGATCAACGTCCAGCAGGACGACACCCGGCAGGAGATCTCCGTCTCGCTCTACGGCGAGGTCCAGAAGGAAGTCATCGGGGCAACGCTGGCGGCCGACTTCGGCATCGAGGTCAGCTTTCGCGAGACCACGCCGATCTGCATCGAGCGGCCGATCGGCACCGGCGCTGCTGCCGAGCGACTGCGGGAGGCGCCGAACCCGTTCCTCGCCACGGTCGGGCTCCGGATCGGGCCGGCCGCGGCCGGCTCAGGCGTGGAGTTCCAGCTCGAGGTGGAGCCGGGTGCCATGCCGATCGCGTTCTTCCGGGCGGTCGAGGACACCGTGCGGGAGACACTGCGGCAGGGCATCTACGGCTGGGAGGTCACCGACTGCACGGTCGTGATGACGCACTCCGGCTACCTGCCCCGGCAAAGTCACGCCCACCAGGGCTTCAGCAAGAGCATGTCGAGCACGGGCGAGGACTTCCGCAAGCTGACGCCGCTTGTCGTGATGAGCGCGCTGCGGCAGGCGAAGACCGTCGTCTGCGAGCCGATTCAGCACTTCCGCCTGGACGCGCCCGCCGACACGCTCGGGCCGCTGCTGCCGGGACTGGCACGGCTGCGCGCCGTCCCGCAGGTGCAGCTAACGCACGGCGCATCATCGGTGCTCGAGGGCGACATCCCAGCGGCCCGGGTGCACGAACTGCGACAGCGGCTGCCGGCGCTGACGCGCGGCGAGGGCATCGTGGAAACCGCCTTCGACCGCTACGAGCCCGTGACCGACACCATCCCGACCCGGCCGCGATCGGACGACAACCCGCTCAACCGCCACGAATACCTCAAGCGGGTCGAACGACGCGCGAGCCGTCCCGCGAGTCAGCCGCGGGAGGCCGGGCGCTGACGGCGTGCGGCCTCCCGCGGTCCGCCGCCGGTATCGGCGCTGCCGCGGTCATCGGGGCCTGCCCGGCGGCTGGGCAGGCCGCCGGCACCGCGGGCGTGGTGGAGGAATCGCTGGTACGCCTCGCTGACTTCGTCCCGGTCGCGGCATCCCTGGCCCTCCTCTCACCCGCCGGACTGTGGCGCGGTGACACGCCGCTGTACTGCCGGGCCAGCCTGCGAGCCTCCCGGTGGTTCGCTGAGCACGCGGCCGGCCCGCTGGCCCGCCTCATGAGCTACCGCCTGGGACGCATCCTGGTCCTCGGCCAGACCCACGGCCGGCCCGCCCGGGATGGACCCCGGCTACGCGCGCATGGCCATCCGGACCATGGGTACCTGCGCTGGTTTCCACGCCACCCTGGAAGCCACCGCACGACGGTGCTACCGGTCCGGGCCGCCCATTGACGCCCCGGTGACCGTCGCCTTCGGCTCCCGCGACTTCCTGCTCCTCCGGCGCCAGTCCCGCCACCTCGACGAGCTCTCGCCCGGCACCCGCCTCGGGACGCTCCCCGGCTGCGGCCATGTCCCCATGGCCGACAACCCCGACGCCGTCACCGCCCTGATCGCCGCATCCGCCGCGCGCGGGCGGCGCCGGGCGCCGGGGATCAGTAGCTGAAGGTGACGGCGCCCTCGTCGCCGATCCACTGCCACAGCGGTGCCGTGCCCCCGATGTCGGCGTTGCCGATCAGGTTGCCCTTGTCAAGCTGCCGGGCGTCGAAGCAGATCGGGCACACCAGGAACCGCCCGCCCGCCGCTTCGTACCGGCCGACCAGGTCAGGCAGGGACGGGCAGCCGTCACAGGCCACGCCCACGGCGACGCCGGGTACGGCGAGCCGGACCGCTTCCTTGGTCAAGAACATCAAGGTCGGCCGGCCCTGCTCGGCCGCGCCGACAGCGACCAGGAACGCCACGGTCACCTTCTCCGGGTCCTCCAGGCCGGTGGTCAGGCTGATTGCCGCCTTATGAGCCATGATTACTCCTTGCCGTGGCAGGCCCACTCCACCTGCCGGGGTCGCCATCGCCACTCGCTTTTCTGTCTCGCCTTGCAGTTGGCCGAGACACTAGGGCGGCAGCAGGCACCGCGGATACCGTAAAACTACGGCATCTGGCCGGGGGCAAGGGTTCTGGCGCATCCCCGTCTCCACCCAGGGGAGGAGACGGGGGACCGGAGAGATCCACCCGTGCGGCGATGACCATCGGCCGCCGCGCGCCTACGTTGGGGCGGTTGGCGGCGTCGTCTCGTCGTCACGGGTTCTCGGAGACTTGATGCCTTCCCTGGCCGGCCGGGCCCGGGGCTTGCCTGCCCGGCCGGGGAGCGGCCGGCCGTAGCGCGCTGCTGCCGACGGGGGAAGTAGGGCTGTGATGGGGTGGATGCTCAGTTCGAGCCTCAGATTCGGGCGCCTGGTGGTGGCGCTGGCCATCGGCCTGATGGTCTTCGGGATCGTGCAGCTGCGGTCCGCGCCCGTTGACGTCTACCCCGAGTTCGTGCCGGTGTCGGTGCAGATCCAGACGGAAGCGCTGGGCCTATCCGCGGCCGAGGTCGAGCAGCTGATCACCGTGCCGCTGGAACAAGACCTGCTCAATGGCGTTCCGTGGCTGGACCGCATCCACTCCTCCTCGATGCCGGGCCTGTCAGCGATCGACCTGACGTTCCAGCCCGGCACGGACCTCTACGCGGCGCGGCAGATGGTCCAGGAGCGGATGACTCAGGCGCATGCCCTGCCGAACGTGGGCAGTCCGCCGATCATGATCCAGCCGCTGGCGTCGGCCAGCAGGGTTGCCATGATCGGGCTGTCATCCCGCGACGTGTCATTCGTGGACATGTCCGTCCTGGCCCGCTGGAAGATCCGCCCGCGGCTGATGGGCGTGCCCGGTGTCGCCAACGTGTCGATCTATGGCCTGCGTGACCGGCAGCTCCAGATCCGGGTGGACCCGGATCGGCTCAGGGCCAAGGGAGTGTCCCTCACCCGGGTCATCAGGACCGCCGGCAACGCCCTGTGGGTCTCGCCCCTCACGTTCGTCGAGGCGTCCACGCCAGGTACGGGCGGCTTCGTGGAGTCGCCCAACCAGCGCTTGCAGATCCAGCACATCTCCCCGATCACCAACCCGCGGCAGCTGTCGGAGGTCCCGGTCGCCGGAACCAGTCCGCGTGCTCTCCGGCTCGGCGACGTCACGGACGTGGTTGAGGACCATCAGCCGCTCATTGGCGACGCGGTCTCCGGAGGAACGCCCAGCCTGTTCCTGGTGATCGAGAAGTTCCCCGGCGCCAGCACCATGGCAGTGACCAAGGGCATCGCCGAGGCCATGGCGGACATGGAACCTGGCCTGCAGGGCATCAACGTCGACCCGGGCGTCTACCGGCCAGCGAACTACATCGAGACTGCGCTGAGGAATGTCGGGCTGATCGCGCTGATAAGCCTCGGGCTGCTGTTCGCTGCCATGCTCCTGCTCTTCGCCAGCTGGCGAGCGGCGGTCATCGCCCTCATCGTGGTGCCCGTGTCGCTGACGGCGGCGGCCTATGTCCTGTACCTGCGGGGAGTGACGTTCACGACCATCACCCTGGTCGGGCTGGCGGCCGCCGTGGGCCTGGTGATCGACGACGTCGTCACCGACCTGGACGCCGTCCGCCGGGGGATCAGTGATCCCGCCCGCCAGCACGAGCCGGTCAGTGCCAGGATGCTCGCGGCGTTCTCCGCAGCACGCGGGCCGCTGGTGTCCGCCACCCTCGCGATCCTGCTGGCCGCGCTGCCGCTGGCGTTCATGGGCACGCTCGTGACCGCTTTCAGCCGCCCCCTCATCATCACCTTCGCCCTGGCCGTGCTCGCCTCGATGCTGGTGGCACTGACGCTGACGCCCACGCTCGCGGCGCTGTTGCTGCGCGGCGACGCGGCGGGGGCACCGGAGGGCCTATTCGCCGGCCGGGTGAAACGTCTCTTCGATCGCCGGCTGGCGGCTTCCATCGTGCGGCCTGGCCGCGCGTGGGCGGTCGCTGGCGTGCTGGCGGTGGCGGGGCTAGTGGTCGTGCCGCAGATCGGCAGCCAGTCGGTGCTCCCGCAATTGCAGGACCGCAACCTGCTGCTCCAGCTGCGGACCATGGCCGGCACCTCGCTCCCGGAAATGGACCGGATCACGGCCGCGGCCAGCAACGAGCTGCGTGCGATGCCGGGCATCCAGAGCGTCGGCGCGCATGTCGGCCGTGCGGTTGGCTCCGATCAGCTGGTCAACGTCAATTCGGCCGAGGTATGGATCACGCTGGACCCCGCGGCGGACTACGGCCGCAGCGCGAACGCGATCCGGGCGGTCATGCGCGGCTATCCCGGCCTCGGCGCACGACTGGTCACCTATCCGACTGACCGGATCGCCCAGGTGATGTCGGGCCAGACCGACGACCTGGTCGTCCGGGTCTACGGCGCCGAGCTCAGCACGCTGCAGGCAAAGGCGCAAGAGGTCCGGGCCCTGCTGTCCCGGGTCGACGGTGTCGCCGACCCGGTTGTCCGGCCGGTCCCCGTGCAGCCCGCCGTGGGCATCCGCGTCAAGCTAGCGGCGGCACAGAAGTTCGGGCTCCGGCCGGGAGACATCCGCCGTGAGGCGACGACGCTGACCTCGGGCCTGATCGTCGGCAACCTCTACGAGCAGTCGAAGATCTTCGACGTGGTCGTCTGGGGGACTCCTCGTACCCGCAGCGACATGACCCAGCTCGGGAACCTGCTGATCGACACGCCGTCCGGCCGCCGGGTGGCGCTGCACGACGTTGCCACCGTCAGGATTCAGCCCGAGCCGACCGCGATTGCCCACGATGACGTGCTCCGCGACGTCGAGGTGGTCGCGAAGGTCACTGGCGATCCCGGCTCGACGGTAGCCGCGGTGCGGTCACGCCTTGCGGCGCTGCCCATGCCGTACGAGTACCACGCCGAGGTATTCGGGAGCGCCACCGTCAAGCGGGCTGACCTCACCCGGACCATCGGCTTTGGCGCCGCGGCCCTCGTCGGTGTATTCCTGCTGCTGCAGGCGGCAGCGGCCGGGTGGCGGCGCGCCGGTCTCATGCTGCTGTCGCTGCCGCTGTCGGTCGTCGGCGGGGTGCTCGCCGCGCCTCTCGGCGGCGGGCTGTGGACAGCCGGGTCACTGGCCGGGATCTTCGCCGTGTTCGCGCTGGCGATCCGCGCCAGCATCCAGCTTGCCCACCGGATCCGCGCCGCGGAGTCATCGGGCGACGCCGACGGGCGCGTCATCGTGCTGGACGCCGCCCGCGATCGCGCGGTGCCGCTCGCCCAGTCAGCGCTGGTGACCGCGGCTGTGCTGGTCCCGGCGGCTGTCCTCGGCAGCCGCGCTGGCCTGGAGTTCCTCCATCCGCTCGCGGTCACCATGCTGGGCGGGCTCGTGAGCCTGCTCATAGTCCAGCTGGCCCTGCTGCCGGCGCTGCTCGCCGCGACCTCAGCCGATGACCTCGAACCGAGGCTGGAGACCCAGCCGCTGGCCGGGGCCGCACCTGACTGACGTCATCTCGCGAGCGACCCGAAGGGAATCCGGCGATGTCCACGAAGACTTCCGTCGTCACCGGCCTTGCGGCCGCCGTCATGATGATCCTGGCTGGCTGCGGTGGCGCGAGCGCGCCCGCGGAGCCGCCCGCGGCGACGGTCAAGGCAGTCGCCGGCTCGCCTGTCCAGCAGGTGCAGCTGACGGAACATGCCATGCGCCGGCTGGGCATCACTACCCAGCGGATCCGGATGGCGACGGTAACGCTGGCCGGCCGGGCCGGCCCGCACAAGATGATCCCCTACTCGGCCGTCGTCTACGACACCGACGGCTCGACCTGGACATACCTGAACACAGCCCCGCGGACCTTCGTGCGTCAGCGCATCACGGTCAGCGCCATCGAGGGCAGCGCGGCGGTGCTCACCACGGGCCCCGCAGCGGGCAGCACGGTCGTGACCGCCGGGGCACCCGAGCTGCTGGGCACGGAGTACAACATCAGCGGTGAGGAATGAGCGACGCCGATCCCCGGACCCTGATGCGCTGGATCATCAGCTCCAGCCTGAAATTCCGGCATCTCGTCGTCGCGGCGGCGGCGGCCACGATGGTGCTGGGCATTACGGTGCTCCCGAATATGCACGTGGACGTGTTCCCCGAGTTCGCCCCGCCGCGGGTGCTCATCCAGACCGCCTGCGTCGGCCTGTCGACCTCCGACGTGGAGCAGCTGGTCACGGTGCCGCTCGAAGCCTCGCTGAACGGCGTCCAGGGGCTGGACGACCTGCGCTCGAAGTCAGTGCCGCAACTGTCGTCCATTGAGCTGCTGTTCAAGCCGGGCACCGATTTGCTACGGGCCCGCCAGCTTGTGCAGGAGCGACTGGCCACGGTGTCGCCCAGCCTGCCCACCTGGGCGGCGCCGCCGGTGATGCTGGCCCCGGTATCCGCGACCGGCCGTGCCATGCAGATCGGCATGACCTCGAGGAAACATTCGCTCATCGAGATGTCGATGACGGCCTACTGGGTTATCCGGGCCCGCTTGCTGCGCGTGCCCGGCGTTGCCAACGTCGCCATCTGGAACGAACGGCTCCAGCTCATGGCGGTGCAAGCAGAGCCGGCGAAGATGCAGGCCGCCAGGGTGTCGCTGAACCAGGTGATGCAGGCGACCGCCGACGCGGTTGATTCCGGGCTGCTCAGGTTCTCCACCGGAGCCGTGATCGGGACCGGGGGCGCGATAGAAACCCCGAATCAGCGCCTTGGCATCCGCAACGTCCTCCCGGTAGTGACTCCCGCCGACATGGCGCAGACGCTGGTCACGGCGTCAAGGGCCGGTAAGCCCGTGCGACTGGGGGACGTCGCCGAGGTCTCCCAGCAGCACCAGCCGCTCATCGGTGACGCCATCATCAACGGCAGCCCGGGGCTGCTGCTCGTTGTCGAGAAACTGCCATGGGCCAACAGCCTGCAGATGACGGCCGGAGTGGAACGGGCCATCCATGAGCTCCAGCCGGGCCTGCCAGGGATCACGTTCGACACCAAGGTTTTCCAGCAGGCTGACTTCGTCAAGCTGGCGATCTCCAACCTGAGCCAGGCGCTCGTGTTGGGCTTCATCCTCGTCGTTGCCATCCTCGCGCTGTTCCTCTTCGAATGGCGCGCCGCGCTGATCAGCCTGATCACCATTCCGCTGTCGCTGGTAGCGACGATGCTCGTGCTGTACTCGCGGGGCGCCACCATCAACACCATGACCCTGGCGGGCCTGGTGATCGCGCTCGGGGCGGTTGTCGATGACGCGATCATCGATGTCGAGAACATCACCAGGCGGCTCCGCAAGGAACGGCTCGCGGGCGGCCGCCGGCCAACGTCCGTGATCATCCTCAGGGCCTGCCTGGAAGTGCGGAGCCCGATCGTCTACGCCACGCTCATCATCGCGGCAGCGTCGATCCCGGTGTTCCTGCTGACCGGGCTGACCGGAGCGTTCTTCCGGCCGCTGGCGCTTTCCTACACACTGGCGATTGTCGCCTCGATGGCCGTCGCGGTCACGCTCACCCCGGCGCTGGCGCTGCTGCTGCTGCGCGGCGTGCCCATCGAGCGCCGCAAGTCCCCGGTCGTCGGCTGGCTGCAGAAGGTCTATGGCGCGGGGCTGTCGCGTATCATCATCCGCCCGGTTGCCGCCTACGTGGTGTTCGGCCTCATGACCGTCGTCGGCGTGGCGGTCTACCCGCAGCTCGGCCAGTCGCTGTTTCCCGGCTTCAAGGAACGGGACTTTCTCATCCACTGGGTCGCGCCACCAGGCACGTCGACCGCGGAGATGGAACGCTCGACCACGAGGGTCAGCCGCGAGTTGCTCGCGATCCCCGGGGTGCAGAGTGTCGGAGCCCACATCGGCCAGGCGCTGCTCGGCGAGGAGGTGGCCGGCGTCAACCTCGGGGAGATCTGGGTCAGCCTCGCGCCGCATGCTGACTATCAGGCAACCCTGGACCGGGTCAGCTCCGTCGCCGATGGCTACCCCGGCCTGTACCGCGAGGTCCAGACCTACCTCGACGAACGGATCGAGGAGGTGCTGACCGGCGGCAAGGAACCCATCATCGTGCGCACCTACGGCCAGGACCTGGCGACCTTGCGCGCGAAGTCCGACCAGATCCTGGCGCTCGTGCAGTCGGTCAAGGGCGTGACGGACGCCCACCGGGACATCTCCAGCGATGTCCCGCAGGTCAACGTGCGGGTCGACCTGGCGAAGGCGGCACGGTACGGCCTCAAGCCGGGGGACGTGCGCCGGGACGCCGCCACCCTGGTCGCGGGTGAGGAAGTCGGTGACATCTTCCGGGCCGGCAAGGCGTACGACGTCGTCGTCTGGAGCCCGGAGTCGGTCCGGCACAGCTACTCCGATGTGCAGAACCTGCTGATCGACACGCCATCAGGGCGGCAGATACGGCTGGGCGCGGTCGCGAGGGTATCGCTGCAGCCGAATCCGAACGCGATCGACCGGCAAGGTGATTCCCGGTACCTGGACGTGGGCGCGAACGTATCCGGGCGTGATCTCGGGGCGGTCGTCAGCGACATCAAGCAGAAGCTGGCCTCGGTGCGGCTGGACCGGGGGTACCACGTCGAGCTGCTGGGGGAATATGCCGAACGGCAAGCGGCGCAGAGCAGGCTGCTCGCTTCGTCGCTCATCTCGGGCCTGGCTATCCTCCTGCTGCTGCAGGCATCGTTCCGCAAATGGCGGCTGGCGGTGCTCACCTTCCTGACCTTGCCGATGGCTCTGGTCGGCGGGGTCCTTGCCGCCTGGGCCAGTGGAGATCCCATCTCCCTCGGCTCGCTGGTCGGCTTCTTCACCGTGTTCGGCATCGCCGCCCGGAACGGGATCTTGCTGGTCAACCACTGGCAGCAGCTAGAGGAGCGGGAGGGGATGCGGTTCGGGCCTGCGCTCGTGCTCCGTGGCGCGAGGGAGCGGCTGTCACCGATCCTGATGACCTCGCTCGCCACCGGCCTGGCCCTGGTGCCGCTGGTGGCGCTGGGGACACGCCCAGGGCACGAAATCGAGCACCCGCTGGCGATCGTCGTCCTCGGCGGGCTGGTGACCTCCACGCTGCTCAACCTCTTCGTCGTGCCATCTCTGTATCTGCGGTTCGGGCGCAGCCGGCGGGACCTGGCCGCGGCGGGTGACACGCCAAGGGACTGATCTGGACCGGCCGCCGGCACGCTGCCGCTCCGCCGGTCCAGCCACGCACACGAAACAGGAGGGCCCGTGATGTTCACTGGTCGGCGCGCCCGGTCACTGCTGGTGACCGGAGTTCTCGGGGCGGTGTCACTGTCAGGATGCGGCGCGGGCGGAGCCACACACGCAGGCGCTGGGCAGGCTAGCCCGCCCAGCCCGGCGGTCACCGCCACCACTCCGGCGCCCGTCGCGGGGGCTGTTGTCACGGCTCAGCCCGGCGCGCCGTCGGATTCTGCCACGTTCTCCCGGCCGGCTGATGTCAGCAACCGGATGTTCCCGCTGGTGCCAGGAACCCAGTTCGTCTACCGGGGGAAGGTCATCGAGGAGGGGACATCGAAGCCGCACAGCGTTGTCTTCACCGTCACCGACCTCGTCAAGGTGGTCAATGGCGTGACGACAGTGGTCGCCTGGGACCGGGATTTCCTTGACGCCAGGCTACAGGAACAGGAACTCGCCTTCTTCGCGCAGGACGACAGCGGCAACGTATGGAATTTCGGCGAATACCCGGAGGAATACGAGAACGGCAAGTTTGCGGGCGCGCCGAGTACCTGGATCAAGGGAGCGCGCGGTACCTACGGTGGCATCCACATGCTGGCCCGGCCCAGGGCGGGCGCCAGGTACAGCGAGGGCCTGGTGCCGGCCATCGACTTCGACGACGTGTCCAGGGTTGCCCGCACCGGCCAGCGCACCTGCGCGCGTTCCCGGTGTTTCGGGCATGTCCTGGTGATCGACGAGACGAGCCCCAATGATCCCGCCAGCGGTCATCAGATTAAGTACTATGCGCCAGCGACCGGATTGATCAGGGTCGGCGCGCAGGGCGGAGACTCACAGGAATTCCTCGGCCTGGCCGCGGTGCGGCATCTTGGCCGGGCAGCGATGGCGGGAGTGCGGGAATCGGTACTGTCGATGGACCGCCGCGCGTACCGCGTCAGCAAGGTGTACCGGGTCACCAGGCCGGCTATCCGTCGCGGTGGCTGACGGAGTTGCCGCTTGCCCGCCGCCCGCGGACATCAGCGCACCAGGCCAAGCCGGAACGCGTAAGCGACAAGCTGAGCCCGGTCCCGCATCGCTGTTTTAGCCAGCAGATGATTGATATGCGTCTTTACAGTTGTATCGGAGAGATGAAACTTTTCAGCGATCTCGGCGTTGGAAAGACCTGCCGCGATCTGGGTGAGTACCTCAATTTCTCGCGGAGTGAGCCGGTCCGGTGACTGGCCCGCCTCCTTGCCCCTGGTGGCGTCAGCCACGCCGAGCCGGTCGCCACGGGCGATGGCCTCGACCAGCCGGCGCTGAACGACCGGATCGAGCTGCGCCCCGCCCGCGCATACGACAGATACTGCCTCGAGGATCTCTGCTGCCCCGGCATCCTTGGTGAGGAAGCCGCGCGCCCCGGCTCGCAGTGCGGCAAAGACCGAATCGTCGTCGGAGTAGGTCGTCAGGACGACAACGGAGATCCGCGGCCGCGCCAGCGTGAGCCGGCGGGTTGCCTCGATCCCGTCGCAGTTCGGCATGTGCAGGTCCATCAGGACGACATCGGGCGCCAGGGCCAGTGCCTTCGTGACCGCATCATCCCCGTCGACCGCCGTCCCGACGACGTCGATACCCGGCAGCAACCCGAGAATCACGGAGAGCCCGTCGCGGACCACCTTCTGGTCATCGGCCACCAGCACCCGGATGGGCGATTCCCCGGCCGCCATCAGCACTGCTCCGCTCGGGGCACCGGATCGAGGGGCAGCCGGAGGCGGACCGTGAAGCCGTCAGCCGACGGGCCGGCCTCCAGGCGGCCGCCATGCAAGGCTGCTCGCTCCGCCATGCTGGTCAGGCCGAAGCCGCTGGACAGCAACTCGGCTTTCTCGCCGTCACCGCCACGATCGGCAACCAGCACTTCCAGGCTCTCTGGTGCCCAGGTGAGCAGCACAGTCACCCCGGCACCGGCACCCGCGTGCTTGGCGACGTTGGTGAGTGCCTCTTGCACCGTCCGGTACGCGGTCAGGCCCGCCTGCGGGGAGAGCGGCCGCTCCGTGCCCTCGACTTGAAGCGTGATCGGGATGGACAGGGCCGATGCGGTTTCCGAGACCAGGTGGGGGATCCTGGCCGGGCCGGGAATCTCGTCGCCGCGCAGCGCCTGCAGGGCACGCCGGGCGTCCAGCATGCCGTTGCGGGCGAGCTTGTGAGCGTCGGTGATCTGATCGACGAGGCCTCGATCGGCCGCCGTGGCGGTGGCGACCATCCGGGCACTCTCCAGCTGCACGGACAGGCCGGAAAGGCAGTGCGCCAGGACGTCGTGCAGCTCGCGGGCAAGCCGCGACCGCTCAGCCAGCGTCGCCATCTGCTCCCGGGCCTCGCGGATCGCGGCCTCCCTGGCAAGCAAGACCTCGGCACGATGATGCGCGTCCCGGCTGAACGCAGCGAGCGCGGACGTCACGAAGAGGAAGCCAGCACCGAGAACAACGGCCACGATGGCACTTGCCGGGTTCTCGGATTCGTGTGCCTCAGATGCCGCGATCGCTATCAAGATGGGCGCTCCCGCCAGCAGCGCGGTCAGCCGTGGTGCCCGCAATGCCAGTCCGGCCAGGGCTACGTAACCGACAACGAAGCCAGGGCCATCAGACTGCGGCCAGTCCAGCCCTGCCCCGCACAGTCCCAGGCCGACCAGGGCGGGCAACACCACCCGCAGGTCGCGGATGCGCTCGGACAGCCCCACTGCCCAGCACGCGGCCGCTATGATTAGAAGGCCTGCCATGATGACCCCGGCCGCCCCGGCTGGCAGTCCCTCCGCGAGTACCCCGCCGCCGACACCGGCAAAGATGATCACCATACCGAGCGGGATCAGCCATGCCCGGCCGGGAACGCCGATGGTGTCGGCCAGCGGGCTGGAGACGGGCCAGACGCTCACCGCCGCGGGCCGTGCGCGTATCGCCGCGGGCATGCCCGGCTCGCGTCGCATGCCGCCCGGCTGACTCACTGGTTGCGGCGGCATTGACCGTCTGGCCGGGCTCCATGCCCGCCGCTCGTCACGGACCCCCATTTCCACGTGCTCCCCGCTAATGCGACAATCAATTGCTTATCCCGTATCAGGCGACATACCCACTCCAGCGGCCACGCAGTCGCATTCATCTCAGCTGCTCTGTGCCGTCGTGAGGAATCCTCCGGCACGTGCAGACATCCCATTTCAGAGTGACGCCGCGTGCGCCGCGCCTGCCCGGCAGCGCTGATTGCGCCGTCCCTGGGCAGTGCTGGATCAGGTTGCCGCAAGGCGTGACGCCGCTGATGATTCGCGGCGACAGCCGGCCGGCGGGATGCGCGGCGGCGAAGGGCCCGGAACTCGGTGCCGGGTAGCTCGCGCGGGCAGTGCCCGCGCGAGCTACCCGGCTGCGGCTGGCGCCGCCCCCCCGCCGGCCGGCCGTGGTCAGCCGAGCCCCCCGCTTCGTCGACCGCTCCGGTGAGTGGATCAGGAGCCGCCGTGCTGGCGATCTTTCTCGGCCTGTCCCGGCGGCTGCTCATCGACGGCGGTGGGACCACCTCCGTGCCATGGCTGCCGTCCGGTTCCGGCATCGGCCACGTCCCATTATGTCCAGAAACGAAGGAACACCGTCCGCGCGCGGAGTATCAGGTAAGTTCTTGCAAGATCTTGACTGGCGCAGGCAAGAACTTGCATGCGCCAGCCAAGAGCCAGGGGGCGCTCATGGCGCCAGCGCCGACGTGACGCGGGTGGCGATGTCGCCATAGCCATGACGGCGGCACCAGCTCAGGATGTACCGCGCATGCTCGCCGCACCAGCGGTAAACGACCTCGGGCGTCATCTTCAGCTCATCGCTGTGCTCGCGGCGGTCCCTGATCAGCGGGCCGAGATAGTCGACGAGCTTCGCGGCGGTGTCGTAACCCACATGCGCTGTCGTGGCGAGCGTTTCGTGATTGACCGCGCGACCCGAGGCGATCGCCCCGGCCAGCCGCGCCGCGGTCGTTCCTTTTCCCTTCCCGAAGTAGGAATGTATCCGCGGAATATCAGGCGGGCTGCCGCCCGGCGGGAACCGAGGGCTCGGCAGGCTGCCGCCCCTGACAGCAATATCAATGGCCTCGACCAGCGGCTGCGGCCCGGTTGCCTTCCGGTAGATACCCACGACTTCGGGCTGCTCGACCGCCTCGTCCAGATGATCGCGTTCAAGCCCGTGGCCCTGAGCAGCGAAGATCACCGGCGTCTGCCGGCGCGCGCTCCGGAGCGCAGTCAGCACGTCCAGCCCGTCGAATGAGTACTCGATGGCATAGTCGTTCCAGGTCAGGTCGGCAACTACGACGTCGAACCGCAGGCGCTCACTGACCGCGCTGTCAACCGCGGCCTTGTCCTGGGCGATCCGCACCGTGGCATCGCTCAGGGACTGCTGCAGCAGCGGCTCGATGATCTTTCCCAGCGCGGCGGCGACTAAAATGCGCGGCCCGTCCTGCATTCATTCCCCCCAACTGGTCAGCCCGGCCTTGACACGCTGGCGATCGTACTGCGGCCGCGGCGAGGCGGGCATGTCCCGCGGCGCCAGCATTCGATGCCCCGCGGCAGCACCCGCCGTCCGCCGCGCGATCCGGTCACCGCGCTGTTGCCGGCCCCTACCGGGTTTGATTGAATATCGCGAATGGTCACTGGATGCGGCCCCGGCGGATGAGCGCGGCGCTCGAGGCCAGGCGGCCGGTCGGCCGCTCGGCTTTGTCCATTCCCCGGATCGCGCTCGGCTGCGGCAACTTCGGCGGGGTTGGCTCGGCGCCCGAGTTCTTCGGCCAGGGGCTGACCGAGGACCAGGCACTCGGGCTGATGGACGCGGCCTGGGAGTTCGGCATCACGCACTTCGATACGGCCGATGCGTATGGCGGCGGCCGCAGCGAGCGGGCGATCGGGCGCTGGGTCCAGTCGCGCGGGGTCTGCCCGCAGCTGACGACCAAGACCTTCAACCCGATGCAGGCCGGCGCGGACAGCGGCCTGCGGCCCGGGCGGATCACCCGCCAGCTGCGCGCGAGCCTCGACCGGCTCGGGGTAGACCACGTCGATCTGTACCTCGCCCACGACTTCGACCCGGACGTGCCGTTGCGGGAGTCGTTCGGGGCCTTCGATGAGGCCCGGGCTGACGGCACGATCCGCGCCTACGGGGTCAGCAATTTCGACGCCAGGCAGCTGGCGGCCTCGCTGGCGGCAGGCACCCCGCAGGCCATCCAGAACTGCTACTCCCTGCTGACCCGCCAGGACGAGCCGGAGCTCCTCGCGCTGTGCGCGGAGCGCGACGTCGCCTACCTGGCGTTCAGCCCGCTCGCCGGCGGGTGGCTGACCGGGAAGTACCGCCGCGGCGAACCGTTCCCCGCGGGATCGCGGATGACCCAGCGTCCCGGGCCGTACCAGGACTTCGTGACCGGCCGGACCTTCGACATCCTCGGCCGGCTCCAGGCGGTCGCCTCGTCACGCGGCACCTCGATGGCGGCCCTCGCCCTCGGCTGGCTGCTCGCCGACGAGCGGGTGAGCCAGGTCGTGATCGGGCCAGGGCACCCGGAGCACCTGGCGCCCGTCGGCGAGGCACTCCGGCATCCGCTCACGGACGAGGAGCGGGCCGCGATCGAGAGCGCGCTCGCCTGATGCGCGTGCTGATCCTGAACCATCGCGACGTGCTGGCCGCGCTGTCTCCGGTGGCGTGCGCCGGGGCGATGACCGCGGTGCTCACGGAGCGCGCCCGGGGCGAGACGCACATGCCGCTGCGATCGGTGATGGTGCCGCCGGGCGCGGACGGCTTCATGGGGCTGATGCCCTGCTGGCGCGGGCCGCGCCAGGGCAACGCCGCAGCGTTCGCGCTCAAGGCGGTCTGCATCATGCCCGGCAATCCCGCCCGCGGCCTGGACGCGCACCAGGGCCTGGTCACGTTGTTCGACGGATCCAGCGGCATCCCGACCGCGATCCTGGACGCGTCCGCGATCACTGAAATCCGCACCGCGGCGGTCACCGCGGTGGCCACCAGCGTGCTGGCCCGCCGCGATGCGCGGACGCTCGCGATCCTCGGGGCCGGTACCCAGGCGCGCGCTCATCTTGAGGCGCTGATGCAGGTGCGCGAGTTCGAGCAGGTGCGCGTCTACGCGCCAACCGAGGCGCACGCGCACGCGCTGGTGGAGCAGGCCGGGGACGCGCCCGGGGAGCTGACGGTCGCCGTGAGCGCCGAGCAGTCGCTCCGTGACGCCGATGTCGTCGTGACGGCGACAAGCTCGCGGGAGCCGGTGCTCCGGCATGACTGGCTGAAGCCCGGGGCTCACCTCAACGCGGTCGGCGCCAGCAGCCCGCAGGCGCGCGAGATCGACACTGCCACCGTGGCCGCGAGCGCCCTATTCTGCGACAGTCGCGAGTCGCTCCGCAACGAGGCCGGCGAGTTCCAGCTCGCCATCCAAGAAGGGCTGATCGCTGGCGATCAGCATGTCCGCGCCGAGCTCGGTGAGGTGCTCGCCGGAACCGCCCCGGGCCGCCGCGGCCCCGGCGAGCTGACGCTGTTCCGCTCGCTCGGCCTTGCCGTCGAGGATCTCGCCGCGGCCGAGAGCGCGGTAGCGGCGGCGACGGCGCTCGGCCTGGGCACGGAGGTGGAGCTGTGATCGAACTGGCGGCGATCGAGGCGGCCGCCGGGCGGATCAAGGGCACGGCGCTGCGGACGCCGCTGGTGCGCCTGCACGTCGAGGATGCCCCGGCCGAGATCTACCTCAAGCTGGAGAACCTCCAGCCGATCAACTCGTTCAAGATCCGGGGCGCGACCAATGCGGTCATGCTCGCGCCCGCGAGCGAGCGCGCGAAGGGCCTGGTCACCGCGAGCGCGGGGAACATGGCCCAGGGAATCGCGTGGGCAGCGCGCACGCTCGGCGTCCCTGCTACGATCATCGTGCCTGACCACGCGCCCGAGGCCAAGCTGGCGGCGATCGAGCGGCTGGGCGGCCGGGTGCTGAAACTGCCGTACGACGACTGGTGGAACGTGATCGTCACCAGCCGCGCCAGCGGAATAGAGGGGCTGTTCGTCCATCCGGTCCAGGACGCCGGCGTAATGGCGGGAAACGGGACGATCGGCCTGGAGATCCTGGAGGACCTGCCCGACCCGGACGCGGTCGTGATCCCGTACGGCGGGGGCGGGCTGACTGTCGGCATCGCCAGCGCGATCAGGGCGCTGCGGCCACAGACGAAGATCCTCACCGCCGAGCCCGATACCGCCGCCGCGCTGGTCGCCGCGCTCGACGCCGGGAAGCCGGCCGACGTCGACTACCGCGCTTCGTTCGTGGACGGCTCCGGCAGCCGCCGGGTACTCGACAGCATGTGGCCGCTCGTCGCGCCGCTCGTCGACCGGGCCCTGTCCATCGGCGTCAGCGAAGTCGCCACCGCCGTGCGCACGCTCGCCGAGCGCGCCCGGGTGATCGCCGAGGGGGCGGGCGCGCTCGCGCCGGCCGCGGCGCTGACCGGGCGGGCTGGGAGCGGGAAGGTCGTGTGCGTCGTCTCGGGCGGCAACATCAACCTGAGCAAGCTGGCGGAGATCCTCAACGGAGCGCCGGGATAGCCAGGCCCGCAGCCGGCCAGAACCGGTAAACCAGGGGGAACGAGCCGGCCGGGGGACTGCCCGAGCGGACCCGGCGCCGGCGGTGGCTACCGCCCGCGCACCCCCTCCAGGGCTTCGAGCAGCCGGTCGACCTCCTGCTGCGTGTTGTAGTGGATGAAGCCGATCCGCACCGACGGCGCGAGGAGCGGGAGGTGCGAGCGCTCGCGGAGGACATTCTGTCGTTCTTCGGCCAGCGGCTGGCTGGATACCGCTGGGATCAGCCCGCGTACTCGTTGTCGTATGCCAACCGGCGGCGGCTGGAGATCGCCCGGGCGCTCGCCACCCGGCCCAGGCTGCTGCTGATGGACGAGCCGTCCATGGGCCTGTCGCCCGCGCTCGTTCAGCAGAACTTCCGCATCATCAAGGAGATCCACTCCTCCGGGGTCGCGGTGCTGATGGTCGAGCAGAACGCGGCGATGGCGCTGTCGATCGCCGACCGCGGCTATGTCCTGTCGACCGGGGAGATCGTGCTCGACGGACCGGCGTCGGAGCTGCTGCGCAGCGAGGATCTGAAGCGCGCCTACCTGGGGCGATGAGAGATCCCGCCAGCGCGCCCGGATGGGGAGGCGGCAAGGGCCGGCAGAGCTCCCGATGCGCCGGCGGGCGCACCCCCAGGCCTCCGGCAGCGCCGTGTGCGGCGTCAGCGCCGGGTCTCGGCGAGATGCATGGCGATGACGGAGTCGAAATCCGGATCCGGGGTGAGGCCAAGCCGGGCTGCCCGGCCGGCCAGGAATCGGGCGGGCCAGCTGGTCACGAGCCGGGCCACCGCCGGGTCGGGAGCCCAGTCGATCAGCGCGGCTGCCGCCGGGCCGGCCGCCCGCTCCAGCGCGGCGACCATGTCCGCCACCGTCACGGTAAGCGCGGGCAGGTTCACCGCGCTGCGGCCGCCCCAGGCCTCGTCGGACGCCGTGGCGGCGCGGATGAGCCCGGCGATGGCCCGCGACGGCGACATGAGCGCGACCTCGGCCCGCGGGCTGACCGGGCAGGTCGCGCGCTCGCCCGCCAGCGGTTCCCTGATGATGCCCGACAGGAAGCCCGACGCCGCCGCGTTCGGCCGCCCCGGGCGGACGCTGACCGTCATCAGCCGGACGGCCCGCCCGCGCAGGAATCCCTTACGGGTGTAGTCGGCCAGCAGCTGCTCGCCGATAACCTTCTGCGCCCCGTAGCTGGACTGCGGGTTCACCGCGGTGTGATCGTCGACGACAGCCGGCAGCGGGTGCTCGGCTGACCCCCCGAAAACGGCGACGGAACTGGAGAACACCACCACCGGGTTCGTCCCGAGCGCGCGGCAGGACGCGAGCAGCGACTCGGTGACGCGCAGGTTCGCGGCCACGCCGAGGTCGAAGTCCGCTTCGCATTCCGCGCTGACCGCCGCGGCCAGGTGGAAGATCATGTCGGCCGCGGCGAGCGCGCCATGGCGTCCGGCGAGTGCCCCCGGCCGCCCGGCGAGCGCGGGGCCGAGCAGCTCGCCCAGGTCACCGCAGACCGCGGCCACCCGCTCGTCCGCGGCGAGATCCGGGGGCACCGCTGCGCGGTCGACGAGCGTCACCCGGGACAGCGGGCGCGGCCCGCTGCCCGCCACCTCGAGCGACCGCGCGGCCAGCAGTTCCCTGGCGAGGCGTGACCCCAGGAAGCCGGCGCCGCCGGTGACCACCACGTTCGTCACGGCTGCTCCGTCCCCGGCCGTGCCCGCGGGCCGTCGAATACAGTGATCTTACGTGCCGATAGCCGACGGAGCAGAAGGGCCAGATCCCTGCGGGACAGCCTGCCGGCCGCGTCCGAGATACTCGCCGGGCTGCCCGGGGCCCGCCCGGACGGCGACGCCCTCCGGGAGTCGATTCGCGCGATCCGGGCCGCGGACGGCTTGCTGCTCGGGGTCATCGACGACGACCCGACCGGGTCGCAGGCGGTGCACAGCGTTCAGGTCGTCACCGTCCTGGCGGAGGACGCCTACGCCGCCGCGCTCGATGGCGCGGCCGCGACCTGTTTCGTCCTGACCAACACGCGCAGCCTCGGCGAGCGGGCCGCGGCCGGGCGAAATACGCTCGCCGCCCGCGGCCTGATCGCGGTTGCCCGGCGCCGTGGCGCGCGGATCCAGCTCGTCAGCCGCAGCGACTCGACGCTGCGCGGCCACGTGATCGCGGAGGTGGCGGCGCTGCAGGCGGTCCGCCGCGAGGCGCTCGGCCGCGGTTTTGACGGCGTGCTGCTGATCCCCGCCTTCCTGGAGGCCGGGCGGCTGACCGCCGCCGACATCCACTGGGCCCGCATCGGTCCCGGCCTGGTCGCCGTCGGCGAGACCGAGTACGCGCGGGATCCCGCCTTCGGCTATACCTCATCGGACCTGCGCGACTTCATCGCGGAGAAGAGCGGCGGGGCGATCGGGCGCGCCGATGTCCGCAGCATCAGCCTCGCGGACATCAGGCTCGGCGGGCCGTCCCGGGTCCGCGATCTGCTGGCCGGCCTGCGGGACGGCACCTGGGTCGTCGTCAACGCCACCGAGTACTCCGACCTGGAGACGGTGGCCTGCGGCGTGCTGCTGGCCGAGCGTGCGGGCCGGTCGTTCCTGTTCCGCACCGGGCCGTCGTTCGTGCGGGCGCTGAGCGGCATCGGGCCCAGAGCGCCGCTGCGCGGCGCGGAGATCCATGCCGCCGCCGGGAGACGCGGCGGGCACGGCCTGATCGTGGTCGGATCTCACGTCAGCCAGACGAGCCGGCAGGTTGCCGCGCTGCGCGCGCGGTGCGCCACCACCGACATCGAGCTCGACGTCCCCGCGATCCTGCGCGGCGACGACGTGGTGACGGCCACGGCGCGGCAGGTCGCCGACGGGCTGAGCCGGTCGGACGTGCTGCTCTTCACCAGCCGCGCCGTCGCCGCCGGCGGCGACGGGGCGGACGGCCTCGCGATCGCCCGCCGCATCTCCGCCGCCCTGTCCCGCACCGTCCGCGAGGCGCTGGGCGCGAAGCCCGCCTGGGTCATCGCCAAGGGCGGGATCACCTCGCACGACGTCGCGGTGGACGGCCTGGGCATCCGCCGCGCCGAGGTGGCCGGCCAGCTGTTTCCCGGCGTGATCTCGGTGTTCCGGCCGATCGACGCGGCGCCCGGGGCGATCGGCATGCCCTACGTCGTCTTCGCCGGCAACGTCGGCGACGACGGAACGCTCGGGCGGGTCGTGGCCATACTCAACGGCGAGCAGGAGGACCCCTGATGCGAGTCGGCTGGCTGGGGCTCGGCGCCATGGGCGCACCGATGGCGACGCGCCTGGCGCGCTGCGGTCACTCGGTGCACGGGTACGACGTCGCGCCAGATCGCGCCGCGGCACTGGCGGCGGACGGGGTGCGGAGCGCGGGCTCCGCCGCCGCCGCGGCCGGCCGTGCGGATGCCGTCGTCATCATGGTGGCGACCCCTGACCAGCTGGAGCAGGCCCTGTTCGGGCCGGGCGGGGCGGCCGCGGCGATGCCGGGCGGCACCGTTGCCATGATCATGGCGACGGTCGGGCCAGAGGCAGCCGCCGCGGCCGCCGGCCGTCTGGCCGGCCGCGGCGTCGCCGTGGTCGACGCCCCCGTCTCCGGGGGCGTGCAGCGGGCCGCCGCCGGAGACCTGCTGATCATGGTGTCCGGCCCGGCCGGCCCGGTCGCCCGGGTCCGGCCGCTCCTCGACGTGCTGGCCAGGAGCGCTCCGCTTGTCGGCGGCTCGCCCGGCGACGGCCAGCGGATGAAGCTGGTCAACCAGCTGCTGTGCGGCGTCCATATCGCGGCGGCCGCCGAGGCCCTCGCGTTCGCCGAGGCGCTCGGCCTGGCGGCAGCGGATTGCTGGCAGGTGCTGCGCGAGGGCGCCGCCGCGTCCTTCATGCTCGACGATCGCGGCGCCCGCATGGTCGCGGGCCAGTTCGATCAGGTAAGAAGCGCGATGGACATCTTCGTGAAGGACCTGGGACTGGTCAGCGCGGCGGCCGGCCAGGCGGGCGCCGCCGTGCCGCTCACCGCCGCCGCTCGCCGCCGCCGCTCGCCGGCTCTACCAGCGCGGCCACGACCTGGGCATGGGCCGCCTCGACGATTCCGCGCTGATCGAGGTGCTGCGCGCGAGCCGGTAACGCCGTGCGCCGAGGCGGGCCAGCGCCCAGCTCGCCATGGCGTTCGCGCGCGGGTCCGTCCTGCGCGAGCGGGTGCTCGGCCCGCTCGGCATGCGGGACACCGGATTTCACGCGGCCGATACCGCCCATGGGTGGGTGACGAGAAGATCTCCCCGGGGGGACGCCGAGGAACTCGCCGCATGCTTCAACGTTCACGCCAGCGACCTGTTCGGGTACGCGCGCGTCCTGGTCCGCGGAGACCGCGCGCTTGCGGATGATCTCGTGCAGGCCGCGTTTGAGGCGGCAGGCCGGGCTTGGTGGAACTGCCTGACCCGGGCTGCTCGCGGCAGCAGTGGATACCCCGCGCAGGTTGATGGGCTTGCGATGGACAGGCATGATGACCGGCGTGAGCGCCCTCGTGGCCGGGCGCCCGGATGAGTACCGGGCCTACAGCCTTGAGGGCGGACCGTAGATCCAGGATGCGAACACCACTTCCCGCCCGTCCGGGTCCTGGTAGGTAACGCCGCCGTTGTCCGCCCAGTAATCGATCTGCGCAACCGGGCGGACGCCAGCGGCGGCGAGCCGTGCCGTCATGCGCTCCCGGGCGGCGGCGTCTGGCAGGTAGAACACGAGCTGGTCAAGTCCATGCGCCGGATGCGCCGCGTCCACCGCCTCCGCCAGGCGGACGATCTCCAGGTGGACCGGGCTGCCGGGCAGGCCGAGGATCGTCCCATCTAGGCCGTAGCTTTCGTGGAAGGTCTCCAGGACCGGCAGCCCGATGGTGTCGCGGTAGAAGGTGACCGTCTCGTCGTAGTGCGCGCTCCACCGCACCACCCGCAGCGCACCCACAGGAAGATGCTCTGGCCAGCGCGCGTGCCGTTGTTCCGGGGTACCCACGGCGACAGTCTTCATCAAGCGGGCGGGCAGCGCCAGCCTCGAGTGTTCCTGCCCGGCCAGGTCGCGCAAAGCTCCGGCAGCTGCCGTCAGGCCGTGCTTCCCCGGGAGGGGGCACCGGCCATGGCTGCCGCCAGTCGCGCGCGCACGGCCTGGCTGAACGGGACCGGCTTGCGTTGGCCGGCATCCCAGCGGACCGTGACCACGCGCGCCTCGGCCGCTGCCTCCCCGGACGGCGTGAGGATCGTCTCGCGGGTCGTCAGGCTCGTCGTTCCCAGGTGCTCGACCTCTATCCGCACCATCACCCGCCGGTCCGGGTAGCGGACCTCCGCGCGCAGGTCAACCTCGATCCGGGCAACCACATAGACCGGATCGCCGAGGATCTGCGTGAAGAAGGCATCCCGGCCCTCCTCCAGGTAGGTCAGGAACACCGCGTGGTTGACATGGCCCAGAGCATCCACGTCACGCCACCTGACATCGACCGGATGCTCAAACACCGCGCCCATGCGCCCACCCCCGGTCAGTCCGGCCGCGGCGTGCAATGGTCCTTGCCATCCAGGAAGTAGTCATACATCCGGGCCGAATGCGGCTTCGTGGTGTCAATGACCGGCTGCATCGGCCCGCCCTCCGCTGATCACAATCACGGCCCTTCCCGGCACCGCTGCGGCACATCCTAGGGCTTGCGCTGCCCCGCCCAGAGCGCCAGGGCCCGGTTGTGATCAGGTCTCGACGGGGATGATGCGTGCCTCGACCAGGAGGCCGTCGTCGATGTGCAGCAGGCCGAAGGTGCCGCGGGGCTGGCGGCGGCGGTCGGTCGGTGACCCGGGATTGAAGATGCGGATGCCATGGCCGGCCTGGTCCAGAGATGCTGAGGACGTGGACGGCTATCTGGCGCTGGTGCCCGAGGGGCGGCGCGCGGTTCTGAGCGAGCTACGGGATGCCTGCCGGAGATTTCGGGGGTCGGGCCGCGGCTACTGTCAGTGCGGCGGGTCTTCCCCGACGAGTTCGTCGAAGAAGGCCGCGATATCGCGGCTGAGCAGCCCGGGTTCCTCGGCGGCGGCGAAATGGCCGCCCCTGGGCATGGGCGTCCAGCGGCGGATGTTGTAGAGGCGCTCCGCCCACTCGCGCGGGGGATTGCCGTCGTCGATGTACTGGTGAGCGAAGACGGCGACCGCGGTCGGCACGGTGACCGCGTCGCCGGGACCAAGCTCGGCGGCCAGCCACCGGTTGTCCACGTAGTCCCGCATCGACGACGTAATCGTCTGAGTAGCCCAGTACAGGGTCACGATGGTGAGCAGGAAATCGCGGGAAAACGTGGCCTCCAGATCCCCGCTGGAATCCGCCCATGCCCGCCACTTCTCCAGCACCCAGGCCGCCAGGCCGGCTGGTGAGTCGTTAAGCCCGTAGCCGACGGTCTGGGGCCGCGTGGACTGGATCGCGCCGTAGCCACGGTCGTCCTCCCGCCATCGCTGGTACTGCGCCAGGTAGGCGCGTTCGGCCTCGGACAGCGGCCGTGACCCCGGCCCGGTGTAGGGCGCTATATCCAGGTTGGACAGGTGAATGCCGAGCATGGGCGCCGGGTCATCCAGCGCCATGAATGTCGTGACGGCGGACCCGAAATCGCTGCCATGCGCGCCGTAGCGCCGATAGCCCAGGCCGCGCATCAGGCGGTGCCACAGCCCTGCCGTATAACGGCTCGTCACCCCGGTCCGGGCTGGCCGCCCGGAGAAGCCATAGCCGGGCAGTGAGGGAATCACCGCGTCAAAACCGGGCCCGCCGATGCCATGCGCGGACGGGTCGGTCAGCCACGGCACCAGCGGCAGGAACTCCGCAAAGCAGCTCGGCCAGCCGTTGGTCAAGATCAGTGGAATTCCATGGCCGCTCCGGGCCTGCTCGTGAACGAAGTGGACCCCGATGCCATCAATCTCGGCGCGGCAGTGGCGGAAGCTGTTCAGCCAGCGTTCCTGCGCACGCCAGTCGAAGCCGTCTGCCCAGTACGCCAGCAATTCCCGCAGGTAGTCAAGGTCTGTGCCCTGCTTCCACGGCGCATCCGGGGCCGCTTCTGGCCACCGCGTGCGCCGGATCCGGCTCTGCAGGTCGGCGAGGACGTCGTCACTCAGCCCGACCCTGAACGGCTCCGGCCGGAAAGTAGCCACACCGTTAGCGGGCGCTAGGCTGGCCCGCGGTCCAGCCGGCGGAGGCAGCGGAGGCCGCGCCCGGCTGCGTCATGCCATCGGACGATCGTTGCACGGCCGGATGATCGTCTTCCCGCCGAGCTCGGTGTGCGGCGCCTGGCGGACAATATCCACCACCTCGTCCAGGGATGAGGCATTGACCAGCAGGTATCCGTAGATGTCCACGTCCTGAAGCGGCCGGTCCGTCCGAAACCGAATCCCTGCTGACCTCCGTGGCCGTCGGGGTGAGCGGAAGACCTGACTCCAGGGTGCCGGCCTGTGCTAGTGACCGGATCCAGCCGAGCCGCTTGCGGTTGTAGGCCTGCGTCTGCTCATCCGACGCCGATGGCTGGGCTGCCCGCCCCTCCAGCAGTAGCAGGAACTTCGCCATGTTCGCTCCCTGTAACTAGTAATACTGGTGACAGTAGCCTCATCACGGCCGGGCGGGCGCCGGTGGTGCTCCATGGAACGCTGCGGGAACATCGAGAAGCAGCGGGCCGTGCGCGCCCGCCGCCAGCGGCGATCCAGGTGTCCGCCGCCGTGAGCTCGGAAACCTCAGGCGGCGGGCTGGCTTCGCTCCGCGATGCTCCGGCGGACCTCATCCATGTCCAGCTCGCGGGCCTTGGCGATCAACTGCTCCAGCGCCGTCTCCGGCAGCGCGCCAGGCTCCGCGTACAAGATCACGCCGTCGCGGATCACCATCAGCGTCGGGATCGAGGAGATCCCGTGCGCGCTGGCCGGTTCCTGCTGAGCCGCGGTATCGACCTTGCCGAACACCGCATCGCATGCCGCTGGCCGGGGTCATCGCGATGATCGAGTCCGGCAGGGACTGTGCGGAAGTGGTCGACCCAGCTGGCCGCCGTGTCGCGCGCCCTGGACCGGGCCGGATTCAAGATCGTGGCCAGCGGCATGCGGCAGTGCCTCTCCGGGGACGGCGACGCCCCGATGACCGAGCAGCAGATGGAGAAGATGTTCCTCTCCCTCGCCTGACCGGTCGCCAGTCAGCGGTAACCGGGCTGCGGGCCGATGAGACTATCGGAGAACCCGGCGCGATAGCCTGCGGCCATGCGGGCGCCCGCGCGGGCCGGGAGCTCCCGGCACCGTGGCAGGTGACCAGCGTGCTTGCCTCGTTTGAGCAGGAACGAGGAGGGGGAAAGACGAACGCCAGCCGCCACACGGATCCAGCCGGTGCCGCGGATTCCGCGGGCGGCACCGAGCCGGATGCCCGCTTTACCCTCGCTAACGAGCGGACCTTCCTGGCCTGGAGCCGCACCGCCCTCGCCCTGGTGGCCGCCGGGCTGGCGATTGTCCAGCTGCTGCCGCCGTTCCCTGGCGTCCCCTGGGGCAGGCAGATCATCGGAACCCCGCTGATCCTCCTCGGCTCCGCGGTGGCCGTGATCAGTTATCTCGAATGGGCGGGTAACCAGCGCGCGCTCCGCCGCGGCGAGCCCATGATCCGCTCGCGCCTGCCCGGGATCCTGGCGGTGACCATCGCGATCACCGGGCTGGTCGCGGCGGCGCTTGCGCTGCTGTCAGGGGTGACCGGGAATTGATGACGCCCGCTGAAGATATCGAGGACACCCATCCCGGGCTGGCGCGGGAGAGGACCGAGCTCGCCTGGACCCGGACGGCAGTCTCGTTCGCGGCGCTGGGCGGGTTGATCGTCAAGGGCCATCCGTACGCGGGAATCCCGATCCTCGGGTTCAGCGCCCTGATCTGGCAGCTTGGCCGGCTGGCCGGCGCACCGGGGGCGGGACATGCCCGCCCCCGGCGCCTGCTGCTGATCGCTGCGGCCGTCACCGGCGTGTCACTCGTCGCGCTGGCCCTCACCCTGATAGGCCCCGAGCCCGGCGGACTCCGGCCCTGACCACGGTGTGCTGGCGGGGATTCGCCAGGTCGGCCGCCGGGAGCGCGGCCATCCGCCACCGGGACCGGGGGCGGCGCCAGCGGGCCGCCATGGCCAGGACGGCCGGAAATTGAGGTCTTCCGCCGTGCTAGCGGGGACCTTCAGCACTGTCCGCCTGACCGGCTGCCGAGCAGCATGGATAGTGGCACCTTCATCGGACGGGAAGGAGGTGTGGGCAATGAGGCTGACCTGGAAGGACGCGGTGACGACGCTGTTCATGGCGGTGATCGTTGCCGGGTACGTGGCCTTCCTGCAGGGAACGAGCCTGTGGCTGATCTCCAGCGCGCGGGGCACGACCGCCGCCGTGCTGGTTCTCGGCATGGTCGGCGGATGCGCTCTCAGCGCCGCCGGCGACCTGTACACAAGGGCTCAGTCACGATGGTCCATGGCAATTCTGGTGATCACGACCATGCTGGGCATCGTCGCGCTCACCGCAGCGGTCGCGGGGCTGATCACCGGCAGCACCTTCGCGCTGGCGGTCCTCGTCACCGCGACCATCGCACTGTGGCTGACCGCGACGATCCGGCACGCGTTCACCGCCCCGGCAGAGCCGGTGAACATGCGGGACGTGCACGAGGTCATCGATCCCAAGAGGCCGGCGTACCACTAGCCGCCCGCGCCAGCGGACCGGCGGCTGCATGCAGGCCGCCGGTCCGCTCGCTGGCCTGGCCGGGCGGCAATTGGACGCGCGCGAGAATGCACGATAACAACGATCGACGCCGACGCAGATATCACCGCGGATAAGGGAGCCCGGCAATCTTCTCGGCGGCAGTCACGGCGGAGAACTGCTCAGGCTTCTGCGCCTGCGAGGCCGACGGTATAGCGGGCCAGGCTCCGCGGCGTCATTGCGGCTTTCCGGCGCGGCTGGCGGTCAGTGAGCAGCCTCGTACTTGCTCATCACCTCGGCGCTGATGCGGCCGCGCTCTGACACCTTGAGGCCCTGCTCGGCTGCCCAGGCCCGCACCGCTGCCCGGTCGATCCGCGATCCGCTGCCCCGCGACGCCCTCGCCGTTCTGCGCTGCGTGGTCCTGCGCGCGACGTCCATGAATGGCTGAAGCGACTTCTCCAGCTTGGCGCGGTTCTTCTTGCCGAGGTCGATCTCGTAACTGTGCCCATCGAGGCCGAAGGCCACAGTCTCAGCGTCGGGTGATCCGTCCAGGTCATCAGTGATGACGACATTCACAGTCTTTGCCATGTTCGGGATCGTCCAGGTTCAGGGCGGCCATGTCAAAGAGACTCGCTACACCAGTGGCATGCTAACCATTATTGTTCGCCGTCGGCCCCGATGCGGACGGGGCGCTCGCCGGCCCGTTGATCGTGCGAGAGTTGCGCCGGAATCAGCCGGCGCCAGCCGGCGCCCGCCAGGAGCGGGCGAGACAGGAAACGTGGGAGGCAGCACCGATGCAGCCGATGCCAGAGGACTGGAACCGGGCCGTCGCCGTGGTCGCCCACCCTGACGACCTGGAATACGGAGTCGCATCAGCAGTGGCCCGCTGGACCGGGCAGGGCAAGCAGGTGGCCTACCTACTCGCCACCCGGGGTGAGGCAGGTATCGCCGGCCTGCACCCGGACCAGGCCGGGCCGTTGCGGGCCGAGGAGGAACGGCGCAGCGCGGCGGTCGTCGGCGTGCGCGAGGTCGAGTTCCTCGACCACCGGGACGGGCTGGTGGAGTACGGGATACCGCTGCGGCGTGACCTGGCTGCCGCGCTCCGCAGGCTGCAGCCCGAGGTAGTGATCACGATGAGCTTCGACCTCACCTGGGGCGAGGAGGGCCCGGTCAACCACAGCGATCATCGGGCGGTCGGGCTCGCCGTGCTTGACGCCTGCAGGGACGCGGCGAACGAGTGGGTCTTCCCCGAGACCGGGCCACCCTGCCGGGGCATCCGCGACGCCTATCTGGCCGCCACCGGCAACCCGACCCATTTCACGGACGTCACCGCTACGATCGACGCCGGCATCGCGTCGCTGCGCGAGCACCGGGCCTACCTCGACGGCCTGGGCGGTGAGTTCGACCCGGACGAGTTCCTGCGGAACATGGCCGGCTTCATCGGCCTCGCCGCCGACTGCGACTACGCCGTGGGCTTCCGCCGCTATCCGATGGGCTAGCCGCGCAGACCACGGGGCTGGCCGGGCCGGGCATGGTCTGGCCGGCCGGCCATTTCGCCGGGGCAGAACCCGGCGGCCGGCCCTGGCGGGGAAATCGCTGGCGCCACCGCACCCAGAAGATCACCTTCAGCAGCCAGGGATCCGCATGCTCCCAGTGGCCCTGCGGTACTGCTGGCCGAGCGAGCTGAACCTGATGGCGGGCCAGGCAGGCCTTCGGCTCGCCGAGCGGTACGCCGGCTGGGACCGGCGCCCGTTCGGCTCGGCCAGCACCGCCCACGTCTCGGTGACCGGCCAGGCTGACCGGCCAGGCTGACCGGCCGGGCGCCCGGGCCTGGGCGTGCGCGCCGGGCGTCCGTGCCGGGATGCCCCCGGCCGGGGCGGCTGGCCCGCTGCGTGTCGCATTGGCCGGAAGTAGTACGGTTTGCGGTAGTATCCCAGCGGCGTTGGTCCCCTGACCTGCCGCAACGAGGCGGCGTGTCCGGTAAGACGCGAAATCAGCGCGAGAACGGCTGGGTGCGATGACGACGGGGCTGAGCGGCAGGACCGCGGTCGTGACAGGGACGGCGCACGGCATCGGCGCGGCCATCGCGGAGGCGCTCCGCGGCGACGGGGCGGCCGTCCACTGCGTCGATAAGGAAGATGCCGACCTGACCAGTCCGGCCGCGGTCAGGGACTTCTTCGCCGGGCTCGGTGACGTCGACATCCTGGTGAACAACGCCGGGGGCGTCTGCGGCCAGGTCGGCCATCGGCTGGAGGACGTCGGTGATGACGACTGGCATGCGGTGGTCGACGCGAACCTGACGACCGCCTTTCTCTGCACGCGCGCCGTGGTGCCGGGGATGAAGGAGCGCCGCTGGGGCCGGATCATCAATATCTCCTCAGCGGCCGGCCTCAGCGTCAGCCGGACCGGGATTCAGGCCTACGCCAGTGCGAAGGCTGGCCAGATCGGGTTCACCCGGCAGATGGCCGTCGAGCTCGGGCCGTTCGGGATCACGGTCAACTGCATCGCGCCCGGCTTCGTGCTGTCCAACCCGACCACGGAAAGGCAGTGGCAGAGCTACGGCGAAGACGGCCAGCGGAGGCTGGTGGAGGGCATCGCCCTGCGGCGGCTGGGACAGCCCGCGGACATCGCCAATGGCGTGCAGTTCTTCGCCGCGCAGCGGTCATCGTGGGTGACCGGGCAGACGATCGCGATCGACGGCGGCAGTGCTGGCCTTTGACGTCGGCGACGTCGGCTATCTGCGCGAGCTCGCCGAGCTCGTCGCGATACCGAGCGTTAGCCGGGACGCGACGCACGACACGATGAGCGCCGCGGCGCGATGGCTGGCCGGCCAGCTCGGGTTCGCCGGCGGCCGGGTCGTAGAGACCGGCGGCCACCCGGTCGTCCGGGGCGAGTGGCTCGGCGCGGCCGGGGCACCGACGATCCTCGTCTACGGGCACTACGACGTGCAGCCGACGGGTGACCTGGCCGAGTGGCAGACGCCCCCGTTCGAGCTGCACGCGGACGGCGACATCGTCAGGGGCCGCGGCGCGACGGACGACAAGGGCCCTGTCTACATCGTCCTCAAGACCGCGCAGGCGTTCCTGGCCCAGGAGCGCGGGCTCCCGCTGAACGTGAAGTTCCTGTTCGAGGGCGAGGAGGAGATCGGCAGCCCGCACCTGCCGGCCTTCGTGCGGGAGCACGCCGGGGAGCTCGCGGCTGATCTTGTCATTTCCGCGGACGGCGCCATGTGGCGGCCCAGCGAGCCTTCCCTGTCGCTGGCGTCCAAGGGCCTGGTCACGATGGACATCACCGTCGAGGGCGCGAACACGGACCTGCACTCGGGCCGGTACGGGGGAACCGTCGCCAACCCGCTGCACGCCCTGAGCGAGATCGTCGCGAGCCTGCACGATCCGGCCGGGACGATCGCCGTCGACGGCTTCTACGACGGGATCGCCGAGCTCACCGCCGAGCGCCGCCGCCAGCTTGCCGCCGTGCCGTTTGACGAGGCGGAGTACCTGGCCGGCCTCGGGCTGGCCACGCCGCACGGCGAAGCCGGGTTCAGCACGCTGGAGCGGCTCTGGGAGAGACCGACGCTGGAGATTAACGGGATCTCCGGCGGCGGCAAGTACACCGTCATTCCTCATGTCGCGGTGGCGCACGTATCGTGCCGCCTCGTGCCCGGCCAGGATCCGGACCGGGTGATCGAGGCCATCGACGCTCATGTCGGCGGGCTGGCGGTGCCGGGCGTGCGGGTCACGGTGCGAGCTGACCAGGCCCGGGTGCCGGCCTACACGATCCCGGCCGGGCACCCGGCCATCCGGGCGGCCACCGCGGCGCTCGAATCGGTCTACCCCGGCGCGCCGGTGCTGCTCGCCTGCATCGCCGGCACGCTGCCCGCGACCGCGCTGTTCGAGCGGGTGCTCGGGGCGAAGACGCTGTTCTTCTCGTTCTCGACCGCCGACGAGAAGCTGCACGCGCCCAACGAGTACCTGCGCATCCGCCGGCTTCGCGAGGGGATGCGGGCATGGGAGCAGCTCTGGCGCCTGCTCGCCGTCGGCCCGCACCGCCTCGCTACGACCGCGACATCTGGTGCGTGACCGGGGCCGGCTGCGCGGGTGCCGCCGCGGCCAGCGGGGCAGCCCGTGGCCGCAGTTCGTCGATGCGGACAAGTGCGATGCCCGCGACGATCAGCGCGCCGCCGGCCAGCTGGGCGGCGGTGGGCAGCTCGCCGAGCAACAGCCAGGCGACCACCACGGCGAAGATGACCTCGGTCAGGCCGGTGAACGACGCGAGCCTGGGCCCGAGCATGCGTATGGCCGTGATGCCGGCCACGTAGGCGATCACGGCAGCGACCAGGGACAGGCACGCGACCGGGATCAGCCAGCTGACGGGCCGGCCGGCGAAGGTGACGATGCCGAACGTGGCGTGCATCGGCACCGCGCCAGCGCCGCCGAGCGCCAGCAGGGCGACCGCGCCCACGCCCATGCCGGCGCTGGCCAGCGCCACCGGCGGCAGGTCGTCGCCGCCATGGGAAGCCAGCACGTAGAAGGTGGCGAGGCCAGCCGCCGCGCCCAGGCCCCACAGGACCCCGACCAGGTCAAGGTGGCCGTGACCGAGCACGCCCAGGACAAGCGTCAGGCCGGCCAGCGCGGCGGCCGAGCCGTACGTGGTCAGCCGGCCCGGCCGGTGGCCATGCCGCATCCACATCCATCCCACCACGAGGACGATGGCCAGGTATTCCAGCATGAGGGCGACGCCGACCGACAGGTGCTGCACCGCGTTGAAGTAGCACAGCTGGCAGCCGGCCACGGCGGCGAGACCGTAAGCAGCGATCACGCCGGTCTCGCGGCGCACCAGCCGCCAGCGCCCGCGCAGTGCTACCGCCGCCGGTACCGCGAGGACCACGGCCGCGATGCTGATCCGGGTGAGAACGGCGGCCGCCGGAGACCAGCCCGCATCGATCAGCGACTTGGCCAGCGCGCCCGACGTGCTGAAGGCCGCCGACGAGAAGATCGCCACGGCGAGGCCAGCTCGCGGGTCCGGTCCCTGCCGCATCGGTCCTCCAGGCGAGCATGTGTCATGGGCGAAAAAGCGTTACAGTGATGACGCTAGATCGCGCGTTGTTAGGAGTCAAGGTGATTTTTGCTCATGACACTGAGATGGCGCTGCAAGCCGCCGCGGCGCTGGTCAACACCGCCGACGGCGATACGGAGCACCTGCCGGACGCCAGCGCGCTCGATGACTTCGTCCGCACCTGGAAATGGACGGGCACGCGCCGCCGCGACGCGGGCGAGCTGCAGGCGGTGCGCGACTTGCGGCCCCGGCTGCGGCAGCTCTGGCTCATCGGGCGCGAGCAGGTCGTGGACACCGTCAACCAGATGCTGTCCGAGGCGAACGCGGTACCGCAGCTCGTCCGGCACGACGGGTGGGACTATCACCTGCACGCCACGCCGCCCAATGCGCCGCTGGCCACCCGGATGGCCGTCGAGGCCGCGATGGCGCTCACCGACGTGATCCGCGCCGGCGAGCTCAGCCGGCTGCGCATCTGCGACTATCCGGGCTGTGGCAACGTCGTGGTGGACCTGTCGAAGAACAGATCGAAGCGATACTGCGAGCGGGGCTGCGGCAACCGCGCCGCGGTGGCCGCCTACCGTGCCCGCCGGGCCGGGGCGGCCAGCACCACCCGGTGAATGTGACGTTCAACCACCTGACTGGCCCGATGCCACATCCATCATGTCGCCCGGACGATGGGCGGACCGGGCCGAGGAAGCGAGCGCACCAGCATGACCTCCAGGAGCGATGTACCGAGGGTTGGCGTCGTGTTCCGGCCGCAGCTGCCCCCCGAGCGGCTGCGCGGCTTCGTCGCGGCGGCGGAGGCGGGCGGCCTCGATGACGTCTGGCTGTGGGAGGACTGCTTCGGCGAGGGCGGCCTGACCACCGCCGCCGTCACGCTCGCCATCAGCGGCTCGCTGCGCGTCGGCCTGGGCCTGATGCCGGCGCCACTGCGCAACCCGGCGCTGGCCGCGATGGAGATCGCGACCCTGGCCCGCCTGTTCCCCGGGCGGCTCATCCCGGCCGCGGGGCACGGCGTCCTGCCGTGGATGGACCAGGTAGGGGCCAGGGCCGGGTCGCCGATGACGCTGCTGCGCGAATGGGCATCGGCGACCCGGTCGCTGCTGAACGGGCAGACCGTCACCGTCAGCGGGCAGTACGTCCGGCTTGACCATGTCGCCCTGGACTGGCCGCCGTCCGCGGTGCCGCCGCTGCTGATCGGCGCCCGCGGGCCGAAGACGCTCGCCCTGGCCGGCGAGATCGCCGATGGCCTCGTCCTGGACGCGGGCATCTCGCCCGCTGGCGTTCGCCGGGCGGTCGCGACCGCGGCGGCGGCCCGGCGGCACGAGGTCGTCGTGTACGTGCTGTGCGGAGCCGGGCCGGGCGGCCGCGAACGGGTCGAGGCAGAACTCAGCAGCCCGGCAGGACCCGCCTGGCGGGCGGAACCGCTGTCGGACCGGGCCGCGGTCGGGCCGCCCGCGGAGGTGGCTGCCACCATCGGCTCGTTCGCCCGGGCCGGCGCTACCACCGTCGTCCTCCAGCCCGCCGCGGACGACCCGGACGTGGCGGCGACGATCAGGCTGGCCGCCGACGCCAGGACCGTGCTGCGCAACCGGGCTGATCCCGGTGTCGCCGGGACGCGCGGCAGCGGCCAGGGGAAAGGCTCCTGACCGCCCGGTCCCGCCGCGCTGCCGCGGGCCGTCAGATCACCGGCGGCCTGCCTGCCCGGGTCATCCGCCAGATCGCGCTGGCCGAGATGGGCCGGCGCGGCCCGGGATCGGCCCGCCAGCCTTCGGCGAACCCGGACAGCCATGCCCTGATGACCGCGGGGGACCGTTCTCGCAGCACCGTCATGGCCATCCAGTCCAGGACATAGGCCCAGGCCAGCGGCCATGGCAGGTTCCTGCGGGCCAGCAACACGCGATTCCGCCCGTCCTGCCGGTGCCACGTCGGATGACGGGAGTTCGGCACGTGCGGGTGGCTCATCTCGGCTGCCGCGTCGTATTCCAGCCGGTAGCCGAGGTCGATCAGGCGCCAGGAGAGGTCGATCTCCTCGTGCGCGAAGAAGAAGTCATCGGGCAGCCCCCCAGCCTCGAGGTAGGCCGACCGCCGGATCGCGCACATTCCCCCGCCGAAGGTGGTGACCGGCGAGGACCGGCCCGGGTCGCCGGCCCGCAGCCGGGGGACATGCCACCGCCCGCTGGATCCTCCGGCCGGGTCGACGACCCGGAACGCGATCACGGCCAGCTTCGGGTCGGCGGCGAAGCGGCCGGCGACGTACTCGCCGATCCCCGGGTCGTGATACCAGGCGTCGTCGTCAAGGAAGAGGATCACGTCGCCGGTGCAGGCATCCACCGCGATGTTCCGGCCCCGGGGAACTCCCACATTCTCCGGCAGCCTGATCGTCTTCACGCCGGCCGGAACCGGCGGCAGGTCCGCGCCGTTGCCCACGATCACCAGGTCGACCCGGTCGCCGCGCAGGGCCTCGACGCTCCGGACCGCCCGCTCGAACTCGGCGGGGCGGGTCCCCATCGTCAGGATGACGCAGCAGAGTTTCACCGGAGCCTCCTCGATGCCACGATCGCCGCCAGGCGCGCGAACAGCCACAGAGCCAACGGCGGCATGGCACCTGAGACAGCCAAGCTTGCCGCGCGCAGGGCCGGCTCGCCGCTGCTTCCGGCAGCTGAGAAACGCCGCGCCGCGCAGCTCAGCCGGAACGGATCTGCTCGGCCGCCTTTTCCGCGATCATAATGGTTGGCGCATTGGTGTTCCCCCTGATGACCGAGGGCATCACCGACGCGTCCACGACGCGCAGCGCCTCCAGGCCGAGCACCCGGAGCTGCGGGTCGACCACCGCGCCGATAGCGCAGGTGCTGGTCGGGTGATAGAGCGTCTGGCATTCGCGCTTGATGAACTCCCAGACGTCGGCGTCGCTGTCCGACGCGGGCACCCGCATCGGCGCCCGGCGGTGCGCGGCCAGGGCCGGCTGCGCGGCGATGTCGGCCAGCACGCGCATCGCCCGCATCATCGTCTCCCGGTCGGCCGGGTCGGTGAAGTAGCCGTGCACGATGTGCGGTTTCGCGCTGGGCAGCAGCGAGCGGAGGAACACCTTGCCCCGGCTGGCCGGCTTCAGCACCACGGCACCGAAGCCGAAACCGTGGTCGGTCGGCAGCCCCAGGCCCTCGTCGATGAACATGACCGGAGCGGCGTGGATCTGGCAGTCCGGCGCCACCAGTCCGTCCTGGCTGCGGAAGAAGCCGCCGGCCTCGCCGATGTTGGAGGTCAGCGGGCCGCGTCCCTCGGTCTGCAGCAGCGCGACGTTCTGCTCGGTCTCGGCGGTCAGCAACGTCTCGGTGTCCGTCAGGTAGCCGATCGCGGCATGAACGTGGTCCTGCAAGTTCTCGCCGACCGGCAAGTTGGCGCGCGGCTGGATACCGTAGGCCTCCAGTTCGGCCGCGATCCCGACGCCAGAAAGCATCAGCAGCTGCGGTGAGTTGTAGGCGCCGGCCGAGATGATCACCTCGCGGTCGGCCAGCACCTGCGAGAGCTCGTCGGCCCGCTCGTACTCGACCCCGATCGCGCGGCCGCCGTCGAACAGGATCCGGGTGCACAGCGCGTCGGTGATCACCTCCAGGTTCGGGCGGCCCATCGCCGGATGCAGGTAGGCGACCGCGGCGCTGCACCGCATCCCGTTTCGCTGCGTGAGCTGGTAATAGCCGACCCCGTCCTGCTCCGGGCCGTTGAAGTCATCGTTGGCCTTGTGCCCCGCCTGCTGCGCCGCATCGATGTAGGCGTCCATCAGCACATGCTGGGACCGGCCGTCACTCACGGTCAGCGGGCCGCCGGCACCGTGCAGGTCGCTCGCGCCACGCTCGTTGTCCTCGGCCCGCAAGAAGTACGGCAGCACGTCCTGCCAGCCCCAGCCGGCCGCGCCGTCGGCCGCCCACTGGTCGTAGTCCGCCGGATTCCCGCGGATGTAGATCATCGCGTTCATCGAAGACGAACCGCCCAGCATCTTGCCGCGGGGCAGGTACCGGCGCCTGAAGTCAATCCCGGGCTCGGGGTCGGTCAGGTAGTCCCAGTCCCACTTGGACTGGAACAGCTTCCCGAACGCCGCCGGGATGTGGATCTCGAGCGCCGTGTCCGGCGCACCGGCCTCGATCAGGGTCACCCGCACGTCTGGGTCCTCGCTCAGCCGGGCCGCGAGCACGCATCCGGCCGAGCCGGCGCCGACGATGATGTAGTCACGCACAAGAGCCTCCCGATGTCAGTCTCAGCCAACGATGCTCGCTATCCGGGGTCGTGTCGAGAGGCCATTTCGGCCGCCCGGGCGCTAGCGGCACGGGTATGCCCGCCTCGTGCGCCCCGCGGGCGGTGAGCGGCGAATAAGCTGCGGTAATGGCTGTCACGCACCATTACGAGCTCAATGTCCGGTGGACCGGGGATGCCGGCACGGGGACCAGCGACTACCGCGGCTACCGCCGCGACAACGAGATCCTCGGCGCCGGCAAGCCGGTCATCCTCGGCTCGTCCGACCCTGCCTTCCGCGGCGACGCGGCCCGCTGGAACCCGGAGGAGTTGCTCGTCGCCTCGCTCTCCCAGTGCCACATGCTGTGGTACCTGCACCTGTGCGCGGTCGGGGGAGTGGTCGTCACCGACTACGCCGACACCCCGACGGGCACGATGACCATGGACGCGACGGGCGGCGGCGGAGAGTTCACCGAGGTGGTCCTGCGGCCGGCGGTGACGGTCGCCGACTCGTCGATGACGGCCAAGGCCCAGGCGCTGCACGGCGAGATCGGCGCGCTGTGCTACGTCGCCCGCTCGGTCAGCTTCCCGGTCCGTCACGAGCCGACCGTGCGCGCCGCCGGATCGCCCGGATGTCCGCTTTCGCGAGCGGAGGCGTGAGCCGGATCCGCCGGCACCCGGCGAACAGCCGGTCCAGGTGGTCGTCAAGCCGGAAGAACCGGCCCTCCCACACGGCCACCACGTCGTAGGTCAGGTCGGACCGCACGAATCCGACGTCGAGCTTCGGGATCCGCGCCGCGCCGACGGGGACGTACTGGCCGTCGATCCACGCGCAGCCAGCAGCCAGCGGGTCTGGCGGCGTCGCCGCTTCCTGGCTCGTCACGTCCCGCTCTCCAGCACCTGATCCGGCCGAGGTAGCTGATCACCAGGATACGCGCGCCGGGCCTGGCGGCCCCGGTAGGCGCGCATCTTGGCCCTGGCCCCGCACAGCTGCATGGAGCACCACTGGGAGCGGGCCGCGGGGGACCGGTCGTAGAAAGCCCAGCCGCACCGGCGCCCCGGGCAGGACTTGAGCCTGGTCCAGGTGCCGCTGGCGGCTGGCTCGGCGATGGCGATGGCGACCGCGCCGACGGCCCGGGCGAACGGGTGCTGATCGGCGCTGCTGAGGCGCACGTCTCCGGCGGGATCGGCGGTGACTGTGAGGCGGCACGGCAGCAGCGCCATGGTCAGCCGGTCGGCGGCGCCTGGCTCGCCTGGCGAATGCGCGTGGGATTCGAGCACCGCCCTGATCGACTCGCGCTGGTCGTCTCGGGAGCCGTCGCCTGCCCGAAGGGCGGCCGGGCATACGCCAGGATCCAGACCATGTTCGTCGGCAGCTTTGACGCCTGGACGCCCAGCCAGGACAATCAGATCGTCGCGCGCCCTTGCGGTTCCAGCGCCCCCCTCAAGCCTCACGACGAGCCCAGCATGGTGATCTAGCCTCAGCAGCGCCCGCGGCCGGCACCGTCCGCGATGGGCACCCGGCCGCAGCCGCCCCCCGGCCGCAGCCGCCCCCCGGCCGCAGCTGCCACCCGGCCGCGGCCGGCACCGCCAGCCGCTTTATGCGCTGCCGGGAGCGGTGACGAAGTCGATCAGCTCCTCGACCCGGCCGAGGAACTCGGGTTCCAGGTCAGCGAAGCATGTCACGGAGCGCAGGATGCGCTGCCACCCGGCCGCGGTGTCCTCCGGCCACCCGATGGCGCGCAGCACGCCTTCCTTCCACGGCAGGCCGCGGGGGACCTCCGGCCAGCCGCCGATTCCGAGCGCGGACGGCTTGACCGCCGCCCAGACGTCGATGAACGGGTGGCCGGTGATCAGCACGTGCGGTGATCGCACCTGGGCCGCGATCCTGCTCTCCTTCGACCCGGTCACGAGGTGATCGACCAGCACGCCGAGCCTGCGCACGGGCCCGGGCGAGAAGCCGGCGACTATGCCGGGCAGGTCGTCGATGCCGCCGAGGTACTCGACCACGACTCCCGCGTCGCGCAGGTCGTCGCCCCAGATCTTCTCCACGAGCTCGGCATCATGCCGGCCCTCGACGTAGATCCTGCTCGCCCGCGCGACCTTGGCCCGCTGCTGCGGGGCGGCGATCGATCCGGAGGCGGTCCGGGCGGCGCGGCCTGGCCCGGTCTGCCCGGCAGCCTGGGCCGGCCTGACCAGCATCACCCGCTTGCCCTCCAGCAGGAACGCCTCCGCCAGCGGGAACACCCGCCGCCTGTCGTGCCGGTCCGCGAGCGTGACGGCGTCCTTCTCACAGCAAACCACGGCTCCGCAGAACTCGCCGGCGCCGTCCTCGACGACCAGGCCAGGCTCCGCCGCCACCCGGGGAAGCTGCCGCTGCCCGGGCCGTGGCGGGCGCACCGCGAGCACGTCCTGGCCGTATTGCCTGCTCCGCACTACTGCCTGCTCCGCACTACTGCCTGCTCCGCATTGGCGCACTCCTCGCCCGGGCTGCTGGGTGCCCGGCCATCAGCCGACCCCGCGGAAAATACCGCACAAAGCGGCCGGGCGGTGGCTGCCACTCCGCTGGGCATCGGCTCAGCCGTGCCGCGGCGGCGGCGCGCTACCGCTTGCCGGCGTCGATGTCGATGTCGATGTCGAGCGTGCTGCCGGTTACGATCCGGCTCGCGGCTGACTGCCAGATTTTGCTGACGCAGTTTCGAGCACTCGGCACCGCTGCGGTAACCCGCCGGGGCTGACCAGCCAGGTAGCCGCGCTCTAGGCCGGCTGCGCCCGTGCCCGCTCCCTGGCCTGGCGGGCCAGGTCAGGGAGCCGGCCGAAGATGTCGTCCGCCTCGGAGCTGGCGCGATCCTCGATGTCCGCCGTTACCCGCCTGCCCGCGACGTCAAGACGCACCGACGCCAGCCCGAGCCGCCGCTGGACGGGGCCCTGCACCCAGCGGATGCTCTGCACTTTCTGCAGCGGGACCCAGGTCGTCGTGCGGCAGACCCGGCCGCGTGACGCCACGACGTAGCGGTCGTCGCCGCTCCAGCCGAGGAAGTGATACGTCAGCGGCGCCTTCCAGCGTGCGCGGCGCGGCGCTCGCCGCGACGGCGCAGGCTGCGCGGTCAGCAGTTCACCGATCACCTGCTCCGCCTCCGCGCGCGACCCGACGGGCACCAGCGCGCGCAGCCGCCGCGACTCCGCCCGGTTCTCCCGGCGCTGCCGCGGCCCGGCCACGTCGACCTCGACCCGGCACCAGCCGAGTGCTCGCCATGCCAGCGGCTCGACCAGGCGCACGGCCTGGACTCGCCCGGGGCGGATGGTCTCTGCCGTGGTCTGCACAAGCCCTGACCGCAGCCGCAGCCCGTCGGCCGCGGTGACCACGACGGTCCCGTAGTCGCCGTTGAACTGGCGCCAGACCGTGAGCAGGATTCCGATCGCGACCGGCAGGAACGAGGCGACGGCGCCGGTCTGCCCGGCCGCTGCGATGACGGCGGCCAGCACGGCGATCACGGCAGCTGCGATCACGCCGGTCCTGCTCAGCGCGATGGCAGCGGCCAGCCGGCTCGACCGCACCCGGAACAGCAGCCGTTCGGCATCCCGGCTGTCACCTGGCTGCCAGCCGGCTGCGGTGGCAGCGGCGGTGGCGGCCTCCGTGCCCGTTGCAGCTGCCGTGCTGCCTGTGCTGCTTGCGCTGCCTGTTTCGGCGGTGCTGCCCGTGGCGGATGCTCCGATGGTGCCGGCTGCTCCGGTCGTGTCGGTGCCGGCTGCTCCGTCGGTGCCGGCTGCGCTCGGCGGGCCCGGTGCCGTGCGCGCTTGTGCTCCGGCGATCGCGGCACCACGTGCCCGGGCCATTACGAGCAACCGCTGCCGGAGGTGCTCGGCATCCGCGAGCGGCAGCGAGGCCAGGCGCCCCCCGGAGGAGTCGGCGCCCGCCATCCGCAACCGGAGTTCGGCGAGCCCGAGTACCCGCGCCAGCCCCGGTCTGTGCCAGGTCGATCGCCTGGATCTGCGACAGCGGGAAGCGCCGTGACTCGCGCCGGATCAGGCCGGTCTCGATCCGCAGCACGCCTTCCGCGACCTGCCAGCGCGTCACCAGCCAGCTCACCACGCCAGCGGCCAGCACCACCGCGACGAGGACCAGGTTGCTGACGAGCTCGCTGTCCGTTCCCCGGCGGTTGGCGAAGAAGAGGATGAGCACCAGGATGGCGATGGTCACCAGATGGCGGCCGGCGCTGACCAGCGGCGACAACGGATGCAGCCGGTGCCAGGCCGTCGCGTCTCCGGCCGGGTCCTGAGTTGCGCCCGATACCGGAATCCCGTCAGGTTCCAGCGCCTGCGGGCTGCCAGGCGAAGGGCTCCCCGAGGACGGGCTGCCGGCCCGCGGGTGGCCGGCGCGCGGACAGTCAGAGCGCGGGCTGCCGGCGCGCGGGTCGGTGGGGTGCGGGCTGTCAGGGCGCGGGTGGCCGGCGCGCGGGTCGGTGGGGTGCGGGCTGTCAGGGCGCGGGTGGCCGGACGGCGAGGCCGTCACAGCCCGGCTGCCTGGGCCTCGCCGAGCGCGGCGAGCTGATCGCGGAGCTTAGCGGCCACCTCCCGGTCCAGACCGGGGATGCGCGCGTCACTGGCCGCCGCGGCCGTGTGCATGCGCAGGGTCGCGAGCCCCAGGCTCCGCTCCACCGGCCCGGCGGTCATGTCGACGAACTGCATCCGCCCGTAGGGGATCACGGACTGGCGGCGGACCAGCACCCCGCGCCGCACCATCAGGTCGTCGTTCCGCTCGGCATATCCCCAGGCGGCGACGCGGCGGGCGAGAAAGCGCTCCCACGCCGCGCCGATCGCCACTAAGCCGAGCCCGGCGCCGAGGCCGGCCGCCGGCGACACGGCGATACCGAGGATCACGCCTACGGCAAGCGCTGCTGGGACAGTGGCCAGGGCCGTCTGAAGTCGCCTGGCACGCAGCAGACGCGGCGAGGGGCGCTGCCACGCGATGCCGGCGTCGCTGGCGCGCTCTCCGCTGGTCACGGTGGCCCAGCCCTTCTGCATGCGTGCGATGGTTGCGACATTTTGACCATATCAACTTCATACGGCCGGAACCGGGTCAAGCACGGGCTGACACGGGCCCCGCGGGGCTGCCGCTGGCGGCCTCTGCCCGGCTTCCGCAATGGCCTATCCGGGTTCCTGCCGGCGGGCCCTCCCCGACCTCCTCAGGCGCCTGCCCGGCTTCCTCAGGCGGTCTGTCCGGGCTTCATCATGTGGCCTGCCTGGGTTCGTCAGGCGGCCTGCCCGGGGCTTGGTCAGGTGGCCTGCCTGGGTTCGTCAGGCGGCCTGCCCGGGGCTTGGTCACGTGGCCCGCCCAACCGGGCGCTGGGCGGGCAGGGAGGTCAACTGCCCATAGCCCTCAGCGCATCCGCGCACACCCGTGTGCGTGTGCCTCACGAGTCGACCCGGCCGGGCGCTGCGTGGTCATGCAGTAGCCGGGCAGCGTGGGCCACATCTGCGCGGCCTGGCAGCATGCCCAGACGACGTGGATCAGCTGTATCGCCCAGACCCGGCTGGACCGGCCGATCTGGCCGGCCCAGCCGGCCGTGCGGGCGCGGTCGCCCGCGAGGACCGGGCTGGCGGCCAGGACGATGCCGGCCGCTGTCACCAGGATGACAAGCCCGCCAACGGCGTCCAGCCAATAGTGATTAGCCGTCGTCACGATGACCGCGATCGTCAGCAGCGGATAGGCCGCGGCCGCGATTCGGATGACCGCCCGCCTGCTGGCGACCGCGATAACTCCCGCTGTCCAGGCCGCCCAGGCGGTATGCAGGGAAGGCATCGCCGCATACGGATTGGCCAGTTGCGAGACCCCGGCAGTTCCCCACGACCCCCAGGTATGCATGGCTACCAGCGTGTCCACATAGCCCGGCAGCAGCCGCGGCGGTGCCACCGGGAACAGCCAGAAGACCGCGAGAGCGGCCAGGGTGGCGGCGACAAGGACAGCCCGAGCCCGCCGGTAAAGCGCCGGGTGCCGCCAGTAGAGCCAAACCAGCATGGCGATAACCGCAACGAAATGCGCGGTCGCGTAGTAATAGTCAGCCATAGTGGCGAGCACCGGATGCATAGTCAGCCACAGGTTTGCCTGCTGCTCGCCGGCAATGTGCAGCCAGCCCTCCGCTGTCCGGATAGCAGCGGCATCGGCGAACGCCATCTGGCGGCGGGCCGGGGCCAGATCCCTGGTCAGCGTGTACAGCGCGTAGCCGACCCCGAGCAAGATGAGCTCAGCCAGCAATCTCGGCCGCATCTTGCGTGCAGATCCCGGCGCGCTTGCCGTTCCAGCCAAGCTGGCAGATACCGCTGTCCGCAGCGGTCCCGCAACGTCCGGTGATCCCGCAACATGCTGGCATCCCGCAACGCTCGGGAGTCCCGCAGCGCCCGGGCGTCCCGTAGCATCCGGTGGCGCTGCAACATCCGGGCGTCCCGCGACATCCGGTCGCGCCGCAACATCCGAGCGTCCTGCACCGCCCGGTGGTGCCGCAACGCCCGAGTGACCCGCGGCATCCGGTGGCGCCGCGACGCCCAGGGGTGTCGCACCGGCCGGGCGTCCCGCGGCATCCGGTGGCGCCGCAACATTCTTGCGTCCCGCGACACCCGGGCGTCCCGCAACGCGCGGTGGTGCCGCAACGCCCGGGCGTCCCGGGACGCCCGGTGGTGTCGCGGTGGCTGACGATGTAGCACTAGCCTCGGAGCCCGGCTGCATGATCGCCCCTTCCCTCGGGCAGTTCCCGAAGTCGATCTTTATACCCATGCTGATTCGCTGGCCAACGATTTGTCACCCTGGTGGCCAGTGAGATGAGAGTGTCGGCTGAGGCCACTGCGGCGCAGTTTCGGCGGTCCGGGCTGTTGCTTGCCGGCCGACCGCTCCGGCGCGCTCCCGGATAGCGAGATGACTCTGCTGCCGCCGATCCCGACCCGGTGCCTGTCCGGCTCACGATGGGCATGGCCCGGGCCCGTTGGCGTGCTTGGCCCGGCTGCTTGTACCCGCCAGTCTCGGCGCGGGCTGTCCGGTGCTTTCCTGCTCGCCTTGGGCTCGGATTGGGTCGTTGGCGCCCAGCCCGGGTGCCTGACCCAGCCCGGCCCGTGCCTGACCCAGCCCGGCCCGTGCCTGACCCAGCCCGGCCCGTGCCTGACCCAGCCCGGCCCGTGCCTGACCCAGCCCGGGACCGGCCAAGCCTGCTCGGCATGGCCGCCCGCTCGCGGGACTGCTGTGACCACCGGACTTACAGCCCCAGTGCATGTCGCCAGTGGTACCTCCGGAACTGAGGACAACATCGAGCGCCCAATGACCTACGGTGAGCGCGTACTTGATGAGGCAACGATGCTGGGTGAACCGCTTCCAGGCGATTCCTATTTCGCCTCGGTCGCCGTCGGTAAGCACCGGCTGCTGATCATGTCCGGCTGGCTGGCATCTGGGCCGACGACCTCGGACTGGGCCCGCCTCGCGCAGGGCCGGTAATCACACGGCGCAGCACCCTGCTCGCACGCACCAGAACCGTCATTTGCTAGATCGCGATCGCCGAGCACGGCGAGCCTGCCGGTACCTCGGGTACGCGGCACGCCATCCGAGGTCTACGACCCCCGCCGTCATGGCCTGGTGCTCCTCGGACCGAGCTAAAATCGCTTGTCCCCGAGCTAGTGTTGCGATAGAATTCGAATAATAAGTCGATAAAGATGTGATCTGATCAGCATCACTCGCTATTCTTATCTAAGCCAGTATTCGAGAGCCGGAGAACCCGGTCGGAGTTGAGCGGAGGAGGTGCCCGATGCCAGCAAAGGGCGGCGACTCGGGCGCTCCGCAGGGCCTGTCGTGGTCATGGGAGCTGGACTTCGACTCCCTCGTCCGCGGCCTTTCCGAGGCTGGCCTGGGTGACGTTGACGATCCGCACAGCCCGGACTGCCCGGACGATCCGCATATCTCAGACCGTCTGGACGATCCGCGCAGCCCAGACAGCTCAGATATTCCAGACAGCTCAGACAATCCAGATGACCTGGATGCCCTGGATGGACCGGACGGGGAGCGGCTCGGGGCAGGCGTGCTGGCCGGGCGGGTTGCCGAGCGGCTGGCGCCGGGCCCGGATCTGGTGGGGTTGCTGGCGGCGGCTCCTGCGCGGGCCCTGGGCGATGCTGATTTAGCGGCGGTAGCGGGCTCGTGGCGGCGGGTCGCGGCGTGGGCGCAGGCTCAGGAACTGGCCGCGGTGGCACAGATCGCCTCCCGGACCGCTGCGCGAGATGAGGACATCGGGACGGACGCGGACGGACGCCCGGCGCGGATCCCGGTATCGGCGGCGGCCGAGGTGGCCCTGGAACTGACGATGTCGCAGTACGGCGCGGCGTGGTGGGCCGACTTGGCGGTTCAGCTGTCGTGGCGGCTGGCCGCCACTGGTGCCGCGCTGGCCGCCGGGGTCATTGACCTGACCCGGGCCCGGCTGATCGCGGAGGCGACCGGGAGGCTCAGCGATGAGGCAGCCCGGGTCGTGGAGGACAAGGTGCTGCCCGTGGCCGGAGGGCAGACGACCGGGATGCTGCGGGCGGCGTTGCGCCGCGCGGTGATCGCTGCTGACCCGCAGGGCGCCGAGCGACGCAGAGAAGAGGCTGAACGGCAGGCGAAGGTCAGCTTGTATCCCGACGAGGAGACCACGGCGACGCTGGCCGGGCAGCGACTGCCGGGCGTTCATGCCGCTGCGGCGATGGCGCGGATCAAGGCGATGGCCCGGGCCTGGAAGGCCTCCGGCGCGTCCGGCCCGATGGACCTGCTATGCGCCAAGATCTACCTTGGCCTGCTGCTCGGCACCTTGCCGCTGATCCCCCCAGCCGAAGGCGCGCGTCCCGACATCCCGTCCGGCGACGGTCCGGGCGATGCCGGCCAGGATGCGTCCGGCGACGGTCCGGGCGATGCCGGCCAGGATGCGTCCGGCGACGGCCCCGATGGCCGCATCCCGCCGGGTGATGGAGTGCCGGGTGCTGGAGTGCCGGATGATGACGAGGCGGGCGCTGGCGTGCCGGATGACGATGTGCCGCCGCCCGGGGACGCCGATGCTCCCCGCGACGACTACCCATGCCCGGATAAGAGCCAGAACTGGAGCGGTTCGAACAACCCTGATATGGACGATGGCGATGACGGCCTGCTGGCCAGCGGGCCTGTGCCGGCCTGGCCGGACCTGCCCGCGGTTATCCCGGCGGCGCTGGCCCGGCCGGCGGATGGACGGCCTGCGCCCGGGCTGCTGGACCTCTCGGTACGCTGGCAGGTGCTGGCCGGGGCCAGCGAGGGCCCCGGGCACCT
>WNFX01000934.1_pt1 | contig 77208 bp, 64 predicted proteins | sample 5400111 | NCBI WGS metagenome assembly WNFX01 (sample SAMN13153363, study PRJNA577476) | soil metagenome | isolation source: 40 cm soil or saprolite under grassland replicate 1 | place: USA:California | collected 2016-06-15
ACTTTGATGAGATCGCGCGTCTGACGGTGAATGAGTGCGGCAAAACACTGGAGGAGTCGCGAGGCGAACTGCGACGTGGCATCGAGAATGTCGAAGTCGCGACCGGCATCCCCTCATTGCTGATGGGCTCCAACGTGGAAGACATCGCACGCGGTATCGATGAACACCTGTTTCGCCAGCCGCTAGGCGTCGTCGCGGCGATTACACCGTTCAACTTTCCTGGCATGATCCCGCTGTGGTATCTACCCTATGCCATCGCCTGTGGTAACTGCTTTCTGGTCAAGCCCTCCGAGAAGGTGCCAATGACGATGAGCCGGGTCTTTGACCTGATCGACGAGTTAGGCCTGCCGCCTGGCGTAGTCAGCCTGGTCAATGGGGCGAAAGGGGTCGTTGATGCCTTGCTCGACCACCCAGCCGTGCGTGCCATCTCCTTCGTCGGCTCCTCAGCGGTAGCAAAGTACGTCTACAGCCGGGCAGCGGCCAATGGCAAGCGAGCTCAGTGCGCCGGTGGCGCCAAGAATCCCGTGGTGGTCCTGCCGGATGCTGAGATGGAGATGGCGACGCGCATCATCGCCGACTCGTCCTTTGGCTGCGCCGGTCAGCGCTGCCTGGCGACCTCCGTGACGATCACCGTCGGTGAAGCTGGTCGCGCATTCAGGGAGCACATCACCGAAGTGGCGGCCAGGCGCAAGGTCGGCTACGGGCTGGAGCCGGAGGTCGAGATGGGGCCGGTCATCACGGCGGAGAGCAAGCAGCGCGTGGAGGCGTTGATCGGCAAAGGCGTGAGCGAGGGGGCTCAAGTCCTCGTGGACGGACGCCACGCCGCGATCTCCGGCTACGAGCGCGGCTACTTCATCCGCCCAACCGTGTTGGACAAGGTCAACCCGCGGAGTGCGCTGGCCGGCATCGAGCTCTTCGGGCCGGTCCTGAGCTTGATGCACGCTGCAACCATTGAGGAAGCGATAGCGCTGGTGAACGCCACCTCCTATGGCAACATGGCGTGCCTGTTCACCAGCAGCGGTGCCGCCGCACGCAAGTTCCGCTACGAGGCCCAGGCGGGCAACATCGGCATCAACATTGGCGTGGCTGCTCCGATGGCATTCTTCCCCTTCTCTGGCTGGAAGGAAAGCTTCTTCGGCGATCTGCACGCTCAGGGGCGCGATGCCATCGAGTTCTACACCGAAAAGAAGGTCGTGGTTGAGCGCTGGCCCCGCGAGTGGACGCGCACATTTTAGCAGCAAAGTGGTGTAGGGGCGGGGGTGGTGTGGACGAGGGGTGTGGACGCTTGCGTCGCCCTATGAGAAACGAGCCAGTGTTCCTCACTTGGGGTGGGGACGCTTGCGTCGCCCTATGGTTAGGGACGTAGGCCAACCCGCCTTCGAAATTCGTCTGTGGACGAGGGGTGGGGACGCTTGCGTCGCCCTATGGGAGATAGCCTTAGACAGCTCCGCCCCGACAAGCGCTCATCGTGTTGACTGCCAGGTAGTCACTGATTGAACATCGGCCCGTCCGGTATGAGCGAAATTCAGTATTGAGCCGAGGAGATGAACATGAAGGTCAAGATCACTCGAGGCAAGTTCAACGGCATCAACGCTTGCGCCGACAAGCATGGTGTCATCGCTGCCCTGGCAGTCGATCATCGCGGTAACCTCCTGGATGCTATCGCAAAGGCACGCGGTGAGCATGGCCAGGCGACAGCAGCAGATATGCTCGCGTTTAAGACAGCAGTCACACGAGTACTCACACCTCTTACCAGTGCTATTCTCTTGGATCCAGAATATGGTCTGGATGCAATTGCCAGCCGCGCCCCTAGTAGTGGCGTGCTGCTGGCCTACGAGAAGTCTGGCTATGACGTTCACGCAAAAGGTCGCCTGCCCGATTTGCTGCCCGAGTGGAGTGTCCGTCGCCTGGTAGAAGCGAGTGCGCAAGCGATTAAAATCCTGCTGTACTACAACCCGTTCGATGAGGCGCAGATCAACTCGATCAAACAAGCTTATGTCGAACGCATCGGTGCAGAGTGTTTGGGGATGGACGTGCCGTTTTTCCTGGAGCCGCTGGTCTACGATGAGGCGATCGGCGATGAGAAGGGAGTAGCATTTGCCAGGAAGAAGCCGGAATATGTAGCACAAGCCATGGACGAGTTTTCCAAACCTCGTTACGGTGTGGATGTGCTCAAGGTCGAACTACCAGTCAATCCGGCCTTCGTCGCAGGGACTCGCTCCTTTACAGGAGAGGTAATCGCCTATTCGCGCCAGGAGACTATGGAGCATTTCCGTAACACGGCGAGTGCAACCTCCAGGCCGTTTATTTACCTGAGTGCTGGCAGCAGCGACGAAGTGTTCTGCGAGATGTTGGAATTGGCTGCCGAGGCCGGGGTGAAGTATTCTGGAGTACTATGCGGCCGTGCAACCTGGCAGAATGCCATTCCGGTCTATGCGAACAAAGGAGTCGCGGCTCTCGAAGGCTGGCTGGCAGATCAGGGTCGGCAAAATATTCAGACCCTCAATAACGTGCTTGCACAAGGCGCGGTCCCATGGTGGGATGTGTATGGCGGCAAGGGCAACATAGAAGTCATCGAATGAGAAAGATGCCTCCTTACGTTCTGTCTGACCGGAGGGAGATACTTCCTTGCATCTCTGCTGACTGCGCAGCAGTAGACGCGCAGCGGCGTTGCAGAGATGGTATCAAGCTTCGCAGCATCGTTGACAGAACGTCTTTCAAGTCTGGCAGCAGCATTTCTGAATGCAAATGGGTATTACTTTATGCCTCGAAAGTCTTGCGTTGTTCTCGATAGGTTATTCTTTCAATACATATTCGTCAGAGTAAATAGTATCTTGTGTTATTGAGAGCTATTTTACAATAGTGAACGGGATACCATCATGGCAGTGCAAGACCTGGCACAATTGAAGGTCACCAGCTACTGGCGTGACCCTATTATCATTGTTGGTGCAGGCCCTATCGGTATGATCACTGCGCTTGGCCTGGCGCGTTATAATGTGCCGTGCATTCTACTTGATGATGATACGGGCCCCACGCTTGAAGGCTCGCGAGCCTTTCTTATAGATCAGCACACCCTCGAAATCCTGGGAAACTGGAGCAATCTCGCCGAACAAATAACCCAGCAAGGCATTATCCTGACTGGAGAACGTATCTTCGTTCGTAAATCAGCGCTGCATTCGACGCCGATAGCGCCCTCTCAACCTGGCGTTCGCTATCCTCCATTTGTCAACATTCCTCAGAGCTTGCTTGAGCATCTCTTATCCTCTACACTCCAAAGGATGCCAGGCTGCCAGGTACTCTGGCAACACAAAGTAATTGGAATGTCTCAGGATAGCGAGGAAGTAAATATAGAGGTCCTGACACCCAGAGGAGTAAAGAATCTCCGCGCACTGTATGTACTTGCTGCTGATGGTTCACAGAGCGCTGTACGTAATCTGTTGAAGATCAGCTTTCCTGTCGCATCACGCGACAACCACATGCTCATGCTGGATGTGCGTATAGAAGGGGCAGAACCACCCCGCGAACGCTACTTCTGGTTTGATCCGCCGTTCAATTCCGGGCGCATCGCGCAATTAAATCCTCTTCCTGGTAACATCTATCGCCTGGATTATCAACTTTCTCCTTATGCAGACCTGGACGCGATCAGTCAACCAGCCGCTTTGCATGAGCGTGTTGTTGCTACAATTGGTCAAAGACCATACCAGCTTGTCTGGATGAGCACATATACGTATCGACAGCAGGTAATGGAACAATTTATTCATGGCCGTGTATTATTCCTGGGTGATGCTGCCCGCGTTATTTCTCCATTTGGATGCGCTGGATTGAATAGCGGCGTTCAAGATGTCTGGAACCTGGTGTGGAAAATTGTGCTGGTGCGAGCAGGTCAGACTCATGAGACCCTGCTTGATACCTATCAGAACGAACGCCATGCCGCCGCTGTCGAAAACTTGAAGCTCGCTGAGGAAACCATGCGTTTTCTGGAGCCTCCTTCAAGCCTGGTACACTGGAAACGTAATACGAATCTGCGTTTGAGCCAGCCTTTCAGGTTTATGCGCAAGCACCTCCTGATCGACCAGCTTGCTAACAACTTCACATATAGCGACTCGCCGGTTACCTCAGATGACCACAGGTTGTACCTGGGGGGTCGTTTTACCAAACTCCCCGCCGAGCAAAACGCTATATTAAAGCGCTTTCGTCAAGGTCCTGTCGTTGGGTCACTGGCTCCCTCGATTATGCTTCTTGATGCCGATATGGGCATACCTGTCTCTTTGTCCGACTATTTTGGACACGGCTTCGTAGCGCTTTGCTTTTGTGCGGACGTTGAAATGGGGATGTCAGTGCTGCAACGCCTGAAAGATAATCTAGTCGGTACTCCGGTTGAACTGTGCCTTATCTCACAAAGTCTACCCGCCACAGCAGTTGACAGCATCCAGGTATTTTTAGATGCTGAGGGTAAGGCTGCAAGTGCGTATAACGCCGGACCACGTACACTCTATCTTATACGCCCGGATGGCTATATCTCTGCCCGTCGCTTTGACAGCGATTTTAACGACATCTCTGCCCTGGTGCGTCACGCAGTTGGAGAAGATAGGGTTGACACGCAAACGCGCCTGCGTAAGGTGGCAGACTCGCCAGAGAGCCAAACTATTGACAATGCGTAAAGTGTCGTCTATACTGACGTTACATCAAGCACGTGGTGACCGTAGCTCAATAGGCAGAGCTCTGGATTGTGGCTCCAGCGGTTGTGGGTTCAAGCCCCATCGGTCACCCTTTATTGTTGCTCCTCTGGCATCAGTTGTGACTTTACCCATAGTTTGTTCGCAGCGGACAAACTATGCTTCCAGATTTTTCCACTATTAATGCCCCAACCCAGCTCGTATTAGAGTACACTCTTTAACCACTCATTGACCACAGTTTTGAGTTGCTTATCTCTCCACTGATACCATGCTTGCAGCCATTGCTCATCAACGCCATAGAGGGTGTCTTTAAAACGGCGAAACGCGCCTTTGCCGTTGAGCGCGATGGATAATTTTTCGGCGGCATGTTCGTCGGCTGGAGCGACCATTTCGTCCACGAAATCGACCATCCACTGGTAGGCTACATGGGAGGGGATGCGCTCAATGACAACGTAGTCGTTGCTCCCATCGATTTCTTCCAACAAGCGTTCATCCTCGTCGGACAGGCCGAGATAGTCTGAAAAGAAGACCACTTCGCCTGAGACCAGATTCAAGAAATACCTGTTCGCCAGGTCTGAGTCTTCCATCGCGGTTTCAAGCATGTCCAGGTCAATGGAGTTTCCGTTGGGCAGTGTGATCATATGATACTTCTCCTGATGCGCAGGGTTTCAAATTTCATGGTCAATCTTCTCTCCCAAAAAGTCGATTCAGCGCGTTTTCGATACGTTCGGCATTCTTCTGTTGCCCACTTGGTAAGATGTACCGATCCAATACCTGTTGAGCTTGTTTACGTGTTCGGATCTGTGTTTTCGGTAGTAGTATAGCACAATCATCCAGGTCTTTTTGGCGTCCCGCGGTGATTTTAAGCGCAAGGATATACTCGACTTTCTGGGGCATAGACATGGAGTGGTCCAAACCGTTTCCACAGCTTGCCATCAGGCACAATCACTTCATCGTACACAAGCATCTGGGCAAGATAGTTCAACCAGTCAGCATCGAGATCGTGTTTTTGTGTGATAACCTGGACGCTCTCACGGAGCGGAGCATACGCTCGTTGCAATCCATCTTCGTCGAGCCAGAAGATGTCTATGCCTTTGGTGGAATGGGGTGCATTGGCAAGCAGGAGCATGTACGCACCCCTTTCAAGAGGATGCGAACTTGCTTCTTGAGTCCTCGATTTTTTAGTTCTGCTCCCAGTTCAGCAAGGTAACGTTCTATGTCTTCTGCTTCCAGCCCATTTAACGCCGGTACACCTCAATATGTTGCTCATCCTGGCTCACGGGGGAGGATAAAGTTTTCTGCTTACAGAGATTGCTAGAGTCTCCCAATTAGCCCCATAAGCTGCTCCAGCTCAGATGCCGGATCCATAACCAGAACAGGCATAATGAGCAATTCATCCAGACCCGCCGCTAAGAGTTCAGTAAGGCGCGATGCAATGGCGGCTTCATCACCAGAGACGACAAGGCTATCTATGAGCTCGTCAGACATTTTTCCGTCTGGACCGACGGGGAAGCCAGCATCGGCGAACATGTTGGCGTAAAAAGGGAGCCGCGCGTAACGACTGATCTGCTTACGTGACGCTGCCAGCACTGCATCACGATCCAGGCCGAGTGCTACTGGAATATGGGCCAACAGTGGAGGTACCGGGCGTAAGCTCCTGGCTGCACCCGTGCGCAATGCTGGCAATGCTTTCTCGAGCAAGTATGGAACGGGGCACATCCAGGAGATAGCCCCATCGGAGATCTCTCCGGCAAGTTGGAACGCACCGATGCGTAGGGCCGAGATCAGGATAGGGGTGCGCGGCGTTCGCGGTAGCGTAGCCTTAATCGTGAAGAAGCGTCCTTGATGATCGATTTTGCCTTCCCATAAGGCTGAGCGTAGCACAGTCACATATTCACGCAGGTGCTCAAGAGGGGCCTTCATGGGGATGCCATATATTCCCTCGATGGTTGGCCGGTGACTCGGCCCAATTCCCAGCCGCAGTCGCTCATGAGCAAGGTCGCCGAGCGCAAGGGCTTGCTGTACCATGACAAGGGGATGGCGCGGATAGGTGGGTACGATGGCTGTACCCAGGCGCATACTGGTGGTCTGCATTGCCACTGCAGCAAAGATGGTCAGAGTGTCCGGGACTGAAGGAGTTTGTATCATCCAGACCTGTCGAATGCCGGAAGCTTCTGCCGCTACAATGGTTGATACTGCCGTTGACGCGTTTGCCCCATTCACTACCAGCCCGACTCGCTCTCGTGTGGGTTTTGATGAGGATTCTTGTACACCTGGAGATGTCGTGTCTCTATTCTGCATTCGTCAAATCTGCCTTTCAAAATGATTGCTGTATTTCCTCTGAACATAGCACTTCGTGTTTTGCATCGTCAAGTGCTTCTGGTCTCACTTGACATAGCAAGAGAGCGTGGCTACACTGTTTATGTGGTAAATAGTAATCAAAGGAGAAGCTTTATGATTGATACGCTTGCAACGGTTTGCATATTTGTCAATGATCAAGATAGAGCCAAAGCGTTCTATATCGACAAACTGGGCTTTGAATTACGGCAAGATTCGCCAATGGGTGAGTCACGCTGGATTGCCGTCGCGCCAAAAGGAGCACGCACCGAAGTTATTCTCTACAAGATGGATGAAAACTGGCAGCATTATAGCCAGGTAAAGGGAAAGTCGCAGGCATTCACCTTCAATGTGACAGACATGGCTGCGCTGCATGCTGATCTCAAAGCAAAGGGCGTGCGCATTACCCAGGAACCAGATCCACAACCCTGGGGAACGTATATGATGATCCTCGATGAGGATGGTAACGGCTTGCTGCTGGTTGAAACTCCTAAATAAAAAGAAGTTTGGAAGAGCATAACACTCTTCCAAACTTCTTAGCAGTCTAGAGCCTGCACCAGCAGGCACTTTCATACCGGCGCGTTGCCGGGCTACAGCTTATTGGTGTTTATGTGCGCCTCAAAGGGTTGTGTTGGCCCAACGCGCCCATCAGCCCATGCCACATAGAGCTTACTGCCATTCGAGCCGGGTACGACGAAGTTATCTGTGTAGTCGCCGAAGTTCGGGATAATGATCGACGAAACAGCATTCCAGTCGCTTGGTCCAGTGGTGATCAGTACGGTGCTGTTGGCTGGCCCAGTCGCCAGAGGACTGATATCCACAGCATCCACATCGGTGAGCGCTGTGTTCGCATTTGCCCTGACGTACCAGGAGATAGGCAGGTTGCCATTCCCATCGGGGTAGCGGAGGGCTGGTAGGAAGTGCAGACCACCAGTTGCGTCACTGTTGATCCGTACCGGCGAATTCTGAATCCTGTGCAGGCCGGACCCCAGGGTAAAGCTCTGGAGGAAGATGTCGCCCATTGGGTGCTGGCGGGCATCATTCCAGACCATGCTCACCGTTCCATTCCTATCACTCACAGCAACGCGCGGGAAGTCACTCCCCGGGAAGCGGTTATAGCCAGGAATGAAGTTCCCGTCCATCGAGATGACTCTCACCGAAGCAGGATTGGGTAGGGTAGTACAGGGTGAGGTTGGTGTCAGTGTCAGACACGAGAGAGGTACGCGGTTCATCTGGTTCTTTGTGGGCACGCCTCTGCAGTCGACCGGCCCTCCTCCGAAGGAACCAAAGAGATTGGTTGCCCAGTTGAACTCGTGTGCAACATACACATCACCTGTCGCCGGATCTACAGCCGGGTAGGCTCCCTCGCGCTCGCAACTCAGGTCCCCAGGAGCTACAACGAGATACGGAGCAGCAAGAGCGCCTGGGCCAGTGATGCTTCCATCGCTACCATTGTGACAAACCGGAGCTGCTGGAGTACTGAGATCGCAGACAGCTAGCTCGATCTGTCCATTGGTCAAAGTGTCTGGCGGGAAGGAATTGATACCAAACTCCGTGTAGGACATGTACAATCGACCTCGCGCAGGGTCAATCGACAGGAACTCCTTGTCAAGAAAGCTGCAGAAGGTGAACCCATCGAAGCTCCCGCACTGTGAGCTTATTGCAGCTACAATTGGATCGCTGCAGCTCAGTGTGGCCGACGAGCCTGATCCGTTCACCACACAGGCCGTTACAGAAAGGGCATCCTCAGGGACATTGAACGGGATGAAAATACTGCTGATGTAGAAGTAGGTCTTCCCACCAACCGTGTAGACCTCAACGCTCGGGTCACCCTCGGTCGCGGATGTGAGGCAATTAGAATTTGGCAGGCCACCCAGATCCTTGAAGGATGAGCCGCCATTGTTCGAGAAGGCGAATCCCGTCAACTGATCTTTGTTCATCGGTGAGCAAGGCGGAGATAAGAAGCCAGTGGAATCGTTCCACGCTTCGACAACATAGGGACCAGAGGCGGCAATGGATTCTTCCGACTGCCCATAGGCCTGCACCCCGGCTGGATTGCGGTCTTCGTTTGGATTGGCAGCATCAACGTTGCCGATAAATGAGATCGAGGTTGATTGGTGCACAGATTTGCTACTTGTTTGTGGTCCGAAGCACCACATCTGCATTCCTTGAGACCCCTGGAGGCTCTTGCCAAGCCTGCCACAGATCGGGTTGTTGTTCCCGGCTCCCAACCTCGTCCCTCCTGAAGCATGTGCACGCATCCCACTACCACGCAAGAAAACGCCGCCTGCAAATGCAGCTACCAGAGTGAGAGCAACCAGTACAGAAATGATGCTCTTGCGATTGACAAATCGACTCATTAAAAACATCTCCTAAAAGTGTTTATCTTCTCTTGCCTCACGTGCCTTGCGGCGTACCATTGCTCATCATAGTGTTCGCATCTACTGGCCTACCGCACTCAAGCACCCGACGGCGGGAGAAATTCCAATAAAAACAGATACAAAGATACACAGAGATATGCCAGCAAATTCTTTGCCGGTGGGTCAGATAGGCTCCTCACTCTATTAGGTACTCCTCGCCAGCATAAAAGTATATGTAGAATAAGAAGCACATCTATAGGTTTATTGAATCCAGCCACTAAGGAGCTTAATAAGCAGCATTTCACCCCTAACCATCTGCAAGCATACTTCAAAAATATAGATATGTCAAGCTATATTTCATAAATATTTAATTAGATAAATCGATATATAATGATATAATTTGATACATTTTGAAACGAAAACACATGCTCAGGCAAGACAAATCTGCTTTCTCTCAAAATTTCTTTCGTCTTGAATTGGGTCATGTGGTAAGATAAAACTAATGGTAGTTTCTGAATAACAGTGTTAGCGTCTTTGCCATTTACCTTTCTGGTTGCGCAAAAGGAGATCAAATGCGCGAACTGATCACTTTACATGTCAATGGCGAACGCCATGAACTGGCGGTGTTGCCCCATCACACCTTACTTGAAGTTCTGCGTGAAGACCTGGGGTTGATCGGGACAAAGCATGGTTGTGAGTTGGGAGAGTGTGGCGCCTGTACCGTTCTGATCGATGGCTTGCCCATGCTTTCTTGTCTTACCCTGCCTGTAGAAGTGCAGGACAGCGAGATTACCACTATAGAGGGCCTGGAACAAAACGGAAAACTTCACCCTTTGCAAGAAACATTCGCCGAGTTGGGCGCAGCGCAGTGTGGCTATTGCACTCCGGGCATCTTGCTTTCAGGTGTAGCTCTCTTGCGAGAAAATCCGCGGCCCACGCGCGAGCAGATCAAAGAAGCGCTTGCAGGTAATCTTTGTCGTTGCACAGGCTACACAAAAATCTACGAGGCGGTCGATGCGGCTACTGAACGTCTGAATGCTGTTGGAGGGGTATTATGACCATCAAAGAACGTACAGGTGCAGGCACCAGGCGCGATACATCTCGCACCTACAAGTATATTGGAGCGCCCCTTCCTAAAGTCGATGCTTATGCAAAGGTAACAGGGCGTGCGCTTTATGCGGATGATATCATGCTTCCACGTATGCTCTATGGACGTTTGTTGCGGTCTCCCCATCCGCATGCACGCATCATCTCAATTGATACGCACCGAGCATTGGAGTTACCAGGAGTGCTTGCCGTAATTACTGGAGAGGATCTGCCACAACAGTTTGGCATTTTACCCTCCAGCCAGGATGAATACGCGTTGGCTATTGGCAAGGTGCGCTATGTTGGCGATCCTGTTGCCGCCGTTGCCGCCATAGATCCCGATATTCTCGATGAGGCCATCAAGCTTATCCATGTAGAATATGAGATTTTGCCTGCGCTCATGAGTATCGATGAAGCCCTGGCCCATCCAGAGGTCAAGATCAACGACGAGGCGCGTGTCGGCAATATACACAAGGCCGTCTCCTACGAGTTTGGTGACATTGAGACAGGTTTTGCAGAAGCGGACTATGTGCGTGAAGACTGGCTCTTTTATGAGGGTAATAATCACGCACCAATAGAAGCTCATGCCTGTGTCGCAAACTGGGAGCCTAATCCAAGAGACCTGGTTGGTGGTAAACTCACGCTCTGGTCTTCTACGCAAACTCCGCATTATGTTCATCGCGAATTAAGCAAAGTGTTGGGGCTGCCACAATCACACGTACGAGTTATAGCACCGAATGTTGGCGGAGGTTTCGGTGGCAAGAGCGATCCCTTCTCACATGAAATGTGCGCTGCTGAATTGTCTCGTCGTACCGGCAGGCCTGTTAAAATCACCTGTACCCGCGAGGAAGTCTTTTTGATCCACAGGGGACGTCACCCGGTCAAAATGTGGATCAAGACTGGCGTGAAAAAGGATGGCACGTTGACCGCTATGCACTTCCGCTCCTTCCTCGACGGTGGTGCATATGGCTCTTATGGCATTGCTACGACCTATTACACGGGCGCCTTGCAGACTGTGACGTACAAGCTCCCCTGCTATAAGTTCGAAGGCATGCGGCTTTTCACCAATAAACCGCCTTGTGGGCCGAAGCGCGGGCACGGCACGACCCAACCGCGTTATGCTGTAGAGGTGCATCTCGACAAAATAGCCCATGATCTTGGTATCGATCCTGTCGAGCTACGTCGACACAACCTGATTGAACCGGATACCCGCACCATCAATGGTCTGCGCATCACAAGTTGTGCCCTTGGCGAATGTCTCGACGCCGTAGTCGAACGCTCCGGTTGGAACGAATCTCGAAATCGGCCACCCGTAGGGGCCGATTTATCGCGCCCATCGCCGATCCAACCCTCCGTAGGGGCCGATTTATCGCGCCCATCGCCGATTTATCGGCCATCAGGGGAGGAAATGGAAAATACCCCCGAATCGTCAATCAAACGTGGTCTAGGTATCGCCGCGTCCTCGTACATCTGTGGCGCCGGGAAACCCATTTATTGGAACGATCTGCCACACTCCGCCGTGCAGATTCGCCTCGACCGTGGAGGAGGGGTCACCGTTTATTGTGGCGCTACCGACATCGGCCAGGGATCGACTTCCATTCTTGCCTACATCGTTGCGGAAGAATTGGGGGTGCCTCCAGAACATATTCACCTGGAAACCGCCGATACCACGCTGACGCCGGTTGATCTAGGCTCGTATTCGAGTCGTGTCACTTTCATGGCCGGTAATGCTGCCATCGCCGCTGCGCGCAAGTTGAAAGGACAACTCTTCGAGTTAGCTTCAGAACAATTGCAAGTGCCTGTTGATAATCTTGAAGCTGCTGAATGCCTTATCTATGATGAAAATGATCCTGGCGTAGCGCTACCCTTTGTAAAAGCAGTGCAGTTGACCGAGGCTCGCTATGGAGCGCTGGTGGCTGCGGGTTCATATGCTCCACCCGAAGGCATTCACGGTGATTATAAAGGAGCAGGCGTTGGGCCCTCCCCTGCATATTCCTACTCTGCATGTGTAGCGCAAGTTGCAGTCGATGTCGAGACAGGTGAGCTGGTTGTCGAAAAACTCTGGCTGGCTCACGATGTAGGTCAGTCCATCAACCCCCTTCTAGTCGCCGGGCAGGTCGAGGGGGGTGCGTATATGGGCTATGGTGAGGCTGTGATGGAGCAACAGGTCTTCCGTAAAGGGCGCCATAAAATACCATCGCTGCTGGATTATAAGCTTCCCACGACTATGGAAACGCCGGAAATCGAGACTATCCTGATCGAGATTCCTGATCGCGAAGGTCCTTTTGGTGGGAAAGAGGCAGGTCAAGGCCCGCTTAATCCGGTAATTCCTGCGATCGCGAATGCCATCTTTGATGCTGTGGGTGTGCGTATTGACGAGACTCCGATCACTCCAGACAAAGTGCTCAAGGCTTTGCGGGCTGAATCGCCAGGCGCTCGACCAGCACAGCGTCCGCATGTTGAACCAACAGAGGCGCCGTCTCCCTGGCCAACACGCTTGATAACGTGGGAACCCGTTGAAGCGACTCTTGCAGGTAAGGATGGTGTATAGTGCTGCGACTTCCACCATTTCGCTACCTGGCTCCTCGCACAATGGAACAAGCCACGCAAATGCTTGCCCAGGAGGCAGAGCAGGCTATGCTCGTTGCTGGCGGCACCGATCTGTATCCCAATATGAAACGCCGCCAGTTCACACCACCAGTCTTGATCGGCTTGCGTGGTCTTGCAGAATTGAAGCACATCAACGGCTCGCCAGAACAGGGCATGCGGGTAGGGGCAGGTGTGACTCTCACTTCACTGGCGGAGTATCCTGTCCTTATGCAGTACTATCCGGCGCTTGCCACTGCTGCTGGATCCGTTTCAACTCCTCAACTGCGCAACATGGGCACGATTGGCGGCAATATCTTCTTGGATACACGCTGTAATTATTACAACCAGACCGAATTCTGGCGTCACTCAATTGACTATTGCATGAAGAAAGATGGCGATGTGTGCCTGGTTGCACCGGGTAGCCCACGTTGCTGGGCCATCTCTTCAGCCGATACGGCTCCTGTGCTGGTCAGCCTGGATGCTCAGGTGCGCCTGGTGAGTGTGCGTGGTGAACGTGTTTTGCCTGTACGCGAACTGTTTCGCGACGACGGGATGAATCCCTACACCAGGGCCAGGGATGAAATCCTAAGTGAAATCATACTGCCGCCTGCTGATGGCTGGCACAGTACCTACCTGAAATTACGTCGTCGCGGTTCCTTCGATTTTCCTATACTCGGCGTAGCGGTGGCACTACGTTTTGCTAAAGATGGCGCTGTTGCTGATGCGCGCATTACGCTTGGAGCAGTGGCCTCCCATCCAGTCGAGGCCACCGATGTTGCGAAACTGTTGATTGGTCAGCGTCTTACATCTGAGCTTATTACGGAAGCAGCCGCACTTGCTGCCAAACGTTCCAAACCGCTGGATAACGCCGACCTGACAATCAATTATCGCAAACAGGTCACGCCAATCTATATTCGCCGTGCTCTAGCTTCTTTCGTATAGAAAGGAATGCTTCTCCATGTCGCAATTGGAAATCGCTTCCCGCTCACTGATAGAGGAACATCAACTGGCACGGCTACAACTTGGGCTTACACGCATACTCCCTCACAACCGCTTTTACGAAGAGAAATTGCTAGCGAATGGAGCATCTCTTTCATTGCAGAGCTTAGATGAACTGGCACATTTCCCTTTCACAACCAAGCAAGAGCTTGTTATCGACCAGGAGTTGCATCCCTTATTTGGCCACAATCTAACCTATCCCCTGGGTGATTATGTACGTTTACACCAGACTTCCGGAACAACTGGGCGACCTATGAAGGTCCTGGATACGCTGGAAAGCTGGGACTGGTGGGCCGATTGCTGGACAAGTGTCTATCAGGCGGCAGGTGTAACTCGTGATGATATTATCTTTCTGGCCTTTGGTTTTGGCCCCTTTATTGGTTTCTGGTCGGCCTATGAAGGAGCCAAACGCCTTGGTGCGCTCACTGTTCCTGGCGGTGGTATGGATTCTGTGCAGCGCCTGCGGGCCATGCAGGAAATTGGAGCGACCGTTCTGGTATGCACACCAAGCTATGCGCTGCATTTAGCGGAGGTGGCCAGGGAGCATGGTATGGATACGCAATTATTCAGTGTGCGTGTAACCATCCATGCTGGTGAGCCTGGCGCATCGATTCCCGCCACGCGAGAACGTATTCAAAACGCCTGGAATGCACATACCTATGACCATGCAGGTATGACAGAGATGGGCGCTTTCGGCTATTCATGCTCAGAGCAACATGGCTTGCACGTCAATGAAGGCGAATTTATCGCTGAGATACTTGACCCTCTTACTAACCAACCCGTCAACGAAGGTCAGACCGGAGAATTGATCCTGACGAACCTGGGGCGCTGGGGCAGCCCGGCTATTCGCTATCGCACAGGCGATCTCATACGTCATGGTGGCTATTCCTGTGCCTGTGGACGCACTTTTCTGATTTTGCCAGGCGGTGTGTTGGGACGAGTAGATGATATGCTAATTGTGCGTGGTGTCAACATCTATCCCTCAGCGTTGGAAAATATTCTCCATCGCTTTCCTGAAGTGAGCGAGTATCGTGTAATCGTCACCAGCAAGGGGCCAATGGATGAGATTGCTCTACAGGTCGAATGTCCTCCACAATTGAAGGCCAGCATTGCGGAGGAATTGCACGTAGCCCTGAATCTACGTGTACCCATCGAAACGGTAGAACCAGGAACCCTCCCTCGTTTTGAGTTAAAAGCCAGGCGTATTGAAGACCGCCGGAAAAAAGCTTGAAATTAGCAATATATCAATTGTAAAAACACAAGAACTCTGTTAAACTATCACTGGGGAAATATAATTCACACTCGTTGCCTTAGAGCGTAATGCCTGTGCAATACAGCGTGTTCTATGTCTGGGGGATCATGATGCAACGCTGCCAATTCTGCGGTTCAGATTTACCATTACATGCACACTTTTGTTCTAATTGCGGACATCTGCTTCCTGATCGAACTCAAGCCGTAATCTACTACACCAATCAGCTTGCAACAGATAGCTCTTCACCCAATACTCCACCTTTGTTTAGCAGCCCATCGTATCCTATTATAGTGAATGCTGAGACTGGTCAACTAGATACCGATGTTACTATACGACACAGGTGGGTTGAAGGGGGGATGACGCCAGATAACCCGCAATTTCCAGAACGCCAGGCCGATGAGAATGAGACTGTCCAGGAAGAGATATTATTGCCATGGGTGCTGCCAATCGAGGGACAACTACCATACGCCGGGCAGGCGCCGATGGTTTCGGGAACTCCTCAGGTAAGCGGAGTTCCAACTGTCCCAGGAACTCCAGCGGCTCCGGGAAACGCTCCCCTTTCTGGGCCTGGCCTCCCTCATGTGGCCGGTTCATCTGCTCCTCCCCAGGCTCCAAACTGGGCACAGCAGGCGCCGTCTCAGCAGCCAGTATACCATCCGCAGCAAGAGCCACCGTTACAGCACCCGCAGCCAATGCACCATCCACAACCTCAACCCCGGCTTCTTCATACGCAGCCAATACATCATCCGCAGCAAGAGCCACCGCTACACCATCCACAACCTGAGCCGAAGCACCACCATCATACAGGGCCTCTGCATGCTCGCAGAGAACATGCTCCTCGACACCACCACACAACCGCCGGAGCGACCTCAAAGGCGGGCATGGGTGTTGCGACCAAGGGGATTATAATAGCTATTGTTGCTGTAGTCGTCATTGCAACAAGTAGTATTCTTTTAACACATGCGTTTGTACCAACGAACCCTCCGGGTATTACAATCACCGGCTCTAACGTGGTTCGCGATGGGGGTATGTTGCACTTGCATGGTGAGGGCTTTCAACCCGGTGGCAGTGTGACATTGACTATTGATAATGGATTGCTCGTCTCATTATCCGGTCAGCATGGAACACAGTATACTTCTCAGGAAATAGGAAAAAGCGCACATGTAACAGGCTTGTCACAGTTGTTCATCGCTGGAGCATTACAGCCGCGGTCTGCTGCCGATACAAACATCACGGTAAGCTCTTCAGGAACCTTTGATGCTAATGTGACAGTGCCGCTAGGTTTATCGGCAGGGAAGCACACCATTCACGCAATAGAGAACCAGGGGTCGCAAAGTGCAAGTCTGCAATTTACTGTGCCCTCATCTGAACTCGTTGTCAACCCTACGGCACTCAATTTTGGTTCGGTAGAAGTTGGTAGGAAGGTAAAACTCTCAGTTACAATAAGTAACCGGGGAGGGGCGCGCTTGAACTGGACTGCCACTGTTGAAGGTGCTAATACAAACTGGCTGACGATACAAACGCATACAGGATCAGTTGAGGCTAATGCTTCTGATGAAACCATCATTGTGACAGCCAACACCAATGGTCTATCGGTGGGGCCTCACTCTGCCACGTTGCGCATCCATTCAGACAATGGTGATGTACAGGTAGCGGTCAGTATGAATGTTATTCTCCATGCCCAGGGATCTCAGCAGGCGATATTAAATGTCCCTCAGCAGAACCTTGATTTTGGTCAACTGCAGGCAGGCCAACAGGCGCAGCAGAGTATCTCAATTGCTAACCTGGGCAATCTACCGCTCAAATGGTTGGCCAGTACGAGTGCACCAAGCGCTGGATGGCTAAGTCTGGCCCCGACCAACGGAACGGTTCAGCCCGGAGCCACACCACAGACGGTCCAGGTAAATGTTAACTCTACGATTTTGGCAGCGGGGAGTTATTCTGGCACAATCAATATTACTTCTAATGGCGGGAACGCAACAGTAACAATCAGCCTTGTAGTAAATGCTGTAACTGTGACTCCTACGACATCGCCAAGCCCGTCCCCATCGCCAAGCCCGTCCCCATCGCCAAGTCCATCGCCGTCGCCAAGCCCATCCCCATCGCCAAGTCCATCGCCGTCGCCAAGCCCGACGCCGACACCGCAGTCTCCGGTACTGACGATCACTGTCTCAGGTACTTGTCCTCCTGATGGTAATGGTAATTATACATGTACTGATACACTGACAGTAACCGGTTCTCAAGGCAGTATCTCCTGGTCTGTAAGCGCAGAGAGCGATTTACCTGGAACTACTTTCAATCCACAAAACGGAACGCTGCAGGTAGGACAGTCACTACAAGTCGTTGCTACAATTCCGGGCAGTGATTGTCCAGCGGGTGGTCACTATGACTACTCGTGGCCCGGGCAAACATTCAGAGTGATAGTAGTATGTCCGTCAACGCCACCACCACCTTCACCAACCCCATCGCCATCACCGACACCATCACCGACACCAACGCCGCAAATAACGGTGATGCCACTGAATATAGACCCAAATTCGGGTAACTGTTCGCAGAATAGCGATGGCACCTATAACTGCACTGTGACAGTGGGCGAGACTTCGGCAGGAAGTTTGAACTGGTTTTCTTTTGTGGGTATAGGTGGAACAGGCACGTCAATTAATCCGTCAAGTGGCCAGCTCACGGCGAGCCAACCACAACAAACGGTGACCATTTCGTCTATTCCTTGCGGTAACGATAGCTTTACGTTCATGGATCAGAACAACAATCAAGCGACGGTGACGTGGACTTGTATCTCATAAAGTAGTAGATCGATTGTCACTGCTATAAAATCCCACGGTTCGTTCAAGCCCCGAATGCGATGCATTACCCCATTTATCACATGGGCATCTCCTACTCTATGTGATAGCATAGAGTATCATCCTCGTCAGGGACGCGACCCCGTAGAAAGCACACTCTCAAATCTCAAAGAAGGAAAAAAGAGATGCAACCAGACATTATTACTCACCCTGCACCGGTGCGCTGGGGCGTACTAAGCGTTGCAAATATCGGCGTCAAGCACGTCATCCCCGCCATACTCGCATCCTCAAATGGGCAATTGGTGGCAGTCGCCAGCCGCAATTTGCACCGCGCGCGCGAGCTTTTCGGGCATATCCCACAACTATGCATCTATGGAGCTTATGAAAGCCTACTCGAAGACCCTGAGATCGAGGCTGTCTATATCCCATTGCCTAACAGTCTGCACGCCGAATGGACCATCAAATCTTTAGAAGCGGGCAAGCATGTCCTGTGTGAAAAGCCCCTGGCCGTCACTGCAACTCAGGGTGCGGCGATGGTTGAAGCGGCGCGAGTGAACCATAGGTTGCTCATGGAGGCATTTATGTATCGCTTCCATCCGCAGACACTCTGGGCGTTGGAACAGGTGCAAGCTGGCCGGATCGGTACGGTCAAGCTGGTACGAGCCTCCTTTGCTTTCAATGTTATGGTGCCTCCACGTCCGAAGAATATTCGATTGCAGGCAGCGCTGGCTGGCGGCTCGCTTATGGACGTTGGTTGCTATACTATCAATTTCTGTCGCGCTGTCTTTGGTCATCCTCCCATTGCCATCGCTGCGCGGGTGTATAAGCCAGATGATAGCCAGGTTGAACTCTCGGCGAATGCCGTTCTCGATTTCGGCAATGGACGCTATGGCCTGATCGATGCGAGTTTTGATTTACCATTACGCCAGGCAGCAGAAATCTATGGAGAGGCTGGCAGTATAAGCATTCGCGAACCTTTTGTACCAGGAAACGCTGAAGCCGAAGTTGTGCTCTCCTTAGAAGGTCAGACTATCCACCAGCGCATTGCGCCAGTCGATCACTATCGGCTCGAGGTCGAACACTTTGGAGCAAGCGTGCGCTCCGGCACCCAACCCGCTTTTAGCCTGGCAGAAACCATTGAAAACCTCGCAACCATTGAGGCCATCTATCAATCCGCCAGCTATCCCTGGCCCATCGTCTGAAGAAAACAGAAAATGCGGCCATACTTTCCTCCCCTCCACGCTTCTCCCATCGCAGCATAAGATGAATCAACAACTCGATAGAGGAAATATGTATCACAGTTTCATCACAAAGTTGTCTCAACATCTGTTCTACTTACCTCGAAAGCGCTATTTTCCTCTGTTTACGTCTACAAGGCCTTTTGGTGATTATAGCGTTTTTCTGGTATCATTATTGCTATCGAGACTTACTCCACATGTATATAGTCCTGCTTAAAGTGGTTTTCTCTTATGTTTAACCCGTGTCATTCACCATATCTCTACTAGAAAGAATTCGGCATTCCATGACTGATCACGTCTTGCCAGTAGGTAGTCGCGTGCGGGTGACTAGTTACGGCCCGTTCCGGGAGCGCTGGGGAACGGTATGCGATGTGCACACGATTTCCCCTGATCTTGAAGAGCCGTTTTGCTTCTACCTGGTTGCGCTTGATAGTGGCCAGAGGAAAGAACCCATTTGGTTTGAGTACAGTGAGGTGGAACTCATTACTTCCTCACTCGTTGCGCTCCAGGAACGCTAGGCGCTCCACCGCGCATCAAGAACATGGGTATCCCCCAGGATACCCATGTTTCTTGTCTTCTTCCTGGTACCTGTCGCGTGCCTCCATTTCTCTGATTGGTTGAGTGGCACTGTCTACCTGGTATGGTGAGGGACGTGTCAGTGTTGCGCAGGATATTGATTTCTCTGATTGGTTGAGTGGCACTGTCCACCTGGTGCCTACCACTATCATCCTGGTACCTCCTACTGTCCACTTGGTGCCTACCACTGGCCACCTGGTGCCTACTATTGTCATCCTGAGCGAAGCGAAGGATCTCGTCCTCATCGGCCCTGGTCATGCTCCTTACCATGCTTCACTCACATCTCGCAAATCAGGATGGATGGACTCTATCAGGGCCAACTTCTTTGCACGAACCAGTCCTGCCCCTCAAAGACGATCAAGCAAACCAATCCTCGGCGCAATAGCATAGTTGAGTTGCACAAGCACGATGAATACGATGCTCACGTACGTATTAATGACACAAAGCAACGCCCCGAACGCATAGAGCGCTTGCCCGATGAAGATGCGGCGTTCGAGTGCGGAACACATTTCGACAGTTATCTCGTCTTTCATTAGCCCCGCTCGCGATGCATACTGCAAACTACCGAAGAGTACGGCGCCTAGCAGGAAAATATTGAGCCAATAGACCACAAGGGCAAGGCGATAAGTGGGAAGCGCGGCTAACAGTCCCGTCGAAAACGGCATGAGTGTAACCGCAAGCAAAAAGGCGAGATGGATCCAGGTGAGATGGCGATCGCTGCGCTTGAAATTGTTGAACTGCGTCTGCTGGCCGACCCAGAAAATGCCAAGCGTTAAAAAACTCATCAAATAGGTGAGAATGTTTGGTGCAAGTTTGACCAGGTCATTCCACAGTTCGGGCTCATGTTGGATAGCCCCACTCGCCCACAATGGCAGCACGACGTTGAAGCCGCTACTTACAGGGACGCGAAGGTCGAGCACAAGTAACGTCATGGCGACGGCGAAAATCCCGTCGCTCAAGGCAGCGAGTCGCTCCAGACTCTGGCCCGCGATACGGTTGTAGTATGTTCTCAATAGTCTTCTCCCAGTTTTTAGTTCAACAACATGCATGTTTCTTGTGAACTGACAGATAACTTCGTCAGAAAGGATTCCCCATTTTCCCCGCTCAGGAAGAACAGGCGAAATTCCCCTCAGGTATCATGCAGGCAAATGAAATGCATACAACTTGTGGTCATTGGAGCCCACGTAGACCACTCCATTGGCTACTGCTGGCGAGGAGTTGACCACACCCCCTGTAGAGGCCGTCCAGAGGGTCTGGCCTGTGTCAGCATTAAAGGCATAGACGCTGTAGTCCCGTGAGCCAATGTAGACTACTCCATTGGCCACTGCTGGCGAAGACTCGATAACAGCGCCGGTGGAGGCGGTCCATAGAGACTGGCCGTTAGCGGCGTCGAAGGCATACAGCTTCTGATCCCAAGAGCCGACATAAACCCTCCCGTTGGCCACTGCTGGCGAGGACTCTATGGCAGCGCCGGTGGAGGCGGTCCAGAGCGTATGTCCGGTAACGGCGTCGAAGGCATACAGTTTGTGGTCATCGGAGCCGACGTAGACTATTCCATTAGCCACTGCTGGTGAGGAGAATATCCAGTAGTCAGTGGAAGCGGTCCAGAGAATCTGGCCGTTAGCGGCGTTGAAGGCATATAACTTATGGTCATAGGAGCCGACATAGACCCTCCCGTTGGCCACTGCTGGCGAGGAGAAGATAACAGCGCCGGTAGAGGCCGTCCAGAGGGTCTGGCCAGTAGCCGCGTTAAAGGCATATAGCTTTTGATCCCATGAGCCGGCATAGACCACTCCGTTGGCCACTGCCGGCGGGGAGCCAACGCGATTAGCGGTGGCGGCGGTCCAGAGCGTATGTCCGTTAGCGGCGTCGAAAGCATATAACTTGTGGTCGTCGGAGCCGACGTAAACCACTCCGTTGGCCACTGCTGGCGAAGAGCCGATGCCATTACCTGTGGAGGCGGTCCAGAGCGTCTGGCCAGTAGAGGCATTGAAGGCATATAACTTATGGTCACCGGAGCCGATGTAGACCCTCCCATTGGCTACGGCTGGCGATGAATGGATGGCATTGCCGGTGGAGGCGGTCCAGTATAGCGCCAGGCGGGAGACGCTAGTGGGTGAAAGGATGTGTTCTTTAGGGTTGAAGTGAGTATGTTGCGGGTCAAAGCCAAACATTGCACTTGTAAAATTAACAACAGGATTCGCTGATCCCACAGTTGGATTCTGAGAAGGTTGAGATAGCGTTGAGGGTCGAGCGTGCAAAAAGAAAGCAATCCCGCCGCCTACCACCGCGACAGTCGCCAGTCCTGCTAATCCCAACAGCGCCGTACGTCGTGAGATGCCCTGGTCGGCTGGCTCAGACCTATCCAGCATGCCTGGGGCGCTAGTTGTCTTTTGTAACTGATCTGGATGTGCCTGGACTCCCTTATTTGGTGGAGAGGCTATCACCTGCTGTGACAAAGGCGTCAAGGGAGAAGCCGTTTGAGTCTGCTGTCGTGGTTGATCTGGGATTGTGGGTGCCTGAGAACTGATCGAGGTGGGAAACTGCGCTATTTGACTCGCTTGCTCTAACGCACTAGCAAACGCTTGCACACTTCTAAAGCGCTGGTGTGGGTCCTTCTCCAGAGCTGTTAGCACTACCTGCTCCACATCTGGCGAGATCATTGGGTTCTTCTCACGCAGCGGAGGTGGAGGAACAGCCAGGTGTTGAGCCACGATCTCGGTCATAGATCCATGAAAAGGACAGTTCCCGCTGAGCCATTCATAGACGACAATGCCTAACGAGTATTGGTCACTGGCAGGGCGTGGATGACCCTGCACCTGCTCTGGAGCAATGTACGCCATAGTCCCACCCATAGTCAGTGTACCCTGATAGCGCGAACTCTGAGCTACAATGGCAATGCCAAAATCACTGAGCAGAACCTCATTATTTCGCCCCAGTAGCATGTTCTCTGGTTTTACATCACGGTGGATAAGCTTTTTGTCATGTGCATATTGCAGGGCGTCAGCGACCTGCTTAATATAAGCGGTAATGGTAGTCAGGGGAAGTGTTGTGCCTCTTGGATGACGCTGGCGCAGTGTGCCGTTGGGAGCATAGTCCATGACGAGAAATGGAGTTCCACCTTCGATGCCGAAGTCCAGAACGCGCACAATGTGGGGATGCAGTAGGTGAGCAATCGTGCGTGCCTCTTTGAGAAACCCCTCCATATCTCCTGCTGCAAGCCGCATTTGCAGCAGCTTGATAGCGACCTGTGTCTGGAGGTAGATATGCTCACTGAGATACACGTCGGCGAAGCCGCCATGCCCAATGGGACTGATGATGCGATAGTTGCCAAGCTGTTGCCCGAAGCGATCAGCCACTATCCGGACCTTTCTTTTCAATTACTTTAAATGCAGTGGGAGAAAACCAGGCACTCGATATTTTCTCAAGTGAATACGATTAAACTGTACCGAGGAGCATTATACTATAGCGGGGATGAGAAGAGAAGAAGAGTGGGCCTTACCCGTGCCCCATAGGCGTTAACTTAAGTTGCCAAACAGTGTCACCCTGAGCGCAGCGAAGGGTCTCTTGCGTGACTTGCCAGGCTCGCGTATAGTAGGGACGGGGCTTGCCCCGTCCGCGCCCCAATACCCGCGTCCGCGCCCCAATACCCCCGTCCTCGCCCCAATGCCCCTGTCCTCGATTGGTGCCATGATCGACCTTAAGTTAACGCCTATGTACCCTACCCTGTCATGCTGAGCGCAGGAGCCGAAGCCCTGAGCGAAGCGAAGGGGAAGCATCTCTGTATCCACTGCGAGAGACCCTACGCGGAGTTTACACTGAGTGGAACGAATGTGCTCAGGGTGACAAATGGGGGAAGCACAGCTATACAAGATAACACATGTATGGTATGCTGCTGCGAAAGCAAGGAACCCAGCGTTTTGAAAACGCTGAGTGATAGGAGGTAAGCCAATGAACAGCCAGCCGCAGCAGCGATTCTGCGTCAACTGTGGGCAACCTCTGGCACCTGGAGCTGCCTTCTGTGCTACCTGTGGTACCCAGGTGGGTGCACCGCCAGCGGGCGCGCCAGGCCAGTTTATTGCTGGAGCGCAGCCAGCCTACTATCCGCCTCCCTATGCGCAAGCGCCAACACAAGCGCAAGATGATCCGCTTCTCGCTGGCCTGGCTGCTGGCTATGTGGTTAACCGGATGGGGCGTAATGCAGTGCCTCGTACCAGGCGACCAGGGTCCAGGCTGCGCGGATGTGGCATTCTCTTGGTGATGCTGGCACTTCTTGTTGGACCGTTCATCGGGGTGGCGCTCACAAGCGGCAGGCTACATCTGATTTTTACCTATGTGGCCGCAGGAATGGTCATATTGCTATTGCTGTTGTTTTTGATGGGGATGCTTGCCACCAGGCGCGGACGAGAAGCTTTGTCGGAGGGCTGCGCAGACGGTTGTCTAGATGCGCTCCTGGGCGGATTGCTTGGTGGAGGATAATCTTCTCCTCAGACATGCCAGAGCAGGTTCTAAAAGTCCTCTTCCGCAACATCTGAAACAATCGCGACAAGTGCGACAAGTGCGACAAGTGTGACAAAATACCTGCTCTAGTCCGATTAGAAACTCCCGCCAACTGTTAAGAAACCTCGTGTACTAACAATCCCTCCAAAAACACCCAACTCCATCGTCTTTACTAATAAAAGAGAACCAAACTAACCAATCAACATCGGAACACTTTATAAAACCAAATAGGAGCAATACTCTTATGAATACCCTTACAAACCTGCTCAAAGATCATCAAATCGGAACGTGGTGTAAACGCGCGGCGTGGTTTATTCTGGGAATTGGTCTTCTTGAAATTGTTTTTGACGCCTATGCAGTATCGCGCCAGTTTGGCTATGGGAGCCCTCCGTTGACGTTGAGTGAACTTGGGCAGATAGCTGGATATGGTATTGCAGTTCTTCCCTCAATCCTTTTCTACTTCTTCATCCTCTATGCTGCTGGAGCGCTCGTCAATAAGGTTGTTGCAGATGTAGAGGATGAAAGTACCATAGACAAGGAAGAAGACCAAATTGATATGGTAGGGGACGAAGAACCAGCACCTGGTCAAATGCGCTAGTCAAACATTGCTGCGATCATCTCTCCAACTTCCTCGACAACACCACGCCCGTATTCAAACCGACCGTGTGCAAACCACCAAAGAAGCGGGCATGCTCCATCTTTATGCAACGATCCTGTACGAACGTTAATCCCGCCTCCCGGGCTATCTTGCCAACCTCGTCGTTGCGAATGCCCAGTTGCAGCCACAGCACCTTCGCCCCGATCTTAATTGCTTCTCCTACAACAGGCGGCACATCCTCAGCTTTGCGGAACACATCTACAATCTCGATCTGTTCTCCCGCCTCTTGCGCTTCTGTCAACGAGGCATAAACGCGTTTGCCTAGCAACATCTGTCCTGCGTAACTCGGGTTGACGAGGATGATGTCATAGCCCTCAGCCTGCAAGTAAATGGCGACAAAGTGGCTGGGGCGATACTGGTCAGCGGAGATGCCCACAATAGCAATATGCCGGTACTGCTGCAACAATCTTAAGCGGTCATACATGTCGGGTGTCTGATTATTCATGCCCTAATCATACGAGGAATTCGTAGAAAAATCAAAAACCCGCTTGCAGCCATGGCTTTTGAGCGTAATGTCCTCTGGTTACGTTGATATAGTTTATTGCACCCTGGTCGTACCAGCTCCCACTAAACCAGAAACCAAGGCACCCCCAGATATCGCCTGCGTGGTACCTTGGATAGCCTGGCGCCGGTGTGCGATGATATAAATAATCTGCCCAGCCTTCATAGCAGTTGCGCAGCCAGCCGTAAGTAAAATCTGCGTTGAATGCCGTATCATCGCGGCTCATGGGCCATTCGGATTGGAAGTAGGTGTATTTTATCTGCAGAATACCATAGCTCTGGTAACAACTATTTCCGTTCCATGTCCCCGGCGGGCAAAGACTCTGGTTAGTGGTGTAGTCTCCCAACTGACTCTGATGCCAGTTAGACTCTGACACTGCTTGTGCTCTAATGATGTTTGCATCGATGCCCCATTTGCACGCAACCCATTGCAGTATTTCATCAGTTGTACCTGTGAAGTTGCCGGTTACTCGCTTGCGAAGGCTGTCTGACTTGCTATCCATGCCGATTAAGGGAGTCCATGAGTGCAAATTCGCGATTTGTGCAGCACTCGGTACGCGGTGGTTAGCAGCAAAGTTGTCAGTACGAGGCTCGAACGCAGACATGATTACACGTGAGGCACACGTGCTGTCGCCTGGTAGTGCGCTGCCAGGAGGCAATGTAGCGCCATTGTTACCAATCGGAGTTGTTGGGGTAAGAGTGAGATTATTGGTTGGTGTGCCATTGGGAAACTGGCCGACCGTGGGAGTGTTGAGATGGGATTGTACCGGGAATGCGTTGCTGTTGACTATAGAAGTGGTGTTCGTAGATCTGCTTCCTGGAGTGGCTTCGTTAGCTGAATTTGATACGCTATCTGTTATTCGACTTCCCGTTTCGTAGAGGTGTCGTAAGAAGGCATTAGCTACCAGAACTGTGCTACTGCCAATGATGATGAATAGCAACGGTATGAGCCATTTTGCTGATAGCTTATGCTTGTTTCGTTTCATATAGCTTTTTTTACTGCTTCATCTACGTGTAAACTACACATTTGGGACTCCTTTTGGAGGAACGAAGCAGCTAGCTATACGTATCTCGTATAGTACTCAAGGAGAGCACCAGGCCACCCGCGTAGGGACGGGAGCAGTGGCTGATGGGTGGTGTGGGCGCTTGCGCCGTCCTGGTGCCCGAGACCTGTGTGGGAGCAGTGGCTGATGGGTGGTGTGGGCGCTTGCGCCGTCCTGGTGCCCGAGACCTGTTATCTTCTACATCCTCAATCCCTACTGAAAGCCGGATCAAGTCAGGTGTCACCCCACCTGCTAACTGGTCTTCTTCCGAAAGTTGCTGATGTGTTGTACTGGCAGGATGGATAATCAGGCTGCGTGCATCACCTACATTGGCAAGATGTGAAAGCAATCGCACATTGTTAATCACGTTCTTCCCGGCTTCATATCCGCCTTTGACCCCAAATGTGAAGATCGATCCCGCCCCTCGCGGCAAATAGCGCCGGGCAAGTTCGTATGAAGGATCATCCGGCAATCCTGGATAGTGTACCCAACTGACTGCTGGATGCTCCTGAAGGAAGCGTGCCACCTGAAGCGCATTCTGGCAGTGCTGCTTCATACGGAGTGACAACGTCTCCAGTCCCTGTAACAGCAGGAACGAATTGAAAGGGCTGATGCACGGGCCTGTATCGCGTAACGTTTCTACCCTGGCTTTCATCACAAAAGCAAAGTCGCCAAACGTCTCATAAAAACGCACGCCGTGATAGCCAGGCGAGGGATCAACAATATGTGGAAAATTGCCATTATCCCAGAGAAACTTTCCCGATTCGACCAGCACTCCTGCGATAGATGTCCCATGGCCACCGATAAACTTGGTCGCTGAATGCACAACAATATCGGCTCCATACTCAAGTGGCCGACACAGGTAGGGAGTAGCAAAGGTATTATCGACAACCAGGGGCACACCTGCCTCGCGCGCTATGTCAGCCACGGCACGTATGTCTAGCACATCACCGCGTGGGTTGCCTATTGTCTCACCATACAACGCTCGTGTGCGCGCCGTCAGTGCGCGTCGATAGTTCTCTGGGTCAGTGCTATCTACAAAGACGGTATTGATCCCCCAGGTGCGCAGTGTCAGGTCGAACTGCGTGTGCGTGCCACCGTAGAGACTGTTCGAAGAGACGACCTCGTCACCAGGACGCAGCAGGGTCATCATCGTTACCATTTGTGCTGCCATGCCCGAAGCAGTTGCCAGTGCACCCGTTCCTCCTTCAAGTGCCGCTATGCGCTCCTCAAAAGCAGCATTGGTGGGATTCATGATGCGCGTGTATATATTGCCAAAGCGTTGCAAAGCAAAAAGATGGGCTGCATGGTCTGTGTCGTCAAAGACGAACGAGGTTGTTTGATAGATTGGCATTGCCCGTGCGCCTGTAGTAGGGTCAGGTCGCTGCCCCGCGTGTACCGCCAGGGTATCAAACCCAAAGACATGATCACTATCTATTTCTGGCATGGTGTTTCTGCTCCTCTGCTAGAGGTCTATCCTTTATGATATCCACATGCTACCATATTTGCTTTTGACTGGAAAGAAAGAATCTCCTGACACGATCCCCGAATTTGTGCTACACTTTCACAAGAGTTCAGGTGAGAGAGGCGAGATGGTAAAGCGACCAAGGCAGGGCGAGGACGGCAGTGTGCCCCTACTATGCCTGCGAAGCAGCTTTTCAGGCTCGTGTATAGTAGGGACGGGGCTTGCCCCGTCCTTGATCGGTGCCTTGTCCTCGCCCTGCGGTCTCCCGCATCGGGTGTAATTTACGATCAACGTAGCTCGAACAAGAAAGGCAGTAAAGTATGACACAAATCATTGACCGGAAGACAGAATACACCACTGTTGGCAAGCGAACGCGCCGGCAGGACGGTTTCGATAAATTGGTAGGCCGTACTCGCTATGCCGGTGACCTGACCTTCGTGGGTTTACTGCATGCCAGGTTGGTCCTCAGTCCTTATGCGCATGCGCGTATCGTCAACATTGATCTATCAGCAGCGTTGGAAGTGCCAGGCGTAAAGGCTGTTTACACCAGCCAGACATTGGGCATGTCGGACCCCGAAAGCAGCTCGCGCACGCAGTCTCCCCTCGCATCAAAAGAAGTTCTCTGGTGTGGTCATCCCGTCGCCATCGTGCTGGCTGAGACTGAAGCAGCCGCAGAAGATGGTGTCGCCGCTGTGGATGTCGAATATGAGCTGTTGGATGTTGTAGTAGACCCGATTGCAGCTATGCAGCCAGGCGCACCCCTGACACGTATCTTCATCAAAGAAACTTCCTCAGAGATCGCGGGTGGGGGCGCTCATGCCGCTGTTTCGGAGGATCAGGTGGCGGAGGCTGACGAGGAAGAGCTTTCCCAAAATGTGAGCGATAAGGTGCATATGCATGCAGGCGATATGCAAGCGGGTTGGCAAGAGGCGGAAGTTGTTGTCGAGCGTACCTTTACAACGAGCATAGTGCACCAGTCATACATGGAGCCTCAGTCTATTACTGTTATGCCGGATGGCTCGTCGGGACATCGCCTGACCATCTGGCCAAGTTCTCAAGGCATACTCGCTGTGCGATTGGGTGTAGCTGAAGCGCTCTCGATTCCCGAACGGCAAATACGGGTAGAGTCCATCCCTATAGGAGGAGCTTTTGGCGGAAAATTTGGTCTTATTGAGCCTTTAGCGGCCGCTGCTGCTCATACCTCGCGCAGACCCGTGCGCCTGACCTACACGCGTTCAGAAGACCTCTTTGCCGGTAATCCTGCTCCGCAATCAATTATAACCCTTAAACTTGGCGCGAAACGTGAAGGCACACTTGTGGCGATGCAGGGAACAGTTATTTTTGATACGGGAGCGTATGCTGGTTCGGCTGTCTTCCTGGGGGGTCTCATCCTCGGCAGCAGCTATCGCTGCCCTAATTATGACTTCCGCTGCTATGAGGTGATGACCAATAAGGTTGGCGTCGGCGCATATCGTGCCCCTGGCGCTCCGCAAGCCACCTTCGTGCTGGAATCTACCGTTGACGAATTATGCCAGCAGTTACAGATCGATCCCATCGCTTTCCGCTTGAAGAATGGCCTTAAAGAGGGCGATCCAACCATGGATCATCGCAGCACTTTGCCGCCTATCGGCTTACTTGATTGCCTGAGAAAAGCGCAGGAACATCCACTCTGGGCTGAGCGCCTGGCGAAGAAAGACGTACCTGGCGAACTAGAAGGCTGGAAAATCGGTATAGGGGTAGCGGCTGGTCACTGGCCTGGTGGTACTGAACCTGCCGCCGCCGCCTGTCGCCTGGAGACTGATGGCTCCATCACAGTTGTCGTTGGTACCGTTGACCTGACAGGCTCCGATACCTCGCTCGCGCTCATCGCCGCTGAAGGGCTGGGCGCGCCGGTTGATTCGGTGAACGTCGCGCACGACACTTCTGATACTATGCCCTATAGTGGTGGCACAGGTGGCAGCAAGACCACTTATACCATGGGTGCTGCTGTGCTTGCAGCCGCACAGGATGCGCGCAGCCAGATTTTAACGATCGCCGCTGATATGCTGGAGGCATCGTCCTCAGACCTTGAGATCGAGGGTGATAAAGTGGTGGTACGGGGTGCTCCCGCTAAAAGTGTCGAATTGAAGCAAATTGCTTCGGCTTCAATGCAATTTGCGGGTAAGTACGAACCCATTTATGGCCGCGGTCGTGCCGCTCTTAAAACAAGTTCACCCCAGTATGGTGTGCACGTGGCAAGAGTAGCCGTCGATTCTGATACGGGAGAGGTGCGCGTTCTTGATTACCTTGCTGTACAGGATGTGGGTTTTGCGATCAATCCAGGAGAGGTCGAAGGCCAGGTCTACGGTGGCGTTACGCAGGGCCTTGGCTGGGCACTCTTCGAACAGCTCATCTATGACGAAAACGGCCAGTTACTCACATCTACCTTCATGGATTACGCGCTGCCGCATAGTGTAGATATTCCAAACTTCACCTCCATCCTGGTTGAAGTTCCTTCTACTCTTGGTCCCTTTGGAGCTAAGGGTGTCGGTGAACCTCCGGTGGTGCCGGTCGGCGCGACAATAGCGAATGCCATTTTCGATGCCGTAGGTGTCCGTGTGACGCAACTCCCAATCACACCAGAGCGTCTTTACATGGCAATGCAGTGATCTGGTATACTATTGACTTTCGAGTAGCCCGTCCCGTCATCAACCACAAGCGGAAAGCTTAGAGTTCCTGGGCACTCTCAAGGACTCGCTTGTAGAGTTCCTGGTCAATCCAGAATCCTGCTACTGTCATCAGATTGAGAAGAAGAGGTTTGATTGCAACAAGATATCCTCTTTGCTTGGCTACCAAGAGGATACCTAATAAACCGGCCACCGCTTAATTACCATATGGTATACTTTTAGTAAGCAATCATAGAGCACCCACGGCCACTGGTTGCGTTTAAAGGCGCCTGTAATGCCCAGGAACGCAATCTCTGACCTCATGATGAGGAGCATGAATGATGACAACCTCTGATTCTTCGTCACAAATGAACATGAAGGCAGCATCTGAAGCTGTATCCCCAGAGCAATCAAGTGCTGATGTTGCTCCACCTATAGGCATAACTCCACCACAGATACTGGCGCGAGAAGCAGCGGCTGGAAGGCGTGGTGCTGCCTGGCGACTCATGGTCTGGATAATGGAGAACGACCCTCGGGCAATAATCGCTGTTTCCTCGCTTGACGATGATCGCCTGGCACAGAATCTCTTAGAGTTTATTGCCTTAGGGACATGGGCAGGTAAGCCATTTGTTGTTCCTGTACCACTTCGCACTCAGTTAGCCAGAACGCGCCTGCGCACGCTGTTTCTGCCCGGAGCTGGATTCGACTCTGTACGCGCGCAGCGAGTAGCAATGTCCGCAGCACGTGATAAACGCCCGGCCGTGCGAGAAACTGCCATCTATATCCTTGGGCTGCTTGAAAGTCCAGTTGCGACTCCTGTACTGATTCAAGCGATGAATGACCCCGTACCCACAGTACGCATGCAGGCAGTCAAGGCGCTTGGGCGTGTAGGTGACCCGGCCGCGGTGCCGGCTTTGCTTACTGCCCTGCGTAGTGCCGATGAGCAATTAGGGAGTCAAATTTTCTCAGCATTAGTGAAATTGGGCCGGGTAGCAGTTCCAGCGCTATTAGAGACGAGTGCCAGTAGTTCGACCTGGATGCGTTGGCAAGCTATGCGTGCTCTTGGGGCGATACGTGATCGTCGAGCGCTACCAGCGTTAGTCAAAGCGCTTTCCGATTCAGATCATTCAGTTGCGTGGATTGGTGCCAAAGGCCTGGTGCAATTTGGTAGATTAAGCGTAGAGCCGGTGCTTCAATCGCTCATGGCGGCTGAAATGACGCCATGGTTGGTAGAAACTACCTCCTATGTATTAAACAGTCAGGTCCAGCATAATCCGAAACTGAAACCCTATCTTGAGCCTGTGATAGAGCGTATGCGTGCCCAGGTATTTCGGGTTGGAACATCACCCGCTGCGCAAAAAGCGCTGGAACAACTGAAAGCTGATGGAATGCTTGAGACAGGTTAATTACCTTGCCTTATAGGGCCAATGCATTGACTTATCGCCCTCCCAGTTTTCACGCAATCCTGGCGTAGCGAGATCCCAATCAGGTCGAATCTTGCGTGTAACTTCGCGCAAGTCTTGCCGCAGGTCTTCAGGCGATGGTCGACCCCAGAACCAGTAGCCGTTATAGATCTTGTAGATTACCAGACCAGGCTCCAGTACGAAGGTGTGCGGGATCATCGGATTGTGGTGCGGATCGGTATACTCCTGAATATCGAGGTCTTGCTGTATCTTGCGCCCGGAATCCGAAAGGAACGTCCACTCCGCTCCCACCGCATCCCTAAACTCATTTGACTCCAGGATATTGTCTGTCGAGATAGTTACAAATTTGGTGTAGGCCACGGCTATCTTTGGATAAAAGGCGGCAAGTTCGAGGTGCTGTTGGTGATCCTTGGGGCAGTAGTGGCCGCGCGAAAGGATCAAGATCATCGGGTCTATTCCCTGCAATTCACTCAGACGGCGGCGTGTTCTTGTATGATCGGTTAGCTCATAATCAGGAAAGCGAGCGCCTGGGACGATATCTGAACGCATAACGAAGAGTCCTCCTTGGATACTGATGTGCACTGTTAATGCAGATGAACTAATGAATTGGGACAGTCATAGGTGTTGACTACGCTGATAGTTATGTCATAGAGAACAAAAAAAACGGCGTGACTCATTCCCTTTTCTATTTCTAGATCGCCTGTCAAGTAATTGAGGCCGATAAGACAAGCCAAACAGAGTCACGCTCAGAGGTGCCTGGTAATTGGCTGCATGGGTGTAACTCCTCACTGCATGCCATCTTGCAGAGATAACAGACCACTTGCGAGCGCTTTGGCCACTGCAGCCGCGCGCGAATCGACCTCCAGTTTGGTGTAGATGCTGGAAAGGTAGGTCTTCACGGTTCGCTCGGTAATGCCGAGGTGTGCAGCAATCTCTTTACTTCGCTCTCCCCGTGTGATCCCTCGCAGCACTTCCTGTTCCCGTTCGGTAAGCGTGACCGATCCCGCGACCTTTCCCAGAGGTGCACCAGAAGTCTGTCGAACCCCTGACGTCTGAGCGAGCAGGCGCGACAACACCTCCGGTTGCAGCAGCGTCTCTCCACGGGCGGCCGTGCGGATCGCATCCAATAAGGTTTCCCGACTGGTATCCTTGAGCAAATAGCCACAGGCGCCCGCCTGAAGGCTACGCAGCATCAGCCCGTCTTCATTGTAGGTCGTCAGAATGACCAGAGCAATCTGAGGCCATTGGCTATGGATCTGTTCAATGGCTTGCAAGCCATCCAGACCCGGCATGCGCAGATCCATTAATACCACATCTGGTTGCGCTTCACCCACGAGACGGACAGCCGAGACCCCATCAGGAGCATCACCCACCAGTTCCATCTCTGCATCTGTCTCCAGGATCAGCCGGAGCCCTTCGCGCACGATCAAGTGGTCGTCGGCAATGACGACCCGGATACGCTTGTGCTCTTTGTTCATCGTATATCTCCTCTCGTAGGTACTGGGAGAAGGAGTCGAAAGGTGGTGCCCTCCCCAGGTGCGGTGAGCAAAACAAACTGGCCATCAAGCAAACGGGCGCGTTCGCGCAGACCAAGCAACCCATAGTGGCCCTGTTGGGCCACGGCAGTGTGATCAAAGCCCCTCCCATTATCTCGCACCTCGATGGCGAGTTCCTTGCCGTGCTGTGTAACACATACCCAGACCTGGCTCGCCTGGCCATGCCGGGCGATGTTCAGTAACCCCTCGGCGACACTGCGCAGGATCGACTCGCTGAATGCCGAAGGCACCGGCGAGAGGGAGGAGAATCGCATGGTACAGGGAATACCAGTCGCCGCAGTGAAGCGAAGAGTCTCCTCTTCGAGCGCGTGTTGCAGATCCGTGGGGGTTATGGTCTCGGTTCGCAGATCGTCAATGGCGGAGCGCGCGGCAGCCAGCGTGGTCCGAGCCCGTCCCATGGCTTGGATGAGGATCTCAAACGCCCGCTCCTCTCGCTCTGCGACGAGATGGGCTTTGACGGCTTCCAATTGCAGGATCAGGCCGGTTAATCCCTGGGCTAGGGTGTCATGCAATTCGCGGGCCATTCGCTGCCGTTCCGCAGTCCTGGTGAGGTCTTCGATGCGGATAGCGTCATCGGCCAGTTGGCGATGGGCCTGTTCAAGTTCTTGCAGCAGTTTCTGCGTCTGGGCGCGCGCACGCGCCTGCTGCAGCGCATAGCCAACCACGAGGACAAAAGCGGGGAGGACATACAACAAGGCCATGTAGAACGGGACGGGGTGTGGCGAAAGGAGAGGGACCGGTTCCCACGCATAGAGCAGGTGGAGGTTCAGACCGAAAAGGAGCAGGCTGGCTGCTCCGACCAGCAGCACCATGCGGATCTCAAGGAGCAGGCTGGCTATTTCTCCGACCAGCGCGAGATAGAGGCCCAGCGTCAGGGTGAAACGATGCACAACGAGACTGATGAGGACGATCAGGAGTGCTTGGATGGCAAAGTAGCAGAAGCGAAACCAGTGAGAAGGGGTTGACCAGAAACTGCTGATCACATACAGGCTGAAGTGCAGCAGCAGCAGGAGTGTGAACAGGAAGAATGCATGAGGGGTGATTTGTTCGCTCATTCCTCCTCTCCAAAGGACTCCCCACAGGTAGACAAAGCCGATCCACAGGAGCAAGAGCCACCGAAACGGACTGATCTTCCGCACGTGTTCTCGTATGTATTGGAGAGATTGCATGGGATGTCTCCTTCTCTTTTCCTCGGTGATTTCCCTAACAGGTGAAAGCAGAACGTGTGTACTGCCAGTTCCGCCCAAAAAGTATAACACGCCTTGTGGTGGCGCGAAAGCGTCCAAACGGACAGTGTCCGAACGTACGAGGGAAGACGTCCCGAATGTACGAAGACAGCCTCACCCCACTTCCCTTACACTGGAACTCGCGATCTGCGAGAGAGAACATGCATACGGACCATCAAACGGAGACAAAAAGCGAAACTGTTCATGTTTTTGCGTCAACATCGACATGAATTGCTGAATGAGGAGTTCCAACAGGAGGGAGAGCCGTGAAATCGCCAGGACCAGCTGATGACAGCCCCGTGCGCGCATCGGGACAGACTCGCACGGACGGAGAGAACGGTGAGGGTCGGTCCGGGGTAGTTGGCAACGAACGGATGACCGCGCTGGCCGGTGCGGTGCTCCTCGTGCTGATCCTGGTTGAGCTTGTGAGCTCGGCGAGCCTGCACACGCTGCTGCCCATCCATATCTTTGTCGGGATGGGCCTGTCCGTCCCGCTCGCCGTCAAGCTCGGCTCGACTGGTTACCGGTTCCTCCGTTACTACACCAGAGTACCTGCCTATGTGCGCAGAGGCCCGCCTCACCTGGCGCTGCGGGTGCTGGCTCCGCTGCTCATCGCCACGACCCTTGTTGTGATTGGTAGCGGGATCGGACTCGTGGTGACCGGCCCAGCGCAGGCTGGTCCACTACTCCCCATGCATAACCTCAGTGTCCTGGTCTGGCTCTCGATAATCGCCATCCATGTCTTCGCCTACATCTGGCGGACCCCACGTCTGGTCGCGGACGACTGGAGAAAACAATCCGGCAGGAGCCTTACCCCAGGACGTTGGCTCCGGCTTAGCGTGAACATTGGCGCGCTGCTGCTCGGCGCGTTCGCCGCCATTCTCCTGTTCCCCGGCGCCACACCATGGCTCGTCTGGAGCCAGACGAGCCAGACAATCCCCGCCCCCTTGATCGTCGGCATGCTTGTCGCCACACTGATGCTCCTTGTCACCAGACCGCTCAGGTGGAGGTAGAGGGACGCTGACGCACGGGCGAAGCCTCGGGCTGGAGTCATCCCAGCACACCAGATGGATAGCGTGGGCGTATTTCCCGACCCTGCGAAAACCGGTCAAAAGCAAAGTGCTGCATATCGTCAGGTTTAGTTCCTGTAAGGATGAGCTGTGCCATCCACTGCCCAACGACTGGAGAGAGCTTGAATCCATGACCGCTGAAGCCAGCCGCGCAGTATAAACCCTCATATCCAGGTAAGCGATCGAGGATTGGATGAAAGTCGGGCGTATCGTCGTAAATACCGGCCCACCCTCCGCGTGCCACGGAGCGAGCGAGCGCGGGAATACTCCCCCCGGCTTTCGCACGGAAGTGGGCGATCTCCTGTTCTGACAAGCCCTGGGCATAGTTATCAGGATCGCTCGGGGTAAAGACGTTCTCTGCTGAGCCAACCAGTGTCATACCACCGGTATCTGGCCGCAAATAAATGTCGCGTGTCAGGTCAAGCCCGACAGCATGTAATCCCATTCGCCCGCCAAAGTCATCGGGACGACGCAAGGCTAACATTGGGTGCCTTGTAGCAGTGACAGGCAATGCAATACCGGTTGATTGCACAAGCGCGACGCTCCATACGTTTGCTGCCAGTACTACTATGGGAGCTTGCAAATCACCAGCACTTGTGTGTACGCCTGTCACACGTTCACCTTCGGTCAAGATTCGCGTAACAGTTACCCCTTCGCGAATAGTTGCGCTAAAGTCGCGGGCGCGTTTAGCAAAACTGTGCGTTGTTGACATGGGGTCTGTCACGCCGGCGCCTGGTTCGTAACATGCCAGCGCAACACCAACTCCGCTATATCCGGGAGCCGCCTCACTGACTTCCTCAGGCTGTATAAGCTGTGTGTCAACGCCTTGTTCCTGCTGCATTTTCACGTTGGTACGCAGCGCCTCAGCCCTTTGTTCGTCAGCCATGATGACCATACCAGTAGTGACAAAGCCACAATCTCCGCCGATCAGCTCATCGAAATGCTGGAAAACAGCGAGGCAATCTCTTGCCATGCGAACGGTGTACTCGTTGGAGTAGTGCTGCCTGATGATCGCCCCCGAACGCCCCGTGGTGCCACTGCACAGCGCCTGCCGTTCTAGCAACACCAGCTGCCTGGCTCCCTGTTTAGCCAGGTGATAGGTAATGCTGGAGCCCATTACTCCGCCTCCAATGATGATGATGTCGGCTGTCTCACTCATTAATAAATTCTCCTGGCTGTATAGTGGCCCTCGCGTACTGGCCCGCAAGCGGGCCTTATCAATTCTAAATTGTGACAAAGTGGCTGGGCATGGCGCCGCCATGCCCAGCCACTTTGTCACAATTTATTAGGTTGCGACCCTTGGGTCGCGAGTCATCGATCAGAAAATTCAGCTTTGCCTGCCATTTTAGATCTGTATTGAGCTTACCAGCCATACATACAAATTGCAAGGAGATAGAACACCCTGGAATATTTATTAGAGGACTCATGTTATTATTCTTGAACAACCCTGACAAAAGATAAGCATCAACGCCACCTGAACTTTCCTTGACAAGCAAAAAATGCACGTGGTAATCTTTTGTTAGAACTAATAAATAGTAAGTTGATATACTTAGTCAACAATATCGAAAGGTAATTCGACATGGGTGATGCATCACGCCAAATTATGCGACAGGCCCGGCGGCAGGTGCCCGAATGGACGCCATCACAGGTGCATGAAGCCTTGGCAGTTCAGCATGAAGCTGGACCTGAACACCAGGAAATTGTCCTTGTAGATGTACGAGAGAAGCTTGAATGGAACGAGGGACATATTCCTGGCGCTATCCATGTGCCCCGTGGCTATCTCGAATTACAAATAGAAGAAGCTGTTCCCGACAAATCGAAGACCGTGGTGCTCTATTGCGCTGGTGGCGTACGATCACTCATTGCTGGAGTCACCCTACAACAGATGGGCTATCAGAACCCGATTTCTATGTCAGGCGGTTTTGGACAGTGGAAGGGTAATGGGTATCCGTTCATGCAGCCGCGTACAATGAGCGACGCACAATCCAAACGCTATAGTCGCCATTTGCTCGTTCCAGAAGTGGGTGAACAAGGGCAATTCAAACTCCTGGATTCGCGAGTTCTGCTGATAGGTGCTGGTGGGCTAGGTTCTCCCGCAGCGTATTACCTGGCTGCAGCTGGTGTTGGTACCATTGGTATTATCGACGCTGATGTGGTGGAAGAGAGCAATCTGCAACGTCAGATTATACATAACACGAAGCGTATTGGTCAGTACAAGGCTGAATCAGCCCGAGAAACCATAGAAGCGCTGAACCCGGATGTAAAAGTAATTACGCATATCGAGCGCCTCGACGAAACAAACGTGGCACGCATCATAGCCGACTACGACGTGATACTCGATGGCACAGATAATTTTCCAACGCGCTATTTGCTGAACGATGCCGCGCTTATAGCAAATAAGCCAGTAGTGCATGGCAGCGTCTTCCGCTTCGAGGGGCAACTGACCGTCTTCAAGCCCAACGAGGGACCTTGCTATCGCTGTCTCTATCCAGAGCCACCACCTCCTGAGCTTGCGCCAGGTTGTGCCGAAGCTGGTGTATTGGGCGTGCTGCCAGGCATAATCGGCCTGTTACAGGCGACAGAGACCATCAAACTCCTGCTTGATATAGGTGATCCACTGGTTGGTCGCCTTATGATCTACGATGGCCTGGCTGGTGAGTTTAGTGAATTGCGCCTCTTCCGCGATCCCCAGTGCCCGGCCTGTGGCGAGAATGCTCATCCGGAAGACTTGCCGACATATGCCGAATTCTGCGCAGTGCCAAACAGGTAATCAATCATAGCACCTCTGTAGACAGACTGTCATCCCGTGTAGGTAGGACTGTCATCCTGAGCCAAGCGAAGGATCTCAAGTTCCAGGCAGGTAATCATTCAATACCTCTATTAGGTAGATGAGGGAAATAGAGAAGGAGTAGTATAGTAATGGCAACGGTACGTCTTGCACCTGTCTTGCGAGCCTCCGCTGGCGGCTCGAAGCAAGTCAGCGCCCAGGGAAGTAATCTTGCAGAAGTACTGAACGATGTGTTTGCACGTTTTCCGGCGTTAAAAGAGCAGATTCAACCCGAAGGAAGCCTCAGTCGCTTTATCAATGTTTATGTAAATGATCAAGATGTGCGCTATTTGCAGGGTCTGGAAACAAGCGTTGGTCCTGCAGATACCGTTATACTCTTGCCCGCCATGGCCGGCGGGCACTGATTTCACAGGATAACACTATGCGCTACGGCAGCATTTTAGATACAATCGGAAATACACCACTGGTAGAGTTAAAAAGTTTCAGCCCTCGTCCAGGCGTGCAAATTTTTGCCAAGCTGGAAGGTTTTAATCCTTCTGGCAGCATTAAAGACCGCATCGCTAAAATGATGGTTGAGGAGGCTGAGGCAGAAGGGAAAATTAAGCCCGACTCTATTCTTCTGGAGCCGACCAGTGGCAATACCGGGATTGCGCTGGCAATGATTGCTCGTGTAAAGGGCTATCCGTTTACGGCGGTAATGCCTGACAATGTAACTCAAGAACGCCGCCAGATGCTCGAACTCTATGGTGCAACTATCATCTACTCTGACGGGGCCTTGGGAAGCAATGGTGCGGTGAAACTCGCGCAAGAACTGGCAAGCAAAGACGACAGGTACGTGATGCTCTACCAGTATGGCAATGATGCCAACCCACGCGCACACTATGAAGGTACTGCCGTGGAAATCATCAATGACCTTCCCGATCTGGATGTGTTCGTGGCCGGTCTTGGCACAGGCGGCACTCTTACAGGCAATGCTCGCCGATTAAAGGAATACAACCCTGCTATCAAGGTTGTTGCAGCCGAACCTCTACAGGGTGATGGGGTACAAGGACTGCGTAGTCTCGAAGATGGTTTCGTACCCCCTGTATTGGATCAATCACTACTCGATGCCAGAATTCTGGTCTCCAGTAGAGATTCAATACGCAGAATGCGCCAATTGAAGGATCAAGAGGGCATCTTTGCAGGGCCATCATGTGGCGCTGCTCTTCACGCCGCTCTACGTGTTGCTTCCACTATGGAACGTGGCAAGATTGTCGTAATACTCGCAGACGGTGGTTGGAAGTACCTGAGCGAAGACTTGTGGACACGCGACCTCGATCAACTCGAAGATGATCTTGAGGACGTATTGTTATGGTAGTTGAAGAGGGGTTCGTTGTCTGTATTCCTGAGGCTATCTATGCGGAGATGCTAGCACACGTGGTGGCTGGTTATCCCAATGAAGCCTGTGGAGGAGTAGGCGCTAAGGATGGTCGGATAGTTAAGCACTATCCCACCGCTAATGCCGCTGAACATCCTGACGATTTCTCCATCATCGATCCAATGGATTTGTTGCATATGTACGAAGATATCGATGAGTATGACGGCGAGATGATCTATTACCACTCGCACCCCAAGAGTGAAGCCTATCCGTCGAAGCGAGACAAGGAATGGGCTAAACGAAATAGGCTCTACTATATTATCTTCTCCCACCAATTCTATCCCGAACCTCCCTATGCCAGAGTTTTCTGGATTAACGATGACGATTCAGTAGTTGAAGGGAAAGTAGTGATTGCCTCTTAAAAGGATGGCAATTCCCACAAACCGCGCAAAAATCTCGTTTATTCAGCAGGGAAGAAGTATTCTGACCACTTTCGTAAATCTTCTTATAGTCATTCTGGTCAGTTTCTGCTCTATTTCTACATCTCAATAATACATGTGCTCTGCCGTAAATTTTTACTGGATGTTTGAGGTGCTGTTTGCAAGAGGTGCAAACTACTCTCCCTGTGGGAAGTATTTTACGTGAACGCTACGTTATTGAGTGTCTCCTTGGCAAAGGCGGTTTTGGCGCAGTCTACCTGGTGAGTGATGCGCGAGTCAAAAGTAATCTCTACGCTCTTAAAGAAGCAATCAATCCACAGAGGAAAGAACGGGAACGATTTATTTTTGAAGGTGAACTACTCAAGCGTTTAGATCACCGGTCACTCCCACGTGTTTATCGTGTATTTGAGGATGATACTCATCGAAGAGCGTATATGCTCATGGATTATATAGAGGGGTCAAACCTGGAAGTTTTGCGCCAACGTCAACCAGGAAAGTGTTTCTCGTTACCCCAGGTTCTGACAATGCTCGCCCCTATTGTGGATGCTGTGAGCTATTTACATAACCAGAACCCGCCTGTTCTGCATCGCGATATCAAACCCTCCAACATCATTGTGCCGGTATCAGGCGACGATGCTGTGCTGGTTGATTTTGGCATTGCCAAAGAATTCAACCCTGATGCCACCACTACCGCTTTTCGTACTGGTTCTCCTGGCTATGCGCCTCCAGAACTCTATAGTACAGGGACCAGCACACATAGTGATATATATGAACTGGGAGCAACGTTTTACACCCTGTTGACTGGTTCGGTTCCTGCTGATGCTCTTCACCGCATTTTGTATATAGGCAGTGGTCAGAATGACCCGCTGCTGCCAGTAGACAATCTCAACCCAGATATACCACAGCAAATAGCCACCGCTATTCACCGTGCGTTGGCTATAAATAGACAAGATCGCTTCTCAAGCGTCGAGTGGTTTTGGCAAGCATTTGACGCTCAACCAGCATGGACACCATTAAATATGCCAGTTATTGCACTGACAGTCCCCTCTAATCAACCGGATGCTTCCCAAAAACATTTAGGTACGTCTATCGCGGCTGTGGTACATAAACTATCGCCTGCTCATCGTTCCGGTAAATTCCGCATATTGTTGCTTGTCTTGCTTCTACTTCTTGCTATTTCAAGCATAGGTCTGGGCCTATTCACATATTTTGCCAATCATCCAGCCGCCAATTCAATTGCCCCAACATCACATCCAAAATCCAGTAATACTGTGTCTGTGGCACTGTCTCCTACTTCTCTCCCCACACAGGTTCCTACTATGGTTACTCCCACAGCCCACACAAAAACTACACCGACATCTGTGCCCATTGTCTTGCCTACACCTCGACCGACAATGCGACCAACGCCTCGTCCCACAGCAATCCCAACACCACGTCCAACACCTTCCCCTACTCCAACACCTGTTCCTTATCCAAAGGTAGCTGGTAACTACAATGGTACAATTGATGACACTACTGCTAATATCATCACAGGCATGGCTCTCTCCATTCAGCAGCGGGCTAGTCAAGGAAACATCAATGGTTACTTCAAAGTTAACCCTCCGTTGGTGGGAAGCGGCAATTTCACCGGTTCTGTGAATACCAACAACTATATCCAGTTCGTCGTGCAAGCTTACAAAAAGAATGGACCGCTCTATTTCTGGGGCTGGGTGCAATCTAATAAGAGTCTCAATGGAGATTATTGCAGTCTAAACAAGCAAAACCAGTGTGATCCGAATGCTGGTGCCTCTGGCACATGGAATGTCGCTCCTGCTGCGTATTGAGTAATACAATCCACAACGTGTTTTGAATAAGCTCCCCGTTCTTACCGCTGTTCAGGCTCATTTGATTCGCAAATTATACTCTGTGTTCTTTTTGTGATAATCCTTACTCACTCAGTGATTATTTTGTGATCTCACAATGATACTCTCTAATAAGGAAGAGATACAATGACACAATGCGAGGGCCTGCTATCTGTTATACTGTATATAATGGCACAATCATACTTACATGTTTGAGTATAATTCGCCATTTATACAAATTTGCATTGGAGGGAAGCTATGGATATTCTTCTAATCGGCGCTCCAGGAGCGGGTAAAGGGACTCAAGCAGAGAAGCTTTCTCAGCTTTTCACACTTCGGCATATTGCTAGCGGGGATCTTTTCAGAAAAGCATTTGAAGAGCATACTGAGCTTGGATTAAAAGCTCAGAGGTATGTTGATCTTGGAGAACTAGTGCCCGATGAGATAACGATCCCGATGGTGGTTCGTCACATTGAAGAACCTGAGAGCATGCGAGGGATGGTACTGGACGGATTCCCGCGTACTCTTATGCAAGCACAGACATTGGATGCAGAACTACAGCGTATCAATCGCCAGATTGATCTCGCGATTAACCTGAAGGTGTCTCGCGAGGAGTTACTACAAAGGCTCTCCGGCAGAGTCTTCTGTCAGGCGAATCAACATGTATTTCATGTCAAATTTCGTCCACCGAAAGTGGCTGATCTTTGTGATTTGGATGGAAGTAAGCTCTACCAGCGCCCTGACGATGCCGGAGAAGCAATGAGAAGACGACTGGTTATCTACTTCAATGAAGCTGCCCAGGTACTCGACTACTACAGAATGCAAAACAAGCTGCGGGAGGTGGATGGTAATCAAAGTATTGAGCGAGTTCACACAATGCTCTTGAATGAGCTAAACTATTACCAGAGTAGAGAAACAAAGGGATAAAAGACTCCTATCCTGATTCGCTGTGATCACGATCATATGACGAGGCTGAAATATAGCAAACTCCCCACAACTGTGCTAAAATCGCCTCGAATCAACATAGAAACCACATCTCAGACAAGGAGACTTGCATTTGACAACGCACGATAGACGTTATGTGATAATTGGTAATGGAATTGCAGGAACGACAGCCGCTGACACGCTTCGGAAAAATGACCCAAGTTGTAGCATTCATCTACTGACAAATGAACCCTATCCACTGTATAACCGTGTCTCACTGCCGCGCTTCCTCCAGGGAGTGATAGTTGAGCAGAAAGTGATGATACGCGACGTTGCCTGGCACGAACAGCGCAACATCAAACTGATAACAGAGACGATGGTAACAGATATCAACACCGATGAACGTGTCATCGTCACTGACAATGGCCAGACCTTACCCTACGATGCCTTGCTGGTCGCAACCGGTGGTTGGGCCAATCCTTTAAGAGTGCCGGGTGCGGAGGGTACTAAACATATTTATAACTTTGTCACATTGGATGATACCAAAACGATTATCGCTCGCATGCTCGAATCACATACAGCTCTGGCTTACGGTGGCAGTTTTATTTCGTACGAATTGTGTGATGGATTTGCAGTGCGTAAGCTCGATACGACCTGGTTGATGCGTGGCCCTTACTGGTTGCGCAGTTCGCTTGATTACGAGGGTGGTGAAGTTGTCGATAACATCGCTAAGAAATTTGGGGTCCGTGTCATTCATGGAGACCAGATCGAATCAATCATTCCCCAGAATGGTGTTCCAGGTTATGTAAAGACGAAGAATGGACGAGAGATTCAAGCAGATGTTATCGGCGTTGGCCTTGGGATCACACTGAACACCAAATTTCTGGCCCATACGCCGGTTGAGGTTCGTAGTGGGATAGTCGTCAACGATTACATGGAGACCAATGTTCCTGGCGTCTATTCTGCAGGAGATGTGGCTGAATTCTACGACACGACCATTGGTCAATACCACACGATGGGAACCTGGGATAATGCCATGGCGCATGGACGTATAGCAGGTGTCAATATGGCCGGTGGGCATGAAGCGTATATCGATGTTCCCACGTATACAAGTCCTTTGTTCGATGTGAATATCGCTGTGGTTGGTACAGCAGAAACCAATAATCCTGAACTACAATCCATCGCTCGACGAGAACCAGGCGAGAAAGGCAATGAGAACTATCGTAAGCTTTTTTTCCGCGAGAACAAACTTGTCGGTGTCCTTATGATTGGAAGCCCCAAAGGTCGCAAAAAACTCGTTGAAATAGTCAAGAACCAGCAGGTAATCGAAACCGCCGCTGAGCGTGAAGCGTTACTCGTATTGAAATAACGCCTGACCGATTGGCTATCTAACTTGACGGAACTACATGAGTAGAGTACCGTAGAACAAGAGATACCTGGTGAAAGAGTTTCCTTAGTAGGTATACTATCTTCTTGTAGAATTTCTGGTAGTTACAAATGAGAGTCCGAGGGGGCGCAAGAGTGCAACCCCGTTTCCTCCATGCGCGGGAGAGGTCTTTGTGTCAAAACAGTGTGCTCATTGTGGGAAAATTCAGCCGAGCAACAACACTCGGTACTGTACTAAATGTGGGAAAATACTTCCCTCGTCTCGCCCGATAAAAAGTTCGTTATCGGGGGAACCTCCTGCATGGATGAAATTGCTTGAAAGCAGTCTGACAAAACCTTTAACCAACATTCCTCCCCGCGAACTTCGCGTAAAGGTCGAGGAGCAAGAGAAACCTGAAAACAATTCCTTGCAGGAAAATAATAATAGCTCTATTGAAGATAAGGAGCATGTGGTTGACGATCTGCCAACCAGTCCTCTTTCGGTGCTTGAATCTCCTAAAATTGATGCACAAACTCCCACAACATCTCATCATACAGTAGAGAGTATTGACGACGAGGAGATTGCCGACGATTTACCGACTACGCCGCTGATTGTCAGTCTGCTTGGGACACAGTCGTTGAAGCATACCACACCCTTGTCAGCAACTGGCAATGGCAATGTTGCGCGTCTCAATGAAATAGAGAAAATCTTTACACGTCCACTCGCAGCGCAACGGCAAAGTAGTACAACAAGGGCTGCGAATCATGTTCAACAGCACAGACAGGCACCCATTGAATCTGTTCATAGTCCTGTGTTGCAGAAAACTGTAACTCCTGTGCCGGTTCATCAGCCACCGTTATCACCTGCGTACGAGTTAAGGCAGACTCCTCCTGTATCGATGCCTGTGCCCCCTATTGCTCACCCTATGAGAAAGAGCCGCAGACGTCTTATGCTGGTGTTCGTCCTGCTCTTCATTCTACTATTAGGGGGATTCCTAGCCTGGGTTATTCTGCTCCAGCCTTTTGCTGTTCCCGAAATAACGAAAACAACACAGTCTTTTCAAAATGCCCATCTGGGTATATCACTACACTATCCTCAGCAATGGAAAGCAGAGGTACATGAACAAAATGGAACCGTTTATTTTTATGACGATAACCATACTGATCAAGTGAACATTACTGTTGTAGCTACTGGTGGCCAGAGTATTGGTCGGTATATCAACAAGGTAGCGGGCTCGCTCAGCATGACTGGACAAAAAACAGAGGCTTCACTTTCATTTGCTGAGGCTTCGTGGCACCGGGTGCAGGGTAATATTCAGCAGAGTGGAGCAAGCTATACAGCAACGTTACTGGTAACTGTGCATGGTGGACGTTATTATTCCATCTTACAGCTTGCGCCTTCTTCTACGTATCTCCATGAAGATCAATTGGTTTTTTCCCTGGTGCGCTCGTCATTTCAATTTCTATGAAGATTCTATACTTGAAGGTCAATGAATGCTATAATAGCGGCGTCTTACTGGCATTATTCGCGCAAGATGTGCGACGATGAGAAAGGAGGGCGCGGCATTATGTGAATGCAGGCTGCGCCAAATAATACATAGTATGGATGATATTCGATTTGAACGACATTTCCGCACTCCTTATTCTGAGAGCTACTATATTATGCAGGGAGCAGGTATGCGGAATAACAACCGTCTTGGAACTGTCGATATTCACTTCACGACAACGGCTGTTCACGGGACACTCATTCTGGAACGCGAACTTGAAGAGAATGAATTGACAAAACTTATTGAGCAAATTGATGAGGACCTTGTACTCTCCGCTGATATGCCTCGCGATGACTTTCTGGTAAGTGTTTATGTTGGCAGGGATGTTGGTTTCTATAGCGATGAATACTTTGCAGATGAAAATAGTACTGACCTGGACTTTGGTGACGAAGACGAGGGATAATTACTCTGATGCATGTAATACCTATCATTTGCTAAAGACTTCTCTACCGGTGATCAATCCTCTAATAAGCCGCGCCGCATAGCATATTTTACTATTTCGGCGCGGCTATGCAGGTTGAGCTTATCCATAATGTGGGTACGGTGGGTATCTACCGTTTTAGGACTAATTACAAGGCGCTCCGCTATCTGGTTATTTGTGTATCCCTCGGCCACCAGCTTCAAAATTTCACGCTCGCGCTCTGTCAAACTACTGTAACTATCCTTCTCTTCACCTGAATGTACTCGCTGCAGATAATCTCCCACCATGACAGATTGTGCGCTTGGAGACAGGTAGAAGTTTCCATTCTGTACCACGTGTAATGCTGAAATTAATTCAGTATCCGCGGCCTCTTTAAGCATATAACCCGAGGCGCCTGCTCGAAGCGCTTGAAAGACATACTCTTCATTTTCGTGCATCGTCAGCACCAGAACTTTCACATCCGGGAGCGCCTTTTTAATTTGTCTTGTTGCTTCGATACCATTCATATCTGGAATTGTGATATCCATCAGAACGATGTCAGGGCGCAGGCGCTGTGCTTCTTGTACCGCCAGGCGACCGTCATGCGCTTCGCCGACCACATCCATGTCAGGCTGCGCATTAAGCATCATCTTGAGGCCGGCACGTAATATCGTATGGTCATCTACCAATAAAATGCGTATTTTCATAAAATTTTCCTGATGTAGGGTAGTGTATTTCGTTGTGTTCTCCATCAGACGATTCACACTGCCAACTCGTTTTTTGTATGTTGTTGTAGCGCTCCTGGTGCGGGTAATGGAATACTCACCTCAATAGTTGTACCTTTTCCAGGAAAAGCATGAATAGTGAGTGTGCCATCAAGCAAAACTGCTCGCTCATGCATCCCTACCAACCCCAGGCCGCGTTCTTGTCCAGGTGTTTTGAGTAATGCCTCATAATCAAAACCCTGGCCATCATCGGTAATCCTGGCATAGACTCTATTCGTATCCTCTTTCAACAGAATAGTGACTCTGCGAGCGTTTGCATACTTCGCTGTATTGGTTAAACCCTCTTGCACGATTCTATAGAGGGCTGTTTCCATCTCGGCGGATAGTCGTTCTTTGAACCCTGTTGCATTGAACTCAACCTCGATGGAGCACTTCTTCTGGTATTCTTTCACATACCAGCGTAGAGCAGGAAGTAATCCCAGGTCGTCCAGAGCACTGGGTCTGAGGTCAATGCTCAGGTTGCGAATGGCTCGTAACGTCGAATGTGCCAGCGCGCGTGTATCAGCAACACGGTCGCGAGCTTCCTGAGTCTCTACTGACTCTTCGAGTAAAGTCAGACTGATTAAAAGCGAAGTCAGCACCTGGCTGGTTTCATCGTGTAGCTCACGCGCTATACGCTGGCGTTCATGTTCCTGTGCCTGGATGATTTGACTTGCCCGCAAGCGTGATGCATCATCAAGAGCTTCTAATACCATATTAAAGGTACTGGCAAGCTGGTCTGCTTGCGAGTCAATACCCGTAAGTGGCGCTCGTAACGAACTCTCACCTGCCTGTACTCGTTTCATCACCTTTACCAGATCTGTCAACGGACGAAAGGCGATCTGGAGTACGACAAAATTAAGCACGACGCTGACTAACCAACCCATAGTAATGAAAACGATTAGGGACATTGGCGTTGCGTATGGGCTGATGTTCAGATGCGTCGCAAGCCACGTCCCGCCGGTAGCTCCAACAAATATAATCAGGCTGTTGGCAATGAGCACTTTATAAAAAACTGGAATACCGAGAAGCGCTTTGAGTATACTGTTACCGCGTTGCTCGTCCTGTTTATTCTGCCCGCCGGAGTGAGCCATAGTCAGTGTCCTTTGTATGAGTAATTAGCTCTGTTCATATTAATTGTAGTGAATATTCCTGATGGGGGCAAGCCCCACTGCTCATTGAAATCAGGTATATGCCAGGTAAATATCAGGTACTCACCTGATGCCCCTCTTCTGAAGTTAGAGTAATCTTGGTTTTAGAACATCTTGGGCTTAGCTCTTCTCAATTGCTACAAGATGCGTTACAATCAAAGAAAGGTATTCATTGTGTGGTTTTTTATGATATAATTTGCCACACGTAAATGGGTATTTTCTAATCGGTCTTGACAAGACAGCTTGCTATAATCTTTTGAGGAGGCACAGTGAGTTCTCTTCCTAAAAAAAGTGTACTCGACACCATGACGCAGAAGTTGGTCGAGAGTCAAGCTTGGCGCTCGCTTTTTCGCCACGGCTATCCTGATACCCCACTCAACCAGTCGCTGGTAATGATGGGCAACGTATTTCTGCACCTGCACCCGGTTAAAGTCAGTCGCCAGGCAATGAAGATTACCTATACCTGGTGTATGGGCGGTATCACATTTTTTTTATTTCTCCTGCTGACCCTCACGGGGGTGTTTCTGATGTTCTATTACGTCCCAGACACTAATCAGGCTTATCAGAACATCAACCAGCTAAGTACCGTTGTCTCATTCGGTCACCTGACGCGTAATATGCACCGTTGGGCGGCACACTTGATGGTGGTGTCGGTGACGCTGCATATGATTCGCGTCTTCTACCACGGCGCGTACAAGCCTCCCAGGGAGTTTAACTGGGTGATCGGCGTTTTGCTCTTCCTTATGACATTGTTCCTGAGTTTTACTGGTTATCTCCTACCCTGGGATCAGATCGCTATTTGGGCTATCACTGTGGGCACCAATTTTGCGCCGTATACCCCTATCGTCGGTGATCCTGTGTACAAGGTGCTGGTAGGCGGTTCCTCAGTGACTCAAATTACTCTGGTCCGTTTCTATGTTGGTCATGTAATCCTGTTTCCTCTGGTCGTGGCACTACTGATGGCCGTACATTTCTGGCGTATACGTAAAGATGGCGGTGCAGCCGGACCTCCACCTCCATCTCGTAGAGAGTTGGAGGCGCGAACGGAGCGTGCGGTCGCTGGTTCCGCTCAACAATAATGGACTGTAGATGTTCCGTGCAGAGATGCAGTCGCTTCCATCTCTGCCGGTTCTCATAATGAGAGGATATACAATCATGTCTATTGAACAGAAAGAGCCAGGAGTACAGACTCAATCATCGGCAACCCAGCGACGTTATCGTACGCTGGCTGTGGTGAGACAAGAAGCAATCACCCGTGTCGAAAAACCGCTTGAGGACTCCGTGTTTGTCTGGCCACATTTGATGGTACGCGAGTTTTTCGCCGCGACTGCCGTCACGGTAATGGTCACAATACTTTCTATAGCCATCGATGCGCCGTTGCGAGAGCCTGCCAATCCGAACGTGACTCCGAACCCGGCCAAAGCGCCCTGGTACTTCCTTGGATTGCAGGAGTTGTTGCACTACTTCCCACCTACTACTGCTGGTGTGCTCATTCCAGGTTTTGTGCTCGCCGGGCTGATTATTTTACCTTATGTTGATCGCAATCCCAGCCGTGCTTATACTGATCGTAAGATGGCAATTGTGACCTTCACCATGTTTGCCGTGTTTTGGGCCTTCGTCACGCTCGCGGGAAGTTTTTTCCGCGGTCCAGGCTGGGTGTGGCTCTGGCCATGGCAGGGCATGTACTTTGACCTGTAAACTCCAGAATAGACAGAGAGGACACCTATGAGTATCGATACTCCTCCCATCACACCACAGCAGTACGAAGTCTTACACGGTGGTGGTGCTGAGGCAGCGCAGATAGCGAATCAACGCCTGTCCCGGCGGCGTTTCCTCCGCAGGTCTATGCTGGCTGTGTATGGATTGGCCACGACCGCCAGCGTGGCAGGTGCGTTGTACTTTATGTATCCAAACCTGGCCGGTCAGTTCGGTGCTGATTTGACTGTCGGGAAGAGAACGGATTTTCCTGGGGCCCAGCCCAAAGACTTCAAATTAGGCCAGGCCGGTGTATTCTACGTTCAGCCTGCCAAAACCTACCTGATTCACCTTGCTCCTGGCACGCAATTTTTATTGAGCGGCTCTAATCTTCAAGATCAGTTAAGTTCGGAGAGCTTTGTCAAGGGTTCAGATGGCTCCTATTGGGTTGCCCTGTACCAGCGTTGTGTCCACCTCGGCTGTACCGTACCGTTCCGCAATGACTGCAATAGCTTTAAATGTCCCTGCCATGGTTCACACTATAATGTTGATGGAGAATATCTCGACGGCCCCGCTCCCAGGAGCCTGGATCGCTTTGCTATGTCCTTTAGTGGAACAGATGTGATAGTGAGTACAGGTACCCTCAATAATACGGTGCCGCATCCTGACGCTTCCACTCGTCTCATCCAGGTGCCGACCGAAGTTTGCGCGTAGGATATTGTAGTACTCGACCATGTGTGAAAAGATTGTAGTAAGGAAGTGTAGTTATGACAGATCCTGTACAGGCTGCAATAGGTATTGTAGTTGTGCTGGTTGTCGTAGGGGCTTTACTCTACGTATTTTATACTCGTACCAATGCGGTTGAGAAAACTGGATTTAGCGCCCTGATGATGCTGGCTGTTGTTTCTTTGTTGATACCGGTTTTCTGGATAATGGAATCGAACTCACAGGAGATGTACAAGCTCCGGCAACATACTACCGATGTCAGTCGAGGCGCAGCGCTTTTTGCCCAGTATTGTCAGCAGTGCCATGGCATCAACGGACAAGGCCTGACTGGACCCAAACTCAACGGGAATCCTGCCGTAAATAAGCTGACCGATGCTGATATCCTACGTATTATTAGTGGAGGTATCGCCAATACAGCTAATCCTGCCCAGTTGCTCATGCCTGCATGGCTTGAGGACTTTGGCGGTCCGCTCACACAAATTGATATCCAGTATTTATTTGCTCTCATTCGTTCATCTGATCCAGATTATTTAGCTAAAAATGGATTTCCAACTGGTCCAGCCTCAAATGGCTTCAACCTGGTTCCCGGTCTTCTACAAGTGTCTAACCCTACTGCCTACCAAACAGCCGTAGCACAGGCAACTGCGGCCGCCGGTGTTGGTCAGTTTGGTACACCTGTTGATGCGACCAAATCAAAAGCGCTTACCATTAATATCGTATTGCCACCTTCTGGGGCCACGTGTAGCCCTGCTTGCTATGACCCCACGAATGTAAAAGTCAAGGTAGGCACAACCATCACCTGGATCAATAAGAGTACTACGCCACATACCGTAACTGCTATGGTTGGAGAGACTCCCAGTTCTGAAACACCTGCGCCACAGATATTTGACTCCGGCGTTAGCAGGTTGCTCATGCCTGGTCAACATTTCACTTATACGGTGACACCGTCTGCCTACAACTTTAATAAAAACCATGTCGTTCTCTACTATTGCCTGATTCACCCGGGCATGGTAGCTGCCCTGACTATTGTTCCATGATGGGGTTTCCGGTATTGCGCTTCTTTTTTGGCGCAATACCCTATGTATTTTGATACTTGTTCCAATGCATGTCGCACAACAGCATTCGCGATATGTTGAAAGGGATTGCGATCCATGCAACAAGCACAACAACGGACTAATGGTGCCGGGGTTTCCGTACCAACAGAGCGCATCTCATGGGCGCGCGCGATGATCTTCGCTGTTGGCTACTTTTTTATCGCGGCTATCCTGATTGGCCAAATCCCCGGCTATATTTATTTAGTAATGACCGCCTCATCGTTAGTTGCTTTCGAGCAAGGGTTTCTTGCTCTGGCGGTCGTATGCCTTGCCGGTTTTATTGTTATTCAGGTCGTCGTATGGCTTTTTGATCCCAAACCAGTCATCCCTCCGATCCTCTTTAGTGTGTTAGGAGTCCCACTGGCTCTTGTCGGCCTCGCTATCATACTCTGGGCATCCTATACCAATAACCAGTACTTTCCAACAAAAGACGTCACCTGGTTCCCTTTACTGGGGGGAAATGTGCTCTGGTTCCCACCTCTCTCATTCGATCTTATTATGCTTGGTGCGGCAATCATGGGAGTTGGCGTTTCTCTAACTTTTTTCAGCATCCTTGCTCTACGTGAACAACGCAATCCTGATCGGAGCGACCTGGGTACTACGCCTGCTATCAGGATCATGATCAGTGTGGGTACTGTGTTCCTGATCATTTTTATGCTCTTTTGGGCGCTTAAGAGCCCTCAAAGTATTGCCGCGGCTACAGGTCTGAGTCTTGCTGTCATGAATACAATTTATAATGTCTTCCTGGGAATTGCTGTCTTTTGTACCTTGGGCGCTTTTGCACTGCGTTTCCATTACCTGCTGCGTCCTGTACGCAAGCGCACCATGTCAGGCCTCTATCTCGTTGGTATCGGTTTAGCGCAGCTAGGCGTGATTTTCCTGTTAGCATGGTTTCTCGTCTATCCGGCGATCGACTGGATCCACTCCTGGACGTTTCTCGGCCTGGGCCAGTACCTGACTATCTGTGGAAAGGCAACCGCGGTACCACAGTCTTGCGCGTTCTCACAGCAGGCCGGGTATATTATTGACGCCGTTGTCACAACGAACTTCTTTGTGCTGTTCATGGCTGCCATCGCGGTATGGAAAGGCAAGCGCAATCTTGTGGTTGTGAGCAGCCTGACCATAACGGCGGTGATTGCTCTGGCAACACTTCTGGTACACATGCATCCAGATGAAATTTTTATCGCCGCGCTTCTGGCAGGCGGCATGCTGGTGCTAGCTGCGATCTGGACCAGCGTCGCTCGTCGCGAATTCGCTGTCATCGGCGAACGCAACCTGGGTTGTGTTGGTCAGTGGTTAATTGTAGGCACCTGTCTGCTAATCTATATTGCCTGCTTTGGTTTCTTCTCGATCCCGGGCTTCAGGGAGACAGAGCCAAATATTCCGTCCTTACCAGGAACTGGTTTCAATGCTGGAATCTCCGGTGGCGTTCATGCTATCGTAGTGTTCATCGTTATAGGAATACTTGCTGGTATTCAGTTCTACTTCCTTGTGCGCAACCGTTATCGTGTATAGGTGTAGCTTTTACTTTTACCTCCCCATGGAGCATTGGTATGTAAAACAATGGCGAAAGGAATGTTTAACCTTTCGCCATTTTGTTGCTCGGTGATATACTGTTCTACCGGTCACACCTTTCATTTCAAATTCAAATACTGCCCATGCCAGAAGTAGAGGTTTATATGGGGGAACAAACGCACATGCAGAATGTAGGAACCACATCTAAAACACCTGATCGGCTAAAAATACTGATTCTTGCTGCTGAGATTGTTCCGTTTGCCAAGGTTGGAGGCCTGGCCGATGTTGTAGGAGCCTTACCAAAGGCATTACAGGAACTTGGACATGATGTGCGTCTGGCAATGCCGCGTTATGGACAGATTAAGCCAGAACGATTCAAGTTGGCAAAGGTCCTGGATGCTGTTACCGTCAGTATGGCGAGTTTCCGGGAGCAAGTGAGTGTATGCCAGGGCACAATCGGCAACGGAATTCCGGTCTATATGATCGATGCCCCTCGCTATTTTGATCGCGAGAACATCTACGGTTACACCGATGATGGAGAGCGTTTCATCTTATTTTGTCGTGCTGCTCTTGAATCAATGCGCGAACTTGGCTGGTCACCTGATATCGTTCACTGCAATGACTGGCAAACAGGTATTGTTCCGAACTGGATGCATACCATTTACCGCGATGATCCATTCTTTGCTAATACAGCGACAGTTTATACTATCCATAACCTTGCTTACCAGGGTATTTTCGGCTACCGCATATTGGAAGTGGCCGGTGTTGCCGCAGGTGGATTTCTCTATCCACAGATTGTCGAACTTGCCAATGTTGTTGATATTATGGGGCGTGGCATCCTTTTTGCTGATGCTATAACGACTGTAAGTGAACGCTATGCGCAGGAGATTCTCACACCCACGTTTGGCGAGAAATTAGATCAACTCCTACGTTCGCGTAGCGATCATTTATTTGGAATTCTCAACGGTATTGACTACCAGGAAATGAACCCTGCGACAGATCGTCATATTCACACACGTTTTGATCAAGACACACTCGATAAACGTGCAAAAAATAAGCAAGCATTGCAGGAACGAGCGCATCTCCCCGTCAAGCCAGATGTGCCGCTTATCGCTATGATCTCTCGCCTGGCAAACCAGAAAGGCTTTGATCTACTCGCGCAAATCATCCAACCGTTATTAGCTCAGGGTATCCAGTTAGTGGTCCTGGGCATCGGTGACCAGCACTATCATGAAATGCTCCAGAACCTCGCCGCGCGTTACCCTGAGCAAGTTGCTATTTTCCTGACTTTCAATACCGAACTGGCTCAATCTATCTATGCCGGTAGTGACATGTTTTTGATGCCATCCCGTTTTGAGCCATGTGGCCTGGGCCAGTTAATCGCCATGAGGTACGGTAGTGTGCCCATTGTGCGCAGCGTTGGTGGACTGGCCGATACTGTACAGGAGTATGATCCACACACCGGCGAAGGCAATGGTTTCACCTTCACCAACTATGACCCCTGGGAATTGTTCGCCGCTATTGTGCGCGCCCTGGAGCTCTATCGATTCAAAGACATCTGGCGCACCCTCCAACAACGTGGTATGGCCGCCGACCATTCCTGGCAAGCGTCGGCCATACGTTATGTTGAGGTTTACCGCAATGCGATTGAGTTTCATTTGAGTGGCAAGTGATGACTCCGCACTGCAACGATTTATGGTAACGGCAAACGTAGAGGTCCCCCAAATTCCTTATTATATGATGTCCAACCGTCAGCCGCAGAGGTCCGGTCACAGTGATCGAGAAAGCCTGTCAGCTTTGCCTCTGTCATGTCTGCCAGGTGAACCATCAGTGCCTCGATAGTGAGAGGGCAGACAGGCGATCCAAATTCCTTTGTGCCATGATGCGCCAGGATAATATGCAGCAAGTCCAGGCATGTTTCTTCATCAAGCTCGGATACCTGCTCGGCATGTTCCTGCACAAACTGAGCGCCCAGAAAGATATGACCAAACATACTGCCCGCAATAGTAAAACCAACGCCAACCTGCTCTTCCAGTTCTTTCAATTTTCCAATATCATGGAGAAGCGCTCCTGCGAGCACAAGCTCACGATTACAGGTATAGAGTTGTGTCAACCTATAGGCTATGAGTGTGACGTTTACCGTATGTTCGAGCAGGCCTCCAACAACTGCTCCATGATGCCGCACAGCGGCTGGCCAACGATGAAATTGCTCTAATACATCAGTCGTAAAACAACGAAGCAGAAGCGCCTTTAACCCTGGATGCTGCACCTTATTCAGCAGTTTCCAAAACTGATCCTCGAGGTCTTCTCTTTTACGGCGTGTGCCTATTAGGAAGTAATAACTGAATCACAATATATCAGCAAATTGACGATTTCCACGAAGACGCCTATACTAAGTGGGGGAAACGTAGCGTTGTGTCCAATGGAGGTAGTAGGTATCGTGGAGCAGAAGAATTCTCAGTCTCGGCGAGATGTTGATTATGACTTGGAGTTGGTCAGACGACGGGCCGATTTAGCGGCTGCATTTCAAGCTCTTCCCACATATGCATCAACAACGTTTTGGAGTCTTATTGAGGAGCCGGAATTAAAAGTAGCCTTACCCTTAGAAATTTTAGTCAAATGTGCCCGAGTCGCTATCGCTCGTGAGGATGATGCAGGACGGAATCGAATTATTGAAGTCATATTTCGCCGTACACAGGCAGCAAATGAATACTGGTCTTGGCAGGTTCTTAACGGTGTTCATGTGTCTTCTGAGGAGCGATGTACACTCGCATATGATTTATATGCCGACTTGTGTGAACGTGTTATACGCGCACTGCTGGACAGCAAGCGACTGTTCTGGGAGGAGAATTTTCAGCACTGCTTGCGCTTTGAGCGCCAACACACGTATCAAGCTTTTATGACGCGGGAAGGCTGGTGGCATCATCAGCAAGCGGACGGAGCTACCCGACGCATTCCTCGCGTGCTTTTCGAGAGCTTAGATCAACCCGTGCTGCATGCAAATGGGGAGTCGTGGGAGCTGGACATTGAAGATGAACTGGCGCAGCAGGCATTGCTTTCCGTAGAGCAAAGCGATCTTCCACTTCTCATTCTGCACTTACCGGAAAAACTGAAATCGGTAATCTGGTTGCTTTTCTGGGAGGGCAGAACAGAAAAGGATGCAGCCCAAATATTGGGAGTGAGTGATCGCACAATTCGTAATCGGCTGCGAGAAGCTTTGAAGTCGCTACGTATAATTCTTGAGACAGAGGGAAAAACTATTGATGGATAGAGAACAGGAAGAGGCTGTTCAGCGTATTACTGCTCGTTATGTTGCTGAACTGCGTGCTGGGCATCATCCACATTTGAGCGAATATCTGTCCCGTTATCCGCAATATGCAGATGCAATCGCCGACTTCGTGACCTATTATCATGCGACGGAGGCAGATATCCTTGAAGAAGGAAAATCCACATCTCCTCTTTCTCAGGCTACTCGTGCTGCCCTGGATGAGGCCTGGAAGCGCTTCTTGCGCTCCGAAAGTATGAACAATAATACCCTTGACTCGTTGCAAAAGGCAGCGAATAATGCAGGCAAGTCGATCTCGCAGTTGACTAGGGAGATAGGCTTGAGTATGGATATTCTCAGAAAGTTGGAGCAACATATGATTGATGCGGCAACGATCCCATATGAATTATGCCATCGGCTGGCGAGTGCATTACGGCAACCGCTGATGGTAGTAGAGAGGTACCTGGGACTTGCTGAACCTGAACAACTAATACGAGGTATAGCGGAAGCGCCTGCCTTGTATCGTGTGGATGAGCAACCCAAAACCAATATACGAATACAGAGCTTTCAGGAGGCGGTTGAGCAAAGCGCGGATTTATCCAACGAGCAAAAAGTTGCCTGGCGCAGTATTCTAGAAAACGAAGGTTTATTAGCTTAGGGGAGGACGCTGTCGGGGAACAGTCCCATATTGGGGAGAAGGACTGTGCCGACAGCGTCCCGTGGGAGGAGGGTATCTGAGAATTCTTTCTCTCACCTATAAAACTGGAAATGGTTGGAAGTTTCGTCTATGTCACTGCTCATTGCATATCTGGATTGCTATTCGGGCATCAGCGGCGATATGTTTCTGGGAGCTATGCTCGATCTCAAAGCCGGGTTCTCATTGGACTCCCTTAAGAGTGGACTGGCTGCTTTACCCCTGCATGGTTATGACTTAAGGCTTGAGCCTTTTCAGGACAAGGGTATACATGGCTCGCGCTTTGAAGTGATACTATCTGAACAGCATGCAGCCACGCCGCAAGCACGCCACCTCTCGGATATTGTGGCTTTACTACATGCCTCGACGCTCTCTTCCAATGTGCGTGAGACTGCGCTTGCTATCTTTGAGTGTCTTGCAAGGGCCGAAGCGACTGTTCATGGTACAGGTGTTGAAGAAGTACATTTTCATGAAGTGGGCGCAGTTGATGCAATCATAGACATCACAGGTGCGGCAATCGCTATTGAAACTCTAGGTATAAGCCAAATATATGCTTCGCCACTGCCGTTCAGTAGCGGTCATGTACAGACCGCTCATGGAGTGATGCCTGTTCCCGCGCCAGCCACATTAGAGATTCTACGCCAGGTTTCAGCTCCCTGGAAACCATCTACGGCTGAAGGCGAAATGGTAACTCCGACTGGGGCTGCCATTCTGGCAACACTGGCCAAATTTAACACCCCAGCCATTACTATTGAACGCGTAGGGTATGGCTTTGGTCGCAAGCAGTTTCCCTGGCCGAACTGCCTGCGTCTCTGCATGGGTCGAGCAAGAAATTCACTTCAACACGTTGAGCAAGCTGACACCGATTGGGTAACCATTATTGAAAGTAACATAGACAATATGACAGGTGAACTCTTAGGTGGACTGATGGATCGCCTGTTAGCCGCAGGCGCACTCGATATCAGTTACACCCCTATACAAATGAAAAAGAATCGACCGGCTGTCATGGTAACAGTCATTTGCCAGGAAGAAGAAGGCCATGCAATGGCCAGCTTGCTCCTCAGCGAATTTAGCACGTTGGGTGTGCGTATCTCACAGGTACAGCGGCTCAAAGCACAACGAATATTTGAACACATCGAGACACCAATCGGTCCTATGTCGATTAAAGTAAAACGCCTGGGGGATCGTGTGATCAGTGCTACACCAGAATATGAGGAGTGTCAACGTCTCGCCAGGGAACAAGGTCTTCCGCTTGAAGAAGTATATGAGGTCGCAAGGCGCACGATCGAGAGGGTACTTCTACAAAGTGCTTTATAGCACTATAATATATGTATGAAAATTGTAGGAACATTCTTCTTGAACCAGGATGGACCATTTAAAGGTCACACTTAACTTTCTCTATGGACTTCAAAGATTGGCGCAAGCTACCCGACAACACTATAGACGAATCTCAAGCCCCTAAAATCAAAAGATATAGAGGCAAGCAATACTTTGATTATATTGATGAGCAAATTCGAGAGGCCCAGGATCGTGGTGAATTTGACAATCTGCCCGGCATAGGGAGACCGCTGAACCTCGATGATAACCTTTTTACTGGTGACAAAGCTATGGCCTATAGTTTGCTCAAGCAGAATGGCTTTGCCCCGCCAGAAATTGAACTTGCAAAAGAAATTCGCTCTGAATTTGAGAAAGCTCAGGCAAAACTCGAAAAATTACGTCACCAGAGGAATAGTCTGAGCATACGACGTGTTCCACCTTTCGAAAGCGAGAAACGGGCCTTTAATCACGCGGTGAAGAAGACTACTACTGAATATGAGCAATTGCTGCGTGAACTCAATCGTAAAATATTCAAATTGAACTTGATCACACCCTCATCAATGCACATGCCCATGTTTGAAGTAGAGAAGCTGGTGCAACAGTTTCGAGCATCGTGTCCTTTTTGGGATTGAGCTAACAGCATTCATCAAATATACCCGGTAATGAAACAATATAGACATCTTCTTTCTCTAACCTGCTGTTGCTGGAGCCCAAAAAAGAGGTCGCCTTTATGGGATTGCTTGAAACTGAAGAAACAGATCAATTTACTTTTGAACCATTCGCCGCTCATACGTTCTATATTGAAATCAATCGTTCGCTGGTTCAGAAAGCGCTTATCCCCCTTGCAGTGCATCCCGCCCATGAGAGACTGACGATTGTAGACATGGCCTGTGGAACCGGAGCTATCACACGACTTATTGCAGAAGAGATGGCTCGTCAAGGAACACTTTACAATGACACTGGATGGCTTAAGAGATCTGGGACATTACTGGCTTTTCATTGAGGGGGCCTTACCAGGTGCACCTTTAGCTATTGGAGTTGCAGCGCTTGGCATTGCCGTTTACCAGACGGGTCAGGAGCTTGGCATGACAGAGGTCCCCCGCATGTTATTACAGATCGTCGCAATGAAGGGTAAACTGATAATTGGGAGGAAATGGTAGTGTTAGAAGAATAAGAGCCGATGGTCGGATTCGAACCGACGACAGGTCGCTTACGAAGCGACTACTCTACCCCTGAGTTACATCGGCTTGGCATTTGCTTCAAGCACGTTTTGAACGCCCATGTGGAGTACCAGGAAGAGTTCCTGACGTATGGGATTATACCGCTTGATTATCCCTCGTGTCAAGCATTTTTCGCTCCTCTCGCAGCGTGCGTATACCACCTTCATGCTCAAAGCTTCAAAAGCGGCTCGTGCATAGCTCATCAACCAGTACAAAGTAATCCAACCATTATGTTTTGCCGTAACGTTGTATATTCTGAAAGAAAAACGAATGGAAGTATCATCATGAACAGCATTGACCTCTTCCTGGTACAATACGGCCTGGCTGCCATCTTCATAATCCTGCTCGTCAAAACTATTGGTATACCTATCCCTATTCCTGCCGACTTGATCATACTGACTGCTGCGGCTCGAGTCGCCCAGGGAAAACTCATTTTGTGGCAGGCATTCATCGCTATTTTGATCGCACTCATACTAGGAGGCCTCATCCAGTTCGTGTTGGCACGCGGCCCAGGTCGAGGATTGCTCTACCGTTTTGGTCGCTATATTGGCCTGACCTCTTCTCGTCTTGATGCAGCTTCCGCCAGGGTCAAAAAAGGTGGTGCACTCGCCATTAGCATAGCAATTTTAGTGCCGGGTGTGCGTGGAGCCGCCATTGCCGCTTCAGGCCTGGCGGATATGCCTTTGCGAGCGTTTCTACCTGGACTGGTGGTAGGTAGCGCCTTGTTCCTCTGCCTTCACTTTTCCCTTGGCTATCTGGGTGGATCGCTTTTCTCCATTATTTCGCATGTGCTACCATTATCGTTGATAACGCTGCTTGTGCTGGCTTTGCTGCTAATTGTATTTGCGCTGTGGGTAGTTGCCTACCGCCGGCAAAGGGCGGTTCGAAACGAAGTTGAGGGAACACCCCTCGAACTGTGGCATGAAGGAATCTGCCCTGCCTGTCTTGCCCTGTATGCTGCCAATCAATTACATACACCGCTCGTCAGCCAGGCTATGTACAAAGATCGAGTAAAAACTGAGTAACACAAGAATGGAAATCTGCAATGGCAAAGACCTTTGTATTTGACCCCGACCGTGTAGCTTACTTTGAAGCCGCTGGCTGGCGGGCTTACTATGAACATAAATGGTTTAAATGGATAGTGTTCAAGAGAAGTAGGTCGAAGGAATTGCAGAAAAGTTCTACTAGCTCTGCATCAAATTGCGTTCCCGCATGTTCGTAGAGTTCTTCAAACGCCTGGACTGGGGTACGACTTTTCTGGTAGATGCGTTGAGAAGTCATGACCTCAAACGCATCCACAATCGAGATGATCTGTGCTCCCAGGGGAATAGTTTCACCTCGTAATCCATCTGGGTAACCCCTGCCGTCCAGACGCTCATGGTGATGATACACCGAGGGTATTACGTTCTTCATGAGCTTAAACTGGCTTAGCATCTCAGCGCCATAAGCCGGGTGCGCTTTAATAATCTCAAATTCCTGTCGTGACAGACCAGTCGCTTTTAGCAATATCGTATCGTTTATGTTCATTTTGCCAATATCATGGAAGATTGCCGCCAGCCCAACCTTCAATGACTCAGCCTCTGGAAGTTGCAGGATAGTAGTAGTAAATGAAATTGCAAGGGAATGGACTCGCAATGAGTGCCTGTAGAGCTGCATATCTTTTGCTTTTAACGCCGGGATAAAACTGGAAAAGATCTCTGAAAACTCTTCTTTGAGATCTTTGAATAAATGTATTTCATGTACAGGCGTATATTTCACAGAATCAAGAGTGTTTGGTGTGCTTTGAGGTTGCTCAATAAGGACAGTTTCCTCCAGGCCAGCGTTGGAGGAATACTGGCAAAATACTTCTTGCAATTCTCCCACCTGAGGTGAAGTGCAGGCTATTTCTGGTGCATCTGTTGTGTTCTCATATAAGAGAGGTTGAGTACCCATATTAGTTCCTCTTGGGTAAAATGAGCGACATTTGTGGTGCTTGCCTATATATATACGGTGAAGCTATACATTTTTTTTCATTTTGTATTAATATATATCTCTTTGTATTAACATATACGTTTTATATAGCATTTTGGACTCAAGCTTGCTATCTTATGCCAATTGGCTAGTACTATTAGTTCCCTTTGGTGTAGAAAAGCTAAGCTTTCTTTAGATCTTCTTAGTGTATTTGCCTGTTTTGTGTCCACTGAATGAAAGAGACGTTGGATGTACCTTATCCTCCATGAAATCTCATGCATTCAACCTCGACAACAATTCTGGGATATGATAATATATTGGCCAATCGGCTCCTATGTATAGAGAGAATGTATGCATGCTTTATTACTGGCAACCAGCAATCCTCATAAGTTGGAGGAATTTCGTGTTATATTCGCCGACTTGCCGTTAAGGTTGTTCTCTTTAAGCGATCTTCAGTTAGATATCGAGGTTGATGAAACGGGAATTACCTTTGCAGAAAATGCTGAACTGAAGGCCCGCACTTATGCACAGGCTTCAGGTATGCTTACTCTTGCCGACGACTCAGGCCTTGAGATAGATGCCCTTACAGGCGCTCCGGGGATCCAATCTGCTCGCTACCTGGGTCGAGAAACATCTTACGAAGAGCGTTTCCGTAGAATATTGCAGCAGTTGAAAGGACTCCCTATAGAGCAGCGTACAGCGCGTTTTCGTTGCGCAATTGCCCTTGCTGATCCATCTGGCAATACTCGCATTGTTGAGGGAATCATCGAGGGAGTGATTGCTGATAGCCCCCGCGGAAAAAATGGCTTTGGTTATGATCCCATTTTCTACTTACCTGAACTTGGGAAGACATTTGCTGAACTAGCCCCTGAACACAAGAATCGTATCAGTCATCGCGCACGGGCTGCGCAAGCAGCCCGTGAACTGCTTGAAGAATGGCCCAACCTGTAATGTGGCAATTGTGGCCACCCAGAGAGATGCTAAGGAACGCTCATGGTAAATAAGCCCCCAATTCGCGTGGCACTTGACCTGGAAACGACGGGTCTACATGCAGAACAAGATGCGATTCTTGAGATTGCAGCGATCAAATTTCAAGGCGCTACGATTGTGGAAAAGATGGAGACACTCATCTCCCCTGGGCGTTCAATTCCTTTTCGAGTGCAACGGCTGACGGGTATCACTCCTAAGCATGTAGTCGATGCTCCCAGCTTTGAGTCAATTTCCAGGCAATTACAGCAGTTTCTTGGCGATTATCCTATTGTAGGTCATAGTATCCCGTTCGATGTCGGTTTTTTGCGTCGACGCGGACTTGTTCACAACAATCCGCTTATTGATACATTTGAGCTTGCGACAGTCATGCTCCCCTCATTACCAAGTTATAACCTGGGACAGGTGGCAGAAGCTTTAGATGTGCCGGTGACGCCTGGACGACACCGCGCTATGGTGGATACCATCCTGGCTATGCAAGTTTTTTTAGCGCTTCATCAACGACTTCAAGCTATTGATCTGTCGCTTCTCAAAGACCTGGCGAACCTGGATGCCCCGCGTAGCTGGCCTCTTCTCACTTTTTTCCGCCAGGAATTGCGAGAACGCATGGCCATGGATGGCTTGCAAAAGGTTCCTTTGCGTGGAAGCCTTGGTGATCGTTTCGCTGATCAGTTAGGAGTGGATCCGCGCGTACTTTCTTTCGCGATTGCCCGGCATCATGAATTTGAGCAAAAGGTAGAGATTGAAGAGTCGTTTAAAACGGCATCTGTGGATGTTTATTTGGAACAAACACCATCCTTACTCCTTGCATCTTCAGTAGATGTTCCAATCAGCAATAGCCTGGAAACTCTGGTTGAGGTAGTTCCTGAAGAAGTTATACCTGCTTCGGGAGGAGTGCTTCTGAGCGATGAAGTAACGCAAGAATCGACCTTGTCTTCGACTGTTGTTGCTGCCCAGAAACCTGCGCCTCCAGAACAAAAGGAGCAGGACATGCAGTTCCAGCAGACACACATGCATTTTGGCTATCAAACAGCGTATAAAGCAGTACGCCAGGCACTGGAAGACCATAAGGCGCTGCTTATCGAAGTAACTATTGGAGCCAATGACTATACACCGGTTTTATTGCCTGCTCTTGAGTGGCTCTGCGAGGTGCGGGTCGATGTTGAAGATATGCCTCCCAGGCGTCTTGTCATCACCTGCGCTAATCAGCAGGGGGCGCGACGTTTAGTTGAGCACGTTCTGCCTCGTTTGCAAACACACCTTAAGAATCAGTTGCCCGTGGCTTACCTGGCTGAACGGGATGGCTATCTATGCGTCCATCGCTGGTTTGGATCAGCATTGCGACGCACCAGTGGCGAACTTTCTGCCGAACAGGCCCGTGGATTAGCAAAATATGCACTATGGGCTCAGCAAACTCTGACTGGTGAACGCAGCGAATTAACTATGTTGCCACAGGAAATATCTGCATGGGAGCGTATCTCCTCAGGTGTAGAGCGTGTTCCCCTGTCTGATGGTAAAGTTGAGACTCCATATCAACGGTGCCTCTACCGACAAAAAGGCTATTGCTTTGTAAGCCGTGCTGAGGAGCGCGTCAAAGCCGCTAGAATTGTTGTAACCACGCATGCCGGATTTTTTGACGATCTCTCTTCCTCGCATTCGTTGCTGCGCAATATTGACCACCGGTTGATACTAGATGTTGATCTCTTGGAAGAAGAGAGCGCTCGTTGGAACAGTAGCGAACTGGATCACATTCGTCTTCTTCGTCTGTTGAACACCATCGGCGTTGAATTGCAGGATGGTCGTTATCAAGGGCTACTTGCGCTAGCAGCGCCTGCATTACGAGAAAATGGGCCAGGAGGTCTCTCGGCCACTCCAACAGTCGCAAAGTCTGAGCTTGATACACGTATTCTTTCCTGGTTCCAAACGTTACGGCAGGCTCGAGCGGCTGTGGACAGCTTATTCATCGCGTTAAGCAATCTTCTCCAGGAAGGAGTGAACAGCAGCGCTCGAGATAAAGGAAAAACCGAAGCTGCAGGGCGTAGTTATGGTGGGCGCAATAATGAGCGTACAGATCAACCACTCCGACTCAACGCACAGCTACGTAATTTGGCAACGTGGATGGAGGTAGAGCGCGCCTGGCAGCAGGTTGATCAACGCATGCAAGCAGTTGTTGACCTTATCCACATGGCAGAAAAAATCATGCTTCCTACACATCGTAACCGGCACCGACAGGAACCTGGCAGTAGAGAAGACGAATCTTTAGCCTGGGAATTGGCTGCGCTTGGGCAACGATTGCTTCAACAAAAACTGCTTGGGCAGCAGGCTCTAATGGCTGAAAGCAATGTCGTGAATGCTGCTGATAAGGAGAATGCGATGGTGTTTTGGTTGCGCATGCCACCCGTGCCCCAGTCCTCTGCACAACCACGGCAGCCTGATACGACCACTCCCACTCCAGAATTGGCATCGCAAACGTCGTCGGTCCCTAATCCAGAAAGTTCACCTATTTTATATGCTCAACGTATACAGACATCTGCCCACCTGAAAGAGCAATTACTTGCACCTGATACAAGCGCCATTTTTGCAGGTGTGGCGCTCTCTGTAGATCACAATTTTACATTTTATCGTGGTCGTCTCGGTCTCGATGCCGATGTTTGTCCAGCACTTTCCATTGTCACCGAGCATGATGAGCAGTCATTACTCTACCTGCCCAATGATATTCCAGAACCAAATATGCCACAATATCAACGTCATCTGGATGAGGCCATCGTGCAACTTGCTATAATGCTGGATGGTCAGTTGGTCGTGCTTTTCACCTCGTATGCTGCTCTTCGTAGCTCATACGGGGCAGTCAAACCATTGTTGGAAGCGCGCGGGATACTGGTGTTGGGGCATGGTATTGATGGCTCTCCGCGTCAGCTCTGGCAGATGTTCCACACTCAAGAGCGAGTAGTATTGCTTGGTACAGGCAGTTTCTGGGATGGTACTGATGAGATCAGTCAACCTCCTGCCTGTATATTGCTTGCACGCCTGCCCATGCCTGTATTAAATGACCCTCCGATTGCTGCACGCGCAGAACAGTATTCTGACCAACTGCACCAGGTGACAGTGCCAATGGCTGCCCTCCGCGTGCGCCGCGCACTGAACCGCCTCGCGTGGAGCAGCGCCAGGCGCAATGCAATTGTGCTCTTTGATCGTCGAGTTATCTCGAAGGAATATGGGGCAACGGTACTGCATTCTCTTCCTCAATGCTCGCAACGGCAAGGCGCTGTATCGCACATGCCTGAGATTATCCTCGATTGGTTAACAGCAACAGGTGCCTGGGACTAATACTGCAAGGCTTTTCATTGACCAGGCTACTATGTCCTGTTCACATCAAACAGGGTTGCCTTGCCAATAAGCGATAGAAAATGTTCCCCATCCAGTTTTCTACTTGCCAATAAAACAAACATGCATAATAGAAAATCATAACCAAAGCTTAACCAGATCGCAACCCTTTCACCCTTCTAAAATTAAACTATTCCTTTCATAATTAATCCTGGTAGCTTGGGTGTCTTCATAATGATTTGTAAGGCAAATTGAGCTGTCTGTGGTGGGAAAGCGCTGTTTCGGCAATTAGTCGCATCAAAATTTTTGTAACTACAGCGGTGCACAGAAATATTGAGCCATGTGACAGAAGTGACCGCAAGAAAAGCGGCTTGATCAATTTCTCGATGGGCTCAATCTTTTTAAATACTGCTGTAGGGCTTTCGTCTCTGGTTATTACACATAAGCGGACAGCAATCCTCATTGTGATTCTACTAAGTTTTTTAAAACAAGCAGGCGGCGAGTGTGAGTGTAACCATGTATCGTATGTATTAGTGGCGTAATAAAATGTCTTACGCCGGTATTTTCGTAAGGAGGTATGTACAATGGCTTTCGTAAAGCAACACATCAAGTTTCTCACGGTGGTGACAGTTGGGTTGATTCTTATCGCTGGTCTTGCATTCTCGTCCTTCGCCTTTAGCTCTCACCAGGCAGCACATGCGTCGGGTGGGAGTTCCGGCTTCTACCAGCAGACAAACCTCGTCTCGGATATTGCTGGTGTCGCTCTCTTTACCGATCCAAACCTGGTCAATCCCTGGGGATTATCACATAATCCTACCGGTCCCTGGTGGATTTCGGACAACGGGACTGGACTGTCCACGCTCTATAACGGCCACGGCAGAAGCTTCCCGGTTGGGAATCCACTGGTGGTCACGATTGCACCCCCTGCGGGCGGAACAAGTGCAGCTCCAACTGGCAACATCTTCAATCCTGTTAACGGTACCAATCCGGATGACTTTGTTGTCTCAGAGAACGGTAAATCGGGTCCGAGTCTATTCATGTTTGCTACCGAAGATGGCACCATATCAGGATGGAATTTTAACGTTGACCTGACCCATAGCATCCTTGGGGTGGATCGCTCAACCGTGAGTCAGGGGGGATTCGTGGGTGCAGTTTACAAAGGACTCGCTTTTGGCCAGAGCGGAGGCGGTGACTTTATCTATGCCACCAATTTCCGCTTCGGAACCGTCGAGCAGTTCAATGCAAACTTTCACCTGGTGCGTTCGTTCACTGACTCGCAGTTGGCGCATACTTGTCCCCTGCCAAATCAATGTTTTGCTCCTTTCGGCATCCAGAACATCGGCGGTAATCTCTATGTGACCTTCGCATTGCAAGATGCGCAGCATCACGATGATGCGCATGGACCCAGTCGCGGATTTGTCGATGTCTTCGATACGAACGGCAATCTCATCAACCGTCTCATTTCACGTGGCGCATTGAATTCTCCCTGGGGCCTGGCTCTGGCTCCCGCCAATTTTGGCCAGTTCAGCAATGACTTGCTGGTAGGAAACTTTGGCAACGGGCGCATCAATGCGTTTGATCCCAACACGGGTGCGTTCCTTGGTCAACTGAGAAACCAGAAAGGCTTGATCATTTCGATTAATGGCCTCTGGGGATTGGCCTTTGGCAATGGTGCAACTGCTGGTCAAACTGACGAACTCTTTTTCACTGCTGGCATTAACGATGAAGCTAACGGTCTCTTTGGCAAGATTGAGAGCGAAAACTAAACTCTGACGCACACCGAGCACTTTTGCGATGCTCCACATCTAAATCAAGTGGACGGAAGCGAGAGACAGATCATCTTGTCTCTCGCTCCCGCCCTGGTTCTCCTTATCGTTGCTCTTTGGCTCTTGACTCTTTCGCCTGGATGTTACACAGTAAAGTATATTCGTGAGCAGAAAGGTGTATTGAAAGGATAGAGCATGCCCCCAAAACCCTCAGCGCAAATCGCAGAAAGTAGAAATCTCCATACGATCTATGGAGCTTGTCCGCATGATTGCCCCGACTGCTGTGCACTAGAAACACAGGTAGATGAGCTGGGACGAGCAGTAAGTGTGCGTGGTCGCAGTGACCATCCAGTGACAAGAGGCTGGCTGTGCGCAAAAGTCAATCGTTACCTGGATCGCGTCTATCATCCCGAACGATTGCTCTATCCGATGCGACGCGTTGGTCCAAAGGGTAGCGGCACATTCGAGCGCATTTCGTGGGATGAGGCTATAGCTGAGATCACCTCACGTTGGCGTGATATTATAGCTCAACATGGAGCGCAGTGTATCCTTCCATACAGCTATGCAGGTACTCTGGGCCTGGTCAATAATTCAGTCACCAATAGCCGCTTCTGGAATCGCCTGGGCGCATCCAGGCTTGAAAGAACCATCTGCGGTGCCGCAGCTGAAGAAGCTGTCTTGCTCACGGTTGGGTCTCGTCTTGCTCCATCTCCTCAGATGCTAGTACAAAGTAAACTGATTTTGATTTGGGGCAGCAATCCGGCCAGTACCGCGCCTCATCTCATGCCTTTTTTACGAGAAGCTCAGCGAAAGGGTACCCGTATTATTGTGATTGACCCTATACGGACACTGACCGCGCGTTCAGCCGACCAGCATATACAACCCTTGCCTGGCACCGATGCCGCTCTGGCGCTTTCCATGATGCATGTGATGGTAACAGAGGGACTACACCATCCTGATTGGATTGCAGCGCATACTATCGGCTGGGAGTCGTTGCTCGAACGGATCACGCGATTTCCTCCTGAACTTGGCGCACAGATAACTGGTCTGAGTTTTGAGACGATTCTTGACCTTGCTCGTACCTATGCACTAACCTCCCCGGCTTTGCTGCGTGTGACCGATGGGATCAATCGCCACACAAATGGCGGCCAGACTGTGCGCACACTGGCTTGCCTACCTGCTCTTACGGGACAGTATGGTCTGCCAGGTGGGGGACTCATGTATAGCACCAGTGATTGGTTGCAATGGAATACGGTAGCAGTGACACATGCGCATGATCCAGCGTGCCCACAACCGACTCGCGCATTAAATATGAACCGCCTGGGGGCGATCCTCACCGGGGAAGCCGATCCGCCAGTGTACTCGCTCTTCGTCTACAATGCCAATCCCGTCGCCTCTGCGCCTAATGCTGGTAAGATCGTCGAAGGCTTGCTGCGTGATGATCTGTTTACGGTTGTGCATGAACTCTTCGAGACTGATACAGCACGTTACGCAGATATACTCTTGCCGGCTACCAGCCAGCTTGAACATGTAGACCTGCACAAGCCATATGGGCATCTTTCATTGCAATACAACATGCCTCCTATTGCGCCACAAGGTGAAGCACGCAGTAACTGGGATGTCATGCGCTCCCTCTCCTCAGCGATGGGTTTCAACGAACCATGGTTGCAACAAGATGCAAATGAAGTGATTCGTGAGATCATAGAGGCAACAGCACAACAACATCCACGGCTGGCTGGTATTACCTTGGAACGTCTGCAGGCGGAAGGCTCAATTCCACTGGCTATCTCTGCCAGCGAAGAAGTTCCTTTTGCGGATGGCATCTTCCCTACGCCATCAGGTAAGGTAGAGTTTTATTCGGCGACAGCAGCAGCCAAAGGATACGATCCTCTTCCTGGTTGGGAACCTGAAGTAGAATCAAGATCAGGGCAGGAGGCTCTATTATCTCCCGATGCTCGCCTACCACTATTATGCCCTGCGGCTCACCATTTTGTCAGTTCGACTTTTGGTAATCAGGAGCGACTGATTGCCAAAGAAGGCGCTCCTACGCTGCGTATTCATCCGAACGATGCCGCAGTGCGAAGGATTCATAGTGGGCAACTGGTGCGCGTAGGTAACGAACGAGGATGGTGCAGGCTGGTTGCCGAGGTGACAGATGCAGTTCGTCCAGGTGTCATGGCAACGACTACGGTCTGGTGGCCAAAGTTCAGCCCCGATCAACGCAACGTTAACTGGACAACCTCCGACCGCCTGGCAGACCTCGGAGGTGGTAGTACATTCTATACCAATCTTGTCACTGTTGAGCCTGCCGAATTGGATAAGTAGCTTACAATTTGACGTGCTTCATGTGCTATGCTACCATTAGCTCCAGTGGAAAAGATGCTAATAACCATTAGGAGAGAGCTAAATGAACTTATATGAGCAATTAATAGTGGTGCGCGAACGACTTGAAGGCATTGGCGCTCATGACGATAGTATGGATTTAGTGGAGACACTCCTGCGGAGGTCTGAGGCGGCAAAAGGAGATAAGACGAACATTAGCCAGGTACAAGTATTGCGGCACATGTTACGTATGCGGGAAGTCATCGATAACTACAATATATACAATGATCTGCAAGAGCTACTCAGCGAACGTGACGAATTTGAGGTTTCAGCTCACGAAGATGCTGCTCCGGCGGCGTATGTCGATACTGAACGCCATCCCAAGCCGAAATCGTTCTACAAAGCCAAGAAAGAAAGAGACAAAAAGAAAGGCTAGCTTATCATTATGAAGCTGGCCCTTCAAGCACTTCCATTCACTCATCCTGAGCGTAGCTAGACGCGTTAGCGTCGTGGGATGAGTGGCTTTCAAGCACTTCCATTCACTCATCCTGAGCGTTTCATTGCTTGTAACTGTGCTTCTACATTCTGCTCTGTTGATATCTTTTGTAGCTCGCGGTCGAGTGTATCGCCGGAACCAGCTCCAAGCATGCCTTGCTCGCCGAGCGCTCCCTGATCGATCAGCGCTTCCATCGCATTTGCGCGAGCCTGCATGGTCAGTACCTTATCTTGTGCCCGCTGCATCGCAAGATTCATCTCCGTCATTTCTTCAGAAATGCCTGTAATTGTTTCGTTGATCTTCACTTGCGCTTGCGCCGCGTTATATTGCGCCTTCACCATTTCTTTTTGCGTGCGAAACGCTTCCACACGAGCTGAAATAGTGCGCTCCATCGAGAGCAACTTCTCTTCCTGCTCTTTTAATTGTGCTAATTGCTGTTCATAGCTGTTGATTTGTACCAGCAGTGTTTCTTTGCGCTGTAGCGCCATACGCGCCAGGTCTTCACGCTTAGCTTGCAATGCCTGCATAGCTTGTTGGTCAAGTTTATTGATCTTCTCAATGAGCTGTGACTGCTGCATTTCAAGACGTTTTTCATTGGTCACAACATCGGCAATCGAGCGGCGAAGTTGCTGTAGTTGCTCGACTTGCTTGCTATAGGAATAGTCCATAACCTGTCCCGGGTCTTCAGCTTTATCCAGCGCTGCATTGGCACGTATATGAAAAAAGGTTGCGAGACGTGAAAAGAAGCCCATAGCGTCCTCCTTTTAACCAGGCGATATATATGAATTGATCATAATACCATAACATCCTCATACATTACTTGCATGATACCATACTTATCGCAAAAATGGTGTCAAAAAGATAGCCAAAACCCACATCATCTCATCAATGGGAATGCAAAGGGCTGCGCCCTTTGCATTCCCATTGATGAGATGATCACAAACTCTTGACTTTTGCTTCTCAATAGGCTATACTCCCCGTTGTCAACAGAATACCTGCGGGTTTGGTGTAGTGGCAACATGCAACTTTCCCAAAGTTGAGACCACGGGTTCGAATCCCGTAACCCGCTCTAAAGAGACCTCTATCACAACGATAGAGGCCTCTTATTTCTCCACCGCGCGCAACTGCGCTTGCATACGATGCATATCACGCGCCACCGTTCTCAATCCGACAAGACAGGCCAATCCGGCCAGAAACAGAAATGTTGGCGCCGTAGCGGTCAGTGCAAAGCCAAGGGAAGAATTATTTGCAATTGCTCCGATCACAAAAGGCGCTGCTGCATCTCCAAGTAAATGCGCAAGTAGCAGCGACAGACCAATTGCAGTAGCTCGCAACGCGGGGGCAATCACATCCTGAATGACAGCATTCAATGGCCCGGTGCAGAAGCTGAGTGAAATGGCGGCTAGAATAAACACTGAGATGAAGAGAGGTAAGCTGTGGATCAACAGAGCAATCAACACCAGGGGCGCTCCGACTAGAAATCCGCACGCGGCAACCAACAAACGCCCCTCGGGTCGACGCCTCTGCACGAAGTCTGCTAACCATCCTCCGGCTACTGTACCAATCAGTCCGCTGCCTACCAGTACTGCCGCAGTAATTAACCCGGCGCGGCCTAGACTCAAGTGAAATGCATTAACAAAGTAACTTGGAAGCCAGAACGAGGTGCCCCCAATCGTGAAAAAACTAAACACAAGCGCGGCTACTAATGTCCAATAGGTTGGAATGTGGCGCAGTTTTTTCATTGATCCCTGAAAATCTTTTCCGATACTCCCATGTGCTTGAACACTATCGGCTTCATTTTCGTCTCCATCGGCGTTTTCGAATGCACCGCGTCTAGGTTCGAGCATACGCCATGCGAGAAAGGCGGCGATCAGACCTGGAATACCAACGATAAAAAATGCGTACCGCCAGCCAAAAAAATCTGCAACCAGGCCGCCAAGGGCAAGGCCTATAGCTGTGCCGAGTAATGTGCCTGCCGACCAGTAAGACAGAATGCGGGCGCGTTTCTCTTTAGAGAAAAAGTCGCCAAGGAGCGAGAGAGACGCTGGAGCATAACCGGCTTCACCAATACCTAATACAGAGCGGACACTGAACAATTGTAAGAAATTACGTGTGAAGCCTGCCAGAACAGTCGCCACACTCCAGATTCCTACACAAAGCGCAACAATATTCTTGCGAATACTTAGGTCTGCCAAAACTCCCAACGGTAATGTCGCAAGTGCGTAAACGAATAGGAACGATGATCCAAGCAGTCCTTCTTGAAGAGGCGTCAACCCAAAGTCTGCCTGGATTTTCGGCAGTACAGCAGGGAGAACGTAGCGATCCGCGTAGTTGAGCACATTAATGATAAACAGAATGGTAAAAGCAAAACGAGCCTGCCCTCTTGTGGGCCTGATGTGGAGCTTCTCTCTGGCTTCCAATGGAGTGGTTATTTTCATTGTGAAGTTCTTTCTCTCCCACTTTTTACGTCAATGTTTATGAAATTATGAGAGTTTTTTTGTTATGTTTCGATGCATTCTAGTTGTCTCTGTTCGCTATGATAAACCATGCACTTATAGAACTCATACGTATTCAGGACGAATAGGTTGTCTCCTGTCGGGGGCAAGCCCCGCCACTACATCTCGTAAAACATCATGTCGAGCGTTTAAATGTAGTGGCGGGGCTTGCCCCCGACAGGAATATCTACACCCTCACTAAGGTTACGCCAAAAATATCCCCTGTACCACTGATTTCTTCAAGCGCCCAATCGGGAATAGGGTCATCTACTGAGATAATCATCAGCGCGGTATCAGGAGAATGCCTGGGGTCTCTGGTATGTGGTGCGCGTGCAGTGGGTCCCACGTCCATGTGGCGAATATTGACGTTAGCTCTGCCCAGGATAGTGCCGACGCGCCCGATCATGCCGGGCTTATCGGGGTTGCGGCAGAAGAGAATGTAGCCCTCTGGTACAAATTCTGTCCAATAGCGACCTATGCGAACGATACGTGGTTCATTATGCATGACCGTTCCGCTTACCACCTCTACATAGTCGTCCCCAGAGCCTGGCTTTCCCGCGAAGGAAGAGCTATAGCCGTTAGTATTCAAGAGGCGTATGGTGACGAGGTTGGCAAACTCGGTTGGTATGGTCGATTTCTGTTCGATGATCTCCAATCCCCACTGTTTTGCCAGCAATGGCGCGTTAATCATGTTGACATGCGCATCTGAAACCGATTCAAGTAGCCCTTTGATCAGCGCTGCCTGTAGGGGACGCAGATCATTATTCGCAATGTCACCGCTACAAGAGAATTCGATCTTGTTAAACGGCCCTGGTTGTAGTTGCGTGTACAAACGACCCATCTGCTCAACCAGGTGCATATAAGGCTGCAATATTTTCAGGGTTTCAGGGAGAATGAGTGGCGCATTGACTGCTGCTCGCGGAAAGCCACCGCGCAAGACTGTGACGATTTGTTCAGCCACGTCTGTAGCGACCCCCAATTGTGCCTCTTCCGTTGATGCACCCAGGTGTGGTGTAGCGATCACTCGCTCGTGTGCGAGCAGTTGCTTCAAAATTGCATTATCAACGACCGGTTCCTGGCTAAAGACATCGAGCGCGACTCCCGCCAGGTGATTCTCTTGCAGCCCGTTGAGCAAGGCTTCTTCATCGATTAGTCCGCCGCGCGCACAGTTGATCAGCCGCGCTCCACGTTTGAGCAAATGTAATTCGCTGGCGCCGATAAGCCCGCGAGTACCTTGTGGACCGCTTGTAAGTGAGGTATGCAGCGTCACAAAATCGGCCTGTTGTAGCACTTCTTCCATACTCAACATAGTGACACCGAGCTTGCGAGCATGTTCAGGGGCGACATAGGGATCAAAGGCGATCACCTGCATTTCCAGTCCCTGGGCGCGCCGTGCTACTTCGGTGCCTACCTTCCCCAGGCCAATAATGCCAAGTACTTTATTTCGTACCTCAACTCCCAGAAAGCGATTCTTTTCCCATTTCCCTGCTTTTGTGCTGCTGCTGGCGGCAGGTATGTGACGCGCTAATGCCATTAGCATAGCAATGGTATGTTCTGCTGCCGCGACAATGTTTCCCGTAGGCGAATTGACGACCATGATGCCCTGGCGCGTTGCAGCTTCGATATCGATATTGTCAACGCCAACTCCGGCCCGTCCCACGATCTTGAGCTGTCTGGCCGCTGCCAGTATCTCGCCCGTCACCTGGGTCTCACTACGAACAATCAACGCTGTATAGTTGCCGATACTACTCTTCAATTGCTCAGGCTTGAGACCGAGAAGTATATCTAAGTGTGCTTCTGGAAGCTGCGAGCGCAGGAGATCGACGCCCTCCTGCGCTATACGATCAGCGATAAGTATCCTGATTTCTTCTTCCACGTTGCCCTGTTCCTCTCCCATCGTTCCTGGTCCCTCTCTGTTACACATTAAAACCAAGTGTGCGCAGACGCATCTCCATTGAGTCCATGGCCTCGACCAGGTCTACTTCCTCGAAGAAGCCGAGATGCCCTACGCGGAAAATCTTTCCCTCAAGTTGTTGTTGTCCGCCGGCAAAGACCACGTGATCCTCTTCACGTAGGATCTTCAGGAGCGCTTTCGTATCGATCCTTTCCGGTGTGAACACAGCCGTAACGGTATTTGAGGCATTTGGATGGTCAGCGAGCAAGCGTAAACCCATCTCTTTAGCTCGCCAGCGCACGTAATCGCCTATCCGTTGATGTCGTTCAAAGATAGACTCCCGTCCCTCTTCCAGCATCTTCTCGAGCGCCAGGTCTAGAGCATAGAACAGCGAGACAGGTGGTGTGGTAGGATGCTCCCATTTCTCCAGGTACTTACGAGCAAGTTCCCAGTCAAAATAGAAACGTGGTAACTTTGCATTTTTATTGGCTTCCCATGCGCGGGGACTGGCGGCAATCATCATCAGACCGGGAGGTGTCATCCAGCCCTTCTGTGAACTTGTGAAGACAACATCAATATCCCAGGCGTCCATCTCAAGTGGAATGCAGCCAAGAGAACTCACTGCATCGACAACGATGAGCGCAGGGGGACTGAGACGGCGTATGAGAGTTGCCAGCGTTTCCAGGTCATTTGTAACGCCTGTAGAGGTTTCGTTATGCGTCATCAGGACTGCCCGGTAAGGGGCAAGAGATTTCAGGCGTGTTTCAACTGTCGTGGGATCTGCGGCTGCTCCCCAGGGAAATTCAATGCGCGTTACATCCAGTCCAAATCTCTCAGCGATCGTCGCCAGGCGGTTTCCAAAAAAACCAATCGTAATCACCACAACATGATCGCCCGGTGAGAAAAGATTGGCGATTGATGCCTCCTGTCCCGCGGTACCGGAAGCTGCGAAGGTCAGCACAGGTGAGTTTGTCTGAAAGAAATATTGCAATCGTGGAGTAACACGTCGCAGGATGGCGGCCAATTCAGGACCGCGATGGTTGATCAATGGCCGAGCCATTTCTTTTAATATTTCAGCAGGTACAGGTGTTGGGCCAGGAATGCGCAGGTTCTGTTCTGGAACAGGTTTGCGAGGCTCTACCTGTGGGATAGGAATAGCTTTACGTTCATGAATTGTCATCTTTTACTCCATCTATACCGGCCTGGACAGCCGGTCTATAAGAAATTGCAGGGTGATTTAAATGTCGTTTTTGCCGCGTTGCAAGAGACGCGCCACCCACGGTGGCGAGGGGAAAAAGGAAATTTCTGGGGACACCCCAGACCCCAGCAGGGCGGCTTCGCCCCCTGCACCCCCACTTTGAAATCGCCCTGGCGGACAACAACGTTGTATCCGCCGCACTGCTCGATAACTCACTATGGAAGTATAGCATAGGAGTAGGTTTTAGGAAACAGCGAAATTTGTTGCAGTTGTGGCACTTGTAGCGTTTGTGGCACTTGTTGCTAATGTATCACTTGTACCGGTAATATGATTACATGATGATCTCCACAGCATCGCCATCTTGCAGGTGGTGGTTATGTCCCACCTGCTGACCGTCGAAACGGGCTGAAGGTCCCCACAGGCGCGCAGAGCGAAAGGAAGCCCCGATATCCTTGTGAATCTTCATGGCGACATCGGCCACCGTCGCGCCTGGCCTCAAGGCCAACGGCTCCTCATCGCTGATTCCATCGCGGCGCAGGTAGACGCGAATCAGGCCGGTCAAGTTCCACACGGCCTCTTTGAATGCGACAAGGCTCTCATCATCAATGATAGAAACACCTATGACCGGCAGGTCCGGCACCGCCGCTTGCAAGGAGGCAAGAGCACCTTCGCTC
>WNFX01000060.1_pt1 | contig 76463 bp, 74 predicted proteins | sample 5400111 | NCBI WGS metagenome assembly WNFX01 (sample SAMN13153363, study PRJNA577476) | soil metagenome | isolation source: 40 cm soil or saprolite under grassland replicate 1 | place: USA:California | collected 2016-06-15
GGTGTCGAAGTCGGTTGCGATGAGCCCTCCGTTTCGTCGGTTTCTCGATCGGCTCGCCCGGGACCTTCGACCCGAGCGGGTCGTCCTGTACGGGAGCCGGGCTCGAGGGACCCATCGTCCGACCAGTGACTACGATATGCTCATCGTTGCGAGGCGGTTTCAGGGCGTCCCTTGGGTAGAACGCGCGGCCCTCGCGATTCGCCTTTGGGACCTTCCCGTGGACCTCGAGCCAATCTGCCTCACCCCGGAGGAGTTCCGCCGGCGGTCCAAGGAGATCTCGATTGTTGGCGTGGCAGCGCGAGAGGGGATCGTAGTTTTCCCCTGACGGGTCCGAGTTCGAGTCAAGAAAGGGAATCCCATCTCCCGGCGAGGAGGGAGCCGGGAGGACGTCCGCTTCCTCGGCGCATTCGCCCCGTTCACCGACCCGGCCGAAATCTGTATGTATCATCTACACGGCTCATGCGGACAGGCGCGACATGGAAACGAAGAAGATCGCCCTGGACCGGGAGGCATACGAGCTTCTCCGGAGACGCAAACGGAAGGGAGAGAGCTTGAGCGATGCCGTCAAGCGAATCGCCCGCGAGCCCCGACCCCTGTCGGACTTTGCGGGAGCCTGGCGGAAACATCTCTCCGAGCGCGACATCCGGGAAATCGAGGAGGCGATCGCGCGGGGCCGCGCCGCGGATCGGGAACGGATGCGCAAGAGAATACGGCGGCTGGGATGACCGGCGCGCTGGGACACGGACTTCGCGCGGATCCCCGGCTCGCGATCGAAGGCTACTGACTGCGGCCGGGGACAGGGACACGCAACGAAAAGTAAGCGTCGCCAGGATCCCAATCTTCGACGCGTCGACCGCGTGGCGGCACACGTGACAGCCCCTCTTGCTCGAGGCAACATCGGTTTGCAGGGTTCCAGGCGACGAGGAACAAACAAAAATAGCAGCCGACAGCTGCAGGTAGGGGCGATGGAGGGGGCGAGTAACTCATCGAATCGCGCGGCGACGGCTCGCCTGTGGACGAGCGTGAGGATCGCGGCCCTCAGGCCGTGGCCCTGGTTCGTCGCGGCGGGGATCGCCGCGCTCGCCGTCTACGTCGCCAGCGTGCTCTCGACGGCTACATTCGGATGCATCGGATGCCCTGCCGAGGTCCCGCCGAATCCTTACAATAGCGCGTTCGTCGTCTTCCTGATCCCGGCCGCGACGTTCCCGTCCCTCGCCGTGCTGGTCTTCTGGCCGGTTCTCAAGCGCCTGACCGGCCGAGGCGCGGAGGACCTCTCCGTGGAGAGTCGACTCGTGACGCACCTGGGTTCCGTCCTCGTGTTCACGATCGCCGCGGCGATCACATGGCTTGCGTACTTCATCTATGCGGGCCTCCTCACCGGGTCATTTTTGGCCGCGGTCTACGTGCTACCCCTCGTGCTCCTCACGATCCCGCTTGGCCTCATGTTCCAATTCCTCCTGGAGATGGCGAGCAGCGTCCTCAAGGGACAACGGCCTGCAGGGGCGGTCATCGTTGCGTACGCGCTCCTCGTCTCGCCGCCGCTCCTCGCCCGCTCGGGGGTATTCTCGCTCTTAGGACCCGTCGGATTCCTGATATCCGGCCCTCCCTTCGCCTACTATCTTGCGACCGCGGCGTATGGCGGGAACTACGGCTACGTCGGCGGCGCCGGGCTGGCCCAAGCGATTTTCTTCGGATGGTTCGCAGTGATCTCGGCTTGGTGGGTGGCGTGGGCTCGACAGAAGCCGAAAGCCCGCTGAGGCCCGCCGGGTCAGCCCGCTCCCGCAGTCCGGCGTGCGGACCGACGCGCCTTCCGGAGGGATCGGGACCGCCCCGCGAGGACGGCGAAGAACACCCAGGATTCCTGTGAGGGTTTCCTCCCCGCGTCTATAAATAGTTATGACTCATTATAACGAATGATGAGCCTCACGACGATCCCGGTTTCCAAGGAAACCCGCGACCAGCTGAAGCGGCTCGCCTCCAAGGGAGAGACGTACGACGATCTGCTGCGCCGCCTCATCGAGGATGCGGGGGCCCGCCTCCTGTACGAGCGGGAGAAGCGCATCCTCGAGACCGAGGAGTTCGTCCCCCTTGACGAAGCGTAGGGTCCTCCTCTCCAAGACCGCCACGCGCCAGCTCGAGCGATTGCCCCGGGATGCCAATCGGCGAATCCGGGAACGGCTCAAGGCCCTCGAGGACGACCCGGTTCGTCCCCGGCCCGGCGCGGACATCCGCCCCCTCTGGGCCCACGACGATCCTCCGCTATACCGGCTTCGAGTCGGCGACTACCGCGTGTTGTACTTCGTCCTACCGGAAGACGTCCGTGTCACGGAAATCGTCCATCGCTCGCAGGGATACCGCGGACTGGACTGAGGCCCGAGGCCCTCGGACCGGTCGTGAAGAGGTCCGAATCCCGGGCCTTGAGCTCAAGCAACAGGCGGGTCTCATGGGGACCCAGACGAACTCTTTTTGTGACGGTCATGACGTCTGACGTAATACTGTTACAAGATCGATAGATCTTCTCCCAGGAGCTGTGAATGGGGCGCTCGGGTCCTCGAGTCAACGCCACCGCGTGCCGCAATCCCCTCGATGCGCGAGGGCACGTCATCTCCACACCCTCTCGTTGGGCCCGGGAGCACTCGATCGGCGCGGAGGACACCGTCGACGGGCGGCTCGTCTACAACGCCACATAGGGATTCAACGAGACCGTCGAGGTCGACCGCACGACCGGGTCCACGATCAGCGTCACCCGAGCCGACGGCCGGAACGGGACCCAGCCGTACACGTTCCGGATCAACGACACGGGCCTCTGGCCCCCGGAAGGGTTATATGTTCGGCAACCCATACATATGTCCAGTCTATTGGACATATGACCGGACCTCCAGACACCCCCTTCGCCACGTTGCTTGCGGGCATCCTGAGCACCCGCGCGAGGCTCCGGGTCGCGATGCTCCTCGTGCGCCTGCCCGAGAAGGAGTTCACGGGGAGAGAGACCGCGAGGCTCCTTGGGCTGAGCCCCTCCACGGCCCTCGAGTCGCTGAGGATCCTCGTCTCCAGTGGACTCGCCCGCCAGCGGGCGATCGGACGCGCCTACGTGTTCCAGGTGAATCGCGACTCCTACCTCTTCGCGATTCTGGACAACCTCCTCCGGTCCGAGGACCGCATCCGCGAGGAGATCCTCGAGATGGCTCGCTCCACACTGGGAGAAGGAGTCGTCTCCATCGTCCTCTTCGGGAGCTACGCCCGGGGGACGCCGGGGCCCTCCAGCGACCTGGACCTCCTCGTCGTCACAGAGGACCCGAAGAAGATCGGGGAGCGATTGGACAAGCTGGAGGCGTTGTTCCTTCGTCGCTACGGGCTGCACGTGGACGCCAAGGTCCTCACCCCCCGGGAACTGAGGGCACGGGCGTCCCTCCCGTACATCCGGATGGCGCGCTCGGAAGGCATCGTGGTGGGTGGCAAACCCCTGGAGCAGGTGATCGGCCGTGGCTCGTAAGACCCGTCCTGTCTCGAAGGCGAAGTATCTCAACTACCTCCGGAAGTCGGACGAGTTCCACCGATCGGCGAAGCAGGCCTTGGACCGAGGGGATTGGAACGCGGCCGTGTCCCATGCCATCCACTCTGCCCTCTGCGCTTCCGACGCCGTCACCGTCTTCTATTCAGGGACTCGGTCGGCCGCGGAAGCACACGCCGAGATGCTCCGGCTGCTCGCGGGGCTCAAGCTCGACCGCAGGGAGCTCGATCGGAACCTCGCACATCTGCGGGCGCTCCTGCAGTTGAAGACGACCTCGGAATACGAGGACCGCCTACTCGGCGAGCGGGATGCGGCCGCAAGCGTGCAACATGCGGACCGCTTTCGCGAGTGGGCGCTGGCGAAGCTCGCGGCGAGTGGCTAGGGATAGGCCAGCCGCGCGTGCTCCACCCCCCGGGCCCCGTTTGATCCGTCCTCCTGGCGTGGTGAACAGACGGTCCGCATCGACCTCGTCGACGTACGGATCGTCCACAACGCGACGTCGGGATTCAACGAGACCGTCGAGGTCAACCGCACGACTTGGTCCCACTCGTAACGTCGGCCTCGCCGAAGACTCGATCTGGACCCAGCCCTACACGCTCCGCATCGGCCTACCCTCGTTGGGAACCCCTCCGGGCTTTCCCCGACCGCAAGGCGGATACGAGCAGACGGACCGTTTCGTCCCGCGTCCTCTCGGAAACTCGGCCCACGACGGAGTGGATCAGGGCGCGATGGATCGTGAACAGCTTCAGCGGCCGAATCTCGCTCGGCTTCGGGAGGCGCCCCTCGACCATCCCGCGGTCCTCGAGCCGGACCGTGTCGGCGCCCCGGGAGAGCTTCGACGTGACCCCGCAGAGAACCACGTCCTCGCGATGCACGACCAGCACGAGGGCCGGGCGGCGCTTCACCGCGGACAGGTCCGTGAAGGGGAACGAGACCGTGACCAACGACCCCGCGAGGAGCCGCATGGGCCTTCCGCCTCACGCGTCGTTCCAGACATCGTCCTCGGGGTTGTCCCACAGATCCTTCAGGGCCCGTTCCGAGGCACGGAGGAGCGGAACGAACTCGTCCTTCAGGATCCCCTCGACGTCCTTCTTCTTGCGCAGGATGAGCGCCTCTCCGGCCTCGAGGAGCACGAGATCCGCGTCCCGGCCCAAGCGGTGACGCTCGCGGACCTCCTTCGGGATCACGACCTGGCCTTTGCTGGACATCTTCACGACGTGCACGAGCGAGTAAGTCCAGTCTTACCTCATAAACCTTGCGGGGGGTGCGAAGGCATGTTCTCGTCGACACGCGGCACCCGGCAGGCATCCGCTGGCGTCGAGGTCCTAGCAGCCATCTTCCTCAAAGCCCTCGGAAGATATATTAATCTCTCGACGCATATGCTAACTAATGTTCGCACATCCTCGCACGGGGACGGAGGCGCTGCTCGGTTCGACCCTGAAGATCCGGACCCTTCGCGTCCTCTCCCGCTACCCGACCCGGGAGTTCACCACGCGGGAGCTCGCCGGGGAGGCCGGTGCGAGCGACGTGGGCGTCGGCAAGGCCCTCGATGACTTGGAGGCCTACGACGTCGTGCGGAGGCGGCGCATCGGTCGCGCGTACGCCGTCCGGGCCAACCCGGGCTCCGCCCTCTTCCAGGCGGCGCGGGAGCTCTTCGGGCGGGAGGAGGAGCGGGGCGCGCGGTTCCGGAGGGCCGTGCAGCGGTGGTGCGCCCGGGAGAACGTCGAGTACGCCGCCCTCTTCGGCAGCGCGGCGCGGGGCGAGATGGGACCGGACAGCGACGTGGACCTCCTGGTCGTGTCGCGGACCCCGAAGGCGGTGTTCGACGCTCTGGCCGACCTCGCGGAGGAGACCCGCCGCTTGGTCGGACGGCCTCTCTCGCCTCTGGTCCTGGACCCGGAGGAGTTCCGCAAGGCGCGGTCCTCGAGCCTGGGCGAGGGCTTGCGTCGGGAGGGGATCCCCTTGTACGCGAGGAAAGGGAGACGGTGAGGACCCGGTCCGTCGCGAGGGACCGGTTCAAGGTCTTCTTGGATCGGGCCACGGAGTTCATGGACTCTGCACACGGGAGCCTCTCCCGCCACCATCACCAGGCGGCCGCATCGAATGCTGCGCACGCCGCGATCGCGGCCGTGGATGCCGTCACGGTGTTCCATGCCGGAAAGAGGAGCGCCCCGCAGAGGCACGAGGATGCCGTGCATCTTCTCCAAACGTTGGGACTGCCTCGCTCGGAGGTCGAGCCGCGAGCGCGCCAGCTCATGCGGATCCTCGGGCTCAAAACGAAGGCGGAATACACCGATGAGCTCGTCACGGCTCGGGAGGCCGAAGACGCCGTCCGCACGGCCGAGCGCATCGTCGCCTGGGCACGGACTCAGCTCCCCCGCGTGACCTAGCCGGGCGGAGGGTGCGCCCCGACGCCCCTCTCGCCCCCACCCGTGGCGCCGTCTCCGGGATCGCCGCCCGCGGGCCGCCTCCGAGGCTCCGCCGAGGGCCCTCAGGCCCGACCCGCACGGACCGTCCGCAAGCGTGCGCGCACTGTGTCCGCCACGGCTTCGAAGGGCGGGACCTGTCCGAGCAGCGGCTCGAGGTCTCGCCGCCACGTGGCGCCGATGCGATCGATCCGGGGCCTGAGTTCGTCCGGCCGGAAGGCCATCCCGTCCTTCCACCAGCCTAGCTTCGCCTCGACGACCTCCGAGTCCACGGCGACGCCCTCCCGCAGGAGGAACCACAGGTCGTACAGGTCCCGGGCCTGGCTGCGCATGAAGAGGGAGCGGATCTTCTCCGCCGCGATCTCACGCAGGTCCATCGTCGGCATCCGCGCGTCCCGCGGGACGACGCGGTACGGATCGTGGATCGGCCGAGGCTCCGCCGGGAGGAGGATCTTCTCCCGCAGGCTCAACTGCACGAGGACGTGGTTCGGGTGGAGGTTCATGTCCTCGTACCGGATCTTCAAGGTGCGCCCGCTCCTCCCGCCCGGCACGCGCTCGACCCGCACGAGGCGCACCCCCGCGCGCCGCCCGGCTTCCAAGAGGCGGGGTGCGGCGTCCGAGACATCGTCCGAGACGTCGCGCGCCGCGGTGAAGTCGAGGTCCTCGGAGAACCGGTAGCCCTCGAAGTACATCTTGGACAGCGCCGTACCGCCCTTGAACGCGAGGTCGCGCGCGCACGGTTCCCGCGCGAGGACCCCGAGGACGAGGGTGAGGACCTGATCCTTCTCCATGGTCCCGAGCGCGGTGCCCGTCCTCCCTGCGAGACGGCGCAGGTCCGTCGGGTCCACGCTAGACCCGCCTCCAGGCCAGCAGGTCTTCCCGGGCGACGTTGAGGAGCAGCCCCCACTCCTTCGAGACGCCCAGACTCCGGCGGGGGGCAGAGGGGTCGAGCCACCGGAAGCCGGTGAAGGCCCTCCGCCGGGGCCGGACGTCCATGCGGAGGACGCTCCGGAGATACCCCAGCCGCCGGGGGACCGCGTCGACGCCGAGCCGTCCCGCGTACGCCTCCACGCGGTTCCAGCTCACGTCGTGGCGCGCGGACCAGAGGGCTTTCGCCACCTCGGGGATCCCACCGGAGTAGCGGGGCTCGAGAAGGCCGTCGACGAGGGTCCTCTCCCGGTCCGAGATCCGGAAGGTGCCTTTCCCGAGCGGCTCCTCGGTCGCGCCGAAAATCCTCGCGGCTCGGAGGGTCACGAACCGCACGCGCTGCCCCTGGAACTCGAAGGGGCGGTGCCTCCGGGAGCTGACCACATGGACCGTCCGCGGGACCTGCTCCGTCATGCCCCAGTAATTCATCGCGGACCAGAACCCGACGTAGTAGTCGCGGTCCACGACCGCGTCGATGACCCGGTAGACGCTCGCAGACCAACCGCCCTCGGGACCCGCCCGGGCGGGGACGAGGAGGTAGCGCCCCTTCCGGACTTCCGCGAGCCGGCCCTTCCGACGCAGGCGGTGGAGAACAGGCGCGACATCGCGCAGGCCAAGAGCTTTCCGAGCCTCGTCGGTCGTGAAGAAGTCCGACTCCCGGGCCTCGAGCTCCAGCAACAGGCGGGTCTCATGGGGACCGAGTCGAATTCCCTTTGTGACGGTCATGGCGTCTAACGTAATAATCGTTACAAAATAGATAAATCTTCTCCCGAGGGCTGTAAATAGGGGCGCTCGGGTCCGTGAGTCAGCGCCACCGTGTGTCGCGATCCCCTCGATGCGCGAGGGCACTTCATCTCCACACTCTCTTGATGGGCCCGGGAGCACCCGATGGACGCGGAGGACATCGTCGACGGGCGGCCCCGTTTACAACGCCACCTCGCGGATACAACGAAACGGCCGAGGTAGCCGCACGACCTGGTCCACATTCAACGTCACCCTGGCCGACGGCCGGAACGGGACCCAGCCCTACACCTTCCGGATCAACGATGTCGGCCTGCGGAAGGTCCAATTCCTCCTCTTCAAGGACGGCGATCTCTCGAGCGCGTTTCGGGAGCTCCACCTGTACGTGCGCGTGACGTTGCAGGCAAGCCCTCTAGCCTACATCCCCCGGCGTTCTCGCGGTAGGCGCGGGTATTCGAATCCGCCCAAGTGGGGCAGCGCCGTGCTCCTGCCGCCTACCGATATCCGAACAATCGATCGTAGTCCCTGTGGGACAGGATCTCCAAGATCAGGACCACCGTGCCAACCCCCGCTGCGGACTGAACCGTGTAGACTCCGCGGTAGGCAAGGGGCAGCTCGAATCGCCATGCGTTGGTCAAAGGAGAAGGGAGGCCGCTCCGCGCTGCGAGTCGCGCGGGAATTCATCCTTCGAAATCTGGTCTCCGGCAAATGCGTCTTGCTTCAGGCGCAAGACCCACCATTCGAGCTTCTTTCGCTGTTTGGGCCGAAGCTCCGCCTCCGCGGCTCTTGCGCGAGGTCCGAGCCGGACCTCGCTTGCCGAGAAACGAGCCAGGTCACCGAGCCTCCCACGTCTCCACAACCTTCCAGAACGCGGGCTCGACGTTGAGCGTCCACATGACGCCTTTCGAGCCTTCGGTGACGCAGCCGAGGCGCTTGTAGTGGTCAATGGCCTCCCGGAGTGTGGCGTGCATCATCTTCCGCGGCAGGAGCCCCTTGATTCGGTTGAGGCTCAGCGGTTCGTCGAACTTGCGGAGCACGGACTCAACCATGTGCAAGGTGTCGAGGGTCGGCCCCTTGTGTTCCAACCTGGGAGGCATGGGCGGCGCTCGCATCGGCAGTGGGTATGAGTTCATGTAGTATATCAACCTGTACCTGAGGTCCGCGAAGCACAGGAAAATCCCGTTCCTCCTCTTCAAGGACGGCGACGTCTCGAGCGCGTACCGGGAGCTCCACTGTGCGTGCGCGTCGCCGAGCCGGGGAAGGATCGGGGGAGCGGCTCTACTTCACCCGTCCGGTCCGATTTTCCTTCGAACCCATTCCAAGAATCGCGCCGCGTCTCGGAGCACGCGTTCCGCCTGGGCCTTGGAAGCGGATATGCCTAGATAGCCAAAAACCGATCGTTGATCCAAATCGCGTTTCAGAAGGTCCCGTTGAGAGGCCCCGCCGAGGAGGCGGACGACGTCCGCATGCAGCCGCACCGCCTCTCGATGGTCCATGGAGGCCACCGCCCCGAGGAAGCGGGCGGTGAGGGCGTCGTTCGCGTTGATGAGAGATTGGACCGCGTCGAATCCTGCGGCATTGTACCGCTTCTCCTCGAAGTTCTTCCGCGCGGACTCCAGGAATTCCAGCGCCTGGCGGAGGAACCTCGCGGTCGCGTCCCGCCCTACCGTGCGAGCCACGTCGCCTTCCCCCGAAGGAGCCGCCCCTCGGACGCGATCGTCTCGAGCAGGGGATCGAACGCCCCGAGGCGCCGAGCCACCTCGCCCCGCGTCAGGACCAAGGGCGACACGTTCGCGTCGGACCGGTCCAGCATCGACGCTGCGGCCTTCCGTACCTCGGCAACCTGGCGGCGCTCGCCCACGACGACGAGGACATCGACATCGCTCCGGGCGCTCGGCTCGCCCCGCGCAACGGATCCGAAGAGGATCGCGGCGTCGACTCCCTGCCGGGGCAACGCGGAGGCGAACTCGCGGGCGACGTCGACGAGGGCCGACGTCTCGCTCCGGAACAGTGACGCCAACGCCTTGAACTGCGGATGGGAACGATTGATGCGAACGAGACGCGAGCGACCGACTCGGCGCGTGAGGACGATGCGAGTCGCGAGGAGCTGCCCGAGCGCGGGGTGAACGGATCCGAGGGACTGGCCGAGATGCAGACCAATCTCGCGGGTCGAGAACTCCCGAGCGGGATGGGCGCAGAGGACCCGGAGGATCCTCACCTTGGTTCGCGACCCCAGGATGCCTTCGAACACGCGTCCGCCATGAAGGCGGGAGTGATATATCGATTTTTCGATTGCATGTACGATTTTTCGAATCCAGGACAAACGAGGTGCCTCCCCATCCGCCGGTATCGGCATCGCCCTCCGTGGCCCGGTCGTCGTCCATCTTACTTCGTCCTCGCGGAAGGGGTCCGCGTCACGGAGATCGTGCACCGCTCGCAGGGCTACCGCGGGCTCGATTGACCGCGAACGGAGGAGCATGCGGCGACCGCGCGGCCGCGGAAGCGGCGGCTCTCCCTGGACCGGACCCTGGAGAAATCCGCGTCCACCGGAGGATGGCATCTTTATCCGGTAATGCTCAGATGGGTGGAAAGGCCTAAGTACGTCTGATGCCATGGGATCCCCATGGCCCATGCGGCTCGAGGGAAGGTCGGCGCCAAGGGCGAGCTGTTCCCGCCGAAGAAACTCCGGGACGAGGTCGGCCTCCGACCCAGGGCCGACGTGCGGTACCGCGCCGAGGAAGGTCGCCTCATCGTTGAACCACTCCCCACCCTGCGCGAGGTACTGAGCGAACCGCCCGATGTCGTCGTCGCCCCCGCCGAGGTCCGCGCCGTGCGGTCCAAGCTGTCGCAGGAAGTGGAGCGATGAAAGCCCTGCTCGACACGACATACCTGCTCCCCGCGATTGGCGTCGCGGTGTCCGGCGTGGCCCGGGATGCGGTCCTGCGGGTCCGGGAGGCGGGCCATCGGACCGTGGCCTCCGCGGTCTCCGTGCTCGAGGTCGCCGCGAAGGGCGGGAAGCTCGTCGCGGAACGGAGGCTCGACCGACGCCGCCTCGTGCGCGGCCTACGGGCGATCGCCGCGGACCGGGAGCTTGACGTGGTGCCCGTGGAGAGGGAGGACCTCCTCGTCGCCGCCGCGGACCTGAGGTCGCTCCATCCGGATTTCCTCGACTGCGTCCTCCTCGCGACCGCCGCGGCGGAATCCGACGTGTTCCTCACCGAGGATCGAGGCTTGCTTCGACTCGCACGCAGCGAGGCCTTCCGTCGCATCGCTCGGCCCGTGGCCCGGGGGTTTGCGACCCAGCGGGCGGCCCAGCTCCTGCGGCCCGAGGAGGGACGTCGGGGTCCCGCCGGGGGCAAGTCCCGCGAACGCCGTTAGTCGCGAGGACCCGGGTGCCCGACGGACGCAACGGGGAGCCAGGGGTACGATGTCTCGATCCTACTAGCCGGGCCAGGATTGAGGAAGCGGTTCTGTTCGTTCGATTTTCCGAACGAACCCCGACGCGTCGCCCATGAGAGGCCCCTACTCCCCCGGAGTCACGCCGGACACTGGACATAACGCGCGCTGGCCGGCCAGGCTTCGGCCTCCTCAAGGTCGGTCATAGAGCACCTCTCCCGCACGGAGGATCCGGGCGAGTCGCGAGTCTCCTCCGAGCTCACCGGGGCTGACGGCGATCGGCACCAACCGCAGGCCCGCTTCATCCTGCACCTCCGCCGCCATCCGGAGGAGCCGGTCCATGGTCCGGTCCGTTCGCCGGTCCAAGACGACCGCGACGTCAACATCGCTCCCGGGACCCGAGGTCCCCCGCAAGGCGCTGCCGAAGAGGATGATCCGACGGACCTCGCGCAAGCGGGAAGCCCGACGGGCAAAGAGGAGCGCGGCGCCTCGGTGAGGCCGTAACCGGAGCGAGACGATGCGCTTCAGCTCGGGCAGCAGAGGAGACGTGGTGTTCAGGGAGACGACGCGAGCCGCACCCACACGCCTCTCGCGGAGCGCTCCCAGGGCCCGCAGACCGTTCACCGTCCGCCAGGTCGTGGCGTAAGGAACTCCGCTCTCCATGGAAAGTTCGCGGACCGTGAACTCCCTTCCCGGGGTGCGCAGGAGGCGCTCGAGGAGGCTCCGATGACGAAGCAGGCCCGCCACCTCGGGAGCGTCTGCAGAAGGCGGACCGCGGGGCGAGACGCTGTTATTCATCCGTGGATAGCGTTATCCATTCATGGATAATTAACCTTCGGTTCGGGTGGCTGAATTCGGGCAACAGGGCATCGACCAGATTCCGAGGTGACTACACGCCAAGGATTTTCCGAGCGTCGTCGGTCGTGAAGAGGTCCGACTCTCGGGCCTCGAGCTCCAGCAACAGGGGGGTCTCATGGGGACCGAGTCGAATTCTCTTTGTGACGTTCAGGGCGTCTAACGTAATAATCGTTACAAAATAGATAGATCTTCTCCAAGGGGCTGTGAATGGGGTCGACGGGCCCATAAGTCGATGCCACCCGCACCGCAATCACTTCGATGTGCGAGCGGCGCTTCATCTCCACGCTCTCGTGATGCGGCCGGGAGATTGAGCGCCGCATGGGCAGGAGCAGGGCGCACAGACGATCGCCTCCTTCGACCACGACTTCGACAAGATCCGCGGCATCGAGCGGCTCGCATAGCCGATGAGGAGGGAGCCACGGGGCTCAGTACGTCGCGACCTCAAGACCAGGGACCCGTTCGAAGTGCTTCGCGTTCCGCGTCAGCACCGGGAGTCGTTCCTCGAGCGCCATCCCTCCAATCTGGGCGTCTACGGGGTCCAGGGTCGTCCCGCGGCGAAGGAGCGCTCCCGAAAGCCGGCCGGCCCGCGCGGCGTGGGGGCGCTCGAACGCCAGCACGGTGTAGCCCCCGAGCACAGTGTCGATCCTGCGCGCCTCCTCCTCCGGACGGTCGGCCCGCTCCACGCCTTCCCAAAGCTCGAACACGGCGGGGGTCGGAACCCAGAGGAGGACGCCTTCGGATTCGAGACGACGCACCTCCCGCTGGGCCGCCTCCCTCCTTCGCAGCAAGTCCACGAGGAGGGTCGTGTCGGCGATCACGACAGGCCGAGCTCCTTGCGGCGACGGGCCAACCGGTCCCGGCGGTTCGCCTCGATGGCCTCGGCGATCGCGTCGGCCGCCTTTCGGTCCACGACGCCGGCCAAGTCCGTCAAGGACCGGCGGCGCGCGAGGCGCCGGACGACATCGCTGAACGATTCACCGGGTCGTTTCGACGCCGCGAGCGCCTGGTACGCGTCCTCGGAGAGGGAAATCGTCCGGGCACCCATAGAGTGTGTGTCTATAGACTCTGTGTATATAGACCTTATGCATCCAAGGGTCGAGACCCAATCCTCTCAACCGCGCGGAGAGCTACTGATGGGCGACCGAACGAGGCCTTCTTGGGTCGCCGGCGATTTCCCACCGCAATACCTCCTGTGAGCGTCGTCCGGTTCCTTGGTTTCGCGGCAGGAATCACAGTAAGATTGTAGACTACAAGATGCCTTATACGCCGACCGCGTTGCACAACGCATGACCGTGACCACGACCAAGGTGAGCCGGAACGGTCAGGTCGTCATCCCGAAGGAGATCCGCGACAGGCTGGGCCTCCGGCCCGGCGACTCCCTGGTCGCCGCGGACGTCGGCGGTAGGATCGTCCTCTCCCCCGCGCGAAAGGAGGCGCTCAAGGAAGAGTTCGATGGGCTGATGGCCGAGTTCGATCGAAAGCTCCGCGGGTTGCGTCTCCCCGAGGGGGAGGTCGTGCGGATCGTCCGCCGCGTGCGACGCGGTCGGTGATCGGATCGCCTACCTGCTCGACACGAACGTCCTCGTCAGCGCAATCCTGGGCCCGGGCCACTCCCGACGTCTCCTCGCCAGGGTCCTGGCCACTGCAGAGCTCGTCGTGAGCGACGCGATTCTCGCCGAGCTCGACGAGGTGCTGAGGACCGAACCCCGACTCGCTCGGAGGATCCCTGCGCGACTCCGAAGCGAATATGTGGCCCTCCTTGCCCGGGGCGCGCGCTTGGTTGCCCCGCGGCCGGTGAAAGGGCTGCGCGACTCCGGGGACGCGCCGATCGTGGGCACGGCCTTGGCGGCGGGGGCCACGCTCGTGACGGGAGACAAGGAGTTGCGAGAATCCGGGGGGACGATCCTTCGGACTCTCTCCGTCCGGGAAGCGCTCGTCGAACTCGGCTTGCGGCCGTAAGCGTCTTCGCACACGGACGACCGACGGCCTACGCCCGTGCCGTCCCGCGTGCGGCCCGACGCGCCTTGCGGACGGAAAGCGCCCGTCCCGCAAGGAAGGCGAAGAACACGGCGAGCCCGCCGATGGTTTTCGCTTCGTCCGACGGCCACGACATCCAGAGACGGCTCAGGAACTCGACCCGGACGCCCTGATACGCGACGAGCACGAGGATCGCCATCAAGAGGGAGAGCACGCTCACGATGAAGAGAAAGAACGCGAACAGATTCCTCGGGCCCAGTCCAACGAACGCCGCGAACCCTCCCCGCGCCACGCCCGGTAATCTTGCCATCCCCCCAAGAAGGTTTTGCTTGCCCACGCGCCTTCTGCGCCCTGGGTCCGCGATCGGGCGGTCGGCGAATCCTTCGATTCGCATCGCCCGCGGGCTCTGGGCGCCTTCGGAGAAACGGATCACGCTCGCGAAAGGAGCGGATGTCGAAGAGGACCAAGCCCCGCCCTTCCGCCCCGATTCGCCAAGCCGGGAAGAAGGTATATTATGGGCGCCTTCCCTAGCATCCGTTCGATGGGGCTCTTCCGGATTCGCGTGGCCGTCTACAGTCTTGAAGACGAGCGTCGCAGCGAGGAAATGGACCTCGTCGTGGACACCGGCGCCACCTATCCGGTCATCCCGTCTCCAGTAGCGGAACGCTTGGGGATTCGGCGGTCCGAGGAGATCACCTTCACGCTCGCGGACGGGACCCGCCGGCCTCGCAAGGTGGGCTGGGCGGGGCTCGCCTACGACGGGCGCAAGACCCACACCCGGATCGTCTTCGGCGAGGCCGAGGACGTCCCCCTCCTCGGCGCGTTCGCCCTCGAGGGCCTGGGCGTCGAGGTCGACCCCGTCGCGAAGACGTTGCGGCCCGCAACCCAGTATCTGCTCTGAAAAGGGCATGTCGGCGGCACGGTGTCTCCGCCGTTCCTCCATGGAAGCGGCGATTCGCTTCTCCGCGCACAAACTCTAAGAGCGTCCCGCTCCATCGTTTGGATCGAGATCGATGGGGCTCTTGCGCGTCCGCGTCCGAATTTTCAGCCTCCGAGACGAGCAAGATTCCCGGGAGCTGGAGATGGTCGTGGACACCGGCGCCACGTATTCCGTGATCCCGGGGAAGGTCGCAGACGACCTCGGGATCCAGGCGACGCACGAACGCACGTTCACCCTCGCGAGCGGCCGGCAGATGTCCCGACGGCTGGGCCGAGCGGGGTTCGCGTACGACGGCCTCGAGGCGGCGAGCGTTGTCGTCATCGGCGAGCCCGACGATGTGGCGCTCCTCGGCGCGACCGCCCTCGAGGAGCTCGGGATGGAAGTGGACCCGGTCGCGAAGGCGCTCCGGCCCACGACGCAATACCTCCTGTGAGCGTCATCCGGCGAGCGGCGCGGCTTCCGCGGACGCGGTCGAGGTCAAGAAACGCGTCCAGCGCGGGATCCGATGATCTTGGCGGACTCTTCCCTGTTCACCGACCGGTAGAAATGCCTATGAGGTCCCTCCACGACCTCGTGTGAGGCGCATGGGCTTTTCGACCCACGCCTCCGCGGGCAACCCTTCGAGCACGAGACGGATCGTCCGGTAGGACCCGGTCCCGGCGACGAGCCACGGTCCGCGCATCCTGCGGCCTCGACATACGAGGCGCTCGCCTCGAAGGCCGTCTCCCGGCTCGGTCCCGATCATTTGATGCGCCCCTCCTCCACGAGCTCGCGAGTCGCGCGCATGGTCACGGCCAAGTCGAGGCCCCGCTCCGCGGCGATGTCGCTCGGATACGCCTCCTCGTTGTCCCGGAGATACCGAAGGATCTCCTTCTTGGCCTCTTTCAGGTCGGTGGGTCGTTCGACGATGAGGCGAATCTCCGAGAGCTTGTCCCGGACCGCAGCTCGTACGAAATCGGAGACGTTGAGGTAGTGCCCCGCCCGAACCAGTTTCTCAATCTGCTCGACCTCCTTCGGCGCCAACTTGGCTGAGATCGTGTCCACGTTCGGCACGATCCCTGGTATAGCATGGTATACTTTATTCCTTTCCCCTCGATGTGGTGTACATGTAACCAAGCGCCCTCCGGGTCCCGGCCTCCGTGAGATTCGAGCCGTGAAGCACCCATGCAGCCACGCGACGTAGGCGAGGGCAGCGTCCAAGGTTTGGGCGTTTCACTCGGCCGCAGGTTCCTCGCGAATCCGGAGGGCGATCCGGCCGAGCAGGCGACCCTGCACGACCCGAGTGTGGGCCGCGGCGGCCTGGTCGAGCGGGTAGACCGCCGCGAGCGGGACCTGGAGCCGGGCCTCGCCCGTCGCGCGCGCGAGCGCCGCGAACTCCGTCGGCCCGTATTCGCCATCGTACGCGAGGACTCGAAGGCCCGGTCGTCGGCGCGGCTCCGGCTCGACTCCGTTTGGGTACCCAACACGACCACCCGGCCGAAGGAAGTCGATGCATCGCTCGAGCGATTCCCCGCCGGCCAGGGCCAAGATCGCGTCGATCCCGTCGGGCACCGCCGACTTCAAGCGGCCGACCAGGTCCGATGCGCGGGCGTCGATCGCCTCGTCCGCGCCAAGCCGTCGGACGAGCGCGGCGGACTCCGACGTGGAGGCCGTCCCGAGCACGCGCGCACCGCGACGCTTCGCGAACTGCACGGCGAGGGAGCCCACGCCCCCGGACGCCCCGAAGATGAGCACGGTCTCGCCTCGATGCAGCCGCAACGTGTCATCGATTCCTTGGAGGGCGGTCAAGCCCGTCGTCGGGGCGGCGCCTGCCTCCAGCAACGTCAGGTGCGCCGGCACCCGCCCGACGCTATCCGCCTCCACGGCGATGTACTCCGCGTAGAATCCGCCCTTCGGGTTCGAATAGTGGCACGCCCACACCCGATCGCCGATTCGGACCTTCCGCACGCGGGCGCCCGTCGCGACGACGATGCCCGCGCCATCGGTGCCCGGCACGATCGGGAACCGGGCCTTCTGCCCCCACGGCCGCCAGGACCCGTCGACCACGAGGGCGTCCCAACTGCCGACGCCGGCCGAATGGAGAGCGATGAGGACCTCCCGCGGGCCTGGCTCGGGGACGGGGAGTCGATGCGGCGTGAGCTCGGATGGCGGACCATATCGGTCGTTCGCCGCAGCCTTCATCATCGCCGGCACGTCCGGTCGTCCCGCGCTGGCGCCCCTTCGCTTCGTCACGGTCTTCCCTCCCCTGCGTTCGAGCCGGCTCGATCCTCCGGCCTTGGGCGGGAACTCGAATCGCGATATAAGGTTGCCCCGGGCCCCGTTTTCGTCGCCGCGGTCTCGCGCGAATCGGGCGTCCCGCGTTCGCGGGAGTTGGTCAGATCTTTCATGAGCCCATGCTGCCGGGATCGGGCAAGTCCGCCAAGGATTCGCCTCCCCATTCGATGCGTTGAAGTGCATGACAAATCATTACATCGTCAAATGAAGAGCCTGCAGGTCCGGCTCGGCGAGGACGAAATCGAAGTCCTCGACGAACTCGCCGAGGAGATGCGGATCTCACGGTCCGAGCTCGCCCGGAATGCCTTGCGGGAGGGCGTGCGCAGGCTCCGGATGGAGAAAGCCCTCACGCGCTACGTGAACCTCGAGTTCACCTTGAGCCGGGCGGCCCAGTACGCGGGCGTGACAATCCAAGAGATGGCCGCGGCCGCCCGCGACCGCGGAATCCCGTACTTCCGCTACTCGCTCGAGGAGCTTCGGAGGGACCTAGATCGGGCGGCGAAGTGGATGAAAGGCTGAGGCATGCGGACCTGGGCCGACGCCCCCGCGCTCATCGCGCTGGACGCATGCGGAGAACTGGACCCCTGAGAGCTTCTTCGAACGGATCGGGCCGGTCCGTTCTCCTTAATGATTCTTTCGGCGCGGGCTTTATCGGCCTCAACCCTTCCTGGGCCGCGCCCATGGTGGCGCCCGGGAGCCGGCACGTCCGCGAGAGGACGTGGGACCGGATCACACAGCCCAAGAAGCCGCGACCGACCGCCCTCGCGTGGATCCTGTTCCTCGTCATCGGCATGCCGCTCGGCGTCATGGCGGCGCTCGGCGTCCTCGCCGCGACGGGAATCTACGTCGACGTGCTCCGGCCGCTCTGGCGCCCGTGGCCGTCCGACCCTCTGAAGTCGTTCCTCGGCATCGCGGGGTTCGCCATGACGCTCGCGTACCTGAGCTATCGGAAGGGGCGGGAGAGAGGATACAAGTCGGGCACCGTGACGGCGGTCGCCACGTTTCGGAACATCGCCGAAGGCCGCGACGAGGCGTCCCCTGGATCGTCTCCGGGAAGCTCACTCCGGCCGCCGCTTTAGCTGTCTCCGTGGGATCGGACGTCCGGCTTCACCGGCTCGGCGCGAGCGCCTCGACGGGAATCGCCGACCCGTGGCCGGAGGCACGGTCTCGCCCTCGACGCCTTCGGCCATCGTCTCCGGGATTCCAGGCGCGGACGGTTGGGACCGCTTCGACGGGGCGCGGGCGCCGAGCAGACCCACTCCCACGAGAGCCCAGGCGATGAGGCACGTCCATCCGTACGCGAGGAAGAGCACCGCCGCCGTGTTGAGCTGGGGGTGGGTGGTGGCGAAGCTTTCCGCGCCGGGGAGCATCGTCCCCGCGACGATCGCGAAGGTCAGGCAGCCGACGAGCGGGGCGGCGACGCTCTCCATGATCCGGGCATGGGCCGCGAGCGCGTCCCCGCGTTGCCGGATGACCTCCTTCAGCACCTCGCGCCGGGTCTTCGCCGACGTGATCGCCGTCGACACGTCGACGAGCGTGCCGGCGACCTCGAACTCCTCGACGCCGCCTTCCGTCGGCACCGACTCGATCCGGTTCATGAAATCGTCGATCTCCGCGTCGCTCGGCGGCAGCAAGTCGACGTCCCCCGGGCTCGGCTCGTGGTCCTCGGGCAGCCGCATCGCCTCCGGGAGGCCGGCCAGGCGGAGGTCGAGGGACCGCACGATCTCATCGAGGCGCCCGGCGCGGCTCCCCGCCATCGAGACGAGGAACGCCGACAGGACGATCGCGCCGAGCAACGAGATGGAGTAGACTTGGGTCGACACGGCCGCCCCAAACCACGGCCCGGACGTGCCCAGGGCCGTCGCGGACGCCAAGGCCGCGACCACGCCGAGCATCGTCGCGAAGGCGCCGTGGAGCATCCACGCCCGCCAGATCACGTCATGCCCTCTCGGTCCCCCGTGGCGCGGGTCCCTTTTAAAGCCAGAGACGCGGTTATCGTCCGCGACAATCTCCCGCCATACGCGTCTCGGTGCGCGCCGCGACGGCGACGCCGATGCGTTCATATGGCGGCCGGGAGTCTCCGACGACAGGGGGCGGCAGGGTGCGGTCCGAGGTCCTGAAGGCGAAGGTCTGCCTCGTCGGCGACCTCGCCGTCGGCAAGACGTCCCTGATCCGGAGGTACGTCCTCGACGCGTTCGAGGACCGCTACCAGACGACGCTCGGCGCCAAGGTGACGAAGAAGGTCCTGCAGATCCCGATGCCCGAACAGGACGTCGACGCGCACATGGACCTGACGATCTGGGACATCATGGGTCAGCCGGGATTCCAGGAGCTCCTGCGCGAGGCCTACTTCTACGGCGCCCGGGGCGTCCTCGCCGTCGCCGACCTGACGCGCCGCAGCACGCTGATCGACCTGGCGGGCTGGATCGACGGCGTCGAGAAGGTCGTCGGCAAGGTGCCGGTGCTGATCGCGGTCAACAAGGCGGACCTCTCGGCCGATGCGGATTTCGGGGAGAGGGAGATCCGCAACGTCTCGGAGGCGTACGACGCCGACTTCATCCGGACGTCCGCGAAGACCGGCGCCGGCGTCGAAGCGGCGTTCGCGCGCCTCGGCGCCGTCGTCGCGCGGCACCAGCTGGAACGGGTGCCGGGAGAGGAGGAGTAGGGCCCGTTTCGCTTCGCCGGATGGAAGGTTGATATATATGGACCTCTAATGTCCAATTGGCCATGAGATGTCCAAGAGGAAGACCTACACGATCTTCCTATCCCTGGAGGACCGAATCGATGTCGATCTCGAGTTTGAAAGGAGGCCTCGCAACCAGCCACGGCTGTCCCGGTTCGCGATCACGTACTCCGCGCGAATCGCCGATCGCTGGAGGGAGATCGTCCGATACGACAACTTCCACGGCTACCTCCATCGCCAGAGGCTCTGGCGTTCGTCCCGACCGGAACCTCTCTCCGAGATGGAGCGGTTGCCCGCAGGCGACATCCTGGCGACCTGTCGGGATGACCTACGGCGAAACCGGCGGAGGAACCGAGCCTTGATGGAATCGGCGATCGAGGAGGACTGACATGGACAACACGGAGATGCAGCGTCGGATTGACGCCGCGTTCGAATTCATCGGCCGGGTGATGGAACGCCCCGATCGATTTCCCGATGAGGCGGTGCTGTTCCTCATGGATCCGGCCGAGGTCGCGTCCGTCATCACAAAGGAGCGGCTCCGCATCCTGGGAAAACTCGAAGAGGAGGACTATCCGAGCATCGTGGCTCTCGCCGACGCCCTCGGTCGGGACGTGAGTCGGGTTCGGAAGGATCTTCTGAGCCTGGAGCGCCTAGGACTCGTCAAGCTCTCGAAGTCCGGGAACCGCATTCGCGCGCGGCCAACCGCAACCGGAATCTACATTCCCCTCTTCTCCTCGAAGACGCCACGTACGGGCCCCACGACCGTGACCAAGACGGCTTCCGCGTAGCGAGCCTCCGGGTGGGTCCCAAGTGCGTCGCGGAACGAGGAGTATGGGTACGCTGGGATCGATTTGGCGCCCATCCCGACATGAAGCCTTTCCTGCACCAAGACTAAACGACCGCATTTAGAAGCGGGTCGTAGGGAACGGGGTGCGCAGGAGCCTTTCTTCCGCCGTGTGAAGGAATCCCCCGCGACGGAATGCGTCGGCGAGGTCGACCGCATCGAACACGGTCGCGATCTCGCCGGAGTCGAGCGCCTCGGCCGCCGTGTAGAGGACGTCTCGACCCTCCAAGTCGAAATGGGCTTCCGTCGCCCCCAACGACTCGACGTAACCGAGCCGGAACCGCTTGGCAACGAACAGCAGCTCGAGGCCTACGGAGAACGGGACGAGGAGCCGAGGGCGCGTATGCAGGTGCCGAAGCGCCCGCGCTCGGAGGGCATCGACGGGCTTGATCACCGCGAGGACCAGGTTCAGGTCCGCAGTGTCCGTCACCGACCCGCCTCGCGCTCCGCCTCGTCTTCCCCGGTGTCGTGAGCGCCGGGGGGAGCTTGCCTCGGTCCGGGAGCGTATCGGGCACCGGACGGAGGAGCACTCCATGCGGCGTCAGGATCTGGACGACCCGGTCCCGCAAGACCTTGCGGTAGGCCCGCCGAATCGTCAGCCGCCCGCGCTCATCCAAGCGCGTGCCATCGCCCATGGCTACGCGTAGACGTGGGTCATTCTTACATCTTGCCCACAGGACCGTGGATCGGGGCCATCACCGGGATGATTCAGGTTCGCTCCGAGCGAACGAGGCGACTGCGACGCCGAGTGGGATCGAATCGCTCTCTGCGAAACGAGAAGGAAAGGGTGGGCGTGCGCGATCGCACGCCCGTTGCCGCACACGTCTCACGGGCTGTCGCGGACCGTGAAGCTGACGGAAGCCGGCGAGCCGGCCGTGTCGAACGTCAGCGCGCCGTTCAGCGGCGTGTACGTCGACGCGAAGTCCGCGGTGATCGTCGAGCCGGCCGGAATGTCCGTGTACGTCACCTCGAGGACGAGCGTCACGGATTCTCCGGGCGCCAGGGCGATGCCCGACCAGGAGAGCGTGCAACCCACGAGGGTCGTGTCCGGAGACGACGTCGAACAGGCGATCGAGCCGCCGCCGAGGTTCGAGGCGCTCACGGCCAGGCTCCCGTAGACGAGGGCGTCCGCGGTGCCGAAGTTCTTCAGCGTCATCGTGTACGTCGCGATGCCCGATCCGAGGCCGTCGCCGTGGACGGTGTCCGTCGGCTCGTTCGAGAACCCGAACAGCGTCAGCTTGACGAACGGCCGGGTGATCTGCGTGTAGCACGTCGACTCCCCGAGGATGTGGTTCGTCAGGCCCGTCTCCGGGTCGATCTGCATGTCGACCGACACGGTGTTCGTGAGGGTGTCCGGATCGTTCGCGAGCACGACGCGCTGCGGGGTGACCTCGACGGTCGAGCCGATGCCCAGGGAGGCCGGGAACGTGCCCGTGATGTCGCCGAGCAGCGAGTCCTGGACCAAGTGGAAGTTCAGGGACACGTCGCCCGTGTTCACGATTCCGATCGCGTACGTGATCGTGTCGCCGATCGCGGCCGTTCCCGTGCACTCCTTCGTCACGGCGAAGCGCGGGTGCAGGAGGGTCGTCGTGAAGGACGCCTCCCGCGGGAACCTGTTGTCCAGGCCGGTCGCCGGGTCGATCTGGTACACGACGAACACGGTGTTCGTCAGCGAGTCCCCGGCGCCTTCGTCCGGCGTCACGGTGTGGCTCGCGAAGATCGTGCACGACGCACCGACGTCGAGGAACCGGCACTCGTCCGGGACCAAGAGTTCGCCGATGAGCGGATCCTCGATCGAGACGAGCATCAGCCCGACGTCCCCCTCGTTGCGGATCGTGATCACGTAGTCGATCGTGTCGCCCGTCTTGCCGAACGCGGAGCCGGTCTTCGTCACGGACAACGCGGGCTGCAGCAGGATCGTGGTCCACGACGCCGACGACGTGATGTCGTTCGTGAAGCCGAGCGGGTGGTAGTGCACCTCGACGGTGTTCACGAGCGGGCTCGTGTCGGTCGGCTGCACGACGTACGAGAAGTCGAAGCTCTCGCACGCGCCGGGCGCGAGGCTCGTCGAGAACGGCGGGCTCAAGGGGCCGAGGAGGCTGTCCAGGAAGCTGTCCAGGATCAGGTCCGGGCTGTCGGATGAACCGACGTTGCAGACCCGGATGTGGTAGACGGCCGTGTCGCCGACCTTGCTGAACTCGGGGCCGGTCTTCGCCACGAGCACACCGGGCTGGAACAGGTTGACGATCCACGAGGCCCGGGCCATCAAGTCGTTCGGGAAGCCGACCGGGCGGTAGTGGACCTCGACCGTGTTCACGAGCGGATCGGGGTCGGTTCCTTGGACCGTGTACGGATACGAGTGCGTCTCGCATTCGCCGGGGGCGAGGCTCTGCGTGAAGTCCGACGTCTTGTCGCCGAGCAGGCTGTCGAAGACGGACGTCGCGACGAGGTCCGGGCTGTCGAACGAGCCGTCGTTGCACACGCGGATCGTGTACGTCACGGTGTCGCCGGCCTTGCTGAGCTCGGGGCCCCTCTTCGTCACGCTGACGAGGGGCTGGAACAGGTTGACGGTCCACGAGTCCCGGTCCGCGATGTCGTTCGTGAAGCCGAACGGGTGGTAGTGCACCTCGACGATGTTCACGAGCGGATCCGGGTCGCCCGGTTGGACCGTGTAGTCGAACGAATGGGTCTCGCAGTCGGTCGGCGCGAGGCTCTGCGTGAACGAGGCGGTCAGATCCCCAAGCAAGCTGTCGTCGACGAGGTTCGGGATGAGCGCGGGGCTGTCGTCCGAGCCGGTGTTGCAGATCTGGATCGTGTATGTGACCGTGTCGCCGATCTTGCTCAGCGTCGGGCCGCTCTTCGTCACCGTGACGCGGGGCTGGAACAAGTTAACGGTCCACGAGTCCCGGTCCGCGATGTCGTTCTTGAAGCCGAGCGGATGGTAGTGCACCTCGACGATGTTCACGAGCGGATCCGGGTCATTGGGCTGGACCGTGTACGGGAACGTCCTCGTCTCGCAGGTTCCCGGAGCGAGGCTTGCCGAGAAGGAGCCCGAGAGGTCGCCGAGGAGGCTGTCCGCGAAGGAGTCCAACATCAGGTCCGGGCTGTCGCCCGAGCCATCGTCGCACACTCGGATCGTGTACGTCACGGTGTCGCCGGCCTTGCTGAGCTCGGGGCCCGTCTTGGTCACGCTGACGTGCGGCTGGAACAGGTTCACCGTGGCGAAGTCGGTGGCCATCAGGTTGTTGTCGAATCCTTCCGGATGGTAGTGCACCTCGACGATGTTCACGAGCGGATCCGCGTCGCCTTCGCGGACGACATACCGGTACGAGTGCGTCTCGCATTCGCCGGGGGCGAGGCTCATCGTGAAGTCCGCCGTCTTGTCGCCGAGGAGGCTGTCCATCACGGAGATCGCGACGATGTCCGGGCTATCGGCTGAGCCGGCGTTGCACACTTGGATCGTGTACACGATCGCGTCGCCGACCTTCGACAAGGTGACATCCGATGTCTTCTCGACGATCACGGCGGGCTGGAACAGGTTGACGCTCCATGAGTCTCGCGCCGTCAAGTCGTTCGGGAAGCCGAACGGGTGGTAGTGCACCTCGACGATGTTCACGAGCGGATCGGGGTCGCCCGGCTGGATCGTGTAGTCGAACGAGTGCGTCTCACAGGCGATCGGAACGAGACTTTGCGTGAACGAAGCCGTCAGGTCGCCCAGGACGTCGTCGAAGACGCTGTTCGGCAGGATCGGTGGGCTGTCCAGAGATCCGATGTTGCACACCGTGATCGTGTACCGCACCACGTCGCCGGCCTTGCTCAACGTAGGCCCGGTCTTCGTCACGCTGACGCGGGGCTGGAACAGGTTCACGGACCACGAGTCCCGGTCCGCGATGTCGTTCGTGAAGCCGAACGGGTGGTAGTGCACCTCGACGATGTTCACGAGCGGATCCGGGTCGCCCGGCTGGACCGTGTACGGGAAGTCGAAGGTCTCGCACGCGCCGGGCGCGAGGCTCGCCGAGAACGGCGGGCTCAGGCTGCCGAGCAGGCTGTCCGAGAACGAGTCCAGGATCAAGTCGGGGGTGTCGGACGATCCCGTGTTGCATACCGTGATCGTGTAGACAATTTCGTCGCCGGCCTTACTCAGCGTAGGCCCGGTCTTCGTCACCGTGACGCCGGGCGTGAACAGGTTCACGGACCATGAGTCGGACCCGAAGATGTCGTTCGTGAAGCCGTTGGGGTGGTAGTGCACGGTGATCGTGTTCACGAGCGGGTCCGGGTCCCCGGCCCGGACAACGTAGTCGTAGCTGACGACATCGCACGTGCCGGGCGCAAGGCTCGCCGAGAAGAGCCCCGTCACGTCCACGAGGGTGTCGACCGCGCTGTCCAGGATGAGGACCGGGCTGTCGGCGGAGCCGACGTTGCACACCTCGACCCTGTACGTGACCGTGTCGCCGACCTTGGAGAGGGAGGGCCCGGTCTTGTCGACCGTGATCCTGGGCTGGAACAGCTCGACGACCCACCTGGACGAACCGAAGACGCGATTGTCGAATCCTTCCGGATGGTAGAGGAGTTCAATCGTGTTCACGAGCGGGTCCGGAGAGCCCGGCGGGATCAGATACGTGTACGTGACCGTCTCACAGACGCCGTGGCCCAGGGTCGGCGAGAAGAGGCCCGTCACGTCCACGAGGCTGTCCGTGGCGCTGACGAGGATCAGGTCTGGACTGTCGTCGGAGCCGACGTTGCACACCCGTACCGTGTACGTGACCGTGTCGCCGACCTTGCTCAGTTCCGGTCCGAACTTCTCCACGGTGATTCCGACCGTGAACAGGTTCACGGACCATGAGTCGGACCCGAAGATGTCGTTTGTGAAGCCGTCGGGGTGATAGTGCACCGTGATCGTGTTCACGAGCGGGTCTCGGTCGCCGGCCTGCACGATGTAGTCGTATGTGACAATATCACAGGCGCCGGGCGCGAGGCTCAGCGCGAACAGGCCCGTCACGTCCACGAGGGTGTCGACCGCGCTGTCCAGGATGAGGACCGGGCTGTCGGCGGAGCCGACGTTGCACACCTCGACCCGGTACGTGACGGTGTCGCCGACCTTCGACAGAGAGGAGCCGGTCTTGTCGACCGTGATGCCCGGGGTGAACAGGTTCACGAGCCACCTCGAGGAGTCGGTGATGTCGTTCTCGAATCCGTCGGGATGGTAGTGGATCTCGATCGTGTTCACGAGCGGATCCGGCGAGCCGGATGGAATCGTGAAGGCGTACGTGATCGTCTCGCAGACGCCGGACGGGAGGGTCGGGGAGAGCAGGCCGGAGACGTCGCCCACGAGGCTGTCGATCGCGCGGTCGAGGACGAGGTCCGGGGCGTCCGTACTGCCCGTGTTGCACACCTCGACGGTGTACACGACCGTGTCGCCGACCTTGCTCAGCGTGGGGCCGGTCTTCGTCACGGTCAGTCCGGGCTGGAACAGGTTCACCGTGGCGGAGGCGGTGGCCATCAGGTTGTTGCTGAATCCCACCGGATGGTAGTGCACCGTGACCGTGTTCACGAGCGGGTCGGGATCGGCGGGTTGGACCGTGTACGCGTAGGTGTGGGATTCGCACGGACCGAACGGCGCGAGGCTCTGCGTGAAGTCCGCCGTCTTGTCGCCGAGGAGGCTGTCGAAGACGGAAATCGCGACCAGGTCTGGGCTGTCCGACGAGCCGATGCTGCACACCGTGATCGTGTACAGAATCGTGTCGCCGACCTTGGACAGGTCCACGTTCGCGGACTTGTAAACAATCACCGCGGGCTGGAACAGGTTCACGGACCACGAGGCCCGGGCCGTGATATCGTTCGGGAAGCCGAGCGGGTGATAGTGGACCGTCACGGTATTGTCGAGCGGGTCCGGATCGCCGATCTGAATCGTGTACGGGAAGTCGTGGCTCTCACACACGCCGGATGCGAGGCTCGAGGCGAAGGAGCTCGTCAGGGAGCCGAGGATGGTGTCCGCGACGCTGTCCAGAATCAGGATCGGACTGTCCGAAGATCCGATGTTGCACACTTGGATGGTGTACACGACCTCGTCGCCGGCCTTGCTCAGCCTCGGGCCCGTCTTCGTGAGGGTAATGGCGGGCTGGAAGAGGTTGATGCTCCACTGGGCGCGGTCCGTGATGTCGTTCGGGAAGCCGTCCGGGTGGTAGTGGACCTCGACGACATTCACGAGCGGATCGGGATCGCTCGGCTGGATCGTGTAGTCGAACGTGTGCGTCTCGCAATCGGTGGGCCCTAGGGATTCGGTGAAGGAGCTCGTCAGATCCCCGAGGACGTTGTCGACCACGCTGACCGGGATGAGTGCGGGGCTGTTGGCCGAGCCCACGTTGCACACCATGATCGTGTACGTGACCGCGTCGCCGACCTTGGACAGCGTCGGGCCGGACTTCGTCACGTCGATGGCTGGGTGGAACAGGTGGGTGACGTGGGTATCGGTGACGACCTTGGCCACTCCCGTGAGGTCGGCGTTCGCCTTGTACGTGGCCGTCACCTTGTTCGTGAGGGTGTCTTGGGCCCCCTCCGTCGGCGTGATGACGTGCTCGGCGACGATCGTACAGGAAGAGTGGGGCCCTAGGGAGGCACCGCAGGTGCTGCTGATGACCTCGGGGTTAGAGAGCTCGAGGATTCCGATCACATCGTCCACGATGCTCTGCTTGTAAAGGGTCGCCGTACCGTTGTTGCGGATCGTGAATGTGAAGACGGCCGTGTCGCCCGTCTTGCTGAGCTCCGGCCCGGTCTTTTCGATCGAAAGCTTGCAGACGTCGAACGGCTGGGGTCCCGCGAAGTCCTTCAGTTCCGCGGTGAACGACTGGGAGCTTCGAGTCTTGCCCATGATCGACGTGAGGCACGGCCGGTTACCGATGAGCCCTTGCACGTCGAGCCCGAACTCCGTGAAGGCGTTCGTTGGCAGGGTCGTGATGACGGCGCCGTGACGATCGTAGTTGGGCCAGGCGCCTCCGTCGATCGGACCGCCGTTGTTGAAGGCGCACGCCGTGTCGGCGGTGTTGCAACCCTCCCCAGTGAGGGTGACGATGGGCGCGCCATACGAGGAGCCCAACCATTCGCGGACCGTCATGGAGCCGAACGATCCGCCGACCTTGAAGTCCATGGACACGATGACGTCACCAATTTCCCGGGCGCCAGAGAAGTGGCATCCGTTGTCCCTGTCGACGGTATTGTTCTGGCAGAGGCCCGTGGCATTGTTCCTGCCGTCGAGCCCGATCTGATCCTGAAACAATTCGACGTCGACGTGGCTGTCGCCGCTCGGGTCGAGGCGCTCGAAGCCTGCATAGATGATCAGGTGATTTGCGAATTGACCGGAAGTAGGCACGGTTGCGTACGCGTATACGTTGACCAGATCGTCCTTCGCCGGGACGTTGCCCTCATCCCAGTGCCAGGTGTCGCCAGGAGGCGCGATCTTGTCGTTGTTCTTGTTTGAGCCGCCGGCCCCGGAGAAGGTCGTGCGGTCGGTGGAGCCGCTCTGCGAGGTGTCGTCCTTGAGGAATGAAGCGGCGAGGCCACCGTAGGGGGCGAGGCTTTTATTGGATCCGTCCGCGTTGAAGATGTCGTTCCAATCGGGTCCATTCGCCGCATCGCCGTCGCCCAGGATATTCGTCCTCCCCGATTCGTCGGTGGCCTTGCCGGGGCCGAGCTCGAAGTAACCGTCGTCATGAACCGCGGTGAGGATGGGCGCAAGGGGCGTGAGTGCCATGACGCCGATCAACACGACCGCGAATGCAATCGTGATCGCCGAGTGCCTCCGTCGAGCAGGCTGCGCGACGCCGCTAGGACGACTCGATCCGAGAGAGGGAGAAACAGGGCGGACCCCTCGAACCCGATGGACGGGACGGACGGCGGGCGTCGGCGCGACGGACGAAGTGCTTTCAACAGCTACTCCTCGGGCGGAGGACGCCGATTCTTCCACGGAGGGTGCGGAAGCGACTGGCGCCATCCCCGGATTCTCTCCCGTGTTTTCTCCCCTCGCGTCCGCGACGCCTGCGAGGACGCTCCGAAGGAGCTCGACCTCCAGTCGCCGCATCTCGGCGAGAGCCTCTTCATCCCGGCGCGCGGCTGCGAGCCAGCGCGTGCGCTGGATCCGAGCGAGGAGGGTGTCCGTGGGGACGTCATACACCGCCGAGGCCTGGTACAGCGATCGCACCCGCTTCGCCGTCTCGAGCAATCGTTCCCTCGACCGCAAGACGGCCGAGGCGTCGGTCAACCACGCGACACTGTCGTTCGATGGGACGTTTTCATCTGACATCCTAGAAAGCCTCCTTCAACCTGATGAGATGGGCAGAAGCCCTTCGCGACTCCGGATGTTGCATCGGCTATATTCCGGCTGTGGAACAGTTTTTGCGGAATTTTCAGCGGACTCGATTCGCCGCGCAACGGGCGACCTCTGCGCCAATTTCGGCGGCGGGAATTACACTCCGACGAAGCGACGATCGCGCTCCGTCCGACTCCCCGGAACGCCCGCTCGAAAAGGCCTTCGAAGCCAAACGCCAACGCAAGAATGCCCGCGCCATGACGCAGCTATGTAGCCCGACGACGCGCGAACGGTCTGCGGCGATTACGGTACCGTAATCGGCACAATTCCGGTATCGATTTCAGTTCTCAGCGCAACTGATTCTCACCGGCCGCGGGTTTGCTCCGACCCGTTAAGTTGTGGGACCAACGATGGTGACCGCCTTGGGGCCCCCGAACGGGGCCCCCAAGCCATGCCGGGCGCTGCCCATGTACACCGTTCGTCGGTCCGCGGTGCGAGCATCCATCCTCGCGTTCATCGTGTGTGCCGGGGCACTGTTGGCCCCCCTGCTGGCCCGAGCGAGCGGGTCGGGGTCCATTCCTCCGACGTTCAGCGGGGACCCTGCGGGCTCCTACATCAACGTGAACGGCTTTCACTTCGATCCGCTCCTCAGTCCGCCGGAATCTCCGGAAGCGCTTCGATATGAACGCGTGCCCCCCGGCGAATCGGCGTACTACCTGTTGCAACTCGAGCCTCCGATCACGGCCGCGATGAAGGCGAGGCTCGCCTCCGAAGGATTCGCCCTCCTCTACTACGTGAGCTTCAACGCATTCGTCGTCCGGGCGAGCCCGTCGGACGCGGTGAGGGCCCGCGACATCCCAGGAGTCCGATGGATCGGCCTGTACGAACCGGCGTTCAAGCTGAGCGCGCACCTCGCCGAGGTCGATTTCCAATCGACGTATGGCGAAACCGCCACCAGCGATGCGGCATCCGCGCCCGACGCGGCGTGGGTCGCATGGTCCGATCCATCCGCCGAGATCGCGGCGGGAGGGCCCCTGTCCGATGGGTCGACGTCGCCCCGGCTTCGCGTGACCGTCCTCCCGTTCGAGGTCTCCCGGGTGCTCCGGGTGGCGGCTGCGATCGACTCGCTCGGAGGGTCGCGCATCACGTGGTCCGATGCGTCGTCCGGCATCGTCCGCGCGGAGATCGGACGGGATGCGCTCGTGGCGCTCGCTCGAACCCCCGACGTCATGTGGATCGACCGGGAGCTCCGGCCGCGGACCCTCAATGACATCGCGCGATGGGTGATCGAGAGCGGGAACGGGACGTCGCATGCGGCGCCGCTCCACGACCACGGCCTCTTCGGCACGGGGGAGATCGTCACGGTGGGCGACACGGGCCTCGACTACCAGCACGACGCCTTCGAGGACCCGTCCAACGCGACGCCCGGACCCGATCACCGCAAGGTCACCGCGTACTACACGCCCTCGGACGCGCGAGGCGACGGCACGGACAACGGGATCAACCACGGCACGCACGTGGCCGGCACCGTCGCCGGGGACGACGGCGTGTGGCACGTGTACGACGGCGACGCGACCGGATCCAACGGCACGGCGGGACCGCACGACGGCCAGGCGTTCGACGCGACGTTGCAGATCCAGGACCTATCCACCGACGGCACGTTCATCTTCCCGCCGTCCGACCTCCACGACATGTATCAAGCGGCGGCGGATCGCGGGTCCTACATCCACACGAACAGTTGGGGCTCGTGCTGCAGCGATTACATCGTGGAGGCGTCCGAGACGGACGACTTCGTCTGGACCCACCCGGACTTCGTCGTCCTGTACGCGGCGGGCAACTCGGGGCCGTCCTCCTCGACGATCAACCCGTACGCGGTCGCGAAGAACGCCATCGCGGTCGGCGCGAGCCAGAACGGTCCGAACCGGGAGAAGATGGCGTCCTTCAGCAGCCGAGGCCCCGCGGGCGACGGGCGCCTGAAGCCGGACGTCCTCGCGCCCGGCGTCGCGATCTGGTCGGCGCACGGGTGCGATCCGAGCGGGCAGTGCGACGATTACGCGCAACTGAGCGGCACGAGCATGGCGACGCCCACCGCCGCGGGGGCCGTCGCGCTCCTCCGGCAGTACTACGTGGACGGCTGGTATCCGACGGGCACGCGGCAGTCCGCCGACGGGTTCGTCCCGTCCGCCGCGCTCCTGAAGGCGACGTTGATCAACGGCGCGGCCGAGATCACGGGGACCGGCGCGTACGACAACGGCGAGGCGCGCTATCCGAACGACAACCAGGGATGGGGCCGCATCCTCCTCGATGATGGGATTTTCTTTCAGGGGGATTCGCGGCGGCTGTTCACCGACGACCACCGGATCGGCGTGAACACGGGCGATTCCGTGATGTATCAGCTCGCGATCGGGGATGCCTCGGTGCCCGTCGAGGTGACGCTCGTCTGGAGCGACTATCCCGGGGCGCCGATGTCGACCCCGAACCTCGTGAACGACCTCGACCTCGTCGTCATCGCTCCGGACGGCACGATCTTCGCGGGGAACCAGTTCACCGGCTACAACCCGGGGGAATCGACGCCGAACCCGGGCGGCTCGGATCGCCTGAACAACGTCGAAGGCGTCCTCGTGCGGAGCGGTGTCCAAGCGGGCATCTGGACCGTCCGCGTCTCGGCGTACAACGTGCCGCAGGGACCGCAGCCCTACGCCTTGGTCGTCACGGGCGGCATCTCGCAGCACCGCGGGTTCGTACGGATGGACCGGAACCACTACCAATCGACCGCCTGGGTCGGCATCGAGGTCATCGACCCGGACCTGAACGTCGACCCGAACGCGCCGGACACCACCACGGCCTCGATGACGAGCACCACGGAGACGACGCCGGAGACCGTGACCTTGACCGAGACGGGCGCGTCGACCGCGATCTTCACCGGATCGATCCAGCTGCAAAACAGCGGCCTACCGACGAACGACGGCCGGCTCCAAGTGCGCAACGGGGACACGATCACGGCGGCGTACTACGACGCGGACGACGGGACGGGCGGAGCCGGCAACGTCTACGACGACGCGACGGTCGACGACACGCTGCCCGTCATCTCGGGCATCGCCGCCGACGGCCTGCGGTTCTTCCGCGTGACGATCGGCTGGACGACCGACGAGGCGAGCGACTCCGTCGTCTACTGGGGCGCCGGCTCGCCGTCGATCCGTCAAGCGGACGCCGCACGCGTGACGAACCACTCGCTCGTCCTCGCGGGGCTCACGCAATCGACGACGTACTCGTATTACGTTCTGTCCACGGACGAAGCGGGCAACACGGCGCGGGCGGATAACGGGAGCGCGTACTACACGTTCCGCACACCGGCGAGGCCGCCCGACTCGCCGCCCTCGGCGGAGTGGCCGCAGTTCCACGCGAACCGCGAGCGGGGTGGCGTGAATCCGACGCCGTACGCGTTGCCGCTGACGGCCCGATGGAACACGACGGCCGGCGGCTCCCGGATCCACTGGAGCGCCCCCGTCATCGACGATCACACAGTCTTCTATACGGAAAGGGAAGGGACGGTGACCGCGCTCGACCTCGGGACCGGCGCGGTCGCATGGCGGGTGTTCCTGGGGGATTTCGGCTACGTGCACGGCACGCCGGCGCTCGATGGGGGCACGGTGTACGTCGCCCTCGTCACGGGAAGCGGGGCGGCCGTGACGTTGTACGCGCTCGATGAGGCGAGCGGCGCGGTCCTCTGGAAACGCACCGCCCCGGCCGTCGGCGCGTCCGCCTTCACGACGCCGGCCGTGGATGGGACGTCCGTCTATTGGACGGACAACAGCGGGAAGAAACTCCATGCGACCGATGTGGCGACCGGGACCGACCGCTGGACGTACGCGATGCCCGACAAGGGATTCCAGGGCCCGACCGTCTGGGCGGGCATCGTCTTCGTCACGGATGCCCTCGGGGACATCATCGCGGTCGACGGGTCGACGGGGATGGAGTTCTGGCGGTCGCGGGTCGGCTCCCCGATCACATCGGCGCCGACCCTGGCGGACGGCGTCCTGTACGTCGGCGACTACTCGGGATCCGTGTACGCGTTCGACCCGCTGACCGGGGCGCGGCTGTGGAAGGCCCCGCAACTGGGGAAGGTCGTCGACGTCGCGTCGCCCGTCGTCGCCGCGGGGCGTGTCTACGTGGGCGTGTTCGCGAATGAGACGGGCGCGGGACGGATGTACGCGCTCGATGCCGCGACGGGGCGCGTGGTCTGGCAATCCTTCATGGCGAAAGGCCCGGTCGGCGCTTCGGCAGCGTACGACAACGGCACCGTCTTCCTCGCGGCATGGGATGGGAAGCTATACGCATGGGACGGCGCGACCGGGCGGCTCCTCCAGCAGTCGCTCGTCTCCCCGGCGGGCAGCACGTCGTCCGTCGCCATCGGGGACGGCTATCTCGTCGTGGGCGATGAATCCGGGAAGGTGAGCGCCTACGGATTCGTCGGGGGCGGTTCGGTCCGTCGCGTGGACGTCACGCCCGCCTCCGTGGACGTCGCCATAGGCGGATCCGCCGCGCTGACCGCACGCGCATATGACGCCTTCGAGAATCTCGTCGGGGGCGCTTCGTTCGCTTGGTCCAGCGAGGCCGGACTGGGTACCGTAACGCCGGCCACGCCGTCGGGCGATGCGGCGGTCTACGGAGCCGGCATGACCTCGGGGACGGACACGGCCGCCGCGACGACCGCCGGATTCACCGGACGAGCGACGGTGAACATCGTGCCGGGAAGCCTCGCCGAAATCGAGGTGAGCCCGGCGACCGTCTCGGTATCGGCCGGAGGAACCGCACAGTTCACCGCGACGGGTCGCGACCGTTACGGCAATGCGGTGGCGCTCTCCGCCGTCACGTGGGCGGTCGGCGGCGGCATCGGCACGGTCGACGCGGCCGGGCGATTCACCGCCGGGATGAGCGTCGGCAACGGTACCCTAACGGCGATGAGCGGAGGCCTCTCCGGCACCGCCACGGTGCGCGTGGTCTCGGCGGCGCTCGCGTCGATCGCCCTCTCGCCACCAACGATCGACGTCGAGGCGGGCGCCACGGTGGTGTTGCACGCCCTCCCCGAAGACGCATTCGGGAATCCCGTCGAGGACGTCACGATCGTTTGGACCCCTACCGCGGGGGACGTCTCGCCGATCGACGGTCGCGGGATGTATGCGACGTACCGTGCGCCCGTCTCCGCGATGACGGCCTCCGTGACCCTCGCCTCGGGATCCGTCTCGAACACGTTCCCGATCCGCGTCGTCAGCGGCACATTGGAACGGGTCATCGTCATGCCGGCGCCGGTCACGGTCCGGCTCGGAAGTGCCGTCGAACTGGAGGCGCTCGCACTCGACCGGTACGGCAACGTCCTGGGCAACGTGACGTTTGCCTGGTCGTCGACGATCGGCTCGCTCGAAATCTCGCCGGACGGCCGGAGCGCCACCCTCACGAGCGGCGACCACACGGGGAGCGGGACGCTGACCGTCGTCGCGGGCCCGAGGTCCGCGACGGTCGACGTGACGGTCGTCGAGGCGGGATTCCCACCCGAGCGGATCCTCGGGATGCCGACGGCGCTGCTCTTGCTCGTCGTGGCGGCTCTCCTGGCCGCCACGGTGCTCGTGCTGACGTCGAAGAACCGGCGGCTCGCGCGACGCCTCGAGCAGGGCGCGCCCGCCCAAGCCGCGGAACCGGAGAAAGCGTCGGGGGACGAAGAACTCGACGAGCCCATCGAAGACTATCCGACGTAGGGTTCCGTCCGCGGAAACCGGTAGGTTTACGGTACCCTGAACGCATCCCTATCCACGGCAACTCACGCGGTTTGTCCACTCTGCGGCAAGTCCTCGAGCCTCCAATCGTTCCCCTCCGGGAGCGGCACCGATATCTCGCTCCAGTCGTTCCGCGGGAAAGGACGCGGGCTCGGATTCGAGGCGATCCGCGAGGGCTCGGGTATGGACGACCCGATGTTGGCGATGGCGGTCCGCGACAAGCTCCAAACGATTGCGCGGGAGTTGGATGCGCACGGATTCCCGGTCGTGGATCCTTCCCTGGCGGACGCGCGCTCCGAGGCGGTGGCCCTCCGCGATCGCACCGCGACCCTCGAGCAGGAACTGGATTTTGAGCGGAAGTCCCGCGACCCGCTCGAGGTCCGCGTCAAGGAGCTTACCGCCGAACTGGAGCGGGACCGTCAGTGGCGGCTCAACACGCTCGCGCGCGTCCTCAAACTGTCGGCGCAGCTCGACCGGGCGAAGGCGACGCAGGAACAGCTGTTCGCGGCGTCGCGTCAGTGCATCGTGAGCTTGCGCGCGATGCGGCAGCAGCTGAGGGGCGTGCCGTTCGCGGCGCGGTCGATGTCTCCCCTCGTGCACGATGTAAAAGGGCTCGTCGACCTGATTCAGGAGTTGCGCTCTCTCTCGTCGATCCGCTCCGCGGCGGACGATTTCGTCACCCGGTAGCGGCGATTTTGCGACGAGACGAGCCCTTTCTGCTCCAGGCGGCGGAGATGATAGGCCGCGAGCTGTCGCGTGATCCCGAGGGCCGACGCGATCCGCGTCGCCGTGCTCTCGCCGCTGCGGTTCAACGCGCTCCAAATGCGGAGTCGCAGGTCGCGGAAGCCCCAGTGCTTCCCGAACAGGTCGTTCTTCGCGAGCTGTTCCGGATTTCCCGCGACGTAGTAGCGGGACCGGCCGTCCGCCTTTCGCTCGTACACGAGGCCGTCCCGCACCATGATCTGGAGGTGATGGCGCGCCGTCCCCACGCCGATGCCGAGGGAGCGCACGATCGAGCGGAAGTGGTCCCCCGGGAGGAGGAGCAGGTGCTCGTACACCCGGCGGCGCGTGCCCTGCTCGAGTCGCCGACGGGCCCCGACTTGGCGGGACGATGCGGTCCCCTTGGTCGAACGTGCCGGATTCGCGGCCGTCTCCCTGCCGGCGGAAGCTCCGTGGCGCCGGACCGGTGGATTTCCCTGCATGCTCTGCGCTTACCCCGGGGTCACTCCCTGACGACGATCGACGCGCGGGACCGCGGTTCTGCGGACGCACGCTGGGACTCCTTCCGCACGATCCTCCGAGCCACCTGCCGCAGGAACCCCTCGGTCGCGGACTTGGGGGCCACGAGGATGAGTTCGTCGATCCCGAACTTCGTCGCCAGGAGGCGCCGGGACTCCGTCTCCACGACGACCTCTGATGGGCTCGGGTCTCCGAGCGTCTCGGCGATCGTCTGGATCGAGGCGAACATCGTCGCCGCCATCACCGTGATCACGTTGTGCGGCACGGCGGTCCGCGTCCAGCCTGCGACGAGCACTCCGGTCTGACGCAACAGCAGTGCGGCGTCGAGCGGACCGTCCGGATCGACGATCGACAAGATGGATGCACCACGCTCTTCCAAATGGCCCATGACTCAGAACCCTCCCCTAGACGGCTTCCCCGACGACTTCCCGGAGTGGTATTGAGAAGGATGGATAAAAAGAATTTGTTCATTCGACTGCGAACCGCGTCGCGAGGCGGCGCGGTCCCGTCGTCGCATTACCCTCGATTTTGAACAGACGACGCGACCTCTCGGCCCCGTCGAGGTTTCCTACAGAGGCTTGATCGGCCTCGATATCGCGATCGCCGTGACGGTCCAGGCGACCAAGACCGGCCAGCCGTAGGCCAAGAACAGGATGAGCGTCGTGTTGAGCTGGTAGTTCCACCTCGCGAAGCCGTCCACGGCCGGGAGCATCACCGAAGCGATCGCCCCGAAGACGATCGCGGCAGCGACGGCGGGGGCGATGGCCCACCGGACCCCGGCGAGGCTTTGCCGCACCGCGAATCGCTCGCTCACGAGCTCCCGGATGAGGCTGCGGGCCTCCTGCATCGTCGGCACGCCCGGTCGCCGAGTCACCGGCATCGGTGTACGTACCTCCACGACGGCGACGTCGCGCTCCATCGTGCCCAGCGTCGCGTCGAGCTCGGCATCGACATCCCGGTCGGCCACGGCGGAGAACCTCATCTCGGCTCGAGCGGATCCGCGGACCACGGCGATCCGTTCGTCCAGCCTCGCGACCTCACGGCCGATCGAGGCGACGTGGAGCGATGCGGCGATCGCCAAGCCGAGGACGAGCAGGACCGAGCCGATGAGCGTGACCACGTACGACTGTGACGCGACGGAGGGCGTGAACCATTCACCGCCAGTCCCGAGCGCCGTCGCCAACGCGAGGACTGCGATCAAGACCAGGGTGGCGACGAACGCAATCGTCACTACTGCTACACGCTTCCCGGCCAACGCGACCCTCTCCCCTGCGTGAGCAGTAGGCTCTTGCTACATGATAGTCCTTTCGGCGATGGACGGGCCCTCTCGCCCCTCGCTGTTGAGGGGTCGACCCCGCACCAAAATAAGGGTCCGGATCGGGAATCCGGTCATTCTGGGGAACCTATTTAGCCCGTGCCACCTCTCCCTATCCGCAACGGGGGCAGGGAGCGTGGGGGGTACCTTTCGTTCATTGAGTGCGTTGTGCCTTGCGATCGTCATGGTCGGCGCGATCGGCGTCGTGCCGGTCGCCTCGCTCTCGCAGGCCGTTGGACGAGCGGTCAATTCCGACGCGCTGGCGCTCGCGAGCGCGGATGCGGCCGCGGCCTTGCGCGGCCCGCAACGGTGGGATGGCGGGCCCGTCGCGGTCCGTCCGGTCTTCTCGGACGTGAATCGACCGATCGAAGTCATCATCGAAGTGGGCGGCCGTTCATTGGCGGCCGAGCAGTCGTACCGCGCGTCGCGGGGGATGCCTTCCCTCGACGGTGCCGCGCAGCGAGCGTACGTCGCGTCGGTGCGCGCGTCCCACGCGGACGTCCGCGCGGCAATCGCCGCGGCGGGCGGGACAGTCCGCTACGAGTACGCGATCGTCTACAACGGGATCGCCGCCGTCCTGGATCATGCGGCGCTCCTCCAGATTGCCGGCATGCCGGGAATCGTCCACATCTCCCCGACGCAGGTCGCCACGATCGCCCTCGATCAGAGCGTGCCGTTCATCCTCGGCGGCAAGACGTACGAGGAGCTCGGTGCGGACGGCACGGGCGTGCGCATCGCGGTCATCGACACCGGGATTGATTACACGCACGCGGCGTTCGGCGGGAGCGGAGACCCGGCTGATTACGCATCGAACGACCCGAGTGTCATCGAGGACGGATCCTTCCCGACGGCGAAGGTGATCGGCGGGACGGACCTCGTCGGCGAGGCGTACGACGCCCGCGGCGCGAGCGCCCCCGGCGGCGCTTGCAGCGCGACTCCTCACCCCGACCCCGATCCGCTCGACGTCAACGGCCACGGGACGCACTCGTCCGACACGGCCGCGGGCATGACGGTCGAGGACGGGGATGGGAACGTTCTGACGCCTCACGGCGTGGCCCCGGGCGCCTCCTTGTACATGATCAAGATCTTCAGCGCCTGCGCCGCCGACGGGAGCGCGAGCACCTCGAATGCGAACGTCATTGCGGCGATCGAGTGGGCGACGGACCCGAACCAGGACGGCGACACCTCCGACCACGCGGACGTCATCAACATGTCCCTCGGCGGCGCCTTCGGACGCGACACGGAGGCAGGCGCCCAAGCGTCGGATGCGGCGGTGGACGTGGGCGTCATCGTCGTCGCGTCCGCCGGCAACTCCGGCAACATCCCGTACATCACGGGAGCGCCCGCGGCGGCGACCGAGGCGATCAGCGTCGCGGCGGGGAACGACCCCGGCATCAAGCTCCAACTCCTGACCGTGGCGAACAGCGCCGGCGCGGACGGCGACAAGGAGTCCGTCGAGGGCGCGTTCACGCCGCCCCTCGCGGAGACGGGGACGAAGTCCGGCCTCGCGGCGAGGCTTGGTGACTTCCTCTCGCCCGCGGCGCAGCTGTGCACCGCCCTTCCCGCCGGGAGCCTCGCGGGGAAGATTCCACTCGTGTCGCGCGGCACGTGCACGTTCCAGCTGAAAGTCGAGAACGCGCAGGCCGCCGGCGCGATCGCCGTCGTCGTGTACAACAGCGTCGGCGGAGACCCGATCGTCATGGGAGGCGTGGGAGGCGTCTCGATTCCCGCGGTCATGGTGAGCATGGCGGACGGAAGCGCCCTCACGAACGCGATCGACGCCGACACGACGTTCACACTGGACCCGGCGAACCAGAAGCCGATCCCGGACCGACTCGCCCCGTTCACATCGCGCGGTCCGCGCTTCAACGACGCCTCGATCAAGCCGGACGTCACCGCGCCGGGCGTGTCGATCCTGTCCGCTCTCGTCGGTTCGGGCACCGGAGCGACTTCGGTGTCCGGGACGTCGTTCTCCTCTCCGCACGTCGCCGGAGCGGCCGCGATCCTCCGCCAGCTCCATCCCGATTGGAGCGTCGAAGAGATCAAGTCGCTCCTCATGAACACCGCGACGGACGCGAAGCCCGGCACGACGACCCCGTACGCGACCTCGCTCATGGGCGCCGGCCGCGTCCGCGTCGACGTCGCGGCGACGACCGAATCCCTCGTGGTCCCGGGGAGCGCCTCGTTCGGCGTCGCGGAGTCGAGCGCTTCCGGGACACAGCAGTACGACGTGAATCTGGAACTGCGCAACAAGGGAGACGCGTCCAAGTCGTTCGCCCTGAGCTCGGCGTTCCGGGTGCCGGGGGACGTCGGCGGGGCGATCACCCTCGTCCATCCCGCCACCCTGTCCGTCGACGCGGGCGGCTCGACCGACTTCACCCTGAGCTTGGTCGTAAACTACAACACCCTCGCAGGGTCGCTGTTCGAGAAGGACGGTTTCCTCACCCTCACGGAATCGGGGGGCGGGGACATCCTGCGCGTGCCGTTCCTCTTGATTCCGATCGCCAGGTCCGCGGCCCACGCATCCGCGGCGGACATCGCCCTCGGCTCGTCGTTCATGGTGCAGAACCCGGGGGTCCGCGCGACGCGCGTCGACGTGTATCAGCTCGGCGCGACCTCGCCGAACGAGGACTTGATCGCGGAGCCCAACGGCCTGCCGAACGATCCGGACGACTGGTTCGACATCCGCGCGACCGGTGTGCGGTCGTTCGGCAAGGATCCGGTCGGCTCGAAGGCGGACCAGGTCCTCGAATGGGGCATCTCCGTGTGGGGCCGCCGGAGCGCGCCAAGCCTCCTGGTCACGGACATCGTGATCGACGTGGACGGGGGCGGGCCGGACTACCTCGTCGAGGTCGCCGACCTCGGCCTCCTGACGACGGGATCCTTCAACGGCGCGATGGCGTCCGCCGTGTTCAGCCTGAACCCGAAGCCCGGGAAGCCGTCGGGATTCCTCGAGTTCATCGTGCCGAACACCTTGCACGCGTCGTGGCAGAGCGCACCGCTCTTCCTCGCGGACCTGAACACGCTCGCGCGGGCGAACAACCAGCCCAAGATCGGCCTCGCGAACGAGCCGTTCTCGTACGTCGTCATGACGACGGACCTCGAGACGGGATCGTTCGACGTGTCCCCCGTCGGGATGTTCAACGCGAAGCAGGTCCAGCTCAATGCGGTCCCGAACACCGTCGCGATCCTCGGGGCCGGGGGCAGCGCGGGAATCACCGCGGTCGGCGCCACCCCGGGCGGACTCCTCCTGATCTACCGCAACAACGTCGCGGGCGCGGACCAGAGCGAGGTCGTCACGGTCCACGCGTAGCCCGCCCGCGTGCCGCGGAAGGGATCCGACAAGGCGACCTCGGCGGGAGCCGCCTCGAATAACGTACAAATAGGGTCCGCTCCATCGAGTCCGCCTTGCTCGACATCCGGCTCGTCCGCGAGAGCCCGGAGGTCATCCGGCGCGACCTCGCGAAACGCAACGTTCCGGAGAAGGCGAAGCTCCTCGACGACGTCATCCGATGGGACAAGGAATGGCGGGAGGCGCTCGCGGGCGCGGACGCGCTGAAGCGGCAGAGAAACGAAATCACGCGGCAGATCGCGGACGCCAAGAAGGCCGGCAAGGCGACGGAGAAGCTGCGGAAGGAAGCGGCCGACCTGCCGAAGAGAATCGAGGCGCTCGACGCGAAGAGCGAGGCGCTCGCGGCGAAAGTCCGGGAGGGCCTCCTGCGTTTGCCGAACCTGCTCCACGAGAGCGTCCCGGTCGGGAAGGACGACACGGAGAACGTCGAGATCGCGAAGTGGGGGACGCCGCGGAAACTCGAGTTCGAACTGAAGTCCCACGGCGAGCTGCTCGAGGCGCTGCGGCTCGCGGACTTCGAGCGCGCGCGGAAGATCGCCGGCGCGGGGTTCGTGTACCTCCTCGGAGACCTGGTCCGGCTGGACCAGGCGCTCCTCGCTTTCGCCCTCGACCACATGGTGAAACAAGGCTTCACGCCGGTCTTCCCGCCGTTCATGATGCGCCGCGCGGCGTATCAGGGCGTCGTCGACCTCGGGGATTTCGAGACGGTCATGTACAAGATCGACGGAGAGGACCTCTTCCTGATCGCGACGTCGGAACATCCGATGGGCGCGATGTACATGGACGAAATCATCGACGAGGCGGATCTCCCGATCGCCCTCACGGGCATCGCGACCCAGTTCCGGCGGGAGATCGGCGGGCACGGGGTCGACACGAAGGGCCTCTTCCGGATGCACCAGTTCAACAAGGTCGAGCAGTTCGTCTTCTGCCGTCCGGAGGACAGCTGGACGTGGCACGAGAAGCTCCGCGCGAACGGTGAGGCGATCTACCGCGCCCTGGAGATCCCGTACCGCGTCGTGAACTGCTGCACCGGGGACATCGGGACCATCGCGGCGAAGAAGTACGACGTCGAAGCGTGGTATCCGCGGCAGAAGAAATACGGCGAAGTGATCAGCTGCAGCAACTGCACCGATTACCAAGCGCGGCGGCTGAACATCCGCGCAGGGAAAGTCGGCGGTGACAAGTTCATCCCGCACACGCTGAACGCGACCGCGATGGCGACCTCTCGCGGCCTCGTCGCGGTCCTCGAAAACTACCAGCGGGAGGACGGGAGCGTCGAGGTGCCGAAGGTCCTGCGACCGTTCATGGGCGGGGAAGAGACGATCGGGCGCGTCGGCCGAGACCGTGAGTGACGCGCGGTGGCCTTCTGCCGGTCCGATCACCGCAACGTTCATCCCTACGTCCCACGCTTCGACGATCCCGTGGCGGATGCGCTCGCGGTGCGAGGGATGCGGAAGCGCTTCGGGAAAGTCGTCGCGGTCGACGACCTGTCGCTGTCGATTGCCCACGGCGAGATCCTTGGGCTCGTCGGCCCGAACGGGGCGGGCAAGACCACGGCGCTCCGATGCCTCTGCGGCCTCCTCCGGACGGATGCGGGACAGGCCTGGATCGAAGGCCACGACATCGTCGCGGATCCGCTCCCCGGCCCGACACGCGCTCGCTTTCATCCCGGAAGTCCCGCACCCGTTCCCGTTCCTCACCGCGAAGGAGCATCTGATCTTTGTAGCGCGGACGTACGGCCTTTCGGACGGCTGGGAGGCGCGGGCGGACCGCATCCTCCACGCGCTCGACCTCGATGAGAAAGCGGACAGCATCGCGATGGAGCTGTCGAAAGGCCAGAAGCAGAAGATCCATCTCGCGATGGCGATGGTCCGCGATGCCACGGCCCTCGTGCTCGACGAACCGCTGATCGGGATTGACCCGAAAGGCGCCCGCGTCCTGAAGGAATGGATCCGCGAGCGCGCGCGTTCGGGGGCCGGAGGGATCGTGAGTTCCCACAGCCTACCACTAATCGAGGCCGTGTGCGAACGGGTTGCGATCATGGACCACGGGAGGATCGTCGCCCAGGGGACGATCGACCAGCTGCGGGAACAAGCGGCGGCCGAGCGCGGGACGTCATTCGAGGACGTCTTCTTGCGGATCACGGAGGGCGCGGAATATCGAGCGACGTGACGAGTTCGCGATCCTCCGGTGGATCTCGGCGCGCACAATCCGGAACTGGCTGCGGTGGGCGAGCCGCAAGGTGTGGTTCTGGGCGACGATCGTCCTCTACAGCTTCCTCGCGATCCCGGTCCTCGTCGGGTTGATCGGCTCCAACGCTCGCCCCGAGACCCTCGGAGCGATCCCGTTCTCCTCCGGCCTGCTGGCGGTGCTCGTGCCGGGCGCGTACGCCTTGGTCGGCGTCGCGGTCGGCGCGTTGAGCCTCATCATCCGTCCTCCGGTCGCCGAGATCGTGTTCCCGGCACCGATTCGGCGGGCCTCGGTCGTCCAGGCCCGCGTCCGTCGGGCGTTCGTGCGGACGACGGGGGCGACCGGGGTCATGGCCCTGCTCGCGGGGCTCGTGATCGGGAAGTTCTTCACGGTCCCCGGGTGGCTCGAGGCATCACGGATCTTCGCGGTCTTTGCCCCGCTCGTCGGCACGATGTGGACGGGGGGCCTCCTCGTCGCGTACGGCCTGAATCGGTCGAAGGAGAAGACCCAGGTTTTGGTGGGCCTCACCGCCCTCGGCGTGTTCCTGCTGAGCGTCCCATCCGTCACCTTCCTGGACGGGAACCTATGGGACGATCCGCTCCTCATTCTGCTCGTGTCCCTGGCCATCCCGCCGGCGAAACTCCTGCTGGATTTCCCGCTCGGAGCCGCCGATATCCTCGCAATCTCCCTCGGGTGGGTCCTCTTCGCGGCGCTCCTGTTCCTGGCGCATGAGTGGCCCTACCAGGTCTACGAAGACTTCGGAGGGAGGCGAATGGGGTCCTTCGAGGCGCTGTCCCGCGAGCGAGCGCCGAGCTCGGAACTCGTCCGACGCATCGCCCTCCGATTGCGCGCGCGATACCGCGACGTCGGATCAGGCATGTGGGCCCTCGTCGGCCGGAACCTCACCGCCCTCCTGCGATTCCCATACGTCGTCGTGAACGGCGTGTTGGTCGGAACGGTCCTCTTTGTCGTGGCACCGGTGGGCGTCGCCGCGGACGCGGGCGGCATCCACGCCGCGGGGACCGTCGTCATGTTAGGCGTGATCTTCGCGGTCCTCCTGCAGATCGGCTCGCTCAGTCCGTCGAGCGAGATGCCCCAGCTCGAGACGATTCGCCTCCTCCCGCTTCGGCCTTCGCAGGTGATCGGCGGGTACCTGATTGCCGGCGCTGTCCTGCCGGCGGCCTTCGCGTCGGCAGTTGGTTTGGTCGCTGGATTCGTGGCGTCCTCGCCGCTCCTCGGCCTCCTCGGGTTCGGCGTCGTCGAATCCGTGGCGCTTGCGTCAATTAGCTGGGCCATCCTCGCGGGCACATTCGCACCGCCCCTATCCGTCGGGGAAATGGGTCTCCGGCAGGGAGGGATGATCTTCTCGCCGTGGGCACTCGTCATCGCGTTGTCAATCTCGATGGAGGGCTTTCCGCTGCTCGCCGTGTGGGGCGACCCGTCGACCTTCCTGATCGGAGGCATCATCATTGGGTTGAACGGATTCCTCGCGGGAATCGCTCTCGCCGCGGCCGCGGCTCGATTCGCACGGCCGCCACGCAAGTGACCATGGTCCGCAATCGGCCCCGCCAAAAGTTCCTTAATGATTCGGGTCCTTGCCCTCGTTGGTCCCCATGTCCCTCCTGTGCCCGATCGACTTTCGCTATGGGAGGCCGAAGATGCGGGGCATCTTCGAAGAAGACGCGCGGTTGCAGCGGCTCCTGTACGTCGAGGCGGCGCTCGCTCGGGCAGAGGCGAAGGTTGGGCTGATCCCGAAAGAGGCAGCGGCGGAAATCGCGAAGAAGGCCACGACGAAGAACGTCACGGTGAAGCGCGTCGAGGAACTCGAGAAGGATACCCGGCACGACCTCATGGCGGTCGTCCTCGCCCTCACGGAGGCTTGCGACGGCGACGCGCGGAAGTACGTCCACCTCGGCGCGACGAGCAGCGACATCCTCGATACCGCCACCGCGCTCCAGCTGGGCGACGCGATCCGACTCATCGACGACGACCTCGATGGCTTGATCGACGTCTTCGCATCGCTCGCCTCGAAGCACAAGCGCACGATCATGCTCGGCCGCACACACGGTCAGGCCGCCGTGCCGATCACGTTCGGATTGAAGATGGCCGTGTTCGCTTCGGAAGTCGCGCGGCAGCGCGAGCGGCTCCGGCAGGCGACCCCGCGGATCGTCGTGGGCAAGATGTCCGGGGCTGTCGGCACGGGCGCTGCGTTCGGGCCGCACGCCGCCGAGATCCAGAGGGCCGTCCTGGGCGACCTCGGCGTCGGCGTGGAGGACGCCGCGACCCAGGTCGTCGGCCGCGATCGCCACGCGGAGTTCGTCGGCGTGATTGCGAACCTCGCCGCCTCCCTGGAGAAGTTCTGCACGGAGGTGCGCAACCTCCAGCGCACGGAGATTGGGGAAGTCGCCGAGGCGTTCGAGGCGAAACAGGTCGGCAGCTCGACGATGGCGCAGAAGGAGAATCCGGTCGCCTCGGAGAACGTGTGCAGTCTCGCCCGGATCGTCCGCTCGCTCGTGACGCCGGCCCTCGAGAACGTGCCGCTGTGGCACGAGCGGGACCTGACGAACAGCGCGGCGGAACGAATCCTCCTGCCGCACGCCTGCGTCCTGATCGACGAGATGCTCGCGCGCACGACGGAGATCTTTCGCACGCTGCGCGCCTATCCGGACCGCATGAAGACGAACCTCGAGGCGACGAAAGGACAAGTCATGGCGGAGTCGGTGATGATCGCCCTCGTGGGTAAGGGGCTCGGACGGCAAGAGGCCCACAAGCTCGTCCGCGAGACGGCGCAGATGGCGCGATCGAAGGGAATCGATCTGCGGGACGCGCTCCTCGCGGAGCCGAAGGCGACGAAGCTACTCTCGAAGAAGGAGATCGATGTGGCAATGGACCCGGCCGCATACCTCGGGGACAGCGTGGCGATCGTTGACGCGGTCGTGAAGCGAGTGCACTAGTCCGTTCAAGGACGGAGCCACGCAATCCGCACTGGGCTAGGGATTGCCGCGGGATCCCCAATCGCGGTTGTCCCGCGAACCCTTAAGAATCATCCGAGGCTTTCGAACGCGATGCAGTTCGCCCGTGTCGTCGAAGCGTACGAGAAGATCGAGGCGACGACGAAACGGCTCGAGATGACGGACCTCCTCGTCGGTCTCTTGCGGGAGATCCCGAAGGAGGATCTCGACAAGGTCGTGTATCTCACGCAAGGGCGGATCCATCCCGACTACGAAGGCATCGAACTCGGCCTCGCGGAGAAGATGGTGATCCGGGTCCTCGTGCTTGCGACGGGGCTCGACGACGCCCGCGTGCAGAGGCTGTGGAAGGAAAAGGGGGACCTCGGTCTCGTCGCGGAAGAGGCGCTCGCCGCGCGTCGGCAGAAGCCGCTCGAGTCCACGCCGCTCACGACCGCGAAAGTGTACGCGAACTTGGACGCAATCGCCCGGGAATCGGGCGAAGGGAGTCAGGATCGGAAGATTCGTTTGCTGTCCGACCTGCTCGGCAACGCCACGCCAGGGGAGGCGAAGTACATCGTCCGCATGGTCGTCGGGCAGATGCGACTCGGCGTCGCGGACATGACGATCGTGGACGCGCTCGCCTCCGCCTACGCGACAAAGGCGGATCGAGACCGCGTCGAGCGCGCCTACAACGTGTCGTCGGACCTCGGCGAGGTCGCGCGCGCGATCGCGGCGAAGGGTCTCGGCGGCCTGGAAGAAATCCATCTGAAACTGTTCCGCCCCATCCGCGCGATGCTCGCAGAACGGCTCGAGACGCTCGAGGAGATCTTCGAGCGGATGGGTGAGGCGGCCCTCGAGTACAAGTACGACGGCCTCCGGGTCCAGGCGCACGTCTCGCCGAACGAGATCAAGCTGTTCTCCCGCCACCTGGAGAACATCACGGGACAGTTTCCCGAGATCGTCGCAGGGCTGAAGGCCGCGATCCGAGGGAACGGGGCAATCGTGGAAGGCGAGGCCGTGCCGGTCGACCCGAACACGGGCGAGTTCCTCCCGTTCCAGGAGGTGAGCCGCCGGCGCGGGAGGAAGACGGAGGTCGAACGGATGGCGAAGGAGTTCCCGGTCACCCTGTTCGCCTTCGACTGTCTCCTCCGCGGGGACGAGGACTTGACCGCTCGGCCGTACACGGAGCGCCGCAAGGCGCTGGAAGCCGCGCTCACGCCGAATGAGGGGATCCGGCACTCGACGGTCCGCGTGACGGACGACGTCAAGCAGGCCGAAGCGTTCTTCGACGAGGCGCTCCAAGCGGGCTGCGAGGGGCTCATGGCGAAGGCGCTCGACTCGACCTACGACGCAGGCGCTCGCGGGTATCAGTGGATCAAGTTTAAGCGGGAGTACAGCGCCGCCTTGAGCGATACAATCGACCTCGTGATCGTCGGGGCGTTCGCGGGGCGCGGCAAGCGCGCCGGCTCCTATGGCGCACTCCTGATGGGGGCCTACGACGATCAGGCGGATACATTCCGGACGACGTGCAAGCTCGGCACGGGATTCGCCGACGAGACCTTGCTCGCGTTGCCCGAGAAACTCAAGGCCGCCAAGAGGGATCGCAAGCCCGCGCGGGTCGACTCGAAACTCGAGGCCGACGTCTGGTTCGAGCCGCAAACCGTCCTCGAAGTGCGGGGCGCAGAAATCACCGTGAGCCCTGTCCACACGTGCGCGTGGGGTGCAGTCCGCGAGGGCGCAGGACTCGCCGTGCGGTTCCCCCGGTTCACGGGGCGGTGGCGAGACGACAAGGGACCGGAAGACGCGACGACCGCGAAGGAACTCCTCGAGATGTATCGCCAGCAGCTCAAGCAGGCGAAGAAGCCGTCCGGATGACTACGGCATCCCGAACCGACCGGTCGTCGCCCGTCGGTGGAGGACCGTCTCCAGATCCGTGAGACGCGCGAGACGGATGAACCCAGGCGGCCCTACCGCAGTGTCGTAGAAAAGACCGCGATCAATCAGGGCCGTCGACAACCCGAGTGCGTCGGCGCCTCCCAAGTCGACCGGGGAGTCGGAGACGAAGATGCTTTCGCCGGGCGAAGCCTTCAATTCCTTCATCGCGGCTCGATAGATTTTCGGGTTCGGCTTGTACGCCCGCACCTTTTCGGAGATAATCGCGGCATCGAAAAGAGGCCGCAGGCCGAGGCGCTCCACCACGGGCGTGACGGCGTCGGTGTCGCCGTCCGTCACGAGCGCGAGGCCATCGGAGCGAGACCGGAGGGACCGAATCCAGTCGACCGAGGCGTCGTCGTGGAGGACGCACGTTTGGGCGAAGTCCGCCCATGCGCCGCTCACCAAGCGGCCAGAGTCGAAGGAAATGGCCCTTCCCGTGAGGAGTTCGGCGAGCGCCTCCGCCGCGAGGTCGCGCTGGGGGCGAAACTTTCGACCTTGCGCGCGCGGCAGTCGGTCCGCCGTCCGCCGCGCCCACTCTAGCGCGAGTCCGTCCGCCTGATCAGGAGCGATCCCCAGATCCACTTGGAGACGCTCCGACATCGAGGAACCGATGCCCCGAAGGTCAACCAAAGTCCCGCCGAGGTCAAAGAGGACGAATGATCTCGTTGTCAGTTCGGTCCCACCCGTCTATAGGTCATCCCGGAGACCGGAAAGAACACGGGTATTTATTTGGCGTTTCTTATATCGCAGACGACGTAGGGACGTCTGGATCGGACGATGGCGGACTGGATCAGCACGGTCCTCAAGAGCGCGCCCCTGGTCTCTGCGGCGGCGTGGCTGCTCCTAGCCGCCCTGCAGGTCTACCGTGACCGGTGGCACACCTGGACTGAGAGATTCTTCTTGCTCTCCTGTTTTTTCGCAGGTTTCTACGCGGTCGGCGACTGGCTTTTCTTTAACGCGGATCCAAACAGTCTGCGGGCGCTGGAAACCGCCGCCACGATCAGTCTCACGGGGCTCGTCCTCGCCGTGAACTTCTTCCTGCTTTTCACGCTCGTCTACGTGGATCGGATGAGACGTAGGTATTGGGCTTTCGTCTTCTTGACCGTGGCGGTGCTGATCATGGTGTGGACCACTTCGATTGAGAGCGTGGTCCCTCCGTCGGGCGGAGGCGTCCCGATCGCCATCTTCGCGCCGATCCCGTTCGCGCTTCTGCTCGTGTACGTCCTCGTGTACGCAATCATCGGAATCTGGAATCTGTACCGGCTCTACCGCATCGTCCGCGAGAGCAGCAAGATGCTCGCCAGGCGGGCCGCCGGGCTCATGGTCACGTTCACCCTCGTCTTGGTCTTGGGACTCGGGACGAACGGGCTCTTAGGCGTCATGCAGAACCATGATTTCCCGCCCCCTCTGTCGACGCTCCTCATCTTTGTGGCCGGGAGCGCCTACTACACGCTCTATCCCGTCGGCAGGCAACGGATCTCGGAAGCGATTCGTCTCTTTCAGGCCCGCCGGTACGCGATCAAGGCCGTCTTCCTCACCTATGGGGACGGCACCTTAATCGGCTCGAAAGTGCGGCCCGGGGAAAAGGTGGTCGACCAGGATTTGTTCGGTGCGACGCTCGACGTCATCCAGAATTTCATGCGCACTTCGTTCCCGATCCTCCGCGGGAAGAGCCTCAGTGCGATCACCCACGGGAGCTACACGCTGATCATGGAGCGCGGACGATACGCATACATCACCGTCGTCCTCGAGGGCGAGGAGTCGGACCAACTGCGACGCCAGATGAGGGACTTACTCCTCAATTTCGAGGCAGAGAACCGACAGGTCCTCATGAAGTGGCAAGGTGTACCGAGCGACGCGAAGGGGACGGAAGAGATGATGACCCAATTCTTCATCGAGTCGCCGCTCGTCTAAGCGTACACTTGGATGAGGCCGATCGGGGAACCGAGGACGAACAGTTTGCGGGGCTTCGGCGTGAGACGCACGATCTTCTGACGCAGCTTCAGCTCCCGTTCGCGGTAGCGCGCCTTGATCTCGTCGATCGACGCGTACTTCTTCGAGAGCGCCTCGCCTTGGTGCAGGAGCTTCGCCAGATACGTGACCGCGACCATCGCGGCGTACTCGTCGAAGTTCCAGTTGCTGTGCACGGTGCCGTTCTGCGAGTAGACGTACGCGGATTTTCGCATCCGGATCGGGATCCATCCACCCGCGATACCGAGCTTCGTGTGCCGCACCACGACGTCGATGGTCGGGAGGACCTCGAGCAACTTTCGTCCTTCCGCAGTGAGAAACCACTCCTCCTCGTAGTCCATCAGGAAGTGCGCGTCGAACTTCGGCTCCCTCGGCGGCGGGAATGCGCGGCGGAAGGTGTCTTCGAGCTCGTATCCTGGGTGGATCCCCTCGAGGCGGATCGCGAGGCCGTGGCGGCGCGCGTATTCGCGGAACGGCTCGATGCCCTTCGCCAGGATCTCCAGGAACCGCTTCGTGTCCTCCGGGCCGCGCTCGCGGTTGTACACGGTGTGTGTCAGGATCACGTTCGTCCGCGCGCCGAGGCTCGCGAGCGTGTGCACGAGGGCGAGGCAGTACAGGCCCGCGTCCGCCTCGACGTCGTACGCCACGGGGACGGACAGCGTCGACCGCGTGCCGTCGGGGATGTCGTACATCACAAGGTCCTGGATCCCCAGCAGCGCCTTCTCCGGCTCGATGCCGAGCCCGAGGGAATGGGAGAGGTTGTCCCACGAATCCGCGAACGCACCTCGAATCGCCTCGGGCGTGGCCAGTTGCAACGCCCCTCCACTCCGGGCCGGGAGTGGTGTTCGTCCGTCGACGTAGTCCGCCGACTCCACGAGGCTCTGAAACAACTCCTCATGGAGGCGGTGTTCCACGGCGTCGGGTTCGATGGAATCAGGGGGTTCCAGTCCTGGTTCTTCGGGGGGCGCAGGGCGCGCCTTCGACGAGATACTAGCGGTCACGGGCCACCCTCTCCCACTGTTACCAGAACTGATTACCACCTATTTAGATGCTACGGTTGATACCGAAAGATAGGATATGTTAAGAGTTATAGGAACCATCAAATACCGCCACGGCGTTCCCGGATCGATGTCCGGGACGGGGGACAAGGTGCAGTTCAACATCCGCGTGGACCGCACGGTCCTCGATCGGTTCCGGGAGTACTGCCGACGGAACGGCTTGGACCCGCACGGCCAGATCGTCCTCTTCATGAGGCGGGTCCTCGAGACGGAATTCGACTTTCAGGAACGGCTGTGGTCGGCGTTGAAGGAAGAGGGCTCGTGAAGAGCGAGGCCGGCAGCGGAGCGTCGAAGCGGCGCGCGAGGATCGCGAGGTCCCGACGCCCGATCGCCTCCGGGGCCGCCGTGAGGAAGAACCGGCATCCGTGGAGGCTCGCGATGTCGAGGCAGTCCTTCACGAACGGGAGCCACGTCTTCAGGTCGACGTAGAGGGCGACCTGTTCGAGCCCGACGAGGACGAGGTCGCTGCCTGGATGCGAGGAGGCGAAGTTCGTGAGGGTGCGCCGCGCCTCCGTGTCGAGCGCTTTCGGGCGCACGCACACGACGCCGGGCTGCGGGTGTTCCGTAATCCAGACGATTTCGAATCTCTCGCCATAGCGCACGCGCGCCTTCGACGGATGTTCCGTCGTGAAGAGCAGCCCGTGCCTCGCGCCGACGAGGGGCAACGCCACGGGGACGTCCTCGGCCGGGATCGTCAGGAGGACGGGATCCGTGGGGCCGCTCGACGCCGGCCCGGGCGCCTCGACGATCTCGAGAAACCGGTCGACGGACCCTCGGAGGATCGCGATCTGCTCCGGCGTGAAGGTCCCGACCCCCGCCGCCACGATCACGGTGCCCCGCGAAGCGCTCGCCTGGTTCGTCACGCGCTTCAGGAATCGCGCGACCGCGTCGAAGCCGGCGAAGGTCGCGAGGTAGTCGAGGTCGTCGAGGACGACCACCGTCCCCGGATTTTCGCGGAGGAACTTCAGGACCGTGTGGACGAGCTCGAAGTCGAGGCCGTTCGGGCGCACGGTCCGCTCTTCGCTCGACGCCGTCGTGACCCAGAGGATCGGCGTGCGCTCGAGCCCGAAGCGGGATGCGACGCGGCTCGGCGCGAGGCCGGTGACGCACAGGCCCGGCGTCGTCGAGACGATCTCCCGGAACGCGCCCATCGCGGCGGTCCGGCCGTTCTCGACGACGAGGTAGTTGAGGCCGCGCTCCAGGCGGTGCTTCGCGGCACTCGGGGCTTTCGCTTCGACGACCGGCGGAATTTCGAGATACTGATATCGCGCAACCGCGAAGGCGATGAAGACCGACCACATCATCGTGTACACGGATCCGAGGCCGAGCCGGGTGCCGCCCGCCGTCAGGAGAGGCCAGAAGAGCTCCGTCACCGCGGCCGGGACCGTCCCGAGCAGCAGGCCGAGGAGCACGACGCCTTGCACCCGACGACTCGGCGTCTTGCGGACCCGCCACCACGAACCAACGAAGAGCATGACGGAGGTGAACATCCACACGAAGAAGAGCGGCGCGAAGTACACGTACGTCGGCGCGACCCGGGCGCTCGGGCCCAGCCAATTCGAGGACATCCCGGCGATGATCAGGTCCGTCCCTACGACCAGGTAGGCCCAGGCGACGAACGGGAGATAGATCGCGAGCAGGACCCACGGTCGCCGGAAGCGAGGGGGCCGGGCCGGATACGTGACCGCGAGGTGGTACAACGCCGCCGGCACGAGGGTGATCGCCGTCCACACGACACGGGCCCAGACGAACAGGGCGTCGGGAGACATGGACGCGAACGAACGCAGCACCGCTTCACCGAGGTCCCACGTGACGAAGGCGATCATCACGACGACCACGGCCCGGTTCGCGGGACCGCGCGGGTTCAGCCCGAAGACGTACGCGCCGAGGAACCCGCTCACGGCGAGGGCCGCGAGGGATAACACCCCGCCGCCGGTCAGCGTGAAAACGTCGGACGTCGTGGTCATTCGGACACGATCTCGAAGGTCCCGCGCTCGACGAGGAGCGGGTAGTAGTCCAAGTCGTGCTCGACCCCGCGCATCTTCACGACGCCGATGTACCGTCGCACGGAGGTGCTCATGCCGACGTCGACCTCGCGCATGCGCAGGTGGATGATCGTATCCGCGAGGAACTCCTCGACGCCGAAGTGCGCGAAGTTCACGCTGTCCCGGGGCATCTCCGAGACGAGGAACGTCGTCGCGTTCAGATCCCGCAACTCCTCGAAGAATTGGAAGATCTCGTTCCGCGGGCTCTCGAACGGGGCGAGGGCGTAAAGCGCATCAAGGCTGTCCAAACAGATGAGGTCGCAGCCCATCTCCTCTTTGTACCGTGCGAGCTGGCGACGTAGGCCGAGGAGCCACCGCGGCTGCTCCCGGACCTCCTCGATCTCCCGCCGCAGGCCGCGGACGTCGATGATGTGCACGCCTTTCGCGTGGCCCGGGTCCATGCCGAGGGACGTCATCTGCGACATCAGCGAGGCGCGGCTCTGCTCCATCGACAGGTAGAGCCCCGAGGCGCCGTGCTCCTTCGCCTCGTTGAAGAGGATGCGGTACACGAAGGACGACTTGAGGGATCCCGGCGGGCCCGCGACGAGGGCGATGTGCCCGCGCGGGATGCCGCCGCTGAGACGGTCGTCGAGGCCGACGACGTACGTCGATATCCGATCTGGAGTAGCCTCGGACAGCACAGAACCCCCTCCCGACCCGGACGGGCTGTACGGACATCGGTGTAGGCGAATAAAACGGTATCGCGCGTGTGCCCGGCGAGCCGATCCTCGGGGACGCCGCGGAACCATTAAGGCGACGTCGTTGTTCCTTCGGAGAATCCGATGCCCGCCACCGTGGCCGTCGGCACGCAGTTCGGGGACGAGGGCAAGGGCAAGATCATCGACTTCCTCGCGGACCGGGCGGACGTCGTCGTGCGGTTCCAGGGCGGGGCGAACGCTGGGCACACGGTCCAGGTGGGCGAGGAACTGTACGCCTTCCACCTCCTGCCATCAGGCGTGCTTCGCACGCGGACGATGAACGTCATCGGGAACGGCGTCGTCGTCGAACCCGCGCAGCTCCTCAAGGAGATCGACGAGACGCGCGAGCGCGGCCATCCCGTGAAGAACCTCCGCATCAGCGACCGTGCGCACGTCGTCATGCCGTACCACAAGATCCTCGATGCGCTCGAGGAGAAGCTGAAAGGAAACCTCGGGGCGGGCACGACCTTGCGCGGCATCGGACCCGCCTTCGAAGACAAGGTCGGACGCTTCGGCATCCGGATGGCCGACCTGATCGACCCCGAGACTCTACGGGCGAAACTCCGGACGATCGTGCCGATCAAGCAGCGGGTCATCGAGGCGTACGGCGGCGACGACCGCCTCGACCCCGAGTCGATGTTGGCGGAATCCACCGCATACGGGGAGCGGCTCGCGCCGTTCGTGATCGACACGTCCGCTTGGCTCGATGCGGCCCTGCACCGTGGGAAGCGCATCCTGTTCGAGGGCGCGCAAGGCACGCACCTCTGCATCGACCACGGCGTCTACCCGTACGGCACGTCGAGCGACTGCGTGGCGGGCGCCGCCTCGGTCGGCGCGGGCGTTGGGCCGCAATTCCTCACGGACATCCTCGGGGTCGCCAAGGCCTTCACGTCGAGGGTCGGCACGGGTCCGTTCCCGACGGAACTCGAGGGCCCGGTGGCGGAGCATCTCCGGGAGCGCGGGGGCGGGGAGTACGGCACGACGACCCGCCGGCCCCGACGGGTCGGATGGGTCGACCTCGTCATGCTCCGGATGTCCGTCCGCGTGAACGGGCTGACGGGCCTCGCCCTGACGAAGCTCGACGTCCTCGGAGGGCTCGACCGCGTCCGAGCGTGTATCGGCTACCGCCACGCGGGCGCGACCCTCAAGGAGTTCCCCGCGAGCATGCGCGTCCTGTCGGAGTGCGGCCCGATCTACCGCGACTTCGAGGGATGGCCCGAGTTCTCCGAGGCCGACTGGATCGGGATCGCGAAGAAGGGCCGGCGCGCGCTCCCGGAAGCGACGCGCAAGTTCGTCGCGTTCATCGAATCGCATCTGAAGGTCCCCGTCCGGATCGTGTCCGTCGGGCGGTCGCGCGCCGCGACGATCGGTCGGTGACCGACGTCACGGGATCGGCTCGGCGATGTCTGCGCCCACGATCCGAGCAAGACGCTCGCGCAACTCGCACGCCTTGCACACGGCGTGGACCGTCGGCTCACCGCACCGGGCGCACGCGTTGAGCGTCGCCGGCGGGTACTTCCCCTGGAGGAGCGGTCGCATCTCATCGTATCCGCGGAGGATCGCGTGGCGGGTCCCCGGGCTCTCCTCCTCGAGCCGGTGCACGATCTCCCGGAAGCGGCCGCGTTGCGCGCGCTCCGCGTACGGGCACGTCGCATCGTGGAACTCGATCCCCCGCAACATCGCGTACAGGTAGACCTCCTTCTCCGGGATCATCCGGAGCGGCTGGATCCGCGGCACGAGTCCCGGCTGGCGGACTTCATGGGGCCCGAGGCGCGCGAGCCTCTCGACGTCCCCCCGGGCGACGTTCATCAGGATCGACTGCGCGGTGTCGTCGAGGTTCAGGCCCGTCGCGACGTAGTCGGCGTCGAGCCCGCGGGCCGCGCGGTTCAGGGCATGCCGGCGGAAGGGACCGCAGTAGCTGCACGGGATCGCCCCCGGGTCGAGCGCGACGACGTCGTCCATCTCTCGGCCGACCGTGTCGGCATACGCGAGGACGCGGTGCTCGATCCCGAGCTTCGCGCAGAGGCGGCGTGCGTGCTCGATCCCTCCCGGCCGGTAGGAGGCGATCCCCTCGTCGATCGTGATCCCGATCAGTTCGACGTCGCGACGGTTCGCGAGGAACTTCGCGAGCAGGAACGCGGTCGCGCTCGAGTCCTTCCCGCCGCTCATCCCGATGGCGACGCGCTCGCCGCCGCGGAACTCGACTTGGGAGCGCACCTCCCGCTTCACGCGCCGTTCGACGAACCCGAGGAAGTGATCGCGACACAGGTGCTCGCCGCTGTACCGAACCCACTCGACGGAAGGCGCGTCGCAGCGGTCGCACGTCACGCGGCGTCGAAAGGGCGGCGGGGCTTAAGCCTTCACGGACCGGGCTGCCTCGGCGGCGCCGGTGGCATCGGAGCCGTCGGCGGGGCCGGCCCGGGGGGCGGGGTCACGGGAACGGCGGGCGGTGCCGTCCCCATGGACGGGAACGGGCGGACGATGAGGTCGTAGGCGACCGCCGCGAGGATGACGCCCCAAGGCGCCACGATCGCGCTCGCGAGGGCGGCGGCGACGAGCGACACGGCCGGGTTGCGGAGGATGCCCGCAGGGGCGGCGATGGCGGTGGCGACGACGGCCCCAAGGAGAACCACGGCGAGGATCGCGCCGAACAGGGAGAGCCGATGGCCCTTCGTGATCGCCCAGCTCCGGCCCAACCCTCCGACCGCACCGACGCCTTCCATCATGACCACAGGCGCGTACAGGCTCATGCCCACGGATACGTAGAGCGCGATGATGCCGCCGACGACGAGGGCGATGAGAAGGCCGCAGACCAGGGTGAGGGTGGCATTCGTGGGCCCCCCGACCGCGCCGAACGAACCGACGACGAGCCCGAGGAGGAGAATCAGCGGCACGACGACGAGGGCGAGGACGATCAGCGCCAGGAGGAGGTTGGCGCCGAGGATGCTCAGGAACCGCTGGATGCCTCGACGGATCGCATCCTCGACGTTCATCGATTCGCCACGGAACCGGCGCACCGCGAATTCGGTCATCCCTCCCAGGACCACGCTGCTCAGGATCGTGGAGGCGACGACCCCGGCCACCGCAAGGAGGAGGAGGGAAAGCAAGGTCGTGCCGCTCGGAATCTCGGACGGAGTCCCGGGGACGAATCCGGTGCCGGTCCCGAATCTGTTGAGCACGGCGAGGGACAACGCGCCGCCGATCACCCCCGAGATCGCCGCGAGCACGAGGTATACGACGAAATACGGGACGAAGTTCTTCGACCAGACCTCGAAGGTCCCGGAGAGCATGTCGCCCGCCCCGCTGCCGCGCATCGGGGGACCCCACGCATAGGGCGGGTAGCCGCCCGGGTACGCCGGCGGGACGGGCATCGGATATGCGGGCGGCGGCGAATACGCCGGGGGATACGCAGGCGGATATGCGGGCGGATACGAGGGCGGCAGAGGAGCGGGACCCGTCGGAGACAGCCGCGTCCCACACGTGAGGCAGAAGTTGTTCGACGGCGCATTGGGGGCCCCGCAGGTCGGACACGCGATCGGCGCGGACACCGCGATTCCCCTCTTCGCCCGGCATCGGGCCGCGGGGTAGTTGAGCCTTTTGGCGGCGTGTCGTCGGCGTCCTGATTATGCCGCGTGAGAACCGCCGCGGTTCCTTTATTTGCGACGGCCGGGATTCGGTCCCTCTTCCCGCGGAGGGAACGCGACGGACATCAACCAGCTCGGGCTCCTGCTCATGGGCGTCGTCCTCGGATGGTTCCTCCTGTTCGCGGTCCGCCGGTACCGGGTGCAGTGGGGCGCCTTCGCCGCTTTCATCGCGGTCGTTTTCGGCGTCGGCATGCTCTCGTTCCTGTACCTACGCGAGCTGCTCGGGTACTACGGAATCGGCATCTTCCTCGGCTTCGTCTCGAACATGGTCGTCCGGGTCGCCGGCACGACGGCGGGCGGGAAGCTCGGCGAAGGCCTCCTCGAAATCAGCGCGTTCGAGCGGAAGGAGTGAGGCATGCCGCAGGACGGCGTGCAGGCGGCGAAATCGATCCATGAGGGGGCCCTCTTCGCCCGGGCGAACGTCGTCGGTGTGGCGGTCGGGACCAAGGTCATCGGGGGCCAGGAGACGACGGAGCGGTGCGTCGTGGTCTTCGTCGAGCGGAAGCGGCGGGAAGACGAGCTCCGGAGGCGGGACATCGTCCCACGCGACCTCGGAGGCGTCCGGACGGATGTCGTCGAGACGGGACGGTTCCGGGCGCTGCGGATCCTCGAGCCGGAGGCCGTGGACCGCACCCGAGCCGTCCGCCCCGCGCCGGGCGGCGTGAGCATCGGCCACGTCCTCATCACGGCCGGAACGCTCGGGGTCGCGGCCCACCGTCGGGGGCGTCCGATCATCCTATCGAACAACCACGTCCTGGCGAACGCGAACGACGCGCGTCCGGGCGACCTGATCCTGCAACCCGGCCCCGCGGACGGAGGGCGCACGCAAGACGCGATCGGACGCCTGACGGACTTCGTGCCCATCCAGTTCAACGAGGGGCGCCTCGGGGCGATCGGTCGGCTCCTCGAACGGGCGCTCCGCCCGGCCCTGGCCGCCGCCGGACTCGGACTGAAGCGGCTCCCGAGCGGGAGGACGAACCTGATCGACGCCGCCATCGCGGACCCGATCTCGGCGGACCTCCTGGACCCGGAGATCCTCGGCATCGGCCGCGTCGCCGGGGCGGCTGAGGCGTCGATCGGCATGCGCGTCCGGAAGAGCGGTCGGACGACGTCGACGACGGAGGGCCGGATCTCGGCGCTCGACGCGGTCGTCGAGGTCGATTACGGCGGGAAGACCGCGGTCTTCCGTCAGCAACTCGTGAGCAATCTCCTGTCGCGAGGCGGGGACAGCGGCTCGCTCGTCGTGGACGACCGGAACCGCGGCGTGGGACTGCTCTTCGCGGGCGGCTCGACGACGACGCTGATGAACCCGATCGGCGCGGTCTTGCAGTTTCTCGAGCTCTCGCTGTCGTAGGTTCCGCGACCCCCGCCAAAGCCTTATTACGCATGCGCCGGATTCCGCGCGTCGGGGGAGCGATGAAGGAAATCTGGGTCGAGAGGTATCGACCGAAGACCCTGGGCGAAGTCGTCGGCCAGGACGACATCGTCGAGCGCCTTCAATCGTACGCCAAGGCGGCGAACCTGCCGCACCTCCTCTTCGCCGGTCCCGCAGGCACGGGCAAGACGACGTGCGCAATCGCCCTCGCGCGCGACATGTACGGCGAGGACTGGAAACAGAATTACTACGAGCTAAACAGCAGCGACGAGCGCGGCATCGATGTGGTCCGATCGAAAATCAAGGAGATCGCGCGCATCGCACCGTTCGGCGGCACGGAGTTCAAGATCATCTTCCTCGACGAGGCGGACAACTTGACCGCGGACGCGCAGGCCGCCCTGCGCCGGACGATGGAGACATACTCGAAGACGTCGCGGTTCATCTTGTCCGCGAACTATTCGTCGCGGCTCATCGAGCCGATCCAGTCGCGCACCGCCGTGTTCCGATTCCGGCCGCTTCGGCCGGAGGCGATCCGCGAATACCTCGGCCGCATTGCGAAGGCGGAGAAGCTCAAGATCACGGACGATGGGATGGACGCGCTCATCTACATCGCGGAGGGAGACATGCGCCGCGCGGTGAATTCCCTCCAGGTCGCCGCATCGCTCGGTTCGACGATCGACGCAGACGTGCTGTACAAGGTCGCGAGCACGATCAAGCCGGAAGAAGTCAAGGGACTCATCGAGAAGGCCCTGACCGGCGACTTCCTCCGGGCCCGCGAGGTGCTCGACCGCCTGCTGATCGAATACGGCGTCTCGGGAGAGGACATCCTCCGGCAACTCCATCGTTCCGTGTTCGACATGAACGTCCCGGACGAGTACAAGGTCCGCCTGCTCGATCGGATCGGAGAGACGGACTTCCGCCTCATCGAAGGCAGCAACGAACGCATCCAGCTCGAGGCGCTCCTCGCCCACTTCGCGCTCATCGGACAGGAACTGAACAAGAAGTGATCACGCCGCGAGGACGGGCGTCCAGGCGGCGTACGCGGCCTGGTCTTTCGGCGAGGCGGCGATCATCTTCGCGAGCGCCATCGCGACCTCCGGCGGCCTCGTCGCGAGGAACTCCGTCGCGCAGACGTCCGCGAAGATCAGGTTAATCCCGTCGTTCGTGATCGCAGAGTCGCGCGCGGCGTAATTCGCGAGGACGTCCGTCAGCCGGGAAGCGGAATATCCGTGCGCCACGTACGACCGGGTTCGCGCCACCGCCTCCATGGGCTTGCGCGCATCGAAATCGCCCGCGAGGTGGCAGAGCGCCTCGCCTTCCCCCGGCGGATCCGATCCCGACGTCGGCGCGATCGGCGGCTCCGGAGAGCGGACCCGCAAGCCCGCCTGGAAGAGGGCGTAGAGTCGCTCCGAGGTGCGGCTGAACCCGAGGACGAACCGGGCCGCGTGGACGAACATCAAGGCTCGCGCCGTTCCGAGGTCGTAGCCGCCCGAAGCGATGACGCGATTCGCCGCTTCGACCACCAAGCCTTCCGCGATCGACGTGGCCGCGTACCCGTCGTGAAGGGTCGCGAGCGATGCTTTGACGCAGGTGGTGGGGTCTTGGGCGGACGCGATCGCGCGCACGCGAGCCCGACCGGTCTCATCGAGCGGACGGCCGCCGGCCGCAAGCGTCTCAAGATCGACCCAGTCCTTTCCGAGGACGGACATGATCAGATCGTACGACGTACGGTCGCGGGGACCCTTCACGAGGTATTGCACGGCCGGCCGCAGGATCGCCCGCGCCTCGTCGAAGCCGAGCGAGCGGGCGAGCTGCCACGCCTTCACCGCGAGGAAGAACTTCCGGCCGGCCTCGCCCATGTCTTCGACCGCCGCGCGGAACAGCATGTCGCCCGCCATCCTCCGTTCCCACCCTTCGTCGATCATCCCGAGGAAGATCGATTCCGCTTCGACGGGATCGCCCGCCCGGACCGCGAACAGGAAGGACCGACCGAGGTGCGTGACTTCCCCGGAGACGACGAGGGGCGGCTTCGCCGCCACGGGGGCTTTCTTCTCCGACGCGATGAAGGCGATCCCCTGAAGCGTCGGAAGCGGGTGGAAGTGCGGTTGCATCCGAGCGAGCAGATTCGCCGCGGCGGCGAGCACGGCGAGGCCGCGGGGCGCGACGCCGTCGTAGCGCGGGGCCGCTCCGCGGGCTGCGGCGCGGATCACCTCGAGAGGGGGCGTCTTCGCGGCGAGCGCCTTCACCGCCGCGTCGACGGCCTCCCGCTCCCGGGACGAGCGGACCGCGGATTCGATCTTCTCCAGGAGGGACGAGGCGTCCGCCGCCGCCATCGAGCGCGACGCATCTCGGGTGGCTTAGAAATACCTTCGCGCGCGCCGCGACGAACCCGCAGGACGTGCGGTCTCTGACGCCAGACGCGCGCCTCCGATCGACCGAGCGCAACGGTCAAATCCAACCGGCTCTTAGGGGCCGCGCGGGCGAGGCGCTTGGCGACGCGGTTCGCGTTCTGGCGGAAGATCGAGGAGGACGCGCTCGCGGAGAAACACGCCCAGCCCGGCCTCTTGTCCGACTTCATCCTCGGCAGCCAGGACGGACTCGTGAACGTGCTCGGCGTGATCCTCGGCGTCGCGGTCTCCGCGCGGACCCTCGGCGTCTCCGACCCGCTGACGATCATCCTCGCCGGCGGACTCGCGGCGACGTTCGCCGAGTCGATCTCGATGGGCGCGGTCGCGTATACGTCGACGCTCGCGCGGCGGGATCACTACCTCAGCGAGGTCGAGCGGGAGAAGCGGGAGATGGTGGAGCTCCCGGACCTGGAGCGGCAGGAGGTCCGCGAAATCCTGGAGCGTTGGGACTTCCACGGACCGGAACTCGACGACATGCTCGAGCGGATCGTGTCGAAGCCGAAAGCGTGGCTCGAGCTGATGATGTCCCACGAGCTCAACCTCGCGCCGGTGGACCCGACGCAGGCCCGGAAGAGCGCGGTCCTCGTCGGGTTCGCCGCGATCGTGGGCTCGCTCATCCCGCTCCTCCCGTTCGTCGTGATCGGGTCGGACATCCTCCTGGGGATCGCCGTCTCCCTGGTCGTCAGCACCCTCGCGCTGTTCGCGATCGGTTGGTGGAAGGCGCGGACGACGGTCGGACGACCGGGACGCAGCGGCGCGCAGATGGCGGTCATCGGGATCGCCTCCGCGATCGCGGGCTTCGGGATCGCCTATCTCGTGAGCGGCGGCCGCGGTATCTAGGGAGGCGAGTGCGGTGCGCGGGATTTGAACCCGCCTTATAGCCTTGGCAAGGCTATGTCCTAACCAGACTAGACTAGCACCGCGTGAAGGGGGACGAAGGCGAAAGGCTTTGAAAAGATTGCGGGACCGCGTCCGAGGAGGGGTCCCCTCCGCGGAGACGACGGCCACGCGTACGCACTCGGCCCCCCTCGCGCGCTCGCGCGGAAGCGAATCCGTCCGGGCAAGATCACCGTGACCCCGGATCAATGGCGCGTCCCCTCCTCATGCGGGGCTCCGCGAGCGGAGGAAGGAGTGCGGATGGCCACCGGCAGGGAAAGTGGAAGTGCGGCCTATTGCGCCTGTGCCGCTGTCAAGGTGATTTTTGCACCGATGCCTTTATTTGAGCAAAACCGGGTGTCGCCGCCACCCGGGATGGGATTCAAATGACACACGCCCGAATGACAATCGTCCTCGTCGTGAGCTTGGCCTTTGCCCTCTTGGCAGCCGCCGCTTTCGCGCCTCCCGTGGCGGCGACAACCGTGAATTACACTCTCTACGGCGGCCGCGGGGCCGCGGCTCCGGGCACCGGATGGAGCTTCAACGACACGCTCCTGAGCATCCCCGGACCGAACCTCACCGCGACGGTGGGCGAGACCGTCGTCATCACGGTGAACGCCACCGACGGACGGGCACACAGTTGGTACCTCGACTACAACAACAGCGGCACGTGGGACACCGCGGTCGAACCCGGCGCGGACTTCCCCAACGCCACGGGAGCAGCTGTCACGTTCAGCTTCGCGGCGGATCGGAACGGCACGTTCCAGTACCGGTCTAGCCACAAAGGCGATGTCGCGATGGTGGGCACGTTCATCATCTCGCCGGCCAGCGGCCTGCTCGGCGACAACACCGTGCTGGTGATCGCGGGCTCCGTCGTCATCATCGTCGCGGTCCTCGCCTTCGCCGCGTTCTTCTGGCGCCGGATGAAGACCCCGCCTCCGCCGAAGAAAGAGTGAAGTCGGGCGCGGCACCCCCGCGCCCATCGCCTTCTTTAGTCCCCGCCGCATGGCGGACGGCGTGGCGAAGCTCTCCGACATCGGCGAGCGCGCAGCGATCGAGGTGCTCGCGCGCATCTACGACCGAGGCCAGCCGATCGGCCTGGGCCACGACTGCGGGGCGGTCGAGTGGGGCGACGACTACCTCGTCGTCACGACGGACGTCGTGAACGCGAAGACGCACATCCCGCCGGGCGCGACGCCGCAGCAGATCGGCTGGTACGCGACCGCCGTCAACCTGAGCGACATCGCCGCCGCGGGCGCTCGGCCTCTCGGCTTCGTTGCGGCGCTCTCGATGCCCCCCTCGACCGACGTCGAGTTTCTCCGGGGCCTGGGGCAGGGCATGGAGGAGTGCGTCCGGGAGTTCGGCATCGCGGTGCTCGGCGGGGACACGAAGGAGGCGGACACGGTCTCGATCGCGGGCACGGCGTTCGGTCGCGTGCGGAAAGACCGCATCCTCTTGAGGACCGGCGCGCGGCCGGGGGACGCGATCGTCGTCACGGGGGACCTGGGCCGCGCGGGCCACGCGATGCGGATCCTCCGGGACCCGTCCGCCGGCCGGACGGAGGCGCTCAACCAGCTCCTCCGGCCGTATCCGCGGATCTTTGACGGCATGTTCTTCTCCGAGTGCGGCGCCGTGACGAGTTGCATGGACATCTCCGACGGCCTCGGGGCGAGCCTTGCGCAGATGGCGGCGATGACGCACCTCGCGTACCAGGTCGACGAGGCGTCCCTCCCGGCCTACCGCGGCCTCGGGTCCCTTCCTCCCGCGGTCGCGAGGGACCTGCTCCTGTACTACGGCGGGGACTACGAGCTCATCGCGACGGTCCGCGCGGACGGCATCCAGACCGTCCTCGAACGGTACGCTCAGGCGAAGCCCTCCGAGCGAAATCGGCTCACGGTGATCGGCAAGGTCGCCGCCTCCGGCGGGAACGTCCTCGTCACGAAATCGGGGGTGGAACCGCTCCTGAACAAAGGCTGGGAGCACTTCCGTCCCTCTGCGATTCGGTAACGCCTGCCAAAGGATTTTAACCCGAAACGGCCCGTGTATGGTGGATGATTTCGGAGCGGGAGATCCTCGATGTCCGCGAGCCGCCGGGCAAGGCGATGGGCAAGGTCGCCGAACTCTGGAGGTCGGTCGAGGGCACGAACAAGATCATGTGCACCGCGTGCGCGCGGTACTGCAAGATTGGCGAAGGCCAGGTCGGACTCTGCGGGATCCGCGGCGTGCACGAGGGGAAGCTCTGGCTCTATGTGTATGGGCGCGTCATCACGGGCCACGTCGATCCGATCGAGAAGAAACCCGTGTCACACTGGCGGCCGGGATCGAAGATCTTCAGCATCGCGACGACCGGGTGTAATTGGCTCTGCCACCCGGCGGGAACCCCGATTTCGCTCCTCGACGGAGACACGAAACCAGTCGAGGAGGTCGTCGCGGGAGACATCCTCAAGTCGTTGGACACCCGTGATCGGGTCACGCTGCCGGCCGTTGTCACTGCGGCGGGCAAACGGAAGGCCGCCTCTTTTCGTGTGTCGGTGAATGGCCTTCAGGACCCTTTCTTCGCCACCCGAGAGCATCCTGTCCTAACGCCGATCGGATGGCGGCCCGTGGAGAGTCTGAAGCCAGGTGACGCAGTCCTCATCTCCCGAGGGACGACAACTCGGATTGCCCCTCCCGCTAAGTCAATCCCGATCCCTGATCATTCTACTTCAATTCACCCTGAGGCAACCTCGCGGTTCTTGAGGGAGTGGCACGGTTTCTCCGGTAGTGCAACTCGGTATGACTGGGCGACCGTCCGCTCGGTCCGGTCAGAAGCCCCCCTGGAGCAAGTGTATAGTTTCGAGTGCGTTCCCTTCCATAACTACGTCGCTGGACACGTCGTCGCCCACAATTGCCGCTATTGCTTCCTCCCGGGAACTCGTGTATTGACCGACGAGGGCCACGTCGAGATTGATCAGCTCTTTCGCGAGGCGCGGCCTACGGACGATCCTGAAATCCGAATCGTTTCCGAGCGACTCGCCCTGACCCATCGGGGACGCTGGCGACAGATCCGGAAGGCCTTTGAGCATCTGTATTCCGGTCCGGTTCTCCGGATCCGGCCATTCTACCTACCCGGATTCGAGTGCACGCCCGATCATTCGGTGTTTGCGTCGATCGGAGGTGGCCGTGTAACCAAGGTAGAGGCGCAAAAACTCCGGGTGGGCGATTTCCTCGCTGTACCTCTGCCGAAATCGAGCCGAGAGGATCCTCTGGATGTCGAGAAGCTTCTGCGTAGCGAGAATCAGCCCTCGTATCGCAGGGGTGGCGACTTACAGAGGGTCCATGGCCGTGTCCGGCGTTCGGCGGAGCGTGGACTCGGGGTGCCCGCTCTTCTCCATATCACGCCACGCGTGGCACGCCTGTTCGGGTACTACTGCGCCGAGGGATCGCTCGCTTGGGCGCAGAGAAGGCCGAACAGCGGATCCGTGTGGTTCAGTTTTGGCGCAAGCGAGGAAACTCGAATTCGCGAAGTGGAGAAAATCCTGAGAGAGGTCTTTGGAGTTCGTCCACGTCGGGTTCGACAGAAGAACCGGATCGCGGTCATCGCTCCCGGGGCCGGCCTCGCGAAGATTTTTCACCGTTCTTGCGGCGACTCAAGCGCGACCAAACGAGTGCCCGATTTCATCCTTCAATCCACGAACCGGCGAGTTCTGAAGGCCTTTCTCGCGGGGTATCTCAATGGGGACGGCTACGTTACCAAAGGCAAAGGTGGATTCGTCCTCGGCAGTACTTCCGTTTCTCCGGTCCTCACCTATGGAATCGCGCAGATTCTCTTGACGCTGGGCGAAGTACCACGAGTCTATCGCTCCCACAATGACCCACACTACGAGATCGAGGGTCGGACAGTCAACCGCTCGGACGACTATATGATGCGGCTCCTTGTTGACGAGGTAGAGGTGACTCCACAGGAAATCGAATGGCAAGCGTCGGAAGCGCGTGTCGTGCGACGGAAGGGCCATCTGCTCATTCCGATCCGAGAGATATCCCGCTTCGACTACGTCGGCCCGGTCTACAACATCGAAGTGGATGACGACCACAGTTACACCTCGAACTTCATGGCTGTCGCCAATTGCCAGAACGCGGATATCTCCCAACGTCGCAAGGTCGAGGGCATCGAGGTCGAGCCGCAAGACGTCGTCCGCATGACGCTCGAGCAAGGCTGCCAAGGCCTCGCGTACACCTACAACCAGCCGACGATCTTCATCGAGTTCGCGCGGGACATCGGCATGATGGCCCGGAAGGCAGGGCTCATCAACATTTTCGTGTCGAACGGGTACGACACCCCGGAGACTGTCGCGGAGATGCCGAAGTTCCTCGACTGCGTGACGGTGGACTTCAAGGGATCCGGCGAGACGAACTTCGTCCGCAAGTACATCAACATCCCGAACGCGGACCCGATCTTCCAGACGCTCCTCGACACGCGAGACACGAAGAAGATCCACATCGAGATCACGGACCTCATCGTACCGCAAGTCGGCGACAACCTCGATGCTGCCCGCCACCTGTCGAAATGGGTGTACGACAACCTCGGTCCCGACACCCCGATCCACTTCTTGCGGTTCCACCCGGACTACAAGATGATGGAGTTCCCCTGGACGCCCGTCGAAACGCTCGAGAAGCACTGCGCGGTCGCGAAGGAGGAAGGCCTGAAGTACGTCTACATCGGGAACATGTCGGGCCATCGGCTCGAGAACACGTACTGCCCGGGCTGTGGTGCGGTCGCGATCAAGCGGTACGGGTTCGACATCACCGGCTGGTACCTCGACAAGGACAACAAGTGCAAGAAGTGCGGGTACCAACTCGCGATCTTCGGCCGGCTCGAGCGCACCGCGAAAGAGAACCGCTTCTACAGCGTGCTGTACCACCGCTGACGAGCAAGGAAAACGTTGGTCCGTCGCGCCTAGGCCACTCGTCTCCGCTTTCGCATCACTACGAAGCCGCTGACGACCGCGACGGTGATCACGGCCAGGACGATCGCGTAGAGGGGCGCCGCGCCGTACGGGCCCGACGAGCTGAGCGGGTTCGTGTCGACCCGCACCGTGAATGCCGTGGACGCTTCGTTCCCCGCCCGATCGATCGCCCGAATCACGATCGTGTGCAATCCGTCCGCCAGCTGGAACGAAGCCAATCGATGAGTTCCGACGGACTCGAAGGTGCCGCCATCCACCCGGACCTCGTAATGATCGATTCCCGATCCCGCGTCGGTCCCGGTCCACGAGAAGGTCACCTGGGACGTCGTGACGAGACGAGCCGGCGGGGCCGAGACGACCGGTGCGATCGTGTCGATGCGCACGAATGTCGATTGGATCGACCCTCGGTGCCCGGCCGAATCGACCGCGACGTACTCGAGCGTGTGGTCCCCCTCTGCCGTGAGCAGGAAGGATCCGGCGTACGTCTGCCACGCGCCGCCGTCGATCCGATAGAATATGGAGGCGACGCCGCTCAACGCGTCCGAGGCGGTGATCTCTATTGGAATCGGCGAGGTGTACCAGCCGGAGGCCGCAGGCGGAGGAAGCGACGCGCTCACCGTCGGAGCCGCGGAGTCGATGGAAACCGTCTGCGTCTGGACCTCCTCTTGAAGGCCCGAGTCATCAACGGCGTAGTAGTCGAACATGTGCACGCCGGTATCGAAGAGGAGCGGGCTTGTGTACCTCGTCCAGCTGCCGCCATCCACGCGAACCCAGATCGTCGGCGTTCCGAGCGCGTCGGTCGCCGCGAGCGTCACTTGCACGGCGCCGACGTACCATCCGTTCTCTCCCGGCGGTCCCGCGATTTCCGCGGTCGTGATCGGGGGCGTCGTGTCGATCCCGAACGACCTCGAGACCACCCAGCCGCTCGTTCCCGCAACGTCGACCGCGTACGCATCCACGGTGTGCTCGCCCTCGCCGACATCGAAAGGTGCGGAATACGTCGCCCAAGTGCCGCCGTCGAGACGATACTGGATCGAGTCGACGCCGCTCCCTGCGTCCGTTGCGGCGATGTCGACCGTCACGATTGAATGGAACCAGTAGTCGTCACCCGCGGCGCCGTCGAGGGAGATCGTGGTCAGCGGGGCCGTCGTGTCGATCCGGAATCCGACTCTGTGCGACCCCTCGACGTTCCCCGCGTTGTCGGTCGAGTAGAAGTCGACCGTGTGCTCGCCGGTGCCGCGGACCGCTATCCGCGACCCGTACGTCTGCCAGGCGCCCCCGTCCACACGGAACGAGGTCGACGCCACGCCGCTGTTGTCGTCCGAGGCCGTGAGCGTGACGTAGACGGTGGACAGCCACCAGCCCTCGTTCCCGAGGTGCCCCGAGAGGGAGGCGCTCGTCACCGGAGGCGTCCCGTCGGGCTCGGCGAAAACCGCGCCCGAACGGGGCCCCTCGCCGTACGCGTTGATCGCACTCAGCTGGTAGTAGTACGTCTCGCCGTTCGTCACGTTCGAGTCGGTCCACGTGTCGACGTTGCCGACCTCTGCGAACAGCGCCTCCTGTCCCGGGGCCGTGGAGCGGTAGATGCGGTAGCCGGTGATCGGGGACATGCCGTCGTCCGGAGGAGCCCGCCAGTGAAGCTCGAGAGTTCCGTTGCCCGGCCGGATCCAGATGTCGTCCGGCGCCGAGGGGGGGCCGGGCGCGGTGGCGAGCGCCCACGTGTCGTTGTAGTCATCCCCGCTGCCGCCGCCGAACATGATCGTCCGCGCGGACTGCGAATCGTACGCCATCCCCTGGAACGCATGGTCGGGCGGAGAGTGGTGCGGGCGCAGGAGGCTCCAGGTGTTGTTCGCGGAATCGTACGCCCACGTGTAAGTATCGCCGCCCGGCGCCCCTCCGAAGAGGATGCATCGATCGACCCCGGAATCGTAGGAGAAGCCCATCCCCCATTTTCCGGACGGCGATTCGGGCGGGCTCACGTTCGTCCACGTGTTCGTGTCGAAGTCGTACGCCCAGGTGTCGTTGTAGGGTGAGTCGAGCCCCGGTCCTTGAACGCCGCCGAACAGGATGATCCGGTCCGCCTTCGAATCGTACGCCATGCCGGGCGATCGCCGCCCGGGCGGCGCGACGGCAGGCGTCATGTTCGTCCACCGGTTCTGGGTCGCGTCGTACGCCCATGTCTCGTTATCGTATCGGTTTTCGATTGTGTGGCCACCGAAAAGGATCGTTCGGGCCGACTGCGCATCGTACGCCATGCCCTGCCTCGATCGCGCGGACGGATGCTCGGCCGGGCTGAGGTTCGTCCAGGTATTCGATGAGAAATCGTACGCCCACGTCTCGTTCGAGTACGTTCCATCGCTCACGGTCCCCACCCATCCTCCGAACAGGATCGTCTGCCGGGATCCGCTGTCGTACGCGGCGCGGTCGAGCCAGCCCGCGGGGGGATGCGCGTCCGGGTTCCGGTCCGTCCACGTGTTCGTGTCGAAGTCGTACGCCCACGTCTCATCGGTCCCGTGATCGCCGCCGACGTAGCCGCCGAACACGATCATGCGATGGGCGTCGGAGTCGTAGACCATTGCCATGTTCGCAAACGCGGCCGGCGCATCGCTCGGGTCCATGTTCGTCCAATCGGTCTCGGACCCGAACGGCAGCGAGTTCGGCAGCACGGCGCCTCGGGCCGACGCGGTCCCGTAGAAGTCGCCCGCGAGCGTGCCGACTGAGAGCAGTACGGCAACCGTCGCGACGGGGAAGAGTCCCCGCAAATCCCTCTCTCCCGATCCCCATCGGCCTCCAGCTACTTGGCGTTTCCTCAGGGACGGCACGGGGCGGCCCACGCGGCCCGCTCCACGTCCTCGCGGCCGCCGCGGAACAAGAGCTATATAACGAAGGGCGCATCGGCCCGGCATTCGGAGGGGCCCTCCTTGCCCGTCGCGGTGGAAGCATTGCGGAAGATGCTCCGGGAGTTCAACGGCCGGACGGGCGCTCGCATGTCCGCGGTCGTCTCGCGCTCCGGCGTGCCGGTCGCATCCTCGATGCCCGAGGACGTCCAGGTCGACAACTTCGCGACGATGGCGGCGACTCTTCTCGGCGCGCTCGAGGTGATCTACTCGACGCTCGACGTGGACGCGCCGAACAACGTCACGGTCGAGGCGGAAGGCGGCATCCTCACGGTCCGCGAGGTGACGGGGAAGATGTTCTTCGTCGCGCTCGCGGAGGAGCGCACCGCCGCGGACGCGAAGGCGATCGACGAGGCGATCGCTAAGGCGAAAGGACTCCTCGGAGAGGCCTAGGGACTCGCGCGATGTTGGTGGGGGATCTTCGAGAGGACCCCCGACCGCAGCCGACGATAGCGGTCCGAGCGGCGGCTCATCCACTCCATCGCGGCGGCGAGGGCGATTCCGAGCACGGCGCCCGCGATGACGTCGGACGGCCAGTGCACGCCGAGGTAAATCCGGCTCAGGCCGACGAGGAACGCGAAGGCGAACGCGGCTCCGCCCGCGCGCCGGCGGAACCGAGAGGCGACGAACGTCGCCAAGGCGAACGCGCGGGATGCGTGACCGCTCGGGAACGAGGGATCGATCTCGGTGTCGCAACCGAAGCCCGCGATCCACCGGACGTTGCTCAGGACCTCGCATGGCCGCGGGCGCCCGATCGCGAACTTCAGCGCTTCGGTCACGACGATCGCGATTCCGAGGAGGACGAGGAGATCGAAGGCGGCCTCGCGATGACCCCGCCACCACAGCGGGACGACGAGGAGCGCGACGACGTACCCCGCGCCGAGGATCGTGAAGGCCACCATGGCGGCGTCCGCGATTGCGTTCGTCCCGGCGAGGTTCAGCGCGCGGAACCATCGCTCGTCCGGACCGACCGAGACGGTCGCGAGGAGAGGTTGCACGCGCGCCCGGATGGTCCGTCTCCCTTAAAGCCGCGGGGCATCGGCAATCCTCAAAGGCCCGGTCCGTCTTCGCGGCCGACTTGATGGACCGGACACGCGAGGTCTACGAGCGACTCCTCGAGCACTACGGTCCGCAGGGGTGGTGGCCCGCCGACACGCCGTTCGAGGTGATCGTCGGCGCGCTCCTGATGCCGCAGACTGCATGGCGGAACGCCGAGGCGGCAATCCGGAACCTCAAGGCGGCGGGCCTCTTCGATCCGTCGACGATCGCGGGTGCGCCGATCCCGATCCTCCGGAGGCACGTGCGCGTCGCGGGCCTCTACCACACGAAACCGGCGAGGCTGAAGGCGTTCTGCCGCCACCTCCTCGAGCGGTCCGACGGCGATCTGGACCGCTACTTCGGTCGCCCCACGGAGGTCGTGCGGGCGGACCTCCTGGCGCAAGACGGCGTCGGACCGGAGACCGCGGACTCGATCCTGCTCTATGCGGGCGGCCATCCGGTGTTCGTCGTCGACGCGTATACCGTGCGGATCGGACACCGGATCGGATGGTTCGACGCGGACGCGTACGACACGGTGCAGCGGCACTTCGAGGCCCGGCTGCCTCGCGACCTCGCGATGTACCGGGAGTACCACGCCCTCCTCGTCGCCCACGCGAAGTCCCTGTGCCGGCCGACGCCGCGATGCGGCGAATGCCCGCTCCGCACCCGATGCGAGTTCGGCCGACGACGGGCGCGAGGACGCGCGCACGATTAAGTAGCGACATCGCGATACCTACACAGCGGAGGGGGCGGAGGGAGTCTCGGGAGTCACCGTCGGAGAGCGGGTAATCGTCCACCTGTCCGGGTTCCTCCGCCACGCGGATGCGTACGAGTGCCCCGCCGAGATGACCCAAGACGGGATCGCGGCGGCGCTCGCGATCAGCCGCGCGCACGTCGCATTGGAGTTGAAGCGGCTCACGTCGACGGGCAAGGTCGCTCAGCGGATGGCGCACGTGGCCAACGCCCGCTCCCGCCGCAAGGTGTACGAGCTCACGCCGGCCGGGCAGGAGATCGCCCGGCGGATGCGGGAGCACGCGAAAGCGCGCGCGGTCGTCCTCCTCACGCCCGACGGACGTCGGGAAGTGGCGGGACATGAGGCGATCGAGGCGCTCCGTCGCGCCGGCCTCCGGGAGTCGGAGGCGGTCCAGCGGATCCTGTCGTCCGACGTCGTGGACCTCCCGCGTCCCGAGTCGAAGGTGGCGGCCGTCCCGAGCCGCACGTTCTTCGGCCGCGCCGCCGAGCGGCGGATCCTCGAGGATTGGCTCGCGTCCGGGCCCGCGCCGGTCGCGGTCGTGATCGGCGTCGCGGGCATCGGCAAGTCGGCCCTCGTCGCGAACGTCCTCGCAGCCGAGGCCCGGCCGACGTATCTCCGGCGGGTGTACGCCCACGACGACGGGCACGGCGTCCTGTCGTCCCTCGCGGACTTCCTCGCGCGCCAAGGCCGGCGTCGCCTGAAGGCGGTGCTCGTCCGGCCCGCCTACGATCCGGCGGACGCGATCGCAATCCTCCGGGAAGACCTCGCGGGCACCGTCGTCGCGTTCGACGACGTGCACGCGTCCCCCGCGGCGGACGGCGTCCTGCGGTCCTTGTTCGAACGCGGCTTGGACGCGAAGATCCTCGTCGCGAGCCGCACGCAGCCGTCGTTCTACGAACGGCCCGACGTCGTGCGGGGCCGCGTCCTCGAGGTGCGACTCGAGGGGCTCGACGAACCCGCGGCCACGGAGCTGCTCGCCGCCCGAGGGGCGACGATGGATCGGGCCGACCTGGATCGCGTCGTCGCGGCGACCCATGGCCATCCGCTCGCGCTCGAGCTGTTCGCGGCGAGCGGCCTCGATGCGGGTGCGGTCGAGACGGAACGATACGTGCTCGAGACGGTCCTCGAGGGCCTGGACGACGCCTCCGAGGCGATCTTGCGGACGTTCGCGATCCTGCGGCGGCCGGCGCGATCCCCGGAGGCGCTCGGCGCCACGGCCGCGCAACTGCGCCGACTCGCCCGACGCGCCCTGCTCCATCACCGCGCGGACGGGTACCAGCTCCACGATCTCGTGAAGGAGTTCTTCTTGCGGCGCATGACGACGGAGAGCCGACGGGACGCCAACGCCCGTGCCGCGGCGTACTGGACGACGCGGGACGACGGCCTCGAGGAAGCGTATCACCGGCTCGAAGCGGGCGATCCGGACGGCGCGGCGGCGCGACTTGTCGAGATCGGTCCCGCGTTCGCGGAGAGCGCCCGCGCGGGCGACCTGGAGTCCTGCCTGCTGCGGCTGCCGCGGGACGTCCGGCTCGACGAGATCCTCGCGGAGACGCAGATGTTCCTCGGGAAGTTCGCCGACGCGCGGCGCGTGCTCGAGGGGATCGCGGCCCGCGGATCGGCGGACGCCCGCCTCCGGGCGCGCATCCAGACCGGGCGGATCGCCACGCGCCTCGGATCGTACGCGGAGGCGCGGGCCCTCCTAGAGGCCGCGGCGGCCGAGGCGTCCGCGATGGGCGCACGCGGGCTCGAGGGCGAGGCGCTCCGGTCGCTCGGCGGGGTCGAGCGGCGACTCGGCGATCTCCCGGCGGCGCTCGGTCACCTCGCAGGGGCGGCGGACCTCCTGGCCGACGGCTCGACAGAGAAGGTCCGAGCCCTCACGGAACTCGGCGCGGCGTTGATCGCGCGGGGCGATCTGGCCCGCGCACGCGACCGCCTCACGGAAGCCGCGCGCATCGTGCGCCCGGGGACGCGGGACGACGCGACGATCCAAAACAACCTCGCCATCGTGCAGAGCCGGGAGGGGGACGCCCGCGGCGCGGCGGATTCGTTCGATCGATCCGCGGACGTCGCGATGCGGACCGGCGACGTGCGGTTCGCCTCGTACGCGCTCGCGAACGCGGCGGACAACCTGCTCCGGCTCGGCGACACGGAAGGGGCGGGGGCGAAGGCGGAGCGGGCGCTCGACCTGGCGCGCACGATCGGCGACCCGGTCGCGATGTCGGCCGCGCGGGCGAACCTCGGGCTCGTCTCCGCGAAGCGCGGGGAGTGGGCGAAGGCCGAAGAGCACCTCCTCGAGTCCGTCGAGATGATCGCGCGCCTCGACAACCCGTACTCCCTCGCGACGCGCTTCGAGGAACTCGCGCGGCTGTACGAAGCCCAGGGCCGGGCGACCGACGCGGCGCCGTGGCGGGAACGCGCAGATGGCCTCTTCGCGCAGCTCCGGGACGGGAGCCCCGCGAGGCCCGGGACTCCGTGACGGCGCGGCATCGCGGACGTCAAGGGCACCGTCGGACAACAAGCCGACCAAACGATTAAGTAGGTCAGACATAATGACGCCCCGTCCGCGGGGCCTCGTCCCCGCGCGCCGATGGGATGGGACGCCGATGTGGTCCGCCGCACGAGCGAGGAGCAACGCGCCTCGCGCCTTCGCCTTGGGAATCGCGATCGCGATCTTGACCGCCGCCTTCGTCCTCGCCGCGCCGACGGCCCGGTCCGAGGGCGGAATGGTCCCGGCGGACGTCCTGAGCGTCACGCTCGTCCTCGGGAAGACGTCGTACGTGAGCGGCGACAACGCGACCGCCACGGCGATCGTCTACCGGACGCCGGGCCCGGCGAACTACACATACGACTGGATGGTCCGCGACGGGTTCTTCGGCACGGTCCTCGCGACGCTTTCGAACGGCCCGTCGACGTACACGTACGCGATCCCCGCAGACTACCAGGGCACGCTCTATTTCTGGCTCACCGTCAACGACGACACGAGCCTGTCGCAGACGACGACCGCCCACGCCGAGGTCGCGGCCGGGTACGTCGCGCTCACGCTCGATCGATCGGAGTTCAACCCGGGGGACCGGATCACGGCATACTACGGCCTTCGCTCGAACGTGATTACAAGCCCCTCGTGGACGTACACCGTGGTCGACTTCGAAGGGACGACCGTCCTGTCGGGCGCGACGAACGGCACGACGTTCTCGTACCTCACGCCGAACCCCGCGAGCCGTTGGTACACGTTCACCGTCACGGCATCGGGGACCGGCGGGTCCGCAACGGCGTCGCTCACGACCTCCCAGGCGGGCGGGTACGTGCTGAGCATCTCCCTCGATCGCGCCTCGTACGCGCCGGGCGACACGGTCCGCGTGCACGTCAGCCTCGCGGCGCGCGGGACCTCGAGCCTGCCCTCTCAGTTCCGCTTCGGCGCGACCCTGCTCGGCGTCGGCAGCGCGTCAGCAATCACGACGTACCAGGAAGCCTACGTCTCCCTCACCGTGCCCCGGAGCCTCAGCTCGGGGGACCTCTTGCTCATCGTCAACGAGTTGAACACAGGGGCGAGCGGCTTCGCGATGGTCCACGTCGGGGCCGGCGGCTCCTTCTGGTCCACGGACATCGGAGGCGTGCCGGCGTACGCCGTCGCGCTCTCGCTCCTCGTCATCGTCCTGCTCATCGCCGTCCTGACGATGTGGCGCCGGGCCGGTGGCGGCATGCTCGGAGCCCCGCGCGGTCCGCCGGCGCCGCCCCCGGAGGGGCCCGTCCGCGCGCCCGCGGCGTCGCCGATGACCGTGATGTGCCGCCGATGCGGCAAGCCGATCGACATCACGACGAGCAAGCGGCCGATCGAGGTCATGTGCCCGTCGTGCGGCGAGACGCAGGTCGTGGCGTGACCGGAGCGAAGCAAGGTTCATGGCGTCGGGGCCGCATCCGTCTCCTTCTCGAGGAGAAGGACGATGACGGACGAAGAGGCGCTCCTGGCGGCGGTCCAGAAGAACGATGCGACGGGGGTTCGGACGATCCTGGACCGCAATCCCCTAGTCCTGCGGACGCGCACGCCGAACGGGACGCTCGTCCTCACGGCCGCGTTCTACGGCGCCACGGACGCGCTGAAGATCCTCCTGGAGCGTACGCCGGAGGACGCGCTGAACCTGTACGAGGCCGCGACCGTCGGAAACGAGCGGCGGCTCAAGACGATCCTCGGGCAGTCGAGGACTCGGATCGACGACGCGACGAAGGAGGAGGGCTTCTCGCCCCTCGGCCTCGCGGCGTTCTTCGGCCACGTCGAGGCGGTGAAGGTGCTCCTGGAGAACGGCGCCGATGTGAACGCGAAGCCGCCGAGCCGTTTCCAGAACACCGCGGTCGATAGCGCGGTTTCGGGTGACCACGCCGAGGTCGTCCGCGTGCTCCTGGCCGCGGGCGCGGACCCGAACGTGCGGAGCGAGGCGAACTACACGACGCTGCACAAGGCTGCGGCGCACGGGAACCTCGAGATCGTCCGCATGCTCCTCGATCACGGGGCGGACCCGAAGGCGACCCGCGACGGCGGGAACACGCCGCTCGACGACGCACGCGAGAAAGGCAACGCCGCCGTCGTGGAGTTCCTCGAGGCCCGCGGCGCGGAGGCCTAGGCCCGCCGCTTATGCCCGGTTGGGCATAATGGCGCGGGCGTCACAGTTTCGCGAGGACCTCGCCAATCCCGCGCACGCCCTCTTGGATCGTCTCGCGCGACGCCGCATACGACAGGCGGATGTGACCTTCGCCCGCTCCGCCGAACGCCGTGCCCGGCGTCACGGCGACGGAGGCCTCCTTCAGGACGCGTTCGCACAGGGTCGCGCTGTCGACGCGCGCGTCGATCCGCGGGAACACGTAGAACGCCCCGGCCGGCCGCTCCGCCGAGAGACGGTCGATTTTCTCGAGCTCCCGCAGCACGAGATCGCGCCGCGCGCGGAACTCCGCCACCATCGCCTCGAGGGGCGCGGTCGGCCCCCGGAGGGCGGCGACGCCGGCCTTCTGCGCAAACGCCGTGGCGCACGTGATCGTGTGCTCCTGGACCTTGACGATTTCCCTGAAGAGGGGCGTCGGCGCGACGAGCCATCCGAGCCGCCAGCCCGTCATCGCGTACGTCTTCGAGAA
>WNFX01000399.1_pt1 | contig 76069 bp, 61 predicted proteins | sample 5400111 | NCBI WGS metagenome assembly WNFX01 (sample SAMN13153363, study PRJNA577476) | soil metagenome | isolation source: 40 cm soil or saprolite under grassland replicate 1 | place: USA:California | collected 2016-06-15
GTGCGCGTCGTCTTTTTCGGAACGCCCGAGTTCGCGGTCCCGCCGCTCGAGGCGCTGCTGGGCGAGGGCTTCGACGTCGTCGCGGTGATCACGCGGCCCGACAAGCCGCAGGGACGCTCGCGCTCGACCGCCGTCCCGTCGCCGGTGAAGCTGGCCGCCGAGGCGGAGGGCATACCCGTGCTCCAGCCGGCGCGGCCCTCCGACGCCGATTCCGTCGCACGCATCCGCGCGCTGGCCCCCGACGTGGGTGTGGTGGTCGCCTACGGGCACATTCTCAAGCCCGACCTGCTCGCGCTGCCGCGCCGCGGCATGATCAACGTGCATCCGTCGCTCCTCCCCGAGCTGCGCGGCGCGGCTCCCGTCGAATGGGCCATCCTGAACGGCCTCGCAAAGACCGGCGTCACCATCATGCTGATGGACGCCGGGCTCGACTCGGGCCCCATCCTCCATCAGATCCCGCACCACATCGACCCGGAGGTCACGGGCGGCGAGCTGTCCGAGCAGCTGTCGGAGATGGGCGCGCAGGCGCTGGTCGAGGCCCTGGCGTTGCTCGAGACCGACGGCCTCAAACCGCGGCCCCAGGATCACGCCCGCGCGACTTACGCGCCCAAGCTCACTCGTGAAATCGCGCGGATCCCGTGGGCCGAGTCCGCCGAGCGCGTGACCCGGCTGATCCGCGCGCTCGACCCCAAGCCCGGTGCGTGGACCGAGCTCGAGGGACGCGAGGTCAAGCTCTTCGCTGCCCGCGTAGAGGAGCGTCAGGGCGAGGGAGAGCCCGGAGCGATACGCACGACGGATGACGGACTATTGATTACGGCGGGGAGTGGGGCCGTGCGCGTGGAAGAAGTCCAGCCTGCTGGAAAGCCGCGCATGACCGCTCCCGACTGGGTGCGCGGGCGCGGGGTGCGGCCGGGGGGGGGCCAGCGGTTCACGTGACGGGGAGGGGGGCGAGGGGGGCCCTCCCGCGGCTGCACGCCATCACCGACGAGCGTACCGCCCGCAGGCCCGACCTGGTCGATATCGCCCGCGCGCTCGCGACGGGAGGCGGCGAGCGGCTCGCGTTCCACGCGCGCGGCCGCGCGCTTTCCGGCCTGGAGCACTACGATCTCGCTGCCCGCCTGTCCGCCTGTCCGCCCGCCCGCCTGTTCGTCAACGACCGGCTCGACGTGGCGCTCGCCGTCGGCGCCGCGGGGGTGCAGCTCGGGGCCGGGAGTCTCGACCCCGAGGACGCCCGCCGGCTCGAGCCTCGGTGGTGGATCGGCAAGTCGGTGCACGACTTGGGCGAGGCGGCAGCCGCGCGCACCGGCGGAGCCGACTATCTTTTGGTAGGGCCGCTGTACCGCACCGCCACACACCCCGACCGCGAGCCGCTGGGACTCGAGCGGCTGGGCGCGATCGTGGCGCTGGGCCTTCCCGTGGTCGCCATTGGTGGGGTGACGCCTGCGCGGGTCGGCGAGGTGCGGCGGGCCGGGGCCTACGGCGTCGCGGCGATCCGGGCGCTGTGGGACGCCGCCGATCCCGCCGACGCGGCGCGGCAGATGCTCGAGGAGTGGCAGTCGTGACCGATTCGATCGACGTCATGGTGAACGGGGAGCAGCGCAGGGTGGCGCGCGGCGCCACGCTGCTCGAGCTGCTCCGCTCGCTCGAGCTCGACCCGCGCGTCGTGGTGGTCGAGCACAACCGCGCGATCGTGCGGCGCCCCAGTCTGGGGGACGTCACGGTAGCCCCGGGCGACGCGATCGAGCTGGTGCATTTCGTAGGAGGGGGCTGACATGACCGCAGCCGTAGACACCATCCGGGACACAGCGTTCGTCGTAGGCGGCCGCACGTTCCACTCGCGCCTCATGGTGGGCACGGGCAAGTATCGCGACAATGAAATAATGGCTCGCGCCATCGAGGCGTCGGGCGCGGAAGTCGTGACCGTGGCGGTGCGTCGCGTCGACCTCGATCGCTCGAAGGAGACGGGGATCCTGCATCACCTCGATGCCAGCCGGTTCTTCCTGCTCGCGAACACCGCGGGCTGCTTCACGGCCGACGACGCCGTGCGCTACGCCCGCCTGGCGCGCGAAGCCGGGTTCAACGAGTTCGTCAAGCTCGAGGTCATCGGCGACCAGGAGACCCTCCTCCCCGACGTCCAGGGCCTGTTGGACGCGGCGCGCACCCTCGTCAAGGACGGCTTCAAGGTCCTGGCCTATAGCAACGAGGATCTCGTGACCGCGCTGCGGCTCGAAGACGCGGGCTGCGCCGCCGTGATGCCGCTGGCGTCGCCGATCGGCAGCGGGCTCGGGCTCCTGAACCCGTACGGCATCCGGACCATCAAGCGGCGGCTCAGCGTTCCCGTCGTGGTGGACGCCGGCGTCGGGACCGCCTCGGATGCGTGCGTGACGATGGAGCAGGGCGTGGACGGAATCCTCATGAACACCGCGCTGGCGGCGGCGCGAGATCCCGTGGGCATGGCCCACGCGATGCGGCTGGCGGTCGAGGCTGGGCGCACCGCCTACCTCGCGGGCCGCATGCCGAAGCGTGAGGTCGCCGTGCCGTCATCGCCACTCGAAGGGATGCTGGATTAGCGACGCCACCGCCGCCCGGCGCGCGGCGCTGCACATCCTCCAGGCCGTGCGCTCCGGCGGCACCTTCCAGGCGGCGCGCGACCGGGTGCTCCCCACGCTCGGGGGGCGCGACCGCCGGCTCGCCTACGAGCTCGCCGCCGGCGTGCTGCGACGCCAGGCGGACCTCGACCGCCGGCTGGGCCTGCGTGGCGCCGACCCCCGCCTGCACGACGTCCTGCGCCTCGGTGCCTACCAGCTGGCCGCGTTGGCCCGAGTGCCGCCGTATGCGGCGGTCGCCACCAGCGTCGAGCTGGCGCGCGGACTCGTCGGCGAGAAGGCAGCGCGCTACGTGAACCAGGCGCTGCGGAAACTGCAACGGGGCTCGGGGCTCGGGACTCAGGACCCGGGCCCTACCCACCCCAGCTGGCTCTTCGAGCGGTGGTGTTGCCAGTTCGGGCCGGGGGAGACGCACCGCCTGATCACCTGGAACGACACCAAGCCGCCCCTCACGCTGCAACCTGTCCGCTGGAGCGTCTCAGAGCTCGCCTCGCGGCTCCGGGACGCGGGCTTCGGTGTAACAGAGGCGCCATTCGGAGCGGGCCTGCGCGTGATCCCGAGCCCCGAAGCCCGAGTCCCGAGCCCCGCACGGTTGCCGGGATATTCGGAAGGCGGCTTTGTCGTCCAGGACCCCGCCCACGCCCTCGTGTGCCGCTACGCCGGCATTCCCCCGGGGATGCTCGTGTATGACGCCTGCGCCGCGCCGGGCGGGAAAGCCGTGATGCTCGAACGGGCCGGCGCGCGCGTCGTGGCGGGGGACGCCAGGCCCGAGCGCATCCGCCGCCTGCTCGAGACGACGCGGCGTGCGGGAGTGGCGATTCGGGTGACGGTCGCCGATCTTCTGTCGGCCCCGTTCGCGCCGGGAACCGTGCCAGCCGTGATGGTGGACGCCCCCTGCTCCGCTACCGGCACCATGGCCCGGCATCCGGACGCCCGCTGGCGGGTCACACCGCGCACGATCGTGCGCGCCGCCCGGCAGCAGCAGGCGCTGCTGGAGGCGGCCGCAACGCTCGTCGGTCCCGGGGGATTGCTCGTCTACAGTACCTGCTCGCTCGAGCCGGAGGAGAACCGCGACATCGTGAGCCAGTTCCTGGCGTCCCACACCGACTTCGCGCGCGTCCCCGCGCCGGCGGCCGTGCCGGCTTCCTTGCTCACGCCGGACGGCGACCTGCAGTCCCTGCCGCAGCGCGACGGAATCGACGGTGCGTACGCGGCGCGCCTCGCGCGGACGCGCTGATGCAGCTCCGCCGCCACGTCCCGCCGCTGCAGGAATGGAAGCTGCCCGCGCTCGTCGAGCTGTCCGGGGCGCGTCGCTGGGGGCTCGCCCTCGCCGGAGCGATCGTGGCAGGGTATCTCACGGCGTACCTCGTTCTCTTCCCCGCCCCGATTCTGCACGGCCACGAAGTGGTCCCACGGGTGGTGGGGCTGTCGTTGCAAGAGGCGTCGGCTGCGCTCCGCAAGGCGGGCCTGCAGGTGCAAGACGGCGGCTCGGAGTCGCACCCCAGCGCTCCTCAGGGCAGCATCATCTGGCAGGACCCGCCTCCCGGCGTGAGCGCGCCGGCGGGGTTGCGGGTGACCCTGGTGTCGAGCGATGGGCCCTCCAAGATTCCGGTACCGCAGGTGACCGGCCTGGACGGACCGCTGGCACAGCAGCTGATCGTCGCGGCCGGGCTCACGGTAGCGCAGGTGGAGTCGGTGCAGGCGGCGGCCGCTCCCGGGGTGACGATGCTCACCCGTCCCGCCCCCACGACGCTGCTCGCTCCCGGGTCGCCCGTGACGGTGGTCGTGAGCCGGGGCGCCCCCACCATCTCGGTGCCGCCCCTGCTCGGCCTGTCGCAGGCGGACGCGCGTACCCGCCTGGAGCAGGAGGGCCTCGCGCTGGGGACGGTGACGCGGCGTCGCTCGGGCGAAGGCACGCCGGGCACGGTGATCGCGCAACGGCCGGCGGCGGGGACGCTGGCCGCCCCCGGGACGGTAGTGGACGTGGTCGTGGCCCGGAGTCCCTGATGATGATCACCAGGATGAACGGCATCCGTATCGCGCCCAGCCTCTTGTCGGCCGACCTCACGCGCCTCGCGGAGCAGGTGGGCCAGGTGCTCGCGGCGGGCGCCGATTGGCTGCACGTCGACGTGATGGACGGACGGTTCGTGCCGAATCTGACGTTCGGTGCCAACATGATCGAAGCGCTGCGCCGGCTCACGGACAAGCCCATCGACGTACATCTCATGGTGCTCGAGCCGGAGCGCTACCTCGAGGCCTTCGCGGCGGCGGGTGCGTCGGTGTTCACCTTTCACCCTGAGGCGACGCTACATGTGCAGCGTCAGCTGGCGGCGGCGCGGAGCCGCGGCATGCTCGCCGGGCTGGCGCTCAACCCCGGCTCGCCGCTCTCGCTCGCCGCAGAGGTGATCGCCGACGTGGATCTGCTGCTCGTGATGACCGTGAACCCGGGGTTCGGGGGCCAGTCCTATCTCGCCTCGTCCGACGACAAGATCCGCCGCGCGCGCGAGCTGCTCACGTCGCGCGGCTCGCGGGCGTTCCTCGAGGTGGACGGCGGCATCACCACGCAGACCATCGCGGCCGCGCACGCGGCGGGCGCCGACACGTTCGTCGTGGGGAACGCGATCTTCGCGAGCCCCGACCCGGCGCGTGAGGTACTGGACCTGAAGCGCCGCTGCCTGGTGACGGTATGAGCGACGCCCGGCGCTGGTCGTTCGCGGTCGGCGTCGTCATGGCGGTCGTGTTCGGGACCGCCCTGGCGGTGAAGATCCGTCCCCAGATCGACCTGCTGGGGGTGGGATCGCGCGCCCCGGACTTCCACGCCAGAAACCTGGCCACCGGACGCGCCACGACGCTCGCGGACTATCGCGGCCGCGTGGTGCTCCTGAATCTCTGGGCGACGTGGTGTGAGCCGTGCCGTGTCGAGATGCCGTCGCTCGAGCGGCTGTCCCGCAAGCTCGGGGGCAGCGGTTTCACCGTGGTGGCGGTGAGCATCGACGAGGACGGCGACTCGGTGGTCGCCGCGTTCGCCCGCGACCTGGGACTCACCTTCGACATCCTGCACGACCAATCCGGGGCGATGAAGCGGACGTACCAGGCCACGGGCGTGCCCGAGAGCTGGCTGATCAGCCCCGACGGCGTGATCATCAAGAAAGTGATCGGGGCCTCCGAGTGGGACGGCCCGGTCAACGAAACGCTGGTCCGACGGCTCCTGGATGAGAGATGAGAGATGAGAGATGAGAGATGAGTGGCGGTCGCGGCGCAGCAGCCCCTGGCGCAGAGCTTCGCCATGCGGCTCGCCATCGTGGTCCCACCCGGGCGCAGCGTGCGACAGCAACCCGCCGGCGTGGCGGTCGTCATCACGGGCAAAGGCAGCGAGATCCTGAAGCTCCGCTCCTTCCCGCGCGTGATCCGGAAGGTCATTCCCGACACCTTCTCCGCGTCGGCGTGGCACGTGCAGCTGCAGCCGACGGATATCGAGCTGCCCAAGGGCAGCGACGTGCAGGTCGCCGACATCCGGCCGCGCGACATCGAGGTCGTGCTGGATTCGGTCGTGCACAAGGACGTCCGCATCGTGCCGCGGGTACGGGTCGAGGCCGAATCGGGGTACGTGATGCGCGGGCTGTCGATCACGCCGAGCATGGCCCGCATCATCGGCCCGGCGAAGAACGTCGCCCCGATCGACTCGGTGACCACGCTGCCGACGGTCATCTCCAGTGTGAACGGCCCCTTCTTCCGCACGGTCCCGCTCGATACGTCCCCGCTCGGCATCGTGCGCATCGCCCCCAAGGAGGTGCGGATGGCCGGCGAGGTCGCGGCCATCATCGAGCGCTCGCTCTCCGGCGTCCCGATCACGACCGCGGCCTCGGGCTTCGCGGGGTTCCTGCTCTCGGTCGAGCGCGTGGGCGTCACGGTGCGGGGCCCCGAATCGAGGGTGAACACGCTGACCCGCGACAGCGTGCGGGTGGTGGCGCACCTCGTGGGCAAGGCGGGCCCGGGCGGCTACGCCCGCCTCACGGTGAGCGCGCCGCCCGGCATCGTCGCGCACGCCGTGCCCGATTCCGTTTCCCTCAGACGCAAGACCGGCCGTGGCTGACGTCGTCCTCGGGATCGAGACGTCGTGCGACGAGACCTCGGCCGCCGTGCTGGTGGGCGAGCACCGCCGTCCCGAGCTGGCCGGGCTCGTCATCCTGTCGCAGGACGTGCACCGGGTGTTCGGGGGCGTGGTCCCGGAGCTCGCGAGCCGGGCCCATCTGTCGGCGCTGCCGGCCGTGGTGGACCGCGCCCTCGCCGAGGCCGGCATCGGCTGGAGCGCCGTGGACGCCGTCGCCGTGACCCAGGGACCGGGGCTCGTGGGGGCGCTCCTGGTCGGCGTGGTATTCGCCAAGGCGCTGGCCTACGCCGGCGACCGCGAGCTGATCGGCGTGCATCACATGGAAGGACACCTCTTCGCCCCGCTCGTGGAGGACCCGGACTTGGCACCGCCGTTCGTCGCGCTGCTCGTGTCGGGAGGTCACACCCTGCTGCTCGACGTTCCCGCCTGGGGGCGCTACCGCCTGCTGGGCGCAACCCGCGACGATGCGGCCGGCGAGGCGTTCGACAAGGTCGCGACGCTCCTGGGCCTCCCCTATCCGGGCGGCCCGGCGATCGAGCGGCTCGCGGCCCAGGGTGATCCTACGCGCTTCTCGTTTCCGCGTCCGATGCGGGACGAGGGATTCGAGTTCTCCTTCTCCGGTCTCAAGACCGCGGTGCTGCGGGCCGTGCGCGCCAGCGACGATCTCGAACGCGACCGTCCCCATCTCGCCCGTGCCTTCCAGGACGCGGTGCTCGACGTGCTGGTCACGAAGCTCGAGCGCGCGGTCCGCGCCACGGGCCATCGCACCGCCATGCTGGGCGGCGGCGTGGCGTGCAGCCGGGCGCTCGCCGGCCTCGCCGCCCGGCGGCTCTCGGACGGCGGCCTCGCCCGCGTGGCGGTCGCGAGCCCGCGCTTGAACGCCGATAACGCCGCCATGATCGCCCGTGCCGGCTGGTACCGCCTTGGCCTGGGCGAGCGCAGCGACTGGACCCTGGACGCCCGGGCGGACCTGCCACTGCCCGGCCTGGAGCCGGCACCCACCACCCACGGCGCAGCCCGCTCATGACGATCTATCCCTTCGGTTTCACGATCCCGCTGCCCCGGATCGACATCCTGTTCATCCATCTGGGCCCGCTCCAGGTCACCGGCTACGGGCTGATGATGATGGTCGCGTTCCTCATGGCGGGGTGGGCGATCCAGGTCGACCTGCGGCGCCGCGGCATGGCCGAGGAGTACGCGGCCGACATCGTGTTCGCCGCCGTGGTCGGCGGTATCGTGGGAGCGAAGATCTGGTACGTGCTGCTGACGGGTGAATGGGAAGCCCTGCTGCGGCGCGGCGGGTTCGTCTGGTACGGGGGCTTTTTCGGCGGCGTGGCGGCGGTACTGGCGACCGGGTGGTGGAAGCGCGTGCCCGCCCGCTGGACGATGGAGCTCACCGCCGCGCCCCTCGCCCTCGGTTACGCGCTGGGACGGGTCGGGTGCTTTCTGGTCAACGACGACTACGGGATCCCGTCCACCCTGCCCTGGGCGATGAAGTTCCCGCGCGGCCTTCCCCCCACCACGGTCGCCGAGTTGAGCAACATGCACGTGCGCTTCCCTCCCGGCGCCGACCCCATGCAGGTGGTGGCCGTGCACCCCACGCAGATCTACGAGACGGCCCTGATGCTGCTCGCGTTCGCCTGGTTGTGGCGGTTGCGGGACCACCGACACGGCACGGGCTGGCGGTTCGGGGTCTATCTCGTCCTGGCAGGGGCGGAGCGCTTCCTGGTCGAGACGGTCCGCGCCAAGGACGATCGTCTGCTCGGACCCTTCACGCTGGCGCAGGTCACGAGCGTGCTGCTCGTCCTGGCGGGGGTGTGGCTGATGCAGCGGCTGCGCGCGCCCGAGCCGGCGACGGTGGCGGTGCCTCCCGCGCTCAAGCCGCAGCCGCAGGCTCAAGCGACGCCGTAGCGCGGGGGGGCTACGGGAACGACGGTCGCCGGCGGTCCGCGCCCGTCCCCGCGGAGCGGTCACGTTGTAACCACACGACGGCCACCAGCAGCAGGACGATGAGCAGTAGCTGGAGCGCCAGCGATTGCACCGTGGGATAGATGCCGAGCACGGGGATGCGGGGCGCCCACCGGACCACGCTCACCCGCACCAGTCCCGACTCCTGCAGGTCCGCGATGCCCTTGCCGGCGAACACGAACGCCATGTAGTAGAGCATCGCGCTCGTCACGGCGAAAAACGGCTTGAGCGGCACCTTCATGCCGAAGCGGTCGACCGCCACGTAAACGATCACCAGCGCCAGTGCGCCGGCCACGATCCCCGCGATCACTCCCACGACTCCGGCGGCGCTGCTCGATCCCGCCGAGGAGAGCAGGGCCTTGTAGAAGAGGATGGTCTCGAAGCCCTCCCGATAGACGGCGAGGAAGGCGACCGACGAGAGCGCGAACCCCGAGCCGGTCGACAGCGCGTCCTCCACCCGGCCTTTCACGAAGGCGTTCCACTTGGCGACCTCGATCTTCGAGAGCAGCCAATAGCTGACGTAGAAGAGCACGGCGGTGGCGAGGAGCATCGTCCCGCCCTCGAGGGCTTCCCGCTGCCCCGGCGTGATCTCGAACAGCAACTCGATCATCACCGCGGTGGCGGCGCTCGCGGCGACCGCCGCCCAGGCGCCCCGCGCCACGTGTCGCCGGCGCTCGAGCGCGCCGGCCTTCGAGAGAAACGCCATCAGCGCGGCCACGATCAGAATCGCCTCGAAGCCCTCCCGCAGCAGCAGCACGAACGACTGCACGAACAGGCTGGCGCTCGAGCTCCGGTCGGCCACCAGCCGCTCGGCGCGCTCCAGGTCGGCGAGCAGCCGGGCGTGGATCGCCGCGAGCTCGTCCGGGCCGGCGCCCGCCGCCGCCCGTGCGCGCAACAGCGTGAACGCCTGCTCGAGGTCGCTCGCGAGGGCCGGGTTCTTCACCCGCACGTCCGTCTCCACCTGCTCGAAGGTCAGGTAGGCATCGAACGCGATCTTGTCTGACCTGAGCGCGACGCCCGAGTCGAGTTGGCGCCGCACCACGGAGAACGTGGCCGCCGCCGGGGACGCCTGATACTTCTGGCGCTCGGCCGTGGGCAGCACGCGCAGAAACGCCCCGATCCTGGCCGCGTCCCCGGGATCGAGCGTGCGCGCGAAGCCGGGCATCGCGGTCCCCGGCCGACCCTGCAGAATCAGCTGCTCGAGCTCGCGGTCGGTGAATCGGCCCTGGACGGCGAGGTCCCGCAGCGCGGGCGGCCGCACCGAGAGCGTGGCGGCGAGCGGACCGTCGCCGCCGCCCGTGGCGCCGTGACACGACGCGCACGTGGTCGCATACCGCCCCTCCCCCTCGCGCACCGGGCCCTCGTTGGCGCGCAGCGTCGCCACGTACGTGGCCACGGCCCAGCGGTCCTCCGGGGAGAGCGTTTCCTCGAACTGCGGCATGGCCGTGCCGGCCACGCCGAGCGTGAGCTTGCGATACACGTCCAGCGGCGAGACCGTGCTCATCGCCTCCCGGTCGGCGAGGCTCGCGGGCGGGGGACCCTGCAGGCGCTTCGCTTTCGGCCCGTCCCCCCGGCCGGTCGGACCGTGACACTGCGCGCACTGCTCCTGATAGACGGCCGCGCCGCGCACCAGGGACGGGGGGCGCGACGGGAACGTTTCGAGTGCACCTCCCACGACGGTCGCGATGTGCTGCACCAGCAGTGCGGCCCGCGCCGCGACGGCGTCGGGCGGCGCGGCGCGGTCGAGCAGCGCGCGCAGCGCCACGAGGTCGGAGTCGACGGTCGCGCGCACCGCCCGCGGGAGCGAGCCGACGTCGAGTCGTGCCTGGTCGAGAAACTGCTTCGCCTCGGAGACCTCCTCGGGATTCGTCACCCGGCCGCCGCTGGGCGCAACGCCGATGGCGTACTCCTTGGCGGCGAGCGAGGCGGCGGCCACGATGCGCCGGGCTACGGTGAGTGAGTCCATCGCCTGCGCTCCGGCGGACGCCGCGATGCAGGTGCCCAACAACAAGCCGACCATTGACTTACGGTAGATGGAACGGTTCTCGGGAGGAGGATTTTCAATACTAGAGTAATTCTGTCGGGAATGCAAGGCAATCCATCACACGCGCTCCAGCACCACCACGGCTATGGCCGCCTGATGCGTGTGCGAGAGCGACAGCAGCACGCGGTCGACCCCCAGCTCACGCGCCCGCCCGGCCGCCGTGCCGCTGAGCCGCACGTCCGGTCTCCCGTCAGGCGCGCGTGTGATCTCGATCTCACGCCACCCGATGCCGCGCGCCAACGCCGTGCCCTGGAGCGCCTTGTACACCGCCTCTTTGGCGGCGAGGCGTACGGCGACGTGGGTCGCGGGATCAGGCCGGCTCTCGCAGTACGCGCGCTCATCCGGTGTGAGCAAACGCTCGAACACACGTGCGCCCTTGTCGGCGATGATCGCCGCGACGCGGGACACCTCCACCAGGTCGACGCCGACGCCGATCGCGCTCAGAAGCCGAGCCGTGTCGCGAGCCATGCCGGGGCCGGCGCGTAGCCGCCGAGCACCAGACCCAGCCAGATCAGCCCGACCGCGAGCGGCGTCCACAGCACGATCACGGGCCAGAGGGAGGGTCGCCACCGTGCGATGGCCTCGGTCTCGAGCGCCCAGCGACGCCGCTCCTCGGCCAGCGCAGCCTCGAGGGCGAGCCACGCCGCCTCGAGCCGCCGGGCGGACCCCCGCAGCGCATCCTGCCACTCGGCGTGGATCGTCTTGTCGAGGACGCCCGCGTCGCGGGCCCGGAGCCCTGCGCCGTCGAGCACGTCGAGCGCGGCGACGAACGCTTCGCCGCCGGCGCCGAGGCGGGCGGCGATGGCGCGCTTTTCCGACCCCGTGAGAAGCCGCCGACGGCGCTGCCGCGCCGGCATCCGGACGCGCCGCGCGGCGCGCTCGATTTCGCCGTCCAGCGCCGCCGTCACGCGCTCGGCCGCCCGCTTTACGGCGGCTTCCCACGCCGCCAGCCATGCGCCGCGTCCCGCGGCCTCGATCACTTCCTCACGCTGCTCGCGCGCCGCGGCGGCCCGGGCGCGGCCCCCCAGCTCCATCACGCGCGTCGCCAGGTCCTCGCGCACGTCGTCGAGCGGCACCCACGGCTCTTCCAGGCGGCGCGGCACCAACAGGCGCCCGAGCGAAGACGCCAGCTCCGGCACGCGCAGCGGCATCGGGATCTTCACGCCGGGGCTCATCGTGCCAGCAACGCGGCGCGGCCGGTGCGCCGCTCGAAGGAGGCGACGAAGTACGGGAGCGACTCCGCGAGGAAGCGCTCGCGCGCGACACCGGTCGCCGCGATCGCCCGCTCGATGGCCGCGGGCTCGCCCTCCACCTCGATGAGCACGTCCATGTCGGGATACCATTCGAGCCGCAGCACCGCCTGCCCCAACCGGTAGACCTCGACCCGCCGATCGATGCGCAGCGACACGGCGAAGCCGACCCGCTCGAGGATGGCCACCACGCTTTCCGGATCCTCCACACGCGCTTCGGCTTCGGCGCGGTGACGGTATCGCCCCTGTTTCGAATGCGGGCCCTTCCACGCGAGCACTCCGTACGCCGGCGCGCCGTCGGCCTCCCGGAACACCCGCAGCCGCAATACCTCGTCGCGGTCCGCCAACCGGTCGTGGCGGTCGAAGCGCCGGTCGAGCATGTCGCCCCGGAATTCGAGCACCGCGCCGACGCGCACCAGCGCGGCGCGCAGCGCGTCGGGATCCTCGACCCGCGCTTTGACCTCGAGCTCGTCGACGGCCGGGGGGGCGGCGGCGGGGGCGGGGGCGGGGGCGGGCCGGCTCACGCGAAGATGGCGTCCAGCACAGCGGCAGTGTCGCTGAGCGTCGCGAACACATAGGCGGCGCCGGCCGCGCGCAGGGCCGCCACGTCGTAGGAGCCGGTGGCGACGGCTACGCTGCGCGCGCCGATCGGGCGACCGCACGCGACGTCGTCCGGCGTGTCGCCGATCACGACGACGTCGGCGCCCGCGAAACGGCGACCGGTGAGCTTCGCCGCGCGCTGTGCGGCGACCGCCGGCAGGTCGGCCCGCCGCGCGGAGTCCGAGCCGTAGGCTCCGACACGGAAACGCGCCGGGTCGAGTCCCCCCGAGCGCAGCTTCAGCGCCGCACCGGGCGCCACGTTTCCGGTCAAGAGGCCCACGAGCGCGCGCTGCCCGGCTTCGTGCGGCTCGAGGGCGGCGAGCAGCTCCCGCGTCCCCGGCATGAGCGTGGTCGTCTGGGCGGCGGCGGTGAGCTCGCTGCGCAGGTGCTCCACGTAGCGGCGGCACACGGCGTCGATGCGCCTCGCATCCCCGGCCGCCGGGTGACCCGCCAGCGACAGCAGCTCATGCACGATCTGCGGGTCGGTCTTGCCGTCGAACCGGTAGCGCTCGATCGGCCCCGCCGTCCCTGCCTCGTCCAGCAGCGCGCGGTGGATCGCGCGCCGACCGGCGCCGTCGGTCCCGAGCAGGGTACCGTCGATGTCGAAAAGGACGAGCTTCATGCGGGAAAAATAGGCGGTCAGCTCCGCGAAGTCTCGGGGCGGCGCACGGCGACGAGCATGCCTCGCAGTCGCTCCGCGGCAGGCGTATCGGCGAACAGGTCGTCCGAGCCTACGCCCCCGCGCGCCAGCGCCGAGTGCACGATGTGACCGGCTCCCGCCCACAAGGCCACGTGCGCAATGCGCCGGTCGTCGGCGAAGCAGAGGACATCCCCGGCGGCGTATCCCGCCCCGGCTGCGTCAACCGCGACGGGGCGGCCGGTGAGCGCCTGCTGATCGCTGTCGCGCGGCAGGTTGATGCCCCGCGCCGCGTACGTCGCCTGCACCATCCCCGAGCAATCGACGCCCCATTCGGTGCGTCCTCCCCACAGGTACGGAGCGCCCGAGAACCAGCGCTGCGCCCACTCGGGGGCGGCGAGCAAGCGCGCTTCCGCCCGGTACTGCGCTTCGGGCCGCACCACGCCCCACGCGAGGCTCCACGCGCGCCCGTCCGCCGTGTCCACGAGCCCGTCGCGACGCAAGACGACGCGCGAGCCCAGGGGCAGCCGGAACCGCCGGTCTTCGAACTTGAGCTCGGCGCCGAGCGATCGCGCCGTGGCGCGCGTGGTCCAGTCTTCGGCCCAATCGTCAGACCCGGTCGCCACATAACCCGCGTGGACCCAGCCGTGGTAGCCGTCGGGCGCGCGCACCCGCAGCCAGGTCCCGTCGCGCCGCTCGAGCAGCGTCAACGGCTCCCCGTGCAGCAGTTCGCTCACCCGGTCGGCCGCGATCCGCGGCTCGCGCAACAGCGGCGCAACGGCGGCCGTCGTCACGCCCGCGGGCTCGTCCCGCACCGAGCCGTCGGGCAGGAGGCGGATGTCGGCGGCGCGGCGCGCCGCGGCGGCGATGCGACGCAGCTCTTCCAGGGCGTCGCGACTCGTGGTACACCCAGTGAGCGCGGCCGGCAGGACGGCCACGTCGAGCACACCGAGCCGCGGGTCGGGCACCCATTTGCGCGCCAGGTCTCCGACGTCGCGCTCGAGACGCTCGGTCACGGCTCGGCACCGTCGGCCAGTCCGGGCACGTCCCCGAGCCCGCGCGCCAGCCGCACCGCGCGCTCCACCGCCACCGGCACCACCAGCGCCGCCAACGCCTCCGCCTGGAGCGGCGTCGCAGGCGCGGTCGCGACGGTGCTCACGGCGAAGACGACGTCGCCGTCGAACAGCGTGCCGTAGGGCACGATGCGGCGGGCGAGCGCGTCCCCCGCCGCGTGCGCCAGGCTCTCGAGCGCCGTGCGATCGAGCGCGCCGTTCGTCGCCACCACGGCGAGCGTCGTGTTGGCGCGGCCGAATGGGGCGCCCCCCGCGGCGAAATGCTCGAGGGCACCCGCGAACCGGCCGTCCGGGCCGCGCGCGCCCGCGACGATCGACCCCGTTCCGTCCAGGATGTCGCCCACGGCGTTCACCACCACGAGCGCGCCCACCACGACGTCTCCCCGGCGGGCGGCCCACGTCCCCACACCGCCCTTCATAGCGCGACGGGGCCCCAACGCCTTGCCCACGGTCGCCCCCGTGCCCGCCCCGACCGTTCCCTCGGGGACCTCGGCCGACGCCGCGCCGCACGCGCGATACGCGTCGTCCGCGGTCGGCCACCGGTCGGCCGTGCCACCGGGCCCCAGATCGAAGTCGAAGATCACGGCGGTCGGCACGATCGGGACGACGCCCGCGGGCCCGAGCGGCAGTCCGCGGCGGCGCTCGCGCAGCCAGCGCATCACGCCGTCGGCCGCTCCCAGCCCGTATGCCGAGCCGCCGGTGAGCAGGATGGCGTCGATGCGGCTCACCAGGTGGCGCGGGTTGAGGGCGTCGAGCTCGCGCGTGCCGGTGGCGCGCCCGCGCACGGCACCGGCCGCGCGCATCCCGCCCTCGGGCGCGAGGACGACGGTGCACCCGGTCGCCCGCGGCAGGTCGGTCCAGTGACCCACGGAGAGCCCCGGGACGGCGGTGATGCTGGTGGGATCGGACGACGTCATCGGAACGCGGAAGTTAGCTCGGCTTGCTGGCCTTGTAGAGGGTACATACGTTAGCGCATGCCCAACCCCCAACCGCAGGACCAGCCGACCACGGTGCTGGTGGTCGACGACGAAGACGGCATCCGCCAGGCGCTGGACCGGTTTCTGAGCCGGCTCGGCTACCGCGTGCTGCAGGCGTCGAGCGGTGCGGAGGCGCTCGACCGGCAGGCGGCCGAGCAGCCGCAGGTGATGCTCTCCGACATCCGCATGCCGAACATGAGCGGCGTGGAGCTCGTCCCCAAAGCGCTCGCCGCCGACTCCGACCTCGCCATCATCATGCTGACGGCGATCGACGAGCCGCGCACCGCGATCGAGTGCCTCAAGCTGGGGGCGTACGATTACCTCATCAAGCCCGTCGATCTGGACGAGCTGGAGCTGTCGCTGCAGGGCGCCCTGCGGCAGCGACAGCTCGAGGTCGACCGGCGCGAGCTGGAGCAGTGGCTGGCGCGCGAAGTGGCCGTGCGGACGCGCGACCTGGAGGAGCGCACCACCGTCGTGGAGGATATCGCCCTGGCCGCCCTGGCGGCCGCGGGGGACTGGGCCGGGGTGGGCGATGCGGTGCAGAAGCTCGCGAAGGAGCTCGGGACCTCAGCCGACGACGTGCAGCGGGAGATCCGCAAGCGGCGTGGCGGGAGCTAAGCCTGCTTCGATGCCTTCGCCTTCTCCTCACACGCCTTGCAGCGCGTGACCCCACGGAACGAGCAGATCAGACAGAGGAAGGTGCCGCAGTCCGCGCAGGGATAGCCCTCCGAGGCGCGTTCCTCGTTGCCGCAGTAGCGGCATACCATCGCATCGTGCTCCATCAGTTTCGGTTTTTCCATACCACCTCTCAGAGGTCGAGGCCGTACACCTTAATCTTATTGATCAGCGTGGCGCGCGAAATGCCGAGCTCCAGGGCGGCCCGGGTACGGTTGCCGCCGTGGAATTTGAGGGTCTTCTCGATGTGCCCGCGCTCCACCTCCGCGAGCGCCTGCGGCTGGTGGCGTCTGTCCCCGCCCCCCTTGCGCAAATCCGCCGGCAGATGCTCCACGCCGAGCTGCGCCGCGCCGCGCGCCAGGATCATCGCCCGCTCGACCACGTTGCGCATCTCGCGCACGTTCCCGGGCCACGGGGCGGAGAGCAGGCGGTCCAGCGCCTCCGCGCTGCAGGCGCTGGGGCACCCCGGCATCTGCGGCGCGAAGTCGGCCAGAATGCGGGTCAGGAGGGCGAGCCGGTCGTCGCGCGACCGCTCGCGCACGGCCGGCAGGCGCAGCGGCATGACGCTCAGACGATAGTACAGGTCTTCGCGGAAACGGCCGGCGCCCACCTCCGCGACGAGCTCGCGATTGGTCGCCGCCACCAGCCGCACGTCCACCGTGATCTCGCGGCTTCCTCCGAGGCGTCGGAACGTCTTGGTCTCGAGCACCTTGAGAAGCTTGGGCTGCAGCTCGGGCGCGAGATCGCCGATCTCGTCGAGAAAAATCGTCCCGCGGTCGGCCAGCTCGAACAACCCCTGGCGGCGCTCTTTCGCGTCGGTGAAGGCGCCCTTCTCGTGTCCGAACAGCTCGGACTCGAGGAACGTGGCCGAGAGGCCGCCGCAGTTCACCTCGACGAACGGACCGCTCGCCCGGGGCGAAAGGTGATGGATGATGCGTGCCACCCAGCCTTTACCCGTGCCGCTCTCCCCGGTGAGCAGCACCGTCGAGCGCTCGCTCGCCGCGAGCAGCTCGATCTGGCGCCCCAGCTCGCGGATCGCCGGCGACGCGCCCAGCGACTCGAGCCCCGCATCCTCGTGCTCGCGCGCGCGCAGCATCGCGTTCTGGCGCACCAGGCGGATCTTCTCGGACACGCGCGCCGTGGCGGCCGCGAGATGGTTCAGGTCCACCGGCTTGGTGAGAAAATGCTCGGCACCGAGCTGCATCGCGCGCACCGCCGTGTCGATGTCCCCCTGGCCGGTGAGCAGTATCACCGAGCCGCCCTGCGAGCGCAGTCGCTCGAGCACTTCGAGCCCGCCCACATCGGGCAGATGCAGGTCGAGAATCACCACGTCGGGGCGGAGCCGGTCGAATGCCTCGAGCCCCGCCTGCGCCGTCTCCGCCCGCCCTACCTCGTAGCCGATCCGGTCGAAGTAATCCCCCACCGCGCGCAGCACGTCGGCGTCGTCGTCGATCAGCAATACGCTGTCAGGCATGCGCCTTCCCGAGCGGCGCCGTGCGGGGATCCACGATCACGCGCAGGGCGCCGGGCAGCAGCCGGGCCTCGAACGGCGCGTCGCCCGCCGGCTCCCCGTCGAGCTGCATCGGCCGGGGCGGCCCCTCGAGCACCTCCACCCGCACCGTACGGCCGCGCCCGAACCACAGCCGCCGCGCGCCATTGCGCGGCCGCCGCAACAGCTCGAAGAATGCGCTGAGGCTCTGGAGCGCCCCGTCGGCTCGGAGCACCAGCACGTCGAGCCAGCCGTCGTCGGGGGCCACGTTGTCGCGCAGCCGCAGGAACGGAGGCACCAGCTCGCCGCAGTTCGCCACCAGCACCATCGCCGCCGGCAGGTCGTGCACCACACCGTCCACCGTCACCCGATGCAGCGGGCTCGTCACGTCGGGGAGCGTGGCGAAGGCGTGCATCACATAGGCCGCCATCTTCCAGCGGCGCTTCTCGGCCGCCCCCGTCCGCGCCATGAGACGGGCGTCGAACCCGGTGCCGCTGCACACGGCGAAGTAATGCGTGCCGTCGGGGCGCTCCACCGTGCCCAGGTCGATCGCCGCCGTCCGGCCCGCGAGGATCACGCGTGCCGCCGCCGCGGCATCCCGCGGCAGTCGCAGGTTGCCCGCCAGCAGGTTTCCTGTCCCGCCGGGGACGAGACCGAGGGGGATGCCGCCGCCCGCCGCCCCGGCGGCGATCTCCATCGCCGTGCCGTCGCCGCCGTAGCACACCAGGGCGTCGAAGCCCTGCTCGGTCGCCTCGCGCGCGAAGCGACGCGCGTCGCCCGCCTGCGCCGTGGCGCGGACCTCGACGGTCCAGCCACCGCCGCGCAGGGTGTCGCGAATCGCCGTCACGGCCCGCGCATCGGTGCGGGCCGCCGCCGGGTTGGCGATCAACAGGGCCCGCGTCATGCTCAGTAGCGCCGCTCCCAAAACAGGTCGAGACCCACCTGGCGGGGCACGGTGGTCGCCTGCCCGCCGTTCGGAACGTCGGGCAGGCACGTCTGCACCGGCGCGAAGCTCGCTTCGGTGCGCCACTCGGGGCTGATACGGAACTGCAGCGACAGGCCGAGCAGGTTCTGCACGCCCCCCTGGCCCCCCTGGCACCCACGGCGAGCTGCCAGCTCGACAGCGGGGTTCCCTGCCCGCCGCCGCCCGGCTGAATCTCGACGTAGTCCACGGGCACGCCGCCGGAGACGATCGTCTGCTCGATCTCGCCCGACAGGACCGAGAGCGCGCTCTGCATGATGGCTCGCTGATCCGCGATCCCGCCCTGATCGCCCGCCAGGTCCACGGTGCGCTTGCCGAACAGCAGCAACGAGATCAGCTCCGTCTGCGACAGGTCCTGCTTCTCCGCCGCGAGGGCGACCTTGGGCACGAGCAGCGTGCCGGTGATGTGCGCTACGACGGTGATGTCTTCGTTGGGGAAGCCGGGCGTGGGCACGGGATGGACGACGTGCTTCGCCTCGATGTCGAGCGCCGCGTCCTGATCCGGCGTACCGAAATAGTGCACCGTTCCCTGCGACACCATGAACTCACGCGACACCGGCCCGACTTTGAGGCGGTAGGTGCCCCGGACGGCCTGCAGCGTGCCGCTCACGAGATACAGATTGCGCTGCTTGCTGAGTCGGACCGATCCGGCGAGCTGAATGTTGGCCTCGTTCGAGCGCAGCCAGACGTCGTTCCCCATCTCGAGCCCCAGGTCGTCGATCCGCAGGCTGTCGAGGAATACGTTCTGGAACTCCGGGCCGAGGCGTTGCTGCTCGATCAGCGAGGCGAGCGACGTATCGGCGAGCTCGTCCAGGTTCACGATGCGCTTCTGTACCAGGTCCGCGAAATAGAGCGCACCCGACGTCACATTGACCTGACCGGTGAGCGTCGCCCCGAACACCGGCCCCTGGAGGAGGAGCCGGCCGCTGGCGGTGATGGCCACGTTGCCTTTCAGCTCCAGCGCCTTGAACTGGTCGGCCGCGATCCGCAGGTCGAGCACCGGGTGCGTGAGCCGCTCGAGCCGTACGACGCCGGATACGTCGGCCCGGCCCCGCTCACTCGACGCCGCCAGCGACCGGACGGCGATCGTGTCGCCCGAGAGCGCCAGCCGGCCGTTCACGTTTTCGTAGCGGACGTTCAGGGCCGGAATCGTGGCGGCGGCGTCGGCGATCTGCAGGGCGCCCCGCAGCCGGGGGGCGTCCCACGTCCCGGCGATTCCCAGGTCGGTCGAGAACACGCCGGTCACCTGGCGCACCGCGGGCGTGAGCGCTTCCAGCACGGCGAGGTCGACGCTGTCGGCCGTGGCCCGCACCGACAGCGTGTCCGGAAGCTGGCGGCGCGCGACCGGCATGATGGCGAGGTCCAGTGGCAGAAACGCCTGTACGGCGAGGATCTGCTGTCCGGAGCGCCACAGGTGCACCGCCGTGGTCAGGCGGCGGTCGCGGTACTCGAAGGTGCCGTCGACAAAGGGAGCGCGGAACTCGCCGAGCCGCCCGTTCGAAAGGGAGAAGGCGCCGGTCGACACCGGACTGGCCCGGCTTCCCGAGAGCCCGACCGTCGCGCTCACCGTCCCACCCACGCCGGCGGTGTCCTGCTCCAGCAGCGCGTACATGCCCGCCAGCGGGAAGGCTTCGAGCTGCAGGTGCGCATCGGCCCGGCCGCGTGTGGGGAGGTCACCCTCGAGCGTGAGCTTGCCCGACCCGTACACGCTCCCCAGTGCCAGGCTGCTCACGCGCGCCGTCGAATCGGTGACGGTGAGCTCGGTCGGGCGCTGCAGCACCCACACGTCGCCGGGGAGCTGGACGGCGAGCGAATCCAGCCCCACGGCGAGCACCGTGCCGGCAGGACCCGGCCGGCGGGCGAAGCGCCCTCCGGCGAGAAAGGCACCGCCCCCGCCCATGCGCGAGCGGGCGAACCAGGTGAGCGAGTCGAGGGTCCCGCGCCCGGCCGCCGCCGCCCCCGAGAACCCGAGCGTGCCGTAGGCGAGGGAGTCGAGCGTCGCCTCCAGCGCGACCGTGGGCGTGGGACCCGGTTGCCATTGGAGGCGGACCCGGCCCGCCGGAACCTGCCAGCCGTGCCACGCCACGCGGTCGACGCTGGCGCGCACGTCGATGCCGAGCGAGTCGAGCGAGCCCCCCAACGTCGCGACCACCCGGGCCGACCCCACGAGCGGGCGATTCGGCCCGGGATCGGGGTCGGCCCGCGCCGCGCTGTCCCGCTGCACGAGCCAGGTGACGAGCGAATCGATCGCGCTCAGGCTGTCGGCGTCGAAATCGAGCGCCAACTGCCCGCTCGCGCCGCGCGTCCAGCCGAGCGAGCCGGAGCCGGTGGTGACGAGCCCGGGTTGCGCCAGACGCAGCGAGTCGACGTACACCCGGCGATCCGCGAACCGCAGCCGCAGGGCGCCCGAGTCGAGCCCTGCCCCCGCGAACAGCGACGGCCCGAGCCGCGCGGTCACGGCGCCGCTGGGTGCGATGCCGCTGTCGCCCGTGAGAGCGCCGCGGAGGGTGAGGCCCAGACGCGAGGGCGGGGCGCCGCTGAGCCACTGCGCCAGGTCCAAGTCCCGCGTGGCGAGCTCGAACTCGCGGACACCGTAATGCGGCAGGTCGAGCGCCAGCAGGCCGTCGGCGCGCACGTCGCCCCCCTCCCTGGCGTGCAGCTCGGCATGCGTCTCCAGGGCGTTGAGCGGACCCGCCAGCTTTATCGGTCCGGACACGGCTCCCCGCAACGGCAACGTAGGGAAGCTGCCCTTGAGCCCGTCGAACGAAAGCGAGTCCGCCGTCGCGTCGGTATAGATGCCGAGCACGGCGCCGCGCGTATCGAGGCGAACCGCACCCGTCAGGCGGCTCGGCGGCCGGTCGCCGTCCCGCTGCTCGAGCGTGCCCGTGAACTGCGCGTTCTTGAGCGGGCCCGCGAGGCTGCCCGCGGCGAGGAGGATACCGTGCAGTCGTACCGCGGGGGCGAGCCGGGCCACCGTGCCCAGGTCGACGCTCGCCGCCTCGACCGCGAACGGCTGGAACCGGATGCCGTCGGCCGCCTTGAGGTTCACCTCCCCTTTGCCCCGCAGCCGCGTCTCGGGCCACCCGGGCACCAGCGAGTCGCGGAACGACCAGTCGGTTTCGAGCGTCAGCGCCGTGAGCGGCCCCGTGGCGACGGTGCGCCCGCTGAGCCGCCCCGCGAAGGGGAGCGCATCGAGAAACGGCCGGGCGAACTCGAGGTCGAAATCGCGGGCATCGAGCTCGGCGTCGCGCAGCGCCACGAGCCCCGAGTCCGCCACGCTCAAGGCGGTGAGCCGGCCGGCGACGCCGCCGCCCGCGTACGCGAGGCGCAGGGAATCGATCCCCACCTCCAGCACCCGACTCCCGTGCGAGCGCACCCGCACGTCTCCCGCCAACACTCCCGTCGCGGGCGGGCCCGCGAAGCGCCGATCGATGAACGGGAAATCGCCGAGCGTCGCCGAGTCGGCGCGCAGCCGCAGATCGAACAGCATGGTCCCGTGCGGCCAGCGGACGGTACCGCGGGCGTTGCGCAGCGTGGACGCGGGCAGCTGCGCGCGGGCAACCTGCACCTCCATCGAGTCGCCGATCACGCGCAGCCGGCCTGCGAGGTCGACGAGCCGCACCGCCGGGTCGGTGGCTTCGAACTCGAGCCGCGACACGTCGATACGAATACCGCGCTCGCGGGGCGAGGAGACCTGCAATGCGCCGAGCTGCGCGCCCAGATGCTCGAAGCGCCGCACCCGCACCCGGCCGTTCGGGCCGCCGGCGGCGATTTCGAGGGTCGAATCGCCGGGCTGGGCATGGGGCGCCTGCAGTCGCAGCGTCACGCTGCCGTCCGTGATGCGCACATTCCGCAACAGGATGAGGGCGGGCGGCCCGTGCTTGCCCGTATCGGGCCCGCCCAGCCGCAGCAGCTCCTCGATGTTGAGCCGCCCGTTCGGGTGCTGCACGATGTTGATCACGGGCCGGCGCAGGTCGAACTCGAACAGGACCACGCGCCCGGTCGCGAAATCGAACGGGTTGTAAGTGACGTCGGCCCGCGGCAGCCAGGCGACCAGCGTCGTGTCGGCGTCGTACAGCCGCACCTGAGAGAGGGTGAGGCCCGTGAGCAGCGAGCCACCGACGTCGCCCACCTCGATCGTGCCCGTGAACACCTGGTGCAGGGCCCCCGCCGTCACGCGCGTGAGCAGGGAGCGTCCCGCGTCCGTGCCGAGGAGCGAGGCGAGGGCGCCCAGGAAGCACGCGGGCAGCCCGGCGAGCATCCACAGCGCGACACCGAGAGAGCGGCGGACCATCAGAACGCCTGACCCACCGCGAACTGCACCACCACGCGGCGCCGGAACCCCGGTGGCAAGCCGGGACGGACCAGCACCTGGTTCCCGGTCGAGTCGGTCACCGCCGTCAGGCTCTTGGTCTTCGTGTTCAGTAGGTAGAGCCCTCCGGGCTCGGCGGGATAGCCGTTGTAGGCGGCGTCGAGCCGTATCGGCCCGAGCGGCGTCACGAACCGCACGCCTACCCCCGGCGTGAATCGCACGCCTCCCACGGTCGCGACGTCCCGCTCCCACACCTGCCCCATGTCCGCAAACAAGGCCACCCGCATGCGGTCGGGAAAGAGCGGCGTCGGGAATCGGAACTCGGCATTCGCCACGAAGATCGCGTTGCCGCCGGTGGCCGAGGCCTGAATTGGTAGGGTGTCGCCGTTCACGTCGATCGGTTGGACGTACACGCGCGGACCGAGGTCGTTACGGGCGTAGCCGCGCACCGAGTTCGGACCCCCGCCGTAAAACCGTTGATCCGGCGGCACGAACCTGATGCTTTGACGGGCGAAGCTGATCTGGCGGGCCGGGAGGATAGTCCCGCTCAGCAGGCGCCACGCGAAGGCCCCGCGCCGGCCGATGGGATAGTAATGCGACACCTCGACCTGGCCGCGGTTGAACTCGTACAGTGTGTCCGATCCGACCAGCCGCGACGAGTGCGTCAGCGACGCGGTCAAGACGCCCCCCGCCGTCGGATCGAGCACCGAGTTCGTCTGGTTCCGCACGCCCGAAATCGTCACCGCCCCGAACCGCCGGCGGTTGGCGAGGAACGCCTGCTCGGACGCGTCGCACAGCCGGAACAGCTGGCAGTAGATCGCCGGCTCGGCCGTGGTCCGCCCCACCGAATAGCTGTAGCCGAGCGTGACGGGAATGTTGCGGCGCGCGTTGAAAGTCACCGCGAGATTCGCGCCCACCGCCTGGCGGGTGTAGGCGTCGAACTCCGAGCGCCGCTCGGCGAACAGCGCGAAGCTCGCGGTGTGGCGGGGAGAAAGAAACGCCGGCTGTCGCAGCGTCACCGTCGCGTTGTAATTGGCGGTGTCGGACGTCGGGTCGTTGCGGAGGGGGTGACACACGTTTTCCTTGAACCCCGCGTCGGCGGGAATGCCTACGCCGAGCTTGGAGAGCTGGCCGGTGACGTCGAGCGAGCGCGCGCCCCCCAAGAAATCGTACGCCGTCCAGCCGCTCCGCACCCGGAAGCAGTCGAGCGAGCCGTACCCCGCCCCGATCCCGATGCGGTGCAGCGGCGCCTCGGACACCCGCACGATCACCCGTACGGTCGAGTCGCCGCCAGGCCGGGACACCGAGTCGGCCAGTACCACGTTGACCGAGCGGAACATCCCCAGGCCGTACAGGTCGCGCTGCGTCACATACAGCTGATCCTGCCGGAACCACTCCCCCGGCCGCACCGAGAGCATGCGCCGCACGCTGGTCGTGTCGACGTGGCCCGCACCCGTGATGATCACCTCGCCCACCCGCATCCGCCGACCGGGGACGCCCTCGAGCGCCGCCACCGCCCGGAGCGCGGCCGCGTCCACGTCGTAGTTCTTCAGCACGTCGGCATACGGGTATCCCCGGTTCTTGAGCCGGCCCACGATCGTGTCGGCGGACGCCTGGAACAGCGCCCGGTTGAACGGGTCCCCCACCTGGAGCGGCAACGCGCGCTTCAGGGCCGGCACGTCGAGGATCGAGTCGACACCGAGCACGTCCAGCGTGGTGACGCGCACCGGGTCGCCCTCATAGATCCGGAACGTCACGTACACGTCCCGCGCCTCGCGGCCCACCACGGTATCGACCACCGCGTTCATGTACCCGCTCTGGCGATACAGCAGCAGCAGGCGCACCACGTCACGGCGGAACTCGAGCTCGTTGAAGGGACGCTTCTCCCCGAGTCCGAGCCAGCGGAGCCAGGGACTGGTCGCGAACGCGCTCGAATTGGTGGTGGCTATCGCGGCGCTCAGCGTGTAGCGATCGATCGCGTGATTGCCCTCGAAGGCAAGCCCACGAACCACCCGCTGCGGCTCCTGCTGCGCGGCGAGGCGAGCCGCCGCGAATACGGCGACGACGAGGACCGGGAGAGACGCACGCAATTGACGCGGTCGGGCTGCCTCCCTATGTTGGCTCGCTCCCGCCGCACTGTCAACCTTTTCGACACTCGACCCCATGCGCGCGCGCTCCATCCTCTTCCACACCGCCCTCGTCGCGGCCGCCGCATGCGGTCGCCCAGCGGCCGGGCGCGCCGGGCTGGTCTACTATGAGTCGTACGACCCGCGCTCGCTCGATCCGGCGCTGTCGACCGACGTGCCCACCGGCGAGATGGTCACGCTCGCGTTCGACGGGTTGACCCAGTTCGACCCCGACGGCCGCCTCGAGCCGGCGTTGGCCGATCGCTGGACCGCGTCGCGCGACGGTCGACGCTACGTGTTTCACCTGCGAGCGGGCGTCAAGTTCCACAACGGGACGCCGCTCACCGCCGCGGCAGTGCGTGCGAGCTTGCTGCGCGTGCTCGCGCCGGGGACCAAGGGCGGTCGCCCCTGGCCGCTGTACCCGATCGCCGGAGCCGAAGCGTACGCGGCGGGGCGCGCCGGCGATGTGACGGGCCTGACGCTCGTGGGCGACTCGGGGCTGGCCTTCGCGCTCACCGAGCCGCTCGCCATCTTTCCCAAGTTCCTCGCCATGCCAGTCGCGAGCGTGGTGCCGCTGCCGCCGCCCGAGGCACCGGGGGAGCGACCGGTCGGTACGGGTCCCTGGCGGTTCGTGGCGTGGCAGCACGACGATGCGCTCACGTTCGCCCGCAATCCCGGCTACTGGGGTGGTGCCCCGGTCGCCGACACCCTGATCGTACGCATCATCCCCGAGCCGCTCACGCGGGCCGCGGAGTTCGAAGCGGGCCGCCTGAGCGTGATCGAAGTGCCGTTCGGCGAGACCGCGCGGTGGCGTGCGCAGCACCCCGGCTGGCTGGTCGAGAAGCCGGCGCTGCGCGTGGTGTACGTCGCGCTCAACAACCGGCGCGGGCCCCTGTCCGACACCCGCGTGCGCCGGGCCATCAACCAGGCGGTGAATGTCCCGGAGATCCTGGCGACTGTGTACGGCGGGCGCGGCGTCCTGGCGCGGGGCGCGATCCCGCCGGCGCTCGCCGGGAGCGACACCACGCGGCGGGCGTATGGCTACGATCCCAGCGCGGCCCGGCGGCTGCTCACGGACGCGGGGTACCCCGGGGGCATCGACCTGCAGCTGTGGCGCACCGCGTCGAACGTCGAGCTGTCGCGCGCGGCCCAGGCGATCCAATCGCAGCTCGCCGCGGTGGGGGTACGGGTGGAGCTGGTCGAGCGCGACGCCTCGAGCCAGCGCGCGGCGGCCCGCACCGGTCAGGCCGACATGGTGATTCTCGACTGGTGGGCAGACTATCCCGACGCCGACAACTTCCTCTACCCGCTCTTTTACTCGGGCAGTTTCGGAGCGGGCGGCAACTATGCGTTCTACGCGGACGCCGGGACGGACTCGCTGATCCTCGCCGCGCGGCGCACCGTCGACGAGGCCTCCCGCACCGCGCTGTATCGGCGCATCGACGACCGGGTGTATGCCGCGGCGCCGTGGCTCTACCTCTGGTTCCCCAAGGACCTGTGGGCCCACCGACCCGAGCTTCGCGGGTGGGACCTGCCGGTGATCTTCAACGGTCAGCGCTGGACCCACGCCCGCATCGGGGAGCGGTGAATGCGGCTGGTCGGGCGCCGCCTGCTCATGACGCTGCCGACGCTGTTCGGGGTGCTGGTGGTGGCCTTTCTGCTGCTGAACGTAGCGCCGGGCGATCCCGTCGCCGCGATGGTGGGCGAGCGCGCGGACTCGGCCACGATCGCGCGGCTGCGGGCCCAGCTGCATCTCGACGATCCGCTCCCGGCGCAGTTCGGGCACTATGTGTGGGGCGTCCTGCGCGGCGACCTGGGGCGCTCCTACATCACCCAGCGACCGATCGTCCAGGACCTGGCGGAGCGCTTTCCCAAGACGGTGCAGCTCGCCCTGGCCGCGATGCTGCTCGCGGCGGTATGTGGCATCACGGCAGGGGCGGTGTCGGCGGTCCGGCCGGGGGGCGCCTTCGACCGGCTCGTCATGCTGGTGTCGTATCTTGGAGTGTCGTTCCCCGTGTACTGGGTGGGGCTGCTCCTGATCCTCGTGTTCGCACTGGGGCTCCACTGGCTGCCGCCGTCGGGCTCGGGCGGCCTCGCGTATCTCGTTTTGCCGGCGCTGACGCTGGGGATGCGCTCGATCGCGTTCTTGTCGCGCATCACACGCGCGGCCATGCTCGACGTGCTGTCGAGCGATTTCGTGCGCACGGCGCGGGCGAAAGGCTTGAGCGAGGCGGCGGTGGTGCTGCGCCACGGGCTCCGCAACGCGCTCGTCCCGGTGATCACGGTGCTCGGGCTCGACACGGGGAGCTATCTGACCGGGAGCATTCTCACGGAGACGATCTTCGGCTGGCCGGGCCTGGGCCGCTACGTACTCACCGCGATCGAGAAGCGCGATCTGCCGGCGATCCAGGGGAGCGTGCTGTTCATGTCCCTCGTGTTCGTGCTGGTGAACCTCGTGACGGACGTGCTCTATGCGAAAGCTGATCCTCGCATCGCTTACGATTAGCTCGAGCCTCGCGGCGCAATCCTCGGTCGCGCGACCGCGCACCGCGGCGCTGCGCGGCTCGCTGGAGCACCGGCTGGCGCAGTTGATCGACGCGCCCCCGTTCGACCGTGCCACCTGGGGGCTCTATGTGGTGGACGATCGCGGCCGCGTGGTCTACCAGCGCAACGCCGATCATTTCGCCGTGCCGGCGAGCAACACCAAGCTCGTCGTCACCGCCGCGGCGGCGGTGCTGCTGCCGGCGGATTACCGCGTCACGACCAGCCTGTACGTGAACGGGCGGGTGGAGGCCGGCGTGCTGTACGGCGACCTGATCCTCTACGGGCGGGGCGATCCCACCTGGTCGGAGCGGTGCTACTCCGTCGACACGCTGGCGCCCGGCGTGTGCGACTCGGCGTTCACGGCCATGGACGCCATCGCCGACTCGCTGCGCGCCCGAGGGCTACGGCGCATCACGGGAAAGCTGGTGGGCGACGGGTCGTATTTCGAGCCGACCCTGATTCACTACGGCTGGAATGCGTGGGACTTGACCTGGTGGTACGCGGCGCCGGTGTCCGGCCTCGGCTTCCACGACAACAGCGTGGACTTCCACATCGCGCCCGGGCCGGCCGTGGACGCGCCCCCCGTCATCACGTGGTCGCCCGACCTGGGGCTTATCACGTTCGAGAACCGCGCGCGCACCGTGCCCGCGGATTCGACAAGCACCATCGGCGACAACTTCTTCCGGAGCGGGGGGGGATGGACCATTCGCGCGGAGGGGACCGTCGCGCTCGGCAGAAAGCCCTGGGTGGAAAGCGTCGCGGTCCCGGACCCGAATCTCTACGCCGCGCGGGCCCTGGCGACGTCGCTCGGGCGCAAAGGGGTCGCGGTGGCGGGGGGAGCGATGGGCACCACCGATTCGCTCGCCTACCGGGCGGCGCGGTGCTGCGGCTCCCCGCTGGTCGAGTATCGCGGCCGCCCGCTGTCCGACGTCATCTTCCCGATCCTCAACACCAGCCAGAACTGGTTCGCCGAAATGCTGCTCAAGGTGCTGGGGCGCGAAATCAAGGGAGAGGGCGCCTGGGAGGCGGGGCTCGACGTGGAGCGCCGCTTCCTGATCGATTCGGTGAAGATCGACTCGACCGCCTTCGCGCTCGAGGACGGGTCGGGGCTCGCGGCCGGCAACCTGGTCACCCCGCACACGTTCGCGCAGTTGCTGGCGTACATGCACCGCCACCCCAAGGGAGCGGCGTTCGTGGCCGCGCTGCCGCACGCGGGACAACCGGGCTCGCTCCTCAAGCGCTTCGTCGGCACGCCGCTCGAGGGCCGCGTGATCGCGAAGACCGGGAGCATCGACCGCGTCAACAGCCTGTCGGGCTACATCGAGCAGCCGAATGGGCGGACCGTCACCTTCAGCGTCCAGGCGAATGGGCATGCGGTGCCGTATCAGCAGATGCTGGCGCAGATCGATTCGGTCGTCGTGGAGATCGGGAAGGGGCGCTAGCCCCAGCGTCGCATGGTCGCGACACGGCGCGCTGGGGCGTGGCCGCAACGCTGCTGGTACGCCGCTTGCAACCTACCCGCCGCAACGCACGCCCGCGCACTGTGCCACTCTTCGACGGGGAGGGTCCTGCGATGCTCCGGCGCCGATGGACCTTCCTCGGCGCAGGGTGCCTGCTCGTCCAGCTCGCCGCCGGGCTGAGCGGTTGCGACGACGTCGCGTCGAGTCGCGATCGCCGCATCCTGTGGTTCCACGCAGACCCGACCGGCGCCGCCGCCGAGCCGTACGCCGACTCTACGCTCGCGGTGTTCACGAGCTTCAACGATATGCGGGTGATGGCGCTCGATGCGCGCACTGGCGCACTGAGGTGGCAGCAGCGGCTGCCATCGCCCCCGGGAGCTCCCTACAGCAGCATGCCCACGTTCGGGAACGTGACTGCGTTCCAAGATCTGATCATCGTGCCAGCGTGGGACCTGTACGGGCTCGACCGAGCGACTGGAGCGGTGAGATGGAAGTTCCAGGCGCCGGACGACTTCGCCGGCTATGGCAGCGCCTTTGTCGCGGAAGGCCGCGTTTACTCCGTGGGTCAATATCTGTACGCTCTCGATGCGGCTACGGGCGCGCTCGCATGGCGCGTTGATCTCGGCGAGCGACCGTACCGACCCGTGATCGCGGATGGCGTGATCTATGTGGCTACACGTGGCGAAGTGTTCCCAGGCATCGTGGGTGACGGCCACGCCGTGGCGCTCGACGCGTCCACCGGCGCCGTGTTGTGGCGCTTCCCGATTCGAGATCCTCAAACGCCGGTGAATGGAGGGTCGGTTGGACCTGCTTTCGTCGTGGACAGCCTTGTCCTTCTTGCGGGTGTGAACGGTACGGTCTACGCCCTCGATCGGACGACGGGCGAAGCGCGATGGACTTACGTCAGCACCGATCGTTTCGAGGCGGGCCTTACGATCGTAGACAAGACCGTCGTCGTTGCGGGAGACGCCGGGTCGGTCCAGGGGCTGGACCTAGCCACCGGTCGCCTACTCTGGAACACGGACCGCGGCACGTCGGTGTTCAAGCGGATCACGGCGGGGCCGGGCGTCGCGTTCATACCAACCGGCATCCTGTTCGCGTATGACCCGACCGGCAAGCTACGCTGGCAGGATGGCGGCGCGGGGTTCGGCGGTCCGGTATACTCGACGGCTGCCACCTATCGAGACGGCGTGGTGTACATCGGCTCAGTCGATCCGCAGGCGCCGGGCCCTGGCTTCTACGCGCTGCGGGTGCCGTAGGGAATGAGAATCCCATCCATTGAGCTCCCGTCACCGGCTGGCTCGCCGCCCGCGTCATAGGTGACTGGTGCCCGCCAGGACGCTCGATCCGTTCGCCCTGGCGCTGTGCGTCCTCGTGCTGGCCGGTGCGGCGCCCGCTTCTGGGATGGCGCAGCGGCGGGGGACTGCCTTCACCGCCGATCCGCCCTTTCTCGCTCCGGGAGACAAGGTGCGGGTCTGGATCAAACGGGGCCCACGCGTCACCGGCGTCCTCACCCGGTACGACGCACCCGACTCGCTCACCGTCGAGCGCTCGCAGTTCTTCCTGGATCCGCTGCCTCCGCGCGTCTACTCCTTGTACTGGATCGACGTCCGTCGCATCGACGTGCCGCACGGCCGAGACCTGCTCGGTGGCACGCTGCGCGGCGCCGGCGCCGCGGTGGGCGTTGGGCTCTCCATTTCCCTCTTGTGTACCGCGTTCGGCGGGGATCAATGCGGCGTCGCACGCTGGTCCGTCAAGGCAGCCCCCTACACCATTCCGCTCGGGCTCGTGTGGGGATTCTTCGCGACCCGGTGGCAACGCGTCTATTGACGCAGCCGACCCGCGCTAGTCTTCCGTCTGCCCAAACAGCGCCATGTTCGAGGAGTGCCCCGGCGCGACCTTGGCTGCGGGATTGATGAAGTGCACCGCGTGGTTGACGGCGATGGCCGCCTCGGCGGCGCCGGTCGCGATCAGCTTGAGCTTGCCCGGATAGGTGGTGATGTCGCCGGCGGCGAACACACCCGGCAGATTGGTCGCCATGGTCTGCGAGACCTTGATCTCGCCCTTCTCGATGTCGAGCCCCCACTGCGCGATGGCGCCGAGCGAGGAGATGAAGCCGAGCTGCGGGATCACATTGTCGACCGCGAGCCGCTCCTCGACCTTGGTCTTGCTGTTGTAGATGGTCACCGCCTCGATGCGCTCGTCGCCGTGGATCATCTTCAGCTCCCAGAAGGTGCGCAGCTCCATCTTGCCCGCCGCGCACAGCTCCTGCACCTGACGGACCGTCGCGGCGTGCGCGCGGAAGCCGTCGCGGCGGTGAATCATCACGATGGACCGGGCGATCCCCTGCAGGTTCACGGCCCAGTCGAACGCCGAATCGCCGCCGCCGACGAGCAGGACGCGCTTGCCGCTGAATGCTTTGGGATCGAGCACCCGGTCGTGCAGCCCTTTCCCGTACCAGCGGTCCACGTCCTTGAGGGGCAGTTTGCGCGGCGTGAACGCGCCGATGCCGCCCGCGATCAGCACCGTGCGCGACGGGTACTCGTCCTTGTCCGTCACGACCGTGAAGGCCGGCTTGCCGTTCTCCGAGTCGCGCTTCAGGCCCGTCACGTTCTCGCCGAGGTGCACCGGCTGCTTGAACTGGAACGCCTGCTCGGCCATGCCCTTCACGAGGTCCTTGGAGAGGACCTTGGGAAAGCCGGCCACGTCGAAGATGTACTTCTCCGGATACAGCGCCGTCAGCTGCCCCCCGACCTGGTCGAGGTTGTCGATCAGGCGGCAGGACGCCCCGCGCATCCCGGCGTAAAACGCGCCGAACAAGCCGGTCGGGCCGGCGCCGATTATGGTGATATCTTTGACGTCCTGCATGGGCTTCAATCGTAACGGAAGCCCCGGAGAGAAGGGAGAGGGGCGCGTTGAAGATCTACACCAAGACGGGGGACGCAGGAGAAACGGGCCTGTTCGGCGGGGGCCGGACACCCAAGGACAGTCCCCGCGTCGCGGCGTACGGCGAGGTCGACGAGTTAAACGCGGCGCTCGGACTGGCACGCGCGCTCGAGCCCGAGCAGTTCGCCGACACCCTGCTGCAGAATATCCAGCGCGATCTCTTCACCATCGGGGCGGAGCTCGCGACGCCCGACCCCGCCAAGCTCCCTAAAGCCTTCGCGCACGGCCGCGCAGCCATCGGCGACGCGGAGATCGCCGTGCTCGAAGCCGCCATCGACGCGCAGGAATCGGGGCTCGAGCCGCTCAAGAACTTCATCTTGCCGGGCGGAACGCCCAAGGCCGCGGCGCTGCACGTGGGGCGCACCGTGTGTCGCCGGGCCGAGCGCGCCGTCGTGGCCGCGGGGCGGCACGAGCGGATCAGTCCCGCGATCCTCCGCTACCTGAACCGCCTGTCGGATCTCCTGTTCGTCCTGGCGCGCGCCGCCAACGCGCAGGCCGGGCGCTCCGACGTCAAGTGGTGACCGTCCGCGTCGCCACCGCGGAGCAGCGCACCACCTCGTACGACATTATCATCGGCCGCGGCGTGCTCGCGGATCTGCCCGACCTGGCGCAGGCCGCGTGCCCCGCGGCCCGCTACGCGGTGATCACCGACTCGCACGTCGCGACGCTGTACGGCGAGAAGCTCGTCGCACGATGCCGCGATGCCACGTTGCAGGTGGAGTTGCTCGAGTTTCCCGCAGGAGAATGGAACAAGACGCGGGAAACGTGGGCGCGGCTCTCCGACCGCATGCTCGCGGCCCAGCTGGGACGTGATTCCGCGGTGGTCGCGCTGGGCGGAGGCGTCGTAGGCGACGTGGCGGGGTTCGTCGCGGCGACCTACCTGCGGGGCGTCCCCTACATTCAGGCACCCACCACGCTGCTCGCCATGATCGACTCATCCATCGGCGGCAAGACCGGGGTCGATGTTCCGGCGGGCAAGAACTTGCTCGGCGCCTTTCACCAACCCCGTCTCGTCGTCGCGGACCTGGACCTGCTCGGCACGCTGCCGGCGCCGCAGCTCGCCGCGGGGATCGCCGAAGCGGTCAAGCACGGGGCGATCGCCGACGCCGACTACTTCGCGTTCCTCGAGCGCGAGCACGACGCCGTCACGACCAAGCAGCCCGACGCCCTCGAGCGGCTGGTGCGCCGCTCCGTGGAGATCAAGGCAGGCGTGGTCGCCGCGGACGAGCGCGAGACCGGTCGCCGCGCGATCCTCAACTTCGGCCACACCGTGGCGCATGCGGTCGAGGCGACGGCGAAGTTCGCCGTGCTGCACGGCGAGGCCGTCGCGATCGGCATGGCGTACGAAGCCCGGCTCGCCGAGCGGCTCGGGATCGCCGCAGCGGGAACCGCCGATCGGATTCGACGCCTGCTCGAACGCTACGACCTGCCGCTCGAGCTCCCTGAGAGCGCGACGCCGGACGAGCTGCTCGCGACGATGCAGCTCGACAAGAAGGCGCGCGCCGGCACCGTGCGGTTCGCGCTGCCCGAGGTCGTGGGACGCATGCACGCCGACGGCAGCGGTTGGACCGTGGCGGCGCCCGAGCGGGTGGTCCGAGAGGTGCTCTCAGGACGGTAGTCGCAGCTTGCGACTAATCCCAAGTACGTCAACAACTTCCCACATGACTCTCCACGTCTCCACATGCCGCGCAACTCGGCGTCAACGCGGCATCAACATCTATTTCTCCACACGTGATGTGGATAGTGGACAAACGGGCGAGTCATGCTGCGTGCTAAGAATTTGTGATGTGGAAAAGCGGGTAGATTTGCACCATTCGCGGGCGATTCCTATATTGAGCGCCATTCGTATAGTTTTCCACTGGTTCAACATACGTCTCCACCGTCGGAGCCCTAGCTATGGTGCGATCCAACGGAGGCAAGGCTAAGGCCTTCTTTCGTGCCAATCCTTCCGGCGCGTTCGACCAGTACCTGCAAGACATCCAGAAGCTCCCCCTCATCAAAGATCCCGCTGAAGAACGCAGACTCGCGCGCCGTGTGCAACGCGGCGATGAAAAGGCCGCCGAGCGGCTCGTCACCGCCAACCTCCGCTTCGTCATCTCGTACGTCAAGAAGTACCAGGGACACGGACTCGACCTGTCCGAGCTGGTCGCGATCGGCAACGAGGGGCTGCTCAAAGCAGTGAAGAAGTTCGATCCGGATCAGGGCGTGAAGTTCATCTCGTACGCCGTATGGTGGGTGCGTCAGGCCGTGCTGAAGGCGCTCGCCGAGCAGACCCGCAGCGTGCGCATTCCGCTGAATCAGAACTCTCAGCTGATCCGCATGAGCCGCACCGAGACGTACCTGTCGCAGGAGCTCGGCCGCGAACCGACCGACGACGAAATCGCGCTCGCCCTGCAGGACACCGTGGAAAACGTGCGCACCGCGCGTCGCATGACGGCGGCGGAGCTGTCGCTCGACGCGCCGGTGGACCGGAGCGACAAGGACGCGGCCACCCTGGGCGAGCGCTTCGCCGGCCAGGAAGGCGGCGAGATCGAGGAGAAGACCGACGGCAAGCTGATGCGTGAATTCATCGACCGCATCTTCCAGAAGTACTTGACCCCCCGCGAGCGCAAGATCCTCTATCTCTACTACGGCCTCGAAGAGGGCAGCGAGGCCATGACGCTCGAGAAAATCGGGGCGCTGATGGGCGTGACGCGGGAGCGCATCAGGCAGATACGGGAGCGGGCGTTCGAGAAGCTCCGTGAATCACCTGATGGAAGAGCACTCAAGGGGTTCTGGAGAGCAGCCTAGACGGCGAGACGTCGAGACGGGTAGCGGGTTTCAGCGGGAGGGGTCAGGAAAGCGCATTCCTGACCCCTCTTCGCTGCGCGCCGCTGGCCGTCTGACCGTCTCGCCGTCTGCCCTGCCCGGCAATCGCGACGAGGTCATCGCCGTCGTGCGCCTGCTCGGCGCCCTCGGCATGCCGTTCGTGCCGCGGGGTGCGGGCACCGGTCTCTCGGGCGGGGCGCTCGCGGACAACGACGCCGTGTTGATCGTGCTGACCAGACTGAATCGCATCCTCAAGATCGACGCCCGCAACCGGCTGGCCGTAGTGGAGCCCGGGGTCGTCAACATCCGTCTCTCCGACGCCGCCGCGCCGCACGGGTTGCAGTATACGCCCGACCCGTCGAGTCAGACCGCCTGCACGATCGGCGGCAACGTGGCGGAAAACGCGGGCGGCCCGCACTGCCTCAAGTACGGCGTGACGGCCACGCACGTGCTCGCCCTGGAGGTGGCGTTGGCGGACGGGCGCGTGGTGGAGCTGGGCAGCCCGGGCGGCGAGCCGTGGGGCCCCGACTTGGTCGGGTTGTTCGTCGGCTCCGAAGGCAACTTCGGCGTCGCGACCCGCATCACCGTGCGGCTGCTGCCCGTCGCGCGGGCGGTGCGCACGCTGCTCGCCGACTTCACCTCGCTGCGCACCGCCGGGGAGGCCGTGTCCGCCGTGATCGCGAGCGGGATCGTGCCCGCCGCCCTCGAAATGATGGACCAGTCGTGCATCCGGGCGGTGGAGGACTCGGTGTACGCCGCCGGCTACCCGCGGGATGCCGCGGCGGTGCTGCTCGCCGAGCTCGACGGCGGGCACGAAGCAGCGGTGACGGCGGACGCGGAGACGATCGAAAGCGTGCTGCGCGCGCACGGGGCACGCTCCGTGCGGGTGGCGGCGGACGCGCAGCAGCGCGAACGCCTCTGGCTCGGCCGCAAGAAGGCATTCGGCGCGATGGGCCGGCTGTCACGCGACCTGGTGGTGCAGGACGCGGTGGTCCCCCGGTCCACCCTTCCCGACGTGCTGGAGACGATCGCGCGGATCGCCGCCGAGTACGAGCTCACGGTCAGCAACGTGTTCCACGCGGGGGACGGTAATCTGCACCCCAACATCTCCTTCGACGGCCGCACGCCCGGCCTGCGCGAGCGGGTGGAGGCGGCGAGCGCGGAAATCATGGCCACCTGCATCGCCGCCGGCGGCACCATTACGGGAGAGCACGGCATCGGGCTCGACAAGCTCCGCTATATGCCGCTCCTGTTCGACGGCGATTCGCTCGCCGCCATGCGGGCGGTGCGGCGCGTGTGGGATCCGGAAGAGCGGGTGAATCCGGGGAAGGTGGTGCCGGTGCACGCGTGTCGGGAATGGGCGGGAGTTCGGAATGTGGAATCCGGAATGCGGAATCGAAGCACGCCCGTCGATTCCGCATTCCACACTCCGCATTCCGCATTGCGCTGATGAGTCTCCTGGACCGCGTCCGCGCCCTGCTGGGCGAAGAAGCCGTCGAGCTCGCCGCGACCCCGGACGGCGTGCCGCGCGTCGCGCCCGCCTCCCCCGACGCCGTGGCGCTGCTGCTCGGCACCGCCCGCGAGGAGGGATGGCGCGTGCGCATCGAGGGCGCTGGAACGTGGCTCCCCGCCGACGCGCCCGCGGACCTGGCCCTCACCACCCGCCGCCTCGACAAGATCCCCGCCATCGAGCCCCAGGACCTCTCCGCCACGGCCGAAGCCGGAATCGGGTGCGACCTCCTGCGCCAGCAGCTCGCCGACCGAGGCACCTGGCTCGCGCTCGATCCCCCGGGGCTCGCGGGCCGCACCCTGGGCTCGATCGTCGCCACGGCCACAGCGGGGCCGTTGCGACAGGGATTCGGGCCGGTGCGCGACCATCTGCTCGGCGTCACGTTCGTCACCGGCGACGGCCGGCTGGTGCACAGCGGCGGCCGCGTGGTGAAGAACGTCGCGGGGTACGATCTCACCCGGCTCGAGGCGGGCGCGTTCGGCGCGTTCGGCGTGATCGTGCTGATCCACCTGCGGCTGCGCGCCCTGCCCCGCGCCGACCAGACGCTCACGCTCGAGGGGTCGCGCGAGGATCTGACGCAGGTGGCGGAAGACATCGCCGCCGCCGGCATCCAGCCCGCGGCGCACGAGCTCATGTCGCCCGCGCTGGCGCGACGCGAGCGCTGGCTGCTCGCGGTGCGGTTCGCGGGCTCGGCCGCCCTCGTGGCGGCGGAGGAAGCGGGGCTGCGCGCCGCCACGGGCGGTCGCTTTGCACCGCTCCGCGCCGACGAGAGTCACAGCCTGTGGATGCGCGCCGCCGAGAGCTTCGCCACCCGGCCCGTGGCGTTCCGCATCGGCGGCCTCCCCGACTCGAGCGACGAGCTGCTCGACCTGTTGCAACACCAGGTGGGAGACGAATGGATCTCGGCGAGCCCCGCGATCGGGGCGATCAGGTGGGGCGGCGACGCCACCATCGATCGCCTCAAGCGCTTGCGCCGCACGCTCGCCGGCCTCGAGGTGCCGCTCACCCTGGAGCGCGCCCCCTGGCCCGTGCGTTCCGCCGTCGGTCACTTCGGCGCGTACCGAGAGGGGGTGGGACCGCTCGTCGCCGGCCTGCGGCGCACGTTCGATCCCGGCGAGGCGTTCGTCGTGGCGGCCGAAGGAGCTGAATGACGGATCGCGGGGGGTTCGCCGCGCTCGACCCCTGCGTGCATTGCGGCTTTTGCCTCCAGGCGTGCCCCACCTTTCTCGCGACCGGGGACGAAGCCGACAGCCCGCGGGGGCGGATCGAGCTGATGCGCGCGCTCGAGGCGGGCGAGCTCGCCCCGGACGACCCCGCCCTCGCGCTGCACCTCGATCGTTGCCTCGGCTGCCGGGGGTGCGAGCCCGTGTGTCCCTCCGGCGTGGGGTACGGCCGCGGGCTCGCGGCGGCCCGGGCCTTGATCGCACACCGCCGCGGTGTGCCGGCGCTCGCGCGCCTCGCCCTCGCGGCGATGACGGGTGCGGGCGTGTCGCGGGTGGTGTACGCTCTGGCGCGGGCGCTCCGGGCGACGGGAGTCCCCCGCTGGCTCGCCGGTTGGGGACGCCTGCGCTTCGCAATGGGGATGCTGGCGGCGACGAAGCCAGTGCGGAATGCGGAATTCGGAATGCGGAATCGAAGTTCGCCTGTCAATTCCGCATTCCGCACTCCGCACTCCGCATTGACTCCCGTCAGCCTGTTCCGAGGATGTGTGATGGAGGGCCTCTTCTCCCACGTCCACGACGCCACCATCCGCACACTCGAGGTGAACGGGTATGCGGTGCGCGAGGTCCCGGAGCAGGGGTGCTGCGGCGCGCTGCACGAGCACGCGGGGCTCGAGCACGAGGCGCGCCGCCTCGCCCGGTTGAACGTCGCCGCCTTCGGAGATGGGGACGAGCCGATCGTCGTCAACAGTGCCGGATGCGGCGCGATGCTCAAGGAGTACGGCTACCTGCTCGACGCGAGCGCGGCCCGGTTCGCCGCGCGCGTGAAAGACGTCACCGAGCTGCTCGCCGCGCGGGGTCCGCGGCCCGGCGCGCCGATCGACGCCACGGTCGCCTACGACCCCCCCTGCCATCTGCTGCACGCGCAGCGCATCGCCGAACCGCCCGAGCGTGTGCTGCGGGCGATCCCCGTCCTGCGGATGATCAAGACGCCGGACGCCGCGCAGTGCTGCGGCAGCGCGGGGTTGTTCACGCTGGTCGAGCCGGCGATGTCGCGCGCGGTGCTGGCGCCCAAGCTCGCAACCCTCGCCGAGGCCAGACCGCAGGTGGTCGCGACCGGCAATCCCGGATGCCTGATGCAGCTCGGCGCCGGACTCGCGGCAGCGGGCATTGGCGCGGGCGTGCGCCACCCCGTAGAGCTGCTCGATGAGTCGTACGCCGCCGCGGGATATTATGCTTGAAGGACGATGACGGAAGCACTGCTGTTCGACTACAACGGCGTGATCACGGACGATGAAGAGCAGCACCGGGCCTCGTTCGCCGAACTGCTCGCCGAGGTGGGGATCTCCCTCAGCCGCGATCAGTACTATGCCGACTACCTGGGATGCGATGACCGGACCGCGTTTGTAGACGTGTTCCGGCGCGCCGGCAAGCCGCTCGCTGCACGCACGCTCCAAGCCCTCGTCGTGCGCAAGTCGCAGATCTACACACGACTGATCGGCGCGACGCCCGTGCTGGTGCCGGGGGTGGCGGAATTCGTGCGCGCGGCGAGCGGCCGGTTCCGCTTGGGTCTCGTCTCGGGAGCGCAGCGGCGCGAGATCGAGCCGGGCCTGACGGGCACGGGGTTGGCGGACTGCTTCGAGGTCATCGTCGCCGCCGAGGACGTCCCCCGCTGCAAGCCCGACCCCAGCGGCTACCTGGCCGCGCGCGCCGCCCTGGCCCGCGGCGGGCCGCTCGACCCCCGCCGCTGCGTGGTGATCGAAGATTCGCTTGCCGGCCTGCGCGCCGCGCGCGCGGCCGGGATGCACTGCGTGATGCTCACGACCAGCCATCCCGCCGCAGCGCTCGCGGCCGCCGATCTGGTGTGGACCTCGTTCGCCGGGCACGACCCGGCGGAGCTGACCGCGTTGGGGGACGCGTGACCGGAACACCCGCCCCCCCCCCGCCCCCCGTCGCCCGCCTCGAGCCCGGCAGCGTCTCACCCGCGCTCGTCACGGCGCTCTACACCGGTGCCGTGATGTCGCCTGCCGATGCCGCCCTGATCACGCTCACGGGCCCCGGAGCCGTGACGTGCGCCCAGGGGCTCCTCACCAACGACCTGGAGCAGGCGGGGGAGGGCGCGTTCGTGTACGGCGCGCTGCTGACCCCCAAGGGAATGATCGTCGTGGATGCCTGGGCGGCGCGCCTCGGCACCACGGTGGGATTCACGGTGCCGGCCGACGGCCGCGATCGCGCGGTGGCGATCTTTACCCGCTCCGTACCTCCCCGCCTGGCCCGCCTGCACGATCATGTGGCGGAAGTGGCGATCTACCGGCTGGCGGGCCCGCGGGCGCTGGCGGCGGCGGTGGCCGCGGGTCTGGAGGTGCCGCCCGCGCCCGGGCGCGTTCTCCAGAACGCTGGCGACGTCTTGACGGCCCGGGCCACGGAGTCGGCGCCATTCGCCCTGCAGGTCACGATGCCCGTGGCACAGCGCGAACGACTCGCGGGTCGGCTTGCGGCCGCGGGAGCGATCGAGGCCGAGCCCGCCATGCTCGAGCTGGCGCGCGTCCTGGCGGGGTGGCCGCGCCTCGGCGCCGAAGTGGACGAGAAAACGATCCCGCAGGAAGTCCGCTTCGACGAAATCGGAGGCGTGTCGTACACGAAAGGCTGCTACACCGGGCAGGAGACGGTGGCGCGGCTGCACTTTCGCGGCCACGCGAACCGTGCGCTGCGGGGGCTGTTGTTCGATTCGGACCCCCCCGCGTCCCCGGCCCAGGGGTGGACCGCCGTGATGCATCTGGACCGCGAAGTAGGCCGGGTGACGAGCCTCGCCTTCGTGCCGGAGTCGGGCGTGGCGGGCGCGGGACGCTGGATCGGGTTGGCGGTCATCCGGCGGGAGGTCGCGTCGGGCGCCATGGTGCGCGCGGCAGGACGCGACGCCCGCGTCGTCGACCTCCCCTTCGCTTTCCCCGTCGCCGCGCCGGCATGACCGGCACTGGTAACGAAAAGCCCGGGCACTAGTCCCGGGCATCGTCACCGATCCGAGCGGACTGCCTACGGCTTCTTCTTTTTCGCCGCCGGCTTGGCTGCGGGCTTGGCTGCGGGAGCGGCCATCTTCTTCGCCGTGTCGGCCATCATCATGTGCTTGGAGGTGTCCGCCATCGGCATCTGCATCTTCGAGGTGTCGCTGCTCATCTGCATCGTGTTGTGGGACGTGTCGGCGGCGGCCGCGGCGGGCTTCTGCTCGGCCTTTTGACACGCACCCATGGCCACGACGGCGAGGACCACTGCAAGACGCTTCATGCGTACTCCTGATAAAAAGTAGCTGAGAGGGGGAACTCGGCGGGGGAAAACCTAGCGGCCAGCCCCCCGGAGTCAAGGGCGCGGAACCGCGCGGGGTATACTAGCCCAACAATGCCCACACATGACTGACCGGCGGAGCTTTGTCGCCTGGCTCGGAAGCCTCACCACGGCGCTGCGGTGGCCCCGAGCGGCTTCCCCGACGCCCGTCCTCCGGGCCGTTCCGACTGCCCTGTATCGGCAGCCCGACGGGCGTAGCAACCTGGTGCGTGTCACGGTCACCGGGCTCGACGCGCCCGCCGCCCGGGCGCGCCTGACCGACCGGCGAGGCGCGCTGGTCGGGACAGCGGGGCTCTTGCCCGACGAAGGCGGCACCGGGCTCGCCGGCGAGGTGTGGGTGCCCCTGGCTGAGCCGGTGCTGTACCAGATCGACCTGGAAGTCGGCAAGCAGCGCGTGGTCCGCCAGCGCGTGCGACTCGTACCGCCGCGCCGGTGGACGCTGTACTGGATCGCCTCGAGCCACACCGACCTCGGGCTCACCGACCTGCGCGAGCGCTGCGTCGAGGCGCACCGCCGCAACCTGGACGCGGCCCTGGCCCGCCTGCCGACCCATCCCGATTTCCGATGGACGGCGGAGTGCGCGCTCCCGGCGGTCTCGTACGTGGAGAATCGCGAGCCGGCGGCGGGCGACGCGCTGGTGCGCGCCATCCGCGACGGCAAGATCGGGTTCACGGCGCTGTTCGCGAACCTCCTCACGGGACTGCTCGACCACGAGACTCTGGCGCGTGCCGCCTGGCCCGCCGGCTTGTTCGCGCGCGAGCACGGGCTGGGATACGCGGCCGCGCTCATGGCGGACGTGCCGGGACAAACGCTTACGTTCCCGACGCTGCTCGCCGCCAGCGGCGTGCGGTACCTCGCGAGCGGCGTGAACCCGGAGCGCGCCGTGCCGCTGCTCTCCTCCGCTGCCGCGGCGGCCGCGCAGCTCACCGGCGAGTGGACGCCGTACCCCCAGCTGTACTGGTGGGAGGGGCCGGACGGCAGTCGCGTGCTGCACTGGCGCACCGATCGGTATGCCGACGGGCCGCGGCTCGGCTTCGACGTCGGGGCAGCCGAGATGGCGCACCACCTCACCGAGTGGCTGCTCTCGGACCCCGTGCTGGGGGCGCCGGGCTATCCGTACGACGTGGCGCTGCTGTGGGGCGCGGCCCCCAGCAACGCGCTGGTGGACGAGCGGGTGATCGCGAACGTCGAAGAGTTCAACCGCCTCTACACGTATCCCCGGCTGCTGCCGGCGCGTCCCGAGGATTTCTTTCGCGACGTGGAGCGCCGCTACGGTCCGAAACTGCCGGTGCGGCGTGGCGACACCGGCTGCTACCGCGAAGACGGCGCGGCCTCTACCGCGCGAGACCTCGCCCGCTACCGCGCGGCCCAGCTCTCCGCCCGCGCGGCCGAGCTGCTGGCGCTGTGGGATGAGAAGACCGAGCCCCCGTCGAGCGGCGCGTCCGAACGGATCGAGCGCCGGGCGGAGCAGCGCCGCCAGATGTGGCGCGACCTCTTGGTGTTCGGGGAGCACACGTGGGGCGCGGCGACGAGCGTGTCGGATCCCGACGGGGAGCAGACGACTTCACAATGGGCGTCCAAGCGGCGCGTCCTGGAGCGCGCCGCCGACACGGCGGACGCCCAGGTCGCCGGCGCGCTGCTGCGCATCGGCCTGAGCGCGGCGGCGGGCGCCGGGCGCGTCGTGTTCAACGCCTCGAGCTGGACGCGGAGCGACGTGCTCCACGTGCCGGACGGCGCGGGGCGGCGGCTGCGCTTCGACGCCCGCGACTGGCCCGCCGTGGACCTGCCCGACGGCTCGGCGCTGATCGTGGCGCGCGAGGTTCCGCCCCTCGGCTACGTGGTGCTGGCGGAGAGTGAGCGGGCGGCGAACCCGCCCCGGGACGAGGGGGCCACGCTCGAGGCGCAGGCCGGAAGCTTCCATGTGGTGCTCGATCCCGCGAGCGGCGCCATCCGCTCGCTCACGACCGGGGACGGCAAGGAGCGCGTCCGGCCCGGGGCGTGGTCGGGGCTAAACCAGCTGGTGTACGTTCGCGGCGGTGCCCACAGCGCCCTCTGGACCGATCCGACGCCCGACGAGCTCCGCACCGCCGCCGACCTCACCCTGAGCCAGGCCGAGCTCGCGTCGGCCCGCCGTGAGGGATTGCCGGGCGTCGGCGAGCGCCTCCTGGTCGAGCGGCGGCTGCAGGGCTGCACCAGCGTCGCGACCGTCGTCACGCTGTACGACGAGCTCCCGTGGGTCGACATCGAGAACCGGATCAGCAAGCCGGCCACACTCGAGAAGGAGGCGCTGTACGTCGCCTTTCCCTTCGCCCTCACGAAGCCCACCGTCGACGTCGAGGTGCCCCTGGGCCGGATGACGGTGGAGCGCGACCAGCAAGCGGGCAGCGGCCGGGACTGGTACGCTCACGCCCACTGGGTCTGGCTGCGCGACGCCGCGGACGGAATGCTGTGGAGCGGGCCGGACACGCCGCTCGTGACGCTGAACGACATTTTCCGCGGCCAGTGGCGCCGCAGGCTCGAGCCCGACGGAACGCTGTTCGCCTACGTGCTGCACAATTACTGGCCCAGCAACTTCGCGGCACGGCAGGGCGGCGACTTCGTGTTCCGCTTTCGCATCTCGGCGCTCGCGCCCGGGAGCGATCGGGCCGAGCCGGTGCGGCGCGGCTGGGCCGCGTGCGACCCGCTGTACGTCGGCACCGGCTACACGAGCGCGGGCGCGGGACCGCTGCCCCGCAAGGATTCGGCGCTCGCCATCGCGGATCCGGGCGTGGTCGTGGTGGGCGCGAAGCCGGCCGATGATGGGACCGGCGCGGTCGTGAAGCTCCTCGACGTGGCAGGCTCGGCGAGAACGGTGGGCGTGTGGCCGGCGGCCTACACGTTCCGCGCCGCGCGGCGCGCGAACTTCGTCGAGATGACGGGCGATGCGCTGCCCCTCGCGGCCGACGGCCACGCCGCGGTGGATCTCCCCGCGTGGGGCGCCGGCGCGCTGCGACTCTTTACACCGCAGCCGCGGGTCGGTTAACTATCGCCATATGACCAAGCCAGCCACCCTGGGCGAGCTGCGACAGACCGAATGGGCGAGTCGCGCTCGCATCCACCGTACGGTCAAGGACGAGCTGCGGCAAAACCTCATTTGCCTGCTGGAAAACGGCTCCGCCCTGTTCCCAGGCATCGTGGGCTACGCGGACACCGTCATCCCACAGCTCGTCAACGCGCTCTTGTCGCGCCACAACTTCATTCTGCTCGGCCTGCGGGGCCAGGCGAAGAGCCGCATCCTGCGCCAGCTGGTCACGCTGCTGGACGAGGAGATCCCGATCCTCGCGGGGAGCGAGGTGAACGACAACCCCTTCACCCCGATCTCCAAGTTCGGTCGCGAGCTGGTGGCGGAGCACGCCGAGCGCGCGCCGATTACCTGGCTGCCCCGCGAGATGCGCTACGTGGAGAAGCTCGCCACACCCGACGTCACGATCGCCGACATCATCGGAGACGTGGACCCGATCAAGGCGGCGCGCGGGGGCCACCTGTTGTCGGACGAGCTCACGATGCACTTCGGGCTGCTGCCGCGGGCCAACCGAGGCATCTTCGCCATCAACGAGCTCCCCGACCTCTCGGGCAAGATCCAGGTGGGGCTGTTCAACATCATGCAGGAAGGCGACGTCCAGATCAAAGGCTATCCGGTGCGGTTGAACCTCGACGTGGCCCTGGTGTTCACGGCCAATCCCGAAGACTACACCGCGCGCGGCAAGATCATCACACCGCTGAAGGACCGCATCGGCTCGGAGGTCGTCACCCACTACCCCCACACGGTCGAGCTGGGGACCGCGATCACGAGTCAGGAGGCCTGGCTCGAGCGCGACGGACGGCCGGTCAAGCTGCCGCCCTTCGTCGCCGAGCTGATCGAGCGCGTGGCGTTCGAGGCGCGCGAGGACAAGCGGGTGGACCGCCGCTCCGGCGTGTCGCAGCGGCTGCCGATCAGCGTGCTCGAGAACGTCGTGTCGAGCGCGGAGCGACGCACGATCGCCACCAAGGAGAAGACGGTGGTCCCGCGCGTGTCCGACATCTATGCCGCGCTCCCCGCCATCACCGGTAAGCTCGAGCTCGAATACGAGGGTGAGCTCCAGGGACCCGAAGTGATCGCGAAAGACCTGATCCGGCGGGCCGCGGGCAAGACGTTCGAAGCCCATGTGGGCGGGGCCAACGTCGACGACATTGTCCACTGGTTCGACGAGGGCGGGGCGCTCAAGATCTCCACCGACGAGCGCTCGGAGACCTGCCTCAAGGGATTCAGCGTGGTGCCGGGGCTGCTCGACCTGGTGGATCAGGTCGGCCTGGCGGCGAAAAAGGACCCCGGGACGATGGTCGCGGCCTGCGAGCTCGTGCTCGAGGGGCTCGTGGCCGAGAAGCGCATCTCGCGCAGCGAAGAGCTCGGCTACACGCGCGCCCGGGCGGAGACGAAAGGGCCGGGCTACGGCAAGCCGGGGAGCGGAGGGCCGAACCTCTTTTCGTAATCCCGCGTAGGGGGCATGTTCTCCCATCCCCCACCGGAGCTCCCATGGGCAAACTCATCGCCGGCGCCGTCCTGCTGTTCATCGCCTTCTCCCTGCTTCTCACCGCGGCCACGGTGCGCGCGCAACGTCCCGGACCGGCCTCCAACCTGCTGCGCGTCGGGGGGTACGTCCTCGGCGCGCTGGCGATCCTCCTGGCCCTGGGCTCGGCGATGGTGGTGATCGACCCCGGAGAGGTGGGGGTGCGTCACGCCTTCGGCTACGTCGAGCCGTCGCCGCTGCTCGCGGGGATCCGGTTGGTCTCGCCCTGGTCGGAGATCGAGCGCTACTCCACGCGCGAGGAGCAGTGGCCCACGCGCGGCGAGCAGATCGAGGCGATCGAGGCGCTCTCGAGCGAGCAGATGGGCATGCACGTGGAGGTCTCGATCCGCTGGCAGATCGACCCGATGCAGGCGCCCAAGATCTTCACCGAGATCGGCGACGAGAACCAGATCCGGGGAGCCGTGTTGAACGCCATCCGCAAGGGCGTGCGCGACGGCATGGTGCAGTACTCGATCAACGACATCGCCAAGCGGACGCAGATCGCCAATACGATGGAGGGACTGGTCGACTCGGCCCTGGTGACCACGCCGCGCGCCGGGGGCGGCAAGTTCCGGATCGCCACGGTCACCGCGTTCTTCCTGCGCGACCTCCAGCCGCCCGCCCAGGTCGTTCAGGCGATCAACAACAAGATCGCGCAGGAGCAGCAGATCGAAACCGAGCGGCACCGCGTGGAAGTCGCCCGGCTGCAGACCGAGCAGCAGCGGCTGCTGAACCAGACGCTGTCTCCCGAGGCACTCACCAAACAATGGATCGAAGTCCTGCACGATATGAAGAGCTCCAACAACCTGATCATCTTCGTGCCCACCGAGGGCGGCATGCCGTTGCTCAACATCAGTGAGCTGCGCAAGAACCTGAAGCCCTGAGATGGCGCCCCCGGTCATCACCATCACGCGGCAGTACGCATCGGGCGGGGCAGCGGTGGCGCAGCAGGTCGCCGCGGGGCTCCGGTGGACGGTGATCGACAACGAGTTCGTGGACGAGGTGGCGCGCCGGGCGGGGCTCGCGCCGGCCCTGGTGGCGGAGCACGAGGAGCGGGCCCCGGGGCTGCTGGAGCGGCTGGCGCGCACGCTCGCGGTGGCGTCGCCCGAGATGTTGATCGCCTCCGATGCGGTGCCCCGCGCCGAGCAGGACGAAGCCACGATCGTGAAGCTGACCGAGCGGATCATCGCCGAGGCAGCGGCCCATGGGCGCGTGGTGCTGGTCGGGCGGGGGGCGCAGGCGCTCCTGGCGCAGCGCCCCGACGCGTTGCACGTCTACGTCGTCGCATCGAAACCGTGGCGCATCCGGCTCGCCGTGGAGCGTCTCGGCGTCGACCCCGCCAATGCCGAGAAGGTCGTGGACGACACGGACCGCCGGCGCGATCAGTACGTGCGGACCTATTACGGGCGGCACCGCCACGACGTCGTGAACTACGATCTCGTGGTCAACACGGAGAAGCTGGGAATCGAAGGAGCGGCAGCGCTGGTCGTGGCGGAGGCGCGCCGCCGGCAGTGGCGATGACCGCGGTGGCGCGTCCGGGCGCACTGCTGGCCTGCCTGGCCGGCTGCTTCGGCGGGCCCGTGGCGCCTCCGCCCGCCGTGGCGGTGGTGCCGTTCGATCCCTACGGCGGGGCGATCTACGTCCCGGCGATCGTCAACGGCGACTCCGCGTGGTTGATGTTCGACACCGGCCTGTCGCACAGCGGACTCGATCGCGACTGGGCCACGAGCGTCGGCGCGACACCCGCCACCGACACGAGCGTCACCGCCGTCGTGCGGGCGCTGCGGCTGGGTGACCTCAACCTCGACAGCTACCGGGCGGCGCTCTATTCCCTGGGCGGCCTGAGCGAGGCGAGCGGGCGCCAGCAGCTGGGCCTCCTGGGACACGACGTGCTCCACCGCTTCGTCGTGGAGATCGACTACCCGACCCGCCACGTGCGGCTGTTCGACGCGACCTCGTACCGCTACCGGGGCCCGGGGGCCGCCGTTCCGTTCACGCCGGATGCGGACCTGCCCCTGCTGCGCGCCACGATCAAGGTCCGCGGGCGGCGTGCCATTCCGGCCCGGCTGCTGCTCGACACCGGCGCGTCGGGCCTGTGCCTGATCCTCACCGCTCCCTTTGTGGAGCAGCACGGTCTCACCAGCGTGGTCCCCGCGATCCAAGCGCCGATCGGCACCGGCCTGGTGGGCGAGCTCCACGGGACGATCGTGCGCCTGCAGGAGCTCGAGCTCGGCCGCCTGCGCGTCGCGTCGCCGACCACCGGGCTGGGAGGCGAGAACAAGGGGTTTCTCGGACGCACGGACATCGACGGCGTGATCGGCAACGCCGTGTTCGAGGGGTCTCTCCTGATCGTCGATTATGCCCGGCGCCGCGTCATCATCGAGCCGCGTGTCGCCGCCAGTTCGTTGTGCGACTACGACATGAGCGGGCTGCGGCTCGTCGCGCGTGGGCCGGGCCTGCGCCGCGTGATGGTGGACTATGTCGTGCCGAAGAGCCCCAGCGCGGATGTGGGCATCAGGGCCGGGGACGAGCTGCTGCTGATCGACGGGCGGGGCGTGGCCGAGGCGGACCTGAGCGACGTGCGGAAGATGCTGCGCGTGGAGGGAGCGAGGCACCAACTGATGCTGCGGCGCGACGCGGACACGATCCGGGTCGCGCTGCGGCTGCGGCGGCTGCTGTGACTGCAGGTTGGTGGAGGACGGTGGAGGTTGTGGAGGTTGGGGGAGGTTGATGCGTGTTCCACCTCCACCATCCTCCCGAACCTCCACCAACCTCCACTAACCTGCTTTTCGCAGCGCCGGCACCCGCCACGCCGCCACGGCCACCGCCAGCGTCGTCGCCGCCCCGCCCAACACCACTGCGGCGGACGGGCCGATCCGCTCGGCGAGCGCGCCCATCTGCAGCGACCCGAGGGGGGCGAGCCCCACGAACACGAAGGCGTAGAAGCCCATCACGCGCCCGCGCAGCGCGTCGGGCACGATCGTCTGGATCGTGGCGTTCGTGAGCGCGTTGTTGACGATCATGGTCGCGCCCGTGAGGGCGAGCAGCGCGACCGACAGCGCATACACCTTCGAGCAAGCGAACGCGACGAGCAGCAGTCCGAACGAGCCGCCCGCGGCCATCAGGGTGGGACCTTTCCGGATGCGGCGGTCGAACGACGCGACCGCGAGTGCCCCGATCAGGGCACCGATCCCGACCGCCGTCATCATCAGGCCGTACCCGGCGGCGCCGCGGTGCAACACGTCGCGCGCGAACACCGGCATGATCACGAAATAGGGAAACCCGAAGATGCTGAACAGGGCCACGAGCACCACGAGGGCGAACACCGATCGGTCGCCGCGAATGAACGCGAGCGCTTCGGAGAGTCCGGCCCAGGCGGACCCACTCCTGGGGCTCGGGGCGTAGGGCGGCAGTCGCATCGCCAGAAGACCACCGATCACCGCGAGATAGCTGACGCCGTTCAAGAAGAAGCACGCGCCCACCCCCAGCGCCCCGATCAGCACGCCTGCCATCGCGGGACCAATCACGCGCGCGGCGTTGAAGGCCGACGAGTTGAGCGCGATGGCGTTGATGAGGTCGTCCTTGCCGACCAGATCCACGATGAACGCCTGTCGGGCGGGGATGTCGAACGCGTTGACGACTCCCAGGAAAGCGGCGAGGGCGGCCACGTGCCACACCAGGACCGTTCGGCTCCACACCAGTAACGCGAGCGCGACCGCCGGGAGCATGGATAGCGACTGCGTGAGGATGACGAGGCGGTGCTTGTTGGTGCGATCGACGATCACGCCGGCATAGAGCGTGAGCAGCAGCACGCCGAGCGAGCCGAGCGCGGAGACGAGGCCGACGTAGAAGGGCGAGTTGGTCAGCTCGAGCACCAGCCATCCCTGCGCGATGTTCTGCATCCAGGTGCCGATGAGCGAAACGCCCTGCCCGAGGAAGAACAGCCGGAAGTTGCGGTGGGCGAGCGCCCCGAAGGACCCGCGCGCGGGGTCGTCCATTGCGGGAAAGCTCGCCGCGGTCGGATAATTCGGGTAGGGAGCGAGTGAAATGGCGGTCCGGATCGTGCGACTCGGGACGCCGCGGGCGCGCGGCGAGGGCCTCCGCATCGGCACCGTACGGCGCCCGCCGCGCGGCGTGCGCAAACAACAGTACGCCGCACGGGACTTCTTCGACGTGTGGCTGCCGGACCTGGCACCGAGCCAGGCGCTCGTGCGGTGGGTGATGGCCGCGCCCCTCACACCGCAGCGATGGGCCGCGTTCAGCAGGCGCTATCGCCAAGAAATGCGCCAGCCGGCGGCTGGACGGCTCCTCACCCTGCTTGCGGCGCTCTCCGCCCAGTCGGACTTCTCCGTGGGCTGCTACTGCGAAGACGAAGCCCGGTGTCACCGGTCGGTGCTGCGGGAGTTGTTGATCGAGCGGGGCGCGCGGATCGCTCGCTAGCCGCAGGTCACCGGAACGTCCCCGGACTCACCTCGTATACGGCGTGATACCGCCCCACATCCTCGTCGGGGCCCCAGAACATCATTTGCTCGGCCCAACGCACGTCGGCGCAGCGTCGTCCACCGATCGTCAAGAACCCGGCCGCCCGCGTCGTCACGACGCCCAGCCGGCGCAAGTCACCGAGGTCGCGGAGCACCGTCCCGATGCGCTCGGCGACGATCCGGCGCGCGGTCGCCGGCCCGATGCCCGGGACGCGCACGAGCTCCTCGCGCGACGCCGTCCGCACGTCGACCGGAAACCGTTCCGGATGCGTCAGAGCCGATGCCACCTTGGGATCGAGGCCCAGCGGCAAGTTCCCCTCGGCGTCGAACACCACGTCACCCGACGAGAAGCCGTAACGACGGAGCAAGTAATCCGTCTGGTACAGCCGCTGCTCACGCACGACCGGCGTCTCGGGCGCTGCTTCGAGCGGCGTATCCCGGATCGGCCGGAACGCGCTGAAGTGCGTGTGGTGGACCCCCCGCCGCGCGTACAGCTCGGTGACACGGCCGAGGATGGCCCGGTCGCTGTCGGGCGTGGCACCGACGATGAACTGCATGGTCATCCCGGCCGCGCCGTTGGGCCGTAGGGCGTCGCGCGGTTTCCCGTCGGCCTCCTCGTCCCATTCGCGGCGCACCCGGGACCGTATGTGCTCGAGGCTCGCGAGTGAGGTGTCGAAGCTCTTTTCCGGAGCGATCTGGGCGAGCGTCTGACCGCAGGGCGTCTCGAGGTTGAGCGAGACGCGGCTCGCGAGCTGTGTCAGCTGCTCGAGTTGCGCTTGCTCAGCCCCGGGGACGGCCTTGACGTGGATGTAGCCACGGAACCCATGCTTCAACCGCAGCAGCTCGAGCACCTGGATCAGATCGTCCATCACGTTCGCCGGACGCCCCGGGATCCCCGTGGTAATGAAAAGCCCCTCGCACCAGCCGCGGCGATGCGCGGCGAGAAACACTCGCACGAGCTCCCCCGGCTTGAGGAGAGTCCGCGGCATCTCGCGATCCCGCCGCATTGGGCAGTAATGGCAATTGAAGCTGCAGGCGTTCGTCATCAGGACGCGTAGCAGTGACGTACGGGCGTTGCTCGCGCCAAGCCGTACGTCCCTCAAGTTGAAGGGCTGGAGGGCTCCTCCCTCCCCCATATGGCGCAGCCGGGGGGGACGGTGCTGGGGAGGGCCGTCATGGTCGTCGACGGCGAGGTCCATGAGGAGCTTCAGGCGGCTGTCGAGGTCGGTGGGCACGCGCATCGGGCGCTCCGGCAAAGGTGATCGGCCGCACCATACCCGAACAAACACCGAAAGTCAATCGCGGCTCACCGCCGCCCCTTCCAGAGCTAGATTGGTATTACCGCCGATGAAATACACGACGTACACGCGCTACCTGCCCGAGCTGGCCGACACGCTGAATCTCCAGGCCCTGCTCGATCAGCTCGCCGATTTTCTGCTGCAGTCGGGCTTCGCCGGAGGCGCATACTCGCATCCGTTCTGGGGGGAGTTCGGCGAGGACGAGTCCGACCGCTCGCTCGACGCGCTGCGGCAGGCGATTCTCCAGGCGCTCATGGACTCGGGGCAGCTGACGCCCGAGATGCTCAAGCTGCTGCGCGGCGAGTCCACCGGCGACGCGGCCCGCGACGCCGATCTCGAGCGCCAGCTCTCAGAGCTGCTCGACAAGATCGTCCAGAAGCTGATCGACGAGGGGTACTTGAACGTCAGCGAGGCGCCCAAGGTGCCGTCGGGGCAGCAACCCCTGTTCGGCCCGGGGGGAATGGCCAAAGAAGCCGCCCAGCAGGTGCAGTTCAACCTCACCGAAAAGGGCATCGACTTCCTCGGCTACCGGACCCTGAAGCACCTGCTCGGGAGCATCGGCAAGTCGAGCTTCGGAGCCCATGAAACGGAGCACCTCGCGACCGGTGTGGAGGCCGAAGCGGTGAGTAAGCAGTACGAGTACGGCGACACGCTCAACCTCGACGTGAACGCCACGCTCACGAACGCGCTGCAGCGCGAGGGCTTGGGCGTGCCGATCAACCTCGAGTACGACGACCTCATGGTGCATCAGGCCGAGTACCGCTCGTCGTCGGCCACCGTGCTGATGCTCGACTGCTCGCACTCGATGATCCTGTACGGCGAAGACCGGTTCACGCCGGCCAAGAAAGTCGCCCTGGCGCTCACGCACTTGATCCGCACCCAGTTCCCGGGCGACACGCTGCGCGTGGTGCTGTTCCACGACACCGCGGAGGAAATCCCCCTCGCTCAGCTGGCGCGCGCGCAGGTCGGGCCGTACCACACGAACACGGCCGAGGGGCTGAAGCTGTCGCGCCGCATGCTGTTGTCGCAGCGCAAGGACATGCGCCAGATCATCATGATCACCGACGGCAAACCGTCGGCGCTCACGCTCCCCGACGGGCGCATCTATGTCAACTCGATGGGGCTCGACCCCCAGATTCTGCAGGCCACGTATCGCGAAGTGGCCCTGTGCCGGCGCTCGGGCATCCTGATCAACACGTTCATGCTGGCCCGGGATCGGAGCCTGGTGGAGTTCGTGAAGAAGGTATCGGCCATCTGCCGCGGGAAGGCGTACTTCACGAACACGATGACGCTCGGGCAGTTCATCCTGATGGATTTCATGAGGAGAAAGACGCGGCGGGTCAGCTAACGCTGTGAGGGTGGCGCACGCGCAACACCACCCTTTCCGGTCAAGGCGGGACGTGCGTCGGCCCGGTTTCTGCGGCGGCGCATCGGTTGTCGTCACCTTTCAGGCCGTGCTCAAGGTACCTCGAGGCTCATGGGTCGGTAGGCGTCTGCTGACCGTGGGGACGCTCGCCGTGTGGGGATGTGATTCCCCGACGGCGAGCGGGCCGAGGCCCGGCCTCACCGTTCGCGCTGAACCAGGGTGGACCGATACCATCCTCGGCGAGCCCGCTGGCGTCGTCGCCGAGGTTCGCGACCGCTTCGGAGCCCCCATCCGCGGGGCGACCGTCGCCCTCCGCTACGGCTCAGGGACCGAGGGCGTGTTCTATCTCAGCGGTGTCTCCGACCCGCGGCCGTTCTGGCGCGTCGTCGATACGACCGACGTTTTCGGCCGCAGCGAGGCGCGCCTGTGGCATGGCGGGGTCGCCGGTGAGGCGTGGCTTCGGGTTGACGTCATGCTGGCGACGGAACCCTCGAGCGCCACCTTCACCGACTCGGTCGCGGTGCGCACGACGCCCGGCAACCCCGCCAAGCTCATCATCACGCCAAGCGACACGGCGCTGTACCAAGGCAACAGCGGCGGGTTCACGGCGATAGTCACCGACCGCACCGGTAATCATCGGCCGGAACGAGCGCAGCTCGAAGCCGGCACCCCGGGGATCGCGGTCAGCGGGTCAACCGTACAGGCGACAACCGGTCCGAGTCGCCAGGTCGTCCGGGCGCGGTTCAACTCGCTCGTGGACTCCGTGTGGCTCAGCATCGTACCACGGGGCACGATCGTAGTGCGGTACATGGGGCTAACGGAACCGGACTACAGCTACGTTTTCATCACGCTCCAACTCGATGGATCCGACTATCACCGACTCTTGCGTCGTGGCGGGCCAAGTTACTTCGGTTCAAACGACAAATTCATGAGCCCGCAGTGGGGACACACGGGCGATTACCTGTTGTTCTTCGACGGTTCCTGGAATAAGGAGCTCTACCGCACGACTTTGGACGGCGTCGCAAACCCGTTGTTTTCTGCCCGCGTGACCGAAGACGACGTCTGGCAACAAGAGACGCGTGACGGATCGTGGGTCTACTTCGACGGAGCCACTCCCGGCGCCTACCGCACCTACATCTACCGGGCTCGGCCAGACGGATCCGAAGCAACACGTATCTCCCCGGGGGTCGAGAAGTACTACCAGAACGATCTCTATCCCTCGCCGTCGCCGGACGGACGATATGTGGTGTACGCCACGGATCGTGAAACTGGGGACATCTTCAACCTCAGGCTCCAGGTGCTGGAGGTTGAGACGGGAGTGATCCGGAGTCTTGGAGTCGCGGGAACGGGACCACGTTGGTCGCCCAGCGGCGATTGGATCGCCTTCGGCCAAGCGGACTCACTCTTCGTGATTCGACCAGACGGGACCGGACTGCGACGTGTATCCGGTTACGGATACGAACCGTGGGCATCATGGTCTCCGGACGGGCGCTGGCTCGTCGCCGAGCGCTTTGGTCCGTTCGTCGATGTGATCGAAGTCGAGACGGGGCTGACGTTGCCGCTGGGTTTCACAGGATACCTCACCACTCCCGCCTGGCGGCCCTAGGCATCAACTGGGCTTCGTGAAGACATCGGCGATCTGCTGCGAGAGGCCTTGACGGTCGCAGTCCCCCGACGCACATTTGCATTCCGGGAGTCGCGTCCCAGGCGGTCGGTGCCGCCGTCGACGCGACTTTTTCGTTTAAGGGCGAGTTCTGTGACGTCGAAGGATTGACCAGAGTCAGACAAACGATGCGAAAGACCAATTCACCCAGATCGAGCTATCGCCTGGCGCTATGCGTCCGGTCGGCCACGCGTGTGGGCATCCGCCCAGTCGTCGCGGCCCAGCCGGCATTCGATCGGCTCGATAGCGACATCAGGTTGCGCAGGCACGGAGAGCGGATGCGTCGGTAATCGCCGCCTTCGGCCGAGGGGATGGTCCAATCGCCCCGCCTGCGCAATACGCCAGGCGGGGCGAAGTGTTTTGGGGGGGAGGGGGGGCGCTCATTGACAACCGTCGGTGTGTGTGTGCAGCAGCAGGATCGTGCCGCCGGCGGCCGGGTGCTCGTTCCGGCGGGCCTGACGAGGACGCGACTCCCGTTGGTGTCTCGACGGGCGGCCCCGCGTCCGCCGGCGGCGCGAGCAGGTGGAGGACGCGATTCTCGCCGAGCAGTGGCGCAGCTGGTAGCGCACGTGGTTCGGGACCACGGGGCCGCGGGTTCGAATCCCGCCTGCTCGACTCGTCTGGATAGCTCAGCCGGTAGAGCGGCGGCCCGAAGAGCCGCGCGTCCCAGGTTCGACTCCTGGTCCAGACATGCTGCGCCTGTAGCTCAACCGGACAGAGTGCCGGGCTACGAACCCGGAGGCTGGGGGTTCGACTCCCTCCAGGCGCGTGATCGATGTCCCTTAGCTCAGTGGGGAGAGCGCGCGTCTGATATACGCGAGGTCGCTGGTTCGAGTCCGGCAGGGACAATGCGAGCGCCCGTAGCTCAGCCGGAGCAGAGCGCGAGCCTCCGAAGCTCGAGGTCGCTGGTTCGAGTCCAGCCGGGCGCACTTGTGGGAGACTCGGCCGGTCGTTCGTTTCATACGGGCTCAGAACGCCGTGCTTTGGCGTCCCGGTTCGAGTCCAGGCAGGCGCATGCACACACGCTCGGACGGTGCATTTTCAGAGAGAGGCGGTGGACCATGAACGAGCCGGTGATCTTCGGCACGCATGAAGACAAGACGCTGGCGCAGCTGCGCGACGTGGCGAGCCGCGCGGAGCGCGTCGCGCTCATGGCCGACGGCCACCTCGGCTACATCATGCCGATCGGCGGCGTGGCGGCGTACCGCGACCAGGTGAGCGTGGTGGGTGTGGGGTTCGATATCGCCTGCGGCAACGCGGCCATCCGCACCAACCGCCGGCTGCACGAGTACACCCGGGCCGACCTGGAGCTCCTGGCGGACGAGATCCAGCGCACGATCTCGTTCGGAATGGGACGGAACAACCGGGCCGACGACGCGCCCACCGACCATCCGCTGTTCGAGCACGCGGCCTGGGACGCGCTCCCCGGGAAGCACGAGCGGGAGGGGCTGCGCGCCAAGGCGCGGAATCAGCTGGGGACGGTGGGCAGCGGTAACCACTACGTCGACGTGTTCGCCGACGAGCAGGGAGAGATCTGGGTGGGCGTGCACTTCGGGAGCCGCGGCTTCGGGCACACGGTCGCCTCGGGCTTCCTGGCGCTGTCGCAGGGCAAGAAGTGGGGCGAGCGGGTGCCGGAGGCCGAGGCCCTGCTCCCGCTGAAGCAGCCGCTGGGGCACGACTACTGGCACCTGATGACGCTGGCCGGCGACTACGCCTACGCCGGCCGGGAGTGGGTGGCGCGCAAGGTGACGTCGCTCCTGGGCGGAGACGAGGTGGAGCTGGTGCACAACCACCACAACTTCGCCTGGAAGGAGACGCACGCCGGAACCGAGTACGTGGTGGTCCGCAAGGGCGCCACGCCCGCGTTTCCGGGGCAGCAGGGTTTCGTGGGCGGCTCGATGGGCGACAACGCCGTGATCATCGAGGGCGCGCGACACGATTCGGAGCGTCAGCGCGCGTCGCTGTACTCGACCGTGCACGGCGCCGGTCGCGTGATGTCCCGGACCGCCGCGCGCGGGAAGGTGAACCGCAAGACCGGCGAGGTGATCAGTCCGGGGAAGGTGACCTGGGACATGCTGCACGAGTGGGTGGGCGGGAAGGGCGTGATCCTGCGCGGCGGCGGGCTGGACGAGTCGCCGCATGCGTACCGGCGGCTGCCGGACGTGCTGGCGGCGCAGGGCGACACCGTGACGGTGCTGCACACGCTCACGCCGCTCATCGTGGTGATGGCGGGAGAGAAGGAGTTCGATCCGTACAAGGACTAGCTAGCTTACACGAATGGAGCCGCGTCCAGCGCCATCCAACAAGCGCAGTTGGCCGTTGCTGGCGCTGGGCGCGTGCGCTTTCCTGCCGGGTTTCGGGCTCCTCTTCGCCGCTGCAGCCGTCACCTGGGGCCTCGTCTCCGATCGGCCGCGGGCCCGGTGGGGAGTGATACTCGGCGGAGCAGGTGCGCTTCTCAATCTGGTGGGCGGCGCCGTGCTCGTCGCGCGGTTCCAGCACGCGCCCGTGGTCGAGCGATCACGCATCGAGATGACACGGCGCGACCTCGGGACGCTGGTGCTGGAGCTGGAGCGCTACCGCGACCGCACCGGCAGATACCCCGCCACGCTCCAGCAGCTGGTGGGCCAGCCGATTCCCCTCCGCCTGCTCAACATCTACGACCAGACGGCGGGCTTCTTCGTGTTCCCTCGCGTCTACGAGTATCACCTGGCGGGGGACGGGAGCAGCTACGATCTCTTCGCGCTCGGACCGGACGGCCAGCCGGGCACCGCGGACGACGTCCGGCCGGCGCTTCCCGATTCCGTGCTGCGAGGCACCGGCTACCGCCCGGTGCGGTGACCCTTCTCGCGCCTCAGCCGGCGGCTTCGGTCTGCCGCACCGCCTCGCACAGCAGGGCGTGCCCGTGGGCCAGCCAGTCGCTCCGGCGGCGGACGCACTTGCAAGCCAGACGAAGCAGCACGGCAGCCCGGTACCACGCCACGGCGCAAGCGTTCAGCAAACCCGCGGTCCGCGCGAGGAACGTCTGCTCCGCCTGCTTCGCCTCCGACGCCAGTCGCTCGTTCTTCAGCCCGATCCGCCAGATCGTGGCGAGCAAGGTGCCGGCGTCGAGCTCCAGCGGCCCCTGACCGAAGCGCTGCCAGTCGATCACTCCGGGCGCGTCGCCCAGGTCGAGGAGGTGACGGGCGTAGAGAGTCCCGTGCACCAGAGTCGGCGGGGACTCCACGGCACGGGCGCGTGTCGGCCGCGGTGGCAACGCCGCGGCCGCGAAGCGCAAGGCGGGATCGGCCGTCCGCAGGCCGGCCGCCCATTCACGCGCCCGCTCCCACACCCCCTCGAGGGCGCCGACGAGGCCGCCGCGCAGTCGGCGACGTCGGCGCGGGGCGGTGAGCGCCAACATGCCTGTCACAACCGTCGCGGCGCCCCCCAGCACGGGATCGGCCGCGCTCATGTCGGCCACCCACGTGCGGGCCCGGTGGAGCACGTCGGGTGCTCCGAGCGACGGGCCGAGCGCCACCTGCAGGCCGGCGGCTCGCTCGACCCAGCCAGCGGCCAGCTCACCGGCGCGCCTGCCCTCGCCGCGCTTGACCAAGTCGCTCGCCGTCGGGCCGTCCAACCAGCCGATCACCAGCACTTTCAGGCCCTGCTCCCACGCCAGCAGCGGCGGCACGCGAACCCCCGACTGGCCCGCGAGGCCCGCCGCGCGCAGTGCGCCGTACAGCGCGGCTTCCGGCGCCGGGTCGGAGGCGTACGCCTTGACCGCGAACCGGCGACTCCCGACGCGCGCCTCGAACGTGGCTCGCTCGCCGGGCGTGTAGCCGCGCAGCACGAGCTCCACAGGAGCGTCGCCGAGCCCCAGGGAGCGGATCGCTCGGGCGAGGCCCACGGCGCGAATCGCGGCGAGCGCCGGGAGCGCGGGGTCGTCGGGAAGCGCGCTGCGCGGCTTCAACCGGCCGCCCCGGTCTGCCGCACGGCCTCGCTCAAGAGGGCGTGGGCGTCGACCAGCTGGGCGCCGCCGCGACGTCCGTACTTATCCGCCAGACGCAGCAGCATGGCGGCTCGGTACCACGCGACGGCCCACGCGTCCAACAGGCCCGCCGTCCCGGCGAGGAAGGTTTCCTCGGTGCGCCTCGCCTCGGGCGCCAGCCGCTGGTCCTTCTGTCCGATGCGCCAGATGGTGGCGAGGAAGGTGCCCGCGTCAAACTCGGCGGGTCCCTGACCGAACTGCTGCCAGTCGATGACGCCGGGGCCGTCGCCCAGGTCGATGAGGTGACGGGCGTAGAGCGTCCCGTGCACCAGGCTGGGCGTGGATTCTTTGGCCCGCGTCCGCGCCGGCGTCGGCGGCAGTGCACCGGCCGCGAAGCGCATCGCCGGATCGGACGCCCGCACGCCGGCCACCCATCCGCGTGCCCGATCGCGCACGGCGTGGACCAGCCCACCGAGCCCGCCCTGAATTCGCCGCCGCCGGCGGGTCGGCTCGGTGAGCACCAACATGCCCGCGACGACGCCTGCAGCGGCACCGAGCACGGGATCGGCCGCGCCCAGGTTGGCCGCCCACTTGCGGGTCCGGGCGAGAATGTCGGCCGCGCCGCGCGGCGAGCCGAGCTTCACGGCGAGCGAGACGACACGGCGGACCCAGGCAGCGGCCAGCTCGCCGGCGCGTCGGCCCTCGCCGCGCTTCACCAGGTCGCTGGCGGTCGGTCCGTCCAGCCACCCGATGACCACCAGCTCCAGATTGCGCTCGAACGCGAGCAGCGGCGGCACGCGAGCCCCGGATTGGCCCGCGAGTCCCGCGGCATGCAAGGCCTCGTACAGCGCGGCTTCCGAGCTCGCTCCCGACGCATACGCCTTGACCGCGAACCGCCGGCTCGCCACGCGCGCCTCGAAGGTGGCGCGGGCGCCCGGCTTGTAGGCGCGCAGGATCAGCTCGACTGGATCGTCCGGGAGACCGAGGCTCGGGATGGCCCGCGCGAGCCCCATGGCGCGAATCGCCCCGAGGGCGGGGAGGGCGGGATCGTCGGGAAACTCGCTACTCGCCCTCACGGGCGGGCGTCTGGACGCATGGTCGGGGCGCCGGAGGAGCAGGACGCCGTTCGGCTGAGACAAGGAGCGTGCCAGCATGCAACGCGAGCTGCAGCACGGGATGGAGGGGAAACGGAGGGGCGGGAGTCGATCCCCTGGTGCGCGGCGGCGACAGAGTGCGGGCTAGCGCCGCACCCCCTCGTATACGAGGCGCGACAGGTCCGCCACCAGGTTGTGGGCGACGCTATCCTCCTTGATGCCGCCGGTGAGCACGACCAGGATGTAGCCTCCTCCCGCCGCCGGGGAAACCACGGCGGCGTCGTGGTACACGACCTCGCCGATCCATCCGGTCTTGTGGGCCACGCGGGTCCCCGGCGGCACGCCCACGGGGATCCCCTCGTTGAACTCCTGGCGGCCGAGGATGGTGAGCATCGAGTCGCAGGCGGCGGCGCTCGCGGCACGGCCGGTCGCGATCTGCTGGAGCAACACGCCCAGGTCGCGCGCCGTCGTCGTGTTGTTCAACCCGGCTCGGTACGCCGCGCCGTCTTCCACGCCGCGTAGCACCTGAATCGACCACGCCCCGAGGGCACGCGCCGTGCGTTGGGCACGGTCGGCACCGACACGCTCGATCAGGATGTTGGTGGCCAGATTGCTCGAGCGGGTGATCATCCGCTCGAGTAGATCGCGCACCGACCGGTTCCGTCCCACCAGCGCGTACAGCGTCGAGTCCGAGTCGTCTTCCTTGCCGACCACGAACGCGCCCTCCACCAACGAAGGAAAGGCGGTGTGCACGGTGAGCGAGTCGTCGAGCGCCAGCAGCCCGGCATCCGCGTCTCGGAAGATCTGGATCATCACCGGCAGCTTCATCGTGCTCGCGGCGTGGAATCGCAGATTCGCGTCGATCAGGATCGAGTCGGCGCGGGCGAGGGACCGATAGTAAAGTCCGACGGCACGGGCGGGGGCACGGGCGATGCGCGCCTCCAGCGTAGCGCGCAACCCGCCCGCCTGCTGCGCGGTGGCGGCGGTGACGGTCCCGGTCAGCAGCAGCGCCAGCACGCGTAAGCATTTCATGGCGCTCAATATACGCTTGATTACATTTCCTTCGTGAGCGAGTTCGTGTTCGGCACGCACAATGCCGCCTTCGTGCAGGTGATGTACGAACAGTACCTGCGGGATCCCGCCTCGGTCGGCGAAGAGTGGCGCAAGCTGTTCGATAACGGAAAGTCCGCCGACCTTCCGATCATCCCGACCAGCCGCGAGGACGTAGCGGGACTCGGGACTCGGGACTCGGGGCTCGGGGGCTCGGCCGCGGCAGTCCCGAGTCCCGAATCCCGAGCCCCGAGCCCCGGCCTCACCCCCATCACCGGCCCCGCGGCTCGCCTAGCGCAAAACATGGCCGACTCGCTCTCGGTGCCGACCGCCACGTCGTTCCGCGACATCACGGTGGACGTGCTCGACGGGCGCCGCAAGGACCTGAACGCCCGGCTGGCGGCGTCCGGCAAAAAGATCTCCTACACCCATCTCGTCGGGTTCGCCATCGTGCGCGCGGCGCGCGAATACCCGGTGATGACGCATGCCTTCCAAGAGGTGGAAGGCAAGCCCCATCGGCTCGACCCCCACGGTATCAACCTCGGTCTCGCGGTGGACGTTGAGAAGAAGGACGGCAGCCGCGCCCTGGTGGTTCCGGTCATCAAGCACGCCGAGGCGCTGGACTTCGCGACGTTTCACGCGACGTACGAGACGCTGGTCGAGAAGGCCCGCACCAACCGACTCCTGCCCGACGACTACGCGGGCGCCACCATCACGCTCACCAACCCCGGCACGCTCGGCACCGTGGCCTCGGTGCCGCGCCTCATGAAGGGACAGGGGTCGATCATCGCCACGGGCGCGATCCGCCAGGTCGGGGCCGCCAGGATCATGACGCTCACGTCGACCTACGACCATCGCATCATCCAAGGCGCGGAGTCGGGGATGTTTCTCCGCAAACTGGATTCCCTGCTCCAGGGAGAGGATCGGTTCTACGAGCAGGTGGCGGAGACTCTGGCCATCACGGGTCTCGGGGCTCGGGATTCGGGACTCGGAACGACGACGGCGCGGGCACTCCCGAGCCCCGAGTCCCGAGCCCCGAGTCCCGACGAGTTGAAGCACGTCGCCGCAGCGATGGCCTTGGTGAAGGCGTTTCGCAACTTCGGTCACATGGCCGCCCGGCTCGACCCGCTCGGCTCGGACCCGCCCGGCGATCCGTCGCTCGACCCCGGGCCGCTGGCACTCACCCCCGAGATCATGGCGCGCATCCCCGCCGAGCTGCTGCGCATCTACGTGCCGGGCCGGACCCTGGCCGAGGCGTATCCGCGGCTGCAGGAGACGTACTGCGGCACGATTTCTTATGAGGTCGAGCACATCGGGAGCCATCAGGAGCGGGTGTGGCTGCGCCAGGTGATCGAGTCGGGCGAGCACCGCCGCCCGCTTGGCGCGGACGAGAAGCGCAAGCTGCTGTCCCGGCTCACAGCGGTGGAGACGCTCGAGCGCTTCTTGCACAAGGCCTATCTCGGCCAGAAGCGGTTCTCGATCGAGGGTCTCGACGCCCTCGTCCCGATCCTCGACCAGACGGTCGAGCTGGCCGGCGCGAGCGGAGCGCGCCGCGTGGTGCTCGGCTTGGCGCACCGCGGCCGGCTCAACGTGCTCGCCCACATCGTGGGGCTGCCCTACGAGACGATCTTCGCCGAGTTCGAGGGCGGGCGGCACGTGGAGGAAACGCTCACTCCTGAAGGCGGCACGGGCGACGTCAAGTACCATCACGGCGCCGACGGCGTGTACCAGACCGCCGCGGGGAAGCCGGTCAATATCACGCTCAGCCCGAACCCGAGCCATCTCGAAGCGGTGAACCCGGTCGTCGAGGGCCGGGCGCGTGCCAATCAGACGAACCGGCGCGGCAAAGACGCGATCCACGACGGGAGCGTGGCGCTTCCCGTGCTGATTCACGGCGACGCGTCCTTCGCCGCGCAGGGCGTCGTCGCGGAGACCTTCAACCTGGCGCGGCTCAAGGGCTACACCACGGGCGGCACGATTCACCTGATCGCCAACAACCAGCTCGGGTTCACCACCGACCCGCGGGAAGGGCGCTCCACCGACTACTCGAGCGATCTCGCCAAGGGGTTCGACGCGCCGATCATCCACGTCAACGCGGACGACCCGGAGGCGTGTCTCGCCGCCGCGCGGCTCGCCATGATGTACCGCGACAAGTTCCACGGCGACGTGGTGATCGACGTGGTCGGCTACCGGCGCCACGGCCACAACGAAGGGGACGAGCCCGCCTACACCCAGCCCGTGATGTACGAGCGGATCAAGCAGACCCCCACCGTGCGGCAGCGCTACGCCGACCAGCTGGCCCGGGAGGGCGTGGTGGACGCGGCCGCGGCGGCAGTCGAAGCGGAGCAGATGTACCAGCGGCTCACCGAAGTCCAGCAATCGCTCAAGGCGAATCTGCGTGAGGCGGGCGCCGGCGAGGAGCCGCAGCGCATTTCGGGGGCGTACAGCCCGACCCCCGAACCGGAGACGGCCGTATCGACGTCGCTGCTCACGACGCTGAACGAGCAGCTGCTCCAGGTTCCCGAGGGGTTCACCGTCATCCCGAAGCTCAAGAAACAGCTGGAGCGGCGGCGCGCGGCGCTCACCGCGGGCGAAATCGACTGGGCGCACGCCGAGGCGCTGGCGTTCGCGTCGCTCGTGGTCGAGGGCACGGCGATCCGCCTCACCGGGCAGGACACGGAGCGGGGCACGTTCAGCCAGCGGCACCTGGTGCTGCACGACGCCGGGGACGGGCGCCGCTACGCGCCGATCCAGAATCTTCCCGGCGCGCGCGCTCCGTTCGAGCTGCACAACAGCCCGCTCTCGGAGTTCGCGTGCCTGGGGTTCGAGTACGGCTACGCCGCCGCGGCGCCCGAGGCGCTGGTGCTGTGGGAGGCCCAATACGGCGACTTCACGAACGGCGGCGAGGTGATCATCGATCAGTTCCTCATCGCCGGGCTTGCCAAGTGGGGGCAGACGTCCCGCCTCACGCTGCTGTTGCCGCACGGCTACGAGGGCCAGGGACCCGAGCACTCGAGCGCCCGGATCGAGCGCTTCCTCGCGCTCGGCGCCGAGGGGAATCTGCGCATCGCCAACTGCACCACGCCCGCACAGTACTTCCACCTGCTGCGGCGCCAGGGACGCCACCCTGAGCTGCGGCCGCTGGTCCTCTTTACGCCGAAGAGCCTGCTGCGCCTTCCCCAGGCGACCGTGCGGCTCGAGGACCTGACCAGCGGGACCTTCCGCCCGGTGCTGGACGACCCCGCGGGCAAAGCGCATCGCGACGCGACGCGGCTGGTGCTGTGCAGCGGCAAGGTCTATTACGACTTGCTGCTGTCGCCGCTGCGCGCGTCGGCGGCGCACGTCGCGATCGGCCGCGTCGAGCTGCTGTACCCGTTCCCCGCGGTCGAGCTCGCGGAGCTGATCAAGCGCTATCCCAAGATCACGGAGATCGTCTGGGTGCAGGAGGAGCCCCGCAACATGGGGCCGCAGAAGTTCATGCTGCCGCAGTTGCGCGAACTGGTGGGGCAAGGCGTCACGGTGCGCGACATCGGGCGGCCGGAGCGCTCCAGCCCGGCCGAGGGCTACCCCGCGGCGCACCAGGTGGAGCAGGCCCGGATCGTCGCGGCCGCGTTTGACCCCGGCGCGCCGCCCCAGGGTTAACACGCCCCGGGAGTTCAACCTACCCGGGTGAGAGGTTCCCTCAACCCCGTGATAGCGAGCCGGCGTAGAAGCGGCCGCCCCAGGTTGATCCGACGCGCAGACTCCGACTTGGCATCACGTGCACGTGGTCTGCGAGCACTGCCTGCGCATGGACACGAACCCGACAGCGAACTGCCGCTTCAAGCGCGACGCCGGTGATGACCGCGACGTCGACGTTCCGAAGCGACAGCTCCCACCTCCAGGTGTGTCATGTGAGATGCGCGTACAAGCCGAGCGCTTTGTGCGGCCCGCGTGCCCGCATCCGCAATCCCCTAGAGTGGGTTGACCCCGGGGCGGCGCCCCGGGGTTACCGCCCCAATCTGACCGGGTCGCGGAGGCGGCGCCGCATCCGATTCCCGCGGATCATGCCCAAGGTACGCGTGTGGCTGGCCTCCAGTCGGCTCCCCACACTAGTTTGTTGGTAATGGCTCTCCCCTCCGCTCCAGCCCGGCAGGCACGCGAGTCCGTCGTCATTCGCTTCGCGGGCGACTCGGGCGACGGCATGCAGGTGACGGGATCGCGCTTCACCGTGGAAACGGCCCTCGCCGGCAACGACCTCACGACGTTCCCCGATTTCCCCGCCGAGATCCGCGCTCCCGCCGGGACGACGTTCGGCGTCTCGGCGTTCCAGATCCAGTTCGGGGCGCGCGACGTCATGACGCCGGGCGACGAGGTCGACGTGCTCGTGGCTATGAACCCGGCGGCCCTCAAGGTCGATCTCAAAGACCTGCGTCGCGGCGGGACCATCCTGGTCGATACGGGCGCCTTCACGGAGCGCAACCTCACCAAGGCGGGATACCCGGCCAACCCGCTCGAGGACGGCTCGCTCGCGCCCTACCAGCTCCTCACGTTCGACATCACCCGGCTCACGACCGAAGCGGTCAAGCCGTTCGGCCTTTCGAGCCGGGAGGCGCACCGCTGCCGCAACATGTGGGCGCTCGGCCTGATGCTGTGGATGTACGGCCGCGACCGCCAGGCGACGATCGAGTGGCTGCGCCGCAAGTTCGCCGACCGGCCCGAGATCGCCCAGGCCAATGTCGCGGCCATGAACGCCGGTCACGCGTTCGGTGAAACGGCCGAAATGTCGGAGCATCTCGTCGGCTACACGGTGCGCAGCGCGCCCGTCCAGCCGGGACGCTATCGCACGGTGAGCGGGACGGAGGCACTCGCTTGGGGTCTCATCGCCGGGATGAGCGGCGCCGGCCTCGAGAAGATGATCTTCGCGGGCTACCCCATCACGCCGGCCTCGCTCCTGCTCCACACCCTCGCGAACCTCAAAGCGTTCGGCGTGGTGACGTTCCAGGCGGAGGACGAGATCGCCGCGATCGGCGCGGCCATCGGCGCCGCCTACAGCGGCTCGCTGGGGGTCACCTCGAGCTCCGGCCCCGGCATAGCGCTCAAGACCGAGATGCTCGGGCTCGCGATCGCCACCGAGCTGCCGATCGTGGTGATCGATTCGCAGCGGGCCGGCCCGTCCACCGGTATGCCGACCAAGGCCGAGCAGTCTGACCTGTTTCAGGCGGTGCACGGCCGGAACGCGGACGCGCCGCTCGCCGTGATCGCCGCGGCCACCGCCGTGGATTGCTTCGAGGTGGCGATCGAAGCCGTGCGCATCGCCACGACGTACATGACCCCGGTGATCGTGCTCACCGACGCCTACCTCGCGCACGCGGCCGAGCCCTGGCGCCTGCCCGACGCGTCGGCCCTGCCGCGGTTCCCGGTGCGCTTTCGGACCGATCCCGCGGGCTTCCACCCGTTCCTGCGCGACCCGGTCACGCTGGCCCGGACGTGGGCCGTGCCCGGAACGCCGGGGCTCGAGCACCGCATCGGCGGGCTCGAGAAGGATTACGACTCGGGACACATTTCCTACGATCCCGACAACCACGCCCGCATGACCCGCACGCGCGCCGCGAAGATCGCGGGCATCGCCAATGGCATCCCACCGCAAGGCGTGGCCCTCGGCGACGACCACGGGGCGATGGCGGTCGTGGGATGGGGCTCGACGTATGGCGCGATCCACCGGGCAGTGAGCGAGGCCCGCGAGGACGGCGCCGACGTCTCGCACATCCACCTCCGCTACCTGAACCCGTTCCCGCGAAACCTCGGCGAGCTGCTTTCGCGGTTCGAGCGGATTCTCGTCCCGGAGATGAACGACGGCCAGCTGGTGCAGCTGTTGCGGGCGGCGTATCTCGTGCCGGCGCAGGGGTTGAGCAAGGTGGCCGGGAAGCCGTTCAAAGTGTCGGAGATCGTCGATGCCATCCAGTCTCTTGGGAGTAACGGATGATCGTGTATGACGGGCTGAAGCCCGTACTCGGCGCACGGGCGTCCTTAAGGACGCACTCGTATGCCGAGCCGGCTCTTCAGAGCCGGAACAACACCCGAGGGCGCCCATGACGGTCACGACGATCACCGATGCCGAGCTCACGCCCAAGGATTACGCGTCGGACCAGGAAGTCCGCTGGTGCCCGGGGTGCGGCGATTACGCCATTCTGAAAGCGGTCCAAAAGGCGCTGGCGGAGCTGGGCGCCCGGCGCGAGCGCACGGTGTTCGTGTCGGGGATCGGGTGCGCGGCACGCTTCCCCTATTACCTGTCGACCTACGGGTTCCACACGATCCACGGGCGGGCGCCCGCGATCGCCACCGGCGTCAAGCTCGCCAATCCCGGGCTCGATGTATGGGTGGTCACCGGCGATGGCGACGGCCTCTCGATCGGCGGCAACCACATGCTGCACGTGCTGCGGCGCAACGTCGATCTGCAGATCATCCTCTTCAACAACGAGATCTACGGCCTCACCAAGGGGCAGTACTCGCCCACCTCGCGGCGCGGCACGCACTCCCCCTCCACGCCGCAGGGCTCGATCGAGGCCCCCGTGTCGCCGTGCGCGTTCGCCCTCGGCGCCGGCGCGCGCTTCGTCGCCCGGGCCGTGGACACCCAGCAGCCCGACGTCGTGGCGGTGCTGAAGCGCGCGCATGCGCATCGCGGGGCATCGTTCGTCGAGGTGTTCCAGAACTGCGTCGTCTTCAACGACGGGGTGTTCGATCACTTCACGTCGAAAGACGTGGCGAGCGACGCGCAGCTCCACGTGGAGCACGGGAAGCCGCTGCTGTTCGGACCGAACCAGGAGCGGGGGCTGCGCCTGAACCCCAGGACGGTGGCGCTCGAAGTGGTGCGGGTGGGCGAGGGCGGCGTGTCACCCGGCGACATCCTGGTGCACGACGAGACCAACCGCGCCCTGGCGCAGCTGCTCGTGGCGCTCGAGCCTCCCGCGTTTCCCGTGGCGCTCGGCGTGCTGTATTGCAACCCCGCGACCTCCTACGAAGCGGACGTGTATGCGCAGGCGCGGGCCGCGGGCTTCTCGGGTGAGCCCGCCGACCTCGGGGCGCTGCTGCGCCGCGAGGGGACGTGGACCGTCACGGAGTGAGGGCGAGGTCGACCTACCCGACCCTCCTGCTCCTCCTCAGCGCCACTGTCTTCCAGATCGACGGTACCTGGTCCCGCGTCGCGCCATTGCCCCAGCCGATGCAGGAGCTCTCCGCCGCCGTGCTCCACGGCCGCATCTACGTCGCGGGCGGGATCGACGGGGCCGATCACGCGAGCGTCGCCGCGTTCCGCTACGATCCCGCCGCGAATCACTGGGAGCGGATCGCCGACCTGCCGGCCCCGCGCCACCACATGCCCCTCGCCGTGGTGGGCGACACGCTGTACGCCGTCGGCGGCCTCAGTGGTGCGACCTTCGTTCCGGAAAACACCCTCTGGCTCTATCGCGAGGACGCGAACCGCTGGGAGCCGCGGGCGCCGCTCCCGGCGCCGCGCGGCGCGTCCGCCGCCGCGGCCGTGGGCGGGAAGCTGATCGTCGTGGGGGGCTGGGGTGCCGAGCGCCGCCTGGTCGCGGCGACGGCGATCTACGATCCCGCCGTCGACCGCTGGCGCGACGCCGCACCGATCCCGACGCCCCGCGACCACCTCGCCGCGGCGACCGTGAAGCGGCTGGTGTACGCGATCGGGGGCCGGCCGCTCGATTCCGAGCGCAACTACGACGTGGTGGAAGCCTACGATCCCGCGGCCGACCGCTGGACCACCCGGGCCGCGATGCCGAGCCGACGGGGCGGCCTCGCCGCGGCGGCGCTGGACGGGACGGTGCACACGGTCGGTGGTGAGAGCCGCAGCGGTGTGTTCGCGAACCACGAGGTGTACGATGTCGCGACTGACCGCTGGAGCAGCGCGGCACCGCTGCCGCTCGCCCGTCATGGGCTCGCCGCCGCCTCCCTCGGCGGGCGCATGTACGTGATCGGGGGCGGCCCCAAGGCGGGGTTCGCCCAGACGGACGTCGTCGACGTGTTCGTGCCCTGATATGCTCGAGTTCCAGACCGTGGCGCGCTACGCGGTCATCGGGGTGTTCGCCGTGAGTCTCATCGCGGCGCTCGCCTCGTGGCTGGTCCGCACCCAGCGGGTGTCGCCGTTCGGGGCACTCGGGCGCTCGCTGCGCGCCGCCAGCGAGCCGCTGATTCGGCCCGTGGAGCGCCGCCTGGTCCGGGCCGGGGGCAACCCGGTGCACGCTGGGTGGTGGCTGGTCGTGGGTGTCGCGGCCGCGGGCGTGGTCCTGTTGTCGCTCCTCAACTGGCTGGCGGGCTCGCTGTTCGGGGCCGGAGCGGCGTTCGCGGGCGGCCCGCGCGTCGCGCTGGCGTTTCTCATCGTCCTCTCCTACAACGTCGTCTTCGCGGCGCTGGTGGTGCGGGTGGTGGGCAGCTGGTTTGGACGGTTTCGCTACACCTGGTGGCTGCGACCGGCCTATGTCCTCACCGATTGGGTGGTCGAGCCGATCCGCCGCTTGCTCCCCCCCGGCGGGGCGGGTGGGCTCGACTGGAGCCCGCTCGCCGCCTGGCTCGCGCTCTGGGTGCTGAAGCAGGTGCTGCTCGCCATCGTCGGGCTGTGACCCCCCGTGCGCGCTATCACCGCCGCAGCGCTCATGCAGGCGCTGCTGGACCCCGCTTGAACACGCGAAAGAGATAGGCGAGCGACGGCAGCAGGACCGCCGCGCCGAGTGCCAGCGCGCCCAATGCGAGCCGCAGCGTCACGGCGGGCGCGGCGGCGTCCGCGATGGCCAGATCGGGCGGGATGAGGTAGGGATACTGCCCCAGCGCCCAGCCCCACAGAATGAGCGAAACCTGAATCGCGGCGGCGATGCGCGCGACCCGCCACGCGGCGCGTGCCAGTGCCACGAGCGCCGTGATCGCCGCGGCGGCGGTGAGCCCGTGCAGCGGGATGGCCCAGCTCGCGAAGATCAGTCCGCCGCGCACCAAGGGCGCATAGCGGCCGGACAGGAGCAGCGCGAGGGCGGCGGCACCGAACAGGGCGAACCCTGCGGCCAGCGCACGCCCGCGGAAGTCCGCCCGCAGCTCGCGGTCCTGCGCCTCGAGCGTCAGATAGACGGCCGCGAGGAACCCGAAGGCCACCAGGGCGAACAGCCCGACCGACAGTGTGAACGGATTAAGCCACGGCGCTACGTACACCGCGACGAACGCGGTGTCCGGGTCCCGGGCCCCGGACACCGCCCCCGACGCTATCGCCCCCACCGTGATGCCCAAGAGCAGCGGCGTGATCAGACTGGCGATCGCGAAGGTCACGCCCCAGTGGCGCAGCTCTTCGTCCTCCGCACCGCCATAACGCCAGAACGTGAACGCCGAGCCGCGCAACACGATGCCGATCAAGACGAGCGAGAGGGGGATGTGCAGCAGCGTGCCGAGCCGCGCGAACGCGGGCGGGAAGCAGGTGAACAGCAGCACCACCGCGAGGATCAGCCAGACGTGATTCGCCTCCCACACGGGGCCGATCGCGTGCGCGATGAGCTCGCGCTGGCGCTGTTTGCGCGGGCCGGACGCCAACAGGGCCCACACGCCCCCGCCGAAATCGGCGCCGCCGAGCAGGGCGTAGGCGTTGAGGGCAATGAAAATGACTCCCGCCAGCAGATCGGCGAGGGTCATGTCAGGAGCGTCCCGGCATATAGAATCCCCGCCACTCAGGTATGGCCGGGCTGCGGAGGATCTGCCGGTACAACAGCCAGCACACGATCACGCCGAGGCAGCAATACAGCAGCGTGAAGGTCAAGAACGGCACGATCAGGCCGGGCATCGGCGTCACCGCATCGCGCGTCCGCAGGACGCCGTAGATCACCCACGGCTGACGACCCAGCTCCGTCACCATCCATCCCGCCTCGACGGCGATGAACCCCATCGGCGTGGCGAGGGCGATCGCCCGCAGCAACCAGCGCTGGTGAGCCAGGTCGCGCCGGCGCCACGCCAGCCACGCGGCCCAGGCGGCGACCAGGGCCAGGTACGTGCCGAGGGCGACCATCAGGTCGAACGAGAAGTGCACGGCGTGCACGTTGGGCCACAGGTCGCGCGCGGCGCTATCGAGCCCCGTGACTTCGGCGTGCGGATCGTGGAACGCAAGCAGCGAGAGCGCATAGGGGATCTCGATCGCGAAGCGGTTCTCGCCCGCCGCGATGTCCGGCCAGCCGCCGATGGTCAGCGGCGCGCCGCGCTGTGTCGTGAAGAGCGCCTCCGCCGCCGCGAGCTTCACCGGCTGATGCCGTGCGAGGTGCCGGGCCGCGATGTCCCCGGAGATCGGCTGCAGCAGGGCCGCGGGCGCGCCGACGATCAGCGCGATCTCGAGGGCCCGGCGATGGAACGCATTCGCCGGGTCTTGGAGCAGGAGAAACGCATGGATTCCCGCGACCGCGAACCCGGTGGCGGCGTAGGCCGCCAGGGTCATGTGCAGCGCCTGCGGGAACGCGGCCGGGCTCGCCATCGCCGCGACCGGGTCGACGTTCACGACCCGACCGCCAACGAGCTCGAAGCCCGTCGGCGCGTTCATCCACGCGTTCGCCAGCACGACGAAGATTCCCGAGGCCGCGCCGCTCAACGCGACCGCCACGCCCGCGCCGAGGTGCGCCCGCGGCGAGATGCGGTCCCACCCGTACAGGTAGACGCCCAGGAAGATCGCCTCGGTGAAGAACGCGAATCCTTCGAGCGAGAACGGCATGCCGATGATCGACCCGGCCAGCCCCATGAAGCCCGGCCACAGGAGCCCCAGCTCGAACGACAGCACCGTTCCCGAGACGGCGCCGACGGCGAAGAGAATCGCGGTGCCCCGCGCCCAGCGCCGCGCGAGGTCCAGATAAATCGCGTGCCCCGTGACCTGCCAGCGCCGCTCGGCCACGACCATCATGACGGGCATGGCGATGCCTACCACGGCGAACACGATATGAAATGCGAGCGAGACGCCCATCTGCGAGCGCGCCGCCAGGAGGTCGGACATGCCGAAACCTACTTCAGCTTCCCCAGCCGATCCTCGATCGCCCGATTGTTCGAGAACTCGCGGGCCATCGCCTGCAGCTGGGCCTTCGCTGAGTCCGGCATGCCGGTCGCGGCGAGAGCGTCCGCGCGCAACAGCCCGACTCGGAACCGCAGGAAGCGACTGTCCGGTGCCGCGGGAAACCACTGGAGCGCCGCGAGCGCCGCCTTGCCATCGTGCTTGTCCACGAGCAGCGACTCGACCACCAGCAGCCGCACGCTCGTATCCTCGGGGTAGTGCTGGGCGAGCTGGCCGATGAGCTGCGCCGCGTCGGTCGGCTTGCCCGCCTTGCGCTCGAGCATCGCTTCGTGGTACAGCCCCGCCACCAGCAGCCGCCCCACGTCGGCCGGATCGCCAGACCGGATGCCCACGCCGCCGGCGTACGCGTACACCAGATCGCCGCCCAAGTCCGCCGCCTCGTACAGCGAGACCGCGCCCCCGAGCCCCACCAGGGCCGACGCCGCCAGCACCCCCTTGCGCCAGCGACTCACCGCGGGCACGAGCGCTGCGATCTCGAGGGCGGCCACGACCAGGAAGATGTTGCGCGTGCGCTCACCCCACTCCTCGTGCTGCGTCACCGCGGCACGCGCGCCCGGCACGCGCTCCACCGGGCCGTGCGCCGCCGTCCCCGACTGCACGGCGAGCACCGCGGCGCCCGTCCCCAGGAGCAGCAGCACCGCGGCGGCGGGCCCCGTGAACGGCACCCGGCCCGTCAGGGACACACACCGCAACAGCACGCCCACGAAGAGCAGGGCGATCACGAAGTGCACGACTTGAGGATGGAGGGCGGCGAGCGACACGAGTGTCTCGGCTCCGATGGCGGGTGGAGTAAAAGATACGGCTTGCGGCACGACGTTGTTGATCTAGATTTCGTGCAAAGCCCTGAGTACGTGGTGATTTGCGGCCTATTGCAGCCACGTTAAACAATTCGCTAAAACGCCAGGATGACAATCACCCTCCGCGACCTCTTGAACGACGGCAAGGTCCACGTCCTCGACGGGGCGATGGGCACCATGCTGTATTCCAAGGGCTTTCTCCTCAATGTCTGCTACGACGAGCTGAACCTGAAGCAGCCGAAGCTGGTGCAGGAGGTACACGAGGCTTACGTGCGCGCGGGCGCGGAGATCCTCGAAACCAACACCTTCGGCGCGAACCCCCTCAAGCTCAACAGCTTCGGCCTGGCCGACGAGACCGAGCGGATCAACCAGGCGGCGGCACGGCTGGCGCACGCCGCCGCCGCCGGGCGCGCCAGCGTCGTGGGGGCGATCGGGCCGCTCGGCGTGCGGATCGAGCCGTTCGGCGCGCTGGCACGTGACGAGGCGTGCGCCCATTTCTCGCACCAGGTCAAGGGCCTGCTGACCGGCGGGGTGGACGGATTCATTCTCGAGACGTTTTCCGACGTGGAGGAGCTGCACGCGGCGCTGCGCGCGGTGCAGAGCCTGTCCGATCTCCCCGTCATCGCGCAGATGACGATCGGCGACGACGGCCTGACGCATTACGGCACCGCGCCGGAGACGTTCGCCAAGCAGCTCGCCGAGTGGGGCGCCGACGTGATCGGGGTGAACTGCTCGGTCGGGCCGGCGGGCGTGCTCGAGGCGGTCGAGAAGCTCGTGAAGGCGACCGATCGACCCATCTCCGCCGTACCCAACGCCGGCCTCCCCAAGGACGTGGGTGACCGCAAGATCTACCTCGCGAGCCCCGAGTACATGGCGAGCTACGCCCGTCGCATGATCGAGGCGGGGGCCCGGATCGTGGGCGGATGCTGCGGCACGACCCCGGAGCACATCAAGAAGATCCGCGACTACGTGGCGAGCGTGGTGCCCCGGCACCAGCCGGTGGTGCACTCGCGCGAGACGGTCGCGCCGCCGGCCGGCGTGGAGGAGGTGCCCCTGGCCGCGCGCTCGCGCTGGGGTGCCAAGCTGGCCGCCGGCAAGCTGGTGACGAGCGTGGAAATCGTGCCGCCCAAGGGCGTGGACCCCACGCCCATGCTGGAGCAATGCCGCGCACTCAAGGCGGCGGGCGTGGATGCGGTGAACGTTCCGGACGGTCCGCGGGCCCAGAGTCGCATGGGCGTGCTTCCGTCGGCGATCCTGATTCAAAAGGAAGTGGGGATCGAGACCGTGATCCACTACTGCTGCCGCGACCGCAACCTGCTCGGCATGCTGTCGGACATCCTGGGCGCCCACGCGGCGGGTCTGCGTAACATCCTCATCATCACCGGCGATCCGCCCAAGATGGGCCCCTACCCCGAGGCCACGGCCGTCTTCGACATCGACTCGATCGGCCTCACGAATTTGGTCTACCGGCTCAACCACGGGCTCGACCCCGGCAACAACCCCATCGGCGCGCCCACCAGCTGGGCGATCGGCGTCGGCGTGAACCCCGGCGCCGTGGAGCTGGACCGCGAGCTGTCCCGGTTCCATTGGAAGGTGGACGCGGGCGCGGAGTTCGCCGTCACCCAACCGGTGTTCGACGTGGGACAGCTGGAAGGCTTCCTGAAGCGCGTGGAAGCCTACCGCATCCCGATCGTGGCGGGGATCTGGCCGCTCATCAGCTTGCGCAACGCCGAGTTCCTCGCCAACGAGGTGCCCGGCGTCGTCGTGCCAGCCGAGGTGCTGGAGCGCATGCGCCGGGCGCAGGACAAAGGGAAAGAAGCCGCCTTGGCAGAGGGGGTGAAGATCGCGCGCGAGATGTTCCAGCAGGTCAAGGGCAGCGTGCAGGGAGTGCAGGTGAGCGCGCCGTTCGGGCGGGTGGAGGTGGCGCTGGAGGTGTTTGGGTAGTGTGGCGTCGACGCCGCACGCAGGAACCCGGCGCGCTCAAATTCTGGAGGCACGGCAGGTGCGGCGACTCGTGGGCGGATCGCTGGCGCCTCTCTCCTGAGACCTTATTTCGACGCGAGGTCGGGCGGATCAATGGCCCTCGCTGCAGCCCTGGTAGCCGCCGCCGCTTTACTCCCGGCCCAGCAACCCGCGACCGCCGACTACTCGCAGCAGCCCCTGGTCACCGAGCGCCTGTACCAGTACGTCCGGTTCGAGCCGGACGGCACCGGGCGCCGCGATCTCCACGTGCGCGTACGGGTCCAGACGGAGGCCGGCGTGCAGGCCCTGGGCGAAATCACCTACCCGTACAACTCCGCGGAAGAGACGCTGGACATCGATTCGGTCGTCGTTCACAAGACCGGCGGCAGCACGGTGACCGCGGGACCGGAGGCGGTACAAGACGTCACGGCCCCCGTGGCCCGGGTGGCGCCTGTGTATTCGGATCTCCGCAACAAGATCCTCACCGTCCCGTCGCTCCGCCCGGGCGACACGCTCGAGCTGCATGCCGTGTGGTTGCGGCGCACGCCCCTCTCGGCCGGGCACTTCTGGTATCAGGAGGACTTCGCCACCCAGGCAGTGGTCTTGGACGAGCGCTTCGACCTGGACCTACCGCGCAACACTTACGTGAAGGTGAAATCGGCGCCTGGGGTCGATCCTCAAGCATCGGACTCGGGCGACCGACGGATATATCGCTGGAAGCACGCGAACCTCGAAGTGCCCTCGGAGAAGCCACGGCGGCAGCGCGCGGCCGAGGACGCGTGGACGCCAAAGATACACTCGGTGCAAGTGAGCACATTTCGCACGTGGGAAGACGTGGGGCGCTGGTACGGCGACCTGGCGCGAGCGCGCGAGGCGGTGAGCCCGGAACTCCGGGTGAAAGCGCAGGAGCTCGTTCGTAACAGTCGGACGCAGCACGACACGCTGGCAGCGCTGTACGACTTCGTGTCCAAAGAGTATCGCTACGTCAGCCTCTCGTTCGGCGTGGGGCGCTACCAGCCGCACGCCGCGACGGAAGTGCTGGCCAACGGGTACGGCGACTGCAAGGACAAGCACACGCTGCTCGCGAGCCTGCTCGCCGCCGTGGGTTTGCGTGCGTTCCCCGCTCTCATCTCATCGGACGCCGACGTCGATCGCGACGTCCCGTCCCCCGCGCAATTCGACCACGTGATCAGTGTGATCCCCGACGGGACCGACTCGATCTGGGTCGACACGACGCCCGGCGTCGCGCCCTTCGGGCTGCTGCTGTACGTCCTGCGCGGCAAACAGGCGCTGGTGATTCCGGCGGACGCGGCCCCGGGGCTCCGCTCGACCCCGGCCGAGCCGCCGTTCGCCACGCGTGTGGACGTGGACGTGCTGGGCCAGGTGTCGGACCTCGGCACCTTGAAGGTCGGCGTGCGCTACCTCGTGCGGGGTGACGCCGAGGTGCTGCTGCGGATGGGGTTTCGCGTGACTCCCGCGGCGCAGTGGAAGGCGTTGGCATCGGCCATGGCGTCCGCCGAAGACCTGGACGGCGACGTGAGCGCGGTGCAGGCAAGCGATCCCACGGCGACCCGCCTCCCGTTCCAGTTCAGCTTTGACCTCACGAAGGCCGGCTACGCGGCCTGGTCGAACAAGCGGGCGCAGGTTGCGGCCCCGCTCCCGATCGTGGACTTCCCGGTGGACACGGCGGATACTGCGGCCCGCCACTATCCCGTGCCCGACCAGGAGTTTGCCGCGCGGCTCCGGCTCGCGCTTCCTGCGGGCGTCACGGTTCGACCTCCCGTCCCGGTCGCGCTGGCGCGTCCATACGGCGAGTATCGCTCGAGTTACGGGGTGCACGGTGACACCATCACAGTGGAGCGCACCCTCCGTGTGAGCGGGCCCGTCCTGTCCCGGACCGAGCGGCGTGACCTGACGGCATTCATGCGCGTCATCCGCGAGGACGAGCGCCAGGAAATCGCCCTCGAGCGCACGGCGTCCGACGCCGATTCCACGGTGCCGACGTCCGCCACGGCCGACGAGCTGCACAGCAGCGCCCTCACGGCGCTCAACAACGGCGATCTCCGTACGGCGCTGCGGCTGTTTCGCCGCGTCGTCCAGCTGGAACCGCGGCACCA